>Ga0187766_10000860_pt1 | contig 17351 bp, 20 predicted proteins | sample 0216_QUI02_MP05__4_FD_132971 | JGI IMG/M metagenome (GOLD analysis project Ga0187766, IMG submission 132971) | Tropical peat soil microbial communities from peatlands in Department of Meta, Colombia - 0216_QUI02_MP05_20_MG | ecosystem: Environmental > Terrestrial > Soil > Wetlands > Peat ... | reverse complement strand
CTTATCCTCTACGCAAATGACCAGATGCCAGGCCTGTTTGCTTTGCCAGCCGGAGTAGGTGACGTCACTGTCGGTCTTCTCGCACCCGTCGTTGCACTGGCTTACGCACGCGACGCGCAGCGGAACGCAGGACGCGTCACGACTTGGAACATTTTTGGCATTCTCGATCTCGTGGTCGCGATCACGACCGGCTTTATCACGTCGCCTTCAACGCTTTTCAGTTACGCGCCGCCCAACGCGCTGATCGCCATCTTTCCGCTTGTGTTGATAACGGTCTATCTTGTGCCCCTCTCGCTGCTGCTACATCTCGCATCGCTAGCGAAGCTGCACGGCTGGCTAGCGCATAGGAGAAAAATCGCGACGGCCTCAGCGTGAGAGTCCTCGGATCCTCGGATACAGTCAGGCACGCTCATTTGCGACCGTAAGGCGCTGGCGGAAGACCGAGAAATGGGTCCTTCCAATACGTTGCCTCCCGGTGGAACGTCCTCTACCCAAGCTTGGTTCGCCGGTGGTGGGCGCATCGGCCATGACCGCGAAGTCCTCGCCATCGTTGCAAGCGCACCGCTCAAGGTTTTCTTGAGGCGCGAGGAAGACCTTGCACACGCCGTGTCGTTCCTCCCGGGATATCCCGATGGCTCCTTTGGGTGGGCGAAGGTTCTGCCGTATTTGCCGAACGCAGCCGCGACGCCGAAACTGTTCGTCGAGTATGTCTGCATGGGCGATAGCGACAAGCCCAAGGACTATGCGTATTCCACCGCCGAACGCGCCGATCTCGTTGAAACGATCTGGCGCGACAGTCCACGACGCTGGTTGCCTTCGACTTTTCCTCGCTTGTGGTCTTGGAGCATCTGCGACGCCGGCTCGAGCGCGCCGAGCGGGGCCAACACACGGGCGGGTCCCTCATCTTCGAGAATCCCATGATGGAGGGGCCTTGGCGCAGAGTCCGAAGACAAGCACGAGCCCGCGAGCGACACCGACACCGCGGCGGCGGTTAGTCTGAAAAGCGCTTGACCTAGACCGGGCGATTAGAGAAGCGGACATCAGTCGGAGAAATGTTCAAGTAGAGTGTCGCCGAGGAAATACGCTTCTGATGCGGCGGCAAGGGTCGGAAGCGAGTTCAGGGCTCACGCTATGGCGACGAACACCCGCTGGCAGACACAAACCTACTTTGACGATATACTACCAGGAGTTCGCTTGGCCCTGATGAGATGGGATGGTGCATGCATTATCCCTTGCCTATTGCAAGTCAGCGCAACGTTCTTTGCATTTTCCCTGCCTACACTCCGTCGTTTGGCACGTTTTCCCATTCTTATCGCCTTCTGCCTAGGGTGCGCGCGTTCATGCCGCCGCAGGGGCTCCTAGTAATCGCTGCGTATCTCCCACCGACGTGGCCGGTACGGTTCGTCGACGAAAATATCGCGCTGGCAAACGCTGCCGATTTTGATTGGGCGGAAGTGGTCTTGGTCAGCGGCATGCATATTCAGGCGCTTCAGATTCATGACATAGCAAGGCGCGCGAAAGTGGCAGGCAAGATTACGGTACTCGGCGGACCATCGGTTTCAGGCGCTCCGGAGCTCTATCCAGAATTCGATTATCTCCACGTCGGGGAAATCGGTGACGCCGCTAATCGCCTCATCGCCTGTCTTGATCACAGTGTGACACCACCGCCTGCACAAATGCGATTCGAGACAAGCGAGCGGTTGCCGCTCGGTGATTTTCCGTTGCCCGCATACAATTTAATTAGGCTCGATCGCTATCTCATGGGCAGCCTGCAGTTCTCAAGTGGATGTCCCTATCGCTGCGAATTCTGCGATATTCCGACGCTTTATGGTCGTCAACCGCGGTTCAAGACGCCGGAACAGATGACCGCTGAACTCGATGCCATACTGGCCCAGCCGGGCTATCCGTCATGGATGTACTTCGTTGATGACAATTTCATTGGCAACCGCAAGGCAGCACGCGAGATGTTGCCGCATCTGATCGACTGGCAGCGCAAGCATGGCTACCCGCTGCAATTTGCTTGCGAGGCGACGCTCAATCTCGCCAAGCAAGCCGAAATCCTTACGTTGATGCGCGAAGCGCAATTTCTCACTGTCTTCGTCGGCATCGAGACACCCGAGAGCGACGCGCTCAGGGCCATGCGCAAGGAACACAACGCTGCACTGCCAATGATGGAGGCGATCGGGACGTTAAACCGTTACGGACTCGAGGTCACATCTGGCATCATTCTGGGGCTTGACACTGATACTGCTGACACTGAGACGCATCTCAAAACCTTCATCGATCAATCGCAAATTCCCGTTCTCACCATCAACCTATTGCAGGCGTTGCCGCGCACGCCATTGTGGGATCGCCTCAAGCGCGATGGCCGATTAATTGACGACGACGCGAGGGTGCAAAGTAACGTGCGATTCTTGCGCCCTTACGATGAGGTGGTTGCGGTTTGGCAGCGGTGTATAGCCTACGCCTATGACCCCGTTCGATTGTTCGCACGTTTTGCCCATCAAGTTGATGCCACCTATGCACACCGCATGCACGCGCCCGTGCGCGGCAGAATAACCGCAAGAAATCTTCGGAAAGCCTTGGTGCTGGGGTTCAATGTCGTGTTTTGGATCGGCCTGGTATCGAATTATCGTCGCGCGTTCTGGCGCGCTGCGGGTTACGCGCTAAGACGCGGCCAAATCGACGCGGCCCTTGGCATGGGACTTGTAGCCTATCATCTTATCAAATTCTCGCGGGAGGCTCTTCGCGGCGAACAAAATGCTTCATTCTATTCTGCGCATGCGTGCGCGGCCCAACGCGCTGGGACGGTCGATGGGAAAAAGGCGAGCCCCGCTGCGTTAGCCTCACGACGCTCATCTGAAGCGCAACCGTGCAACCGTCATACTTTCCGGCTTGCCTTAGCAAGATTGAGTTTGAGCATGAGGATCCGGCCATGGCAACAGACAAAGAACCTTTTCAATCCTTAACAGGAATGGCGGAGCAGCTTGCTGAGCATTCAATGGACAAAGCTCAGGGAGCGATGAAGAATTATTTCGGTTGGCTTCAGAGCGCGATGTCAGCGGCCCCCTGGGGTAACACGGATCTGAATAACAAGTTATTGGACTATGCGGCAGAAAATACAGCGGCTGCTTTTGGGTTTGTACAGAAATTGATTAAAGCCAAGAATTTGGAAGACGTAGCTAAAATTCAGTCCGAATTCATGAGCGCGCAACTAAATTCGCTCAATGAGCAGGCAAAGAGCATCGGCGACGCACACACGAAAACAGTGGGTGCTGGGCCAAAGGCGCCTTTCGGCACGTCGACTTGACCGGGTAAATCATGAGCCGCTTCTAAGAGCCTGATCTAAGCGTTAATCCCGATTGTCCGTTCGTTAGGGACGCTTCGAACAAACTTGTTCGTCGTGGCTATTGGATGGACATGAATGACCGCACACTCGTTATGGTTATGACGCAAGGGATCGGTGCAAATCTAACCAACGATGAAAAGAGAGCACATCTAATCGACCTGAATGCCGAGCTTCATGGCGATCGCGTCGCCGGTCTTGAAGCCGATGCCACGAATGTCCCGAGCTAACCCGGTAGGGGTTTTGTGTCATGATCTGAATGGCATCGGCGCCATAGGTCTTGAAGATTCGCACTACGCGGGCGGTGCTGATCCCATGGCCGTTAGGAACACGATGATTTCGCGCACGGCCTTCTGCTCGGCCCAGGCGGCGAGGATTGGCCGCACGAACCGCGGTCCAAAGGGTGTCAAGAATACTGACACCCTTTGGCGTTGCGCGCTTTCTAACTAGCCGTTCCAGTGTGTTCTATAGGAAGACGCTTGTCGATCACCACCACCGACGCCATCCCCACCCTCCCCAGCCGCCGCCCCAACCGAGGGCTGCGCCGAAGAAGGGACGATTCCAGCCCCAGCCTCCCCAGCCGCCGCCCCAACCGGAGGCTGCGCCAGCGTAGGCATAGACAGGAGCACCATAGCCATCGGCGTAGTCAGCGCCATAGCCACCGGCGTAGTCATAGAGAGGAGCACCGTAGCCGTAACCACCGCCGTAGCCTGCACCATAGTAATCGGCTCCGTAAGCGGCCGCGCTAGAGAGGGCCGCACCGGCGACTGCCGCACGGGCGACCGGATGATAGAACGCGCGATAACCCAGATTAGCGCCGACGCCGAACGTTCGTCGCACGGCACGGCGATGCACGCCGGCGAACGACAGCGGCGTGAACGGACGGCCGATGCGGGCGTGAGCCTTGGAGATGGCGGGCTTGACACCATCAAAAGTGAAGGGCAGCGCAGTGAAGAGCAACGCCGTAGTGATGAGAAGCTTCTTCATGAGTTCTACTCCGTTTACACGTCGCGCACTTTTTGGGAAAGCAAGCTCCCTTCGCGCGCTTGCTCCTTAGTCGGGCTGTTGTGTTGCAAAGGTTCAAACGAGCCACAATTGAAAAACCCGCCACAATCCAATGTTGGAATCAGGAATGTTTCTCGAAGAGTTCCAACACCTCTTCTTCTCTGTGAATTGCTTCAACGCTGATTTGTTGCGCGCTGCTTGCCGCGTCTGAAAGAACGGGCGCCGGGAGGCATCCACAGCACGGTCGCGAGACTATGCAGATGAAAGAGCCATAAAGTCGTGATATATTTGCTGAACGACCAACCCGAAGTAGGGCACGCACCGATGAGCCTTGCTGACCAAGAGGCCGTCAAAACGGTACCTGCCGAACTTCGGTCAGCGGGTGCTGCGGCAGGTGTTGATAAGTTAGACGAACAGTTACGCGTCTCTGTCGACGCTTTACGACATCTAAGCCCTCCGCCTGTGCCCGAATTGACCGATCTTCTATCGGCGATCAGTCACCACCTCGACGAAGAGGCTTCGGAGCGAAAGGCAATACGTAATCGCCTCCTATCAACACAAAACGAGTTGGAAAAGCTAGCCTCGCGAGGGTTTCGCTACCTGGTCGCGATTTGTATTGGTGTTGCGGCCATCTTAGCTTGGCAATCTTACGGTGAGGCGACCAAGCGGATAATCGCAACTCGCGCCCCGGAACTCGGCTGGGCACCGGAGACCAAGAAAATGATCGCGGGTTGGATGCAGCAACTTGGCTGGACGAAGCCCCTGGTCGTCGAAAGCAAAGCGGCACCCGTCACCCAGACTGCGCCAGAGACGGTCGCCCCGAAAGCGCCCACCGCTCCCTCCCCCGACCCGGTGCAGGTGCAGCAAATGGTCCGGAGTCTCGCAGCGCTGCGGGAAAGCGTCCAGCAACTCGCCGCCCGTCAAGAGAGTCTCGCCGCGCTGGCGCAGACCGTGGATAAGGTCGCTGCCGGTCAAGACCAGATGGTGCACCAGATCGATATGCTGCAGTCCGCCAACCAGGAAATCCTTGAGAAAATCCCAACGCCTCCGCCCACGCCCCCGGCCGCCTCCGCGCACAAACATCCAGCGCGGAAGTTGGCACCCGCGCCTTTCTGGAGCCGCTGAGCACCTCACCCATAAACGGTGATTTCAGATCGGTCTGGCCTAACCTTTAGCCGCTTGCTGCACGCCGGTCAGCGCAGCGAAAATCGAATCGGAACCGTCAATGCGAGCTGGTCTTCGGGCATGCTGGGTGGAAATGGCGGCAGCGGCTGGGCACGCTCGATCATCGAGATGATCTCTTTGTCGAGTTCGGGATGCACCGAACTGCGCACGATTTCACGGGCCAAGACGCGGCCGTCGCGGTTGACGCGGCTCTCGACCACCATGGTTGCCTCATCCTTGCCAGTGTCGGCAAGCGTCATCGGCAACACTTTGGCCAATAGACTTATCAACGCGGTCGGATTTCTTCCACCACGAAGGATACACCCGTTTGCCATCTGGGCCGATGGGCCAAACAACTTCGCTGATGATTTTGAGCGGGGCGTCGTCCTTCTCGGTGCCGCCTGTCAGCGTCGTCGGCAAGACTTTGCCTAACAGACTCATGAACGCTGTCGGATTGGCATGCGCCTGAGCCACAAGGTAACCAACGGTGCCGTGCTCGCCGCCAGCTTGTTCTGCGGCCTCTAGTATTGCCTCTTTCAAGGCACTGCTGATTTTGTTCGGTGTGCCTTTTTTCTGCCTCCGGTCTTCGGCGTTCCCTTCGGACGTCCTACCATCAATGTCGATCTCGAAAATTCGACGCCAGTTCCGTTGTCCGCTTGGGTCATAAGCAGACATTTCGGAATGTCCGACCGATGTCCGCTTTACCCCCAAAAGGAGACGTCAGCTAAGCGCATTTTGCGCAGCCTCTTTGTGGCCGGCGCACTGGCCGTTATCCCCTATGTGGCGAAAAAATTGCCGTGTCGGTCACTCTTCAATGTCGAACCTCACGCCCTGCGCGAGCGGAAGCTGCATCCCGAAATTGACCGTGTTGGTGGCCCGACGCATATAGGCCTTCCACACGTCGGAGCCGGCCTCGCGACCGCCGCCAGTCTCCTTCTCGCCGCCAAAGGCGCCGCCGATCTCGGCTCCCGAAGGCCCAATGTTCACGTTGGCGATGCCGCAGTCCGAGCCCGTCGCCGAAACAAATCTCTCTGCCTCGCGCACATCGAGCGTAAAGATGGAAGAGGAGAGGCCCGCGCCCACGGCGTTGTGCGACCGAATGGCCTCACCAAATTCCGAATAACGCATCACGTAGAGAATCGGCGCAAAGGTTTCGCGGAATACCGGACCAATCTGCCCGGGCATCTCGCAGAGAGCGGGACGCACGTAATAGGCATTCTCGCCGCCGATTCCAGCGATCCGCTCCCCGCCATGCAGGAGGCCGCCGGCCTCACGCGCCTCTTCCAACGCCCGCTGCATGCTCTCGAAGGCACGCCGGTCGATGAGCGGACCGACGAGCGTTCCTTCCTCGCGCGGATCGCCGACCTTGGCCGAGGCGTACACTTGCGAGAGCCGCGACACTAGGCGCTCATAGACGTTGTCATGCACGAACAGCCGCCGCAGCGTCGTGCAGCGCTGGCCCGCTGTACCCATGGCCGCGAACGCGATGGCGCGGACTGCGAGATCGAGATCGGCAGAGGGCGCGACGATGGCAGCGTTGTTGCCGCCGAGCTCAAGGATCGCACGGGCGAAGCGGGCGGCGAGACGTGGGCCGACGTCGCGGCCCATTGCGGTCGAACCCGTGGCCGATACGACCGCCACTCGGGCATCGGCGACGAGAGCTTGGCCAATATCGCGGCCGCCAATCACAATCCCAGCCAGGCCATCGGGCGCGTTGCCAAATCGCCGCACCGCGCGCTCGACGACCGCCTGTGTGGCCAGCGTCGTGAGCGGAGTCTTCTCGGATGGCTTCCACACTACCGAGTCGCCGCAGACGAAAGCGAGTGCGGCATTCCAGGACCACACCGCCACGGGGAAGTTGAAAGCAGAGATGACGCCACAAACGCCGAGCGGATGCCAAGTCTCCATCATCCGGTGGTTGGCGCGCTCGGTCGCAATGGTGCGGCCATAGAGCTGCCGCGATAACCCAACTGCAAGGTCGCAAATATCGATCATCTCCTGGACCTCGCCGAGTCCTTCGGACACGATCTTGCCCGTCTCAAGCGTCACGAGCCGGCCGAGGTCATCCTTCGTAGCGCGCAATTCTTCCGCGAGAAGCCGCACGAGCTCGCCGCGCCGCGGCGCTGGGACCTCTCGCCAAGCGTTAAATGCCTCAGTGGCCCGACCTATGACTGCGCTCACGTCCTCTGGGCTTGTGATCCGCACATAGGCTATGAGTTCACCTGTGATCGGCGATGAGGCCAAAACTCCCTCGCGTGCAAAGGCACTCTGCGGCACTCCAAACCGGGACAGGATGCTGAGCGCTTCGTCACGGACCGAAGCGGGTTGGACCAAGGCAGCGTCCATTATCGCCCTGAGCCTCGAAAGCGTTGATATGGAACACTCGTTTCCGGCTTGGCGTAAACCTCGCCGAACCGGTTTTCTAAGAAAACCTTCAGCGCTATGTCCTCCTGGCGGATGAACCCGCTCTGCGAAAGCTGGCCGGTCGCAAGCAGATCGAGGACCGTACAGATCGCAGCGGCCGTCGTGATTTGAATGGCGCTCAATGTCCGGCCGTCCACATCGCGGCTGTAGATCTTGTTCGCGTAAGTCTCCTGAACGAGATGGCCTTTCTTGTGGCCGCTGACGGTGACAAAGATTATCACCACATCCTGAAGGGTCGTTGGTACCGCGTGCTCCAAGATGTCTTTCAACACATTTCGGCGATCGCGCAGGCGCAGATCGTTGAGGAGCGCGCGCATGATCGCCGCATGGCCAGGATAGCGAATCGTGCGGTAATTGAGAGTGCGGACCTTCCCTTCGAGGGTGTCGCAAAGGGTCCCGACGCCGCCCGAAGTGTTAAATGCCTCGTAGGTAACCCCATCGAGCGAAAATTCCTCCCGCTCCTCCAGCGGCGGCACCTCGCGGCGCACGCCATTTACAATCGCTTCGCAAGCCTCGCAGTATTCGTTGATGACGCCATCCGTGCTCCAGGTCAGGTTGTAGTTGATGGCGTTGGAGGGATATTGAGGAAGCGCCCCGACCCGCAGTCTGACGCTGTCGAGCACTTCGAAACCCTTCGCCATATCGAAGGCCACGATGGATACGAAGCCCGGAGCGAGCCCGCATTGAGGGATGAAGGCAGTGTTAGCATTGGCGGCGAGCTCCCTCACGCGGCGCGTGCTCACCACATCCTCCGTCAAGTCGAGATAATGGGTACCGGCCGCTCGGGCCGCTTCCGCGATGTGCTTCGTCAGATGGAAGGGAGCGGCATTGATAATCGCAAACTGCCCGTTCAGCAGATCGACCAGCTTTAAGCTGTCCTCGGCATCCGCAGCCATGATGCGAATGCCCTGGTCTCGGTCGAGATTGCCAAGAACTTCGGGCGAGCGATCTGCCAGGGTCACTTGGTAGTCGCCCGTCGAGGCGAGCAGTCCGGCGACAGTGGCGCCTATTTTACCGGCGCCGATCACGACGACACCTTTCATACGCCCTCCGGGAGAATGAGCGAACGATATGTCTGCCACACAATTTACAGGAGGTCTCGAAATTCGTTTATCTGCGTCCGTTTTGGTGCGCATTGCAGAGCACCATGTCGTAGAAGTGCCAAGGGCGGAAAGTCTGTGGTGTCTACCTGGTGGGCGATCCCCATTTTCAGCTTCTGGCCCATCATATGAACGTCTTTGGTGCCGTTAATCAGCGAGCGTATTTAACTACCGAACTTCCGCTTGGCTTCCGCTTATCCGCGGCTTTCCGGCCACTCTCGTAATCGATGTGCTCGCGGCTGACCGCATGCCCAGCGGCAGCGCACCAAGCGCGCAGATCTTGTAACTGGTTTTCGGGGTCCGGGCCTCTGTCGTCCGTCGAAACCCTGGCGTAGATCGCGACACGCATGGCGTGGCTCCCATAGGGGAAAAAGGGTCCCCGATCTTGGACAGCCGAAGCCCCGACAAATCGGCCTTCGCCAACCTTGAGATATTGATCGTACCGTGCCTAACCCAATTTGTTCAATGTTGTCTTCTCTTTCGGGACTATGGCGGGACCGTCCTCTGCATCGAAGGAAGATCGGAGATGGAACGCATCCAACTCGCGAGCCGCGGACGACCGGCAGTGAGGTCGCCAAGCCCGCGCTTGCGCGCCATCTCGACGGCGACGGCTAGGATCAGGTGCGCCATGCCGGGCGCTCCCCGCATCAGCGGATCGGTTACGCAGCCCTCGAAGAAGTCTGCCATTCGCTTGGCGCGCGCTGACTCGTGGGCGAGAGTGGTCGGCGAACGTTCGCTTTCGGGCCGGGCCATTTCCCTACCCCATACAGCGATTCCGTCGCACATGCTGCGCGCCGCGAACTCAAGCCGAAGATATGCCCGATCGGAGGCGTGCGCCACGCTGTGGAACGACGGCTTGCCGTCGAGGCCGTCGAGGTAGGCGCAGATGAGCTGGCTGTCTTCCATGCCGACGCCGGTGTCATCGACCAGATAGGGCACGCGGCCGGAGGGATTGATCTGATAATAAGGACTGCCGGGGGTGCGTGTTTTCGCCTCGATGATCTCGACGCGATCCTCGAGCGCCTTCTCGATGACCATGATGCGCGCGAGGCGGGCGTACGGTGACCCATATGTGACATAGAGCTTCATATTCGGTACGTCATCCATGCGTCATTTGCGGACATTTTTTGGATGTCCGAGACGTGTCCGCTTTGTACCACAGGCAGACTCACACGCCGCAGCGATTGACCTCAGCCGCTATTGCATGAAATTGCTGAATTTTTGCCAGCAGTTGGCGTGGGCTAAACGGTTTCGGCACATACTCGTCGCAGCCTGCGGCACGGGCCTTCTTATTGCGCTCGGCCATACCGCGCTGAATATCGACAGCGCAACGCACGGCGTCGACGACGCTAACGAACTCTACCAGCATCCCGTCTCCGGTGGTCTTAACAATTCGGCCGCGATGTTCGGTGATCCTGGGATCGACCAAAATCCTTGCGATGCGCCTTGAGCTGGCGCAGCGTGCCTTCCTCATCGATAGCCATTAATCGGCTGTAACCGGCGATGTCGCCCGCAAAAATCGCGGCAAGCCTTCGATCGACGCGGTCTTCGGTCATTTACACGCCCCCGCAGAAATCTCGTTAAGTGAGAGCGATGTCGCAACAGCACCGCTGACAAGCGTGAGGAGTACCGCGGCCACACATGGCCCCAGCAAAGCAACGCGTTAAAATCGTAGCACATTCAGCTCGCCACCGGGTGTGACATAAGGCGTGGCCAGACCACGGGGGATACGATCAACGGATGTCCGCTTTGGGTCAAAAGCGGACATAGCCGCTCGTCTGAGTGATGTCCGCTTTACCCCCAGAAGCAGACATCGCGAGATTAGCGGTGGTGCTGGCGCATCGCGGCTCCTGCAGACGCCTTGACGGAAGGTAGTCGGCCGATCACGCTATAAAAATAGTACGCTAAGAACCGCGCGTCACAGGGGAGCCATCATGTTTAATCTACCGCGCCTCGGTATACTCGTCGGTGCCCTCTTCGCTGCAACGCTGCCGGCAGGAGCTCAGGAATTACCGGAAGGCAGCGGCAAGGAGGCCGTGGCTGCTACCTGCAACACTTGTCATCCATTACTGGCCCGCGTGGCATCCGGCTATACGGTCGATGGCTGGCATACGGTGATGCGTATGATGGTCAATCAGGGTGCGCCAATCCCCGCCGATCAAGTCGAGGAGATTACGCAGTACCTGATCAAGACGTTCCCCGAGAAGGGAAAGCCCTCTGGCGTTAGCGTTGAAGGGCCAATGAAAGTTACGTTCAAGAGTTGGCAGGCGCCGACACCAGGATCGCGGCCGCATGATCCGTTGGCAGCGCGCGACGGGTCGCTCTGGTACACGGGGCAGATGGCCAACGTACTGGGTCGTGTCGACCCGACGACAGGCAATATCAAGGAATACCCTCTCAAGACTGCGCACTCTGGCCCGCACGGCCTGGTCGAGGATAAAGAGGGTAACATCTGGTACACAGGCAATACTGGCGCGTTGATCGGCAAGCTCGAGCCGAAAACTGGCGCCGTTACTGAATACAAGATGCCCGATCCCAACGTTCATGATCCACATACTCTCATCTTCGACCACGCGGGCATTCTTTGGTTCACGGTACAGAATTCCAACCGTATCGGTCGGCTCGATCCGAAGTCGGGTGAAATCAAGCTGTTGACGCCACCAACGCAGGGCGCACGCCCCTATGGCATGGCGGTAAATTCCAAGGGCGTGGTGTTCTTCGACGAATTTGGCACCAACAAAATCGGCAACGTTGATCCGAAGACACTAGAGATTCGCGAATATCCGCTGCCAGACCCCGCCAGCCGCCCACGCCGTATCGCCATCACTAGCGACGACATCGTTTGGTATACCGACTTCGCTCGCGGCTACCTGGGGCGGCTGGATCCAACGACCGGCAAGGTCAGCGAATGGCAGTCGCCCAGTGGACCGAAGTCAGAGCCCTACGGCATTTCGGCGATCAACGACGTCATCTGGTACAGTGAGTCGAATGCCACACCGAACATGATCGTGCGCTTTGATCCAAAGACTGCGAAATTCCAAACTTGGCGGATTCCGGGCGGTGGCAACATCGTACGTAATACGTCGGTCACGCCTGACGGCAAGTTCGTCCTAGCGAACAGCCTGGTGAACACCGTCACATTGGTGACGATCCAGAAATGAGACTACGCGGCCCGGGTGCGTGATACTTCTTTTGAATGCGTGCAGGACCCTGACCACACTGACGGCCGCAGCCGTGATCAGGCTCAAGGGGCTGCTGAACCGCTCTGATCCTGTCTGCCATTATAGCGCCAGGCCGCGCACTCCAATCTCCGCTTTGGGTCATCAGCGGACATCGGAGCCCGTTCGATCAATGTCCGCTTTACCCCCGAAAGCGGACATGGATGAGCCGTAAAAGGAGTGGGTTGGCTCAGGCATTTTCCCTCCACTCGACGCGATAGACCCCTGGGCCAGGCTATCACCATTGCTCACGCCGATTTGTAGTAATTGCAACAAACCATCGAGGTCACACAGGCGACGAACCTTTAAGGTCATACCCATCTACACTTAAGTGCGTCGGGTGAGCATAAGCGTTTGGAGGATGGTCATGACCATGACCACCTTAAAACATCTCGCGCTTGCCACCGCGCTGCTCGCCGGCGGGACTTCACTAGCGATGATTGGCTTCCTCGTCAGACAACAAATCATCGCTCGTCAGGTCTCGGCCCCAGAAAGCCCAGCGACTGCCCAGCACTCCACGCCAGCAGATCAGATTGGACAGGCCGGCCCATCGGTGACTGTGACGCCCCCTGTCGCTATCGCGCAAGAGGCGCCGCCTACCCCAATCCCCTCCGCCGAGCCAGCAGGGACCGGATCCGCTGAAAACTTAGCGGCACCGACGTCCAGCGCCATTCCGCCTTGCGACAAGCCGGACGGTCTCGGTCTCACGCGCATCGTCCAGATCGATACGACTGGAGGACCCGAGTTCGGCTTGCAACATTTCAAGGGGTACGTCGATTTCCTTCGCAACAAGGAAGTCGCTTTGACGTTCGACGATGGTCCCTGGCCCGAAAGCACGCCGATGGTGCTCAAGGCGCTGCAGGATAATTGCATCAAGGCGACCTTTTTCGAGATTGGCGAACACGCGAGCTGGCATCCTGAGATCACTAAGCAAGTGATCGATGCCGGTATGACGGTCGGCACGCACACTTGGTCCCATAAGGACTTGGCGAAAAATCCCTATGCAGGGGATATCGAGCAGGCCAAGCAAGAGATCGAGATGGGCGTGAGCGCGGTGCACATGGCGGCCGCTGGCGGGCCAATCGCGCCGTTCTTCCGCTTTCCCGATTTGCAGCAGCCACCTGAATTGATGACTTATCTTGGCACGCGCAATATCGCGACGTTTTCGACTGACATCGACTCGCGCGACTTCACCATGCACAAGCCGGAGCAGGTGATTAATTCGGTAATGACCCAATTGGAAAAGCGCGGCAAGGGTATTATCCTCTTGCATGATTTCCATCACAACACAGCCGAAGCCTTGCCGGAACTACTCCGGCAGCTAAAGCTCGCCGGCTACAAGGTTGTGCACTTGGTCCCGAAGGAGCAACTTGCCACCGTTCCTAAATACGACGAGATGTTCGAACACCGGGAGAACTTATCATCCAGTGCTCAACCGGCATCGGCCCCAGCACCGGCGAATGTTGCGGCAGTACACCACAGAAGAGGCATATACATGTACGTGCCAGCGCAGGGCCACGGCCCGCACACACAGAAAAAAGGACTAAACACCGGCCCACATTAGGCGCAAAGGGTCTCTAGGCCGCTCGTATTCGCTTTGCCATCCCAGCGCTATCCGGCTGAGTGAGCGCATGCTTGTTTGGTTCTGATTCGATGGACGAACTGACGACACCAACTTTGGACACCGGGCCATCAATGTCTGCATACCCCCAAAAGGGGACATGGAGGCCGCCGCTTTATCAGTACGCGGCCTAGTGCATCGGTGCCCAGGATAGGGAGCAACGGATCCTGGCAACCTCCGACCAGCCCATCCGCGATTATTTCCAAAAGGCTGGAAGGGTTTTTTCAGAATAACCGGGGAATGAACACGAATTCAGTAATGCGCGCGCCTTTGCAAACCCGTTTCATGCAACACTCTGGCGCCACGCGCTAACGTTGTTCGCGGTGACTAGCCAGATTGCCCCGGCAAGCGCAACCTGACCCGGCCCATGCCTTCTTCGACTTTGCCACCGAGATTTCTGGCCGTGCCGTATACGCGGTCTTCGTCCATAGGAGCGGTCCGTTCCGTGTCGATTTGGCCATGCAACGCGAGCCTGCGACCAACGTTCCTGGGTAAGCCCGTTCGCTTGCTCGGATTTCAATGGAAGCTATCCAGTCCAGGATGGTATCCGGATCCTTGGCCAACGGACATCGCATAGCCGTGCCCTCCCTCATCCTTCTCGCGCTGAGGTGCGAGTCCCCTCTCGCGAGGTGCGGGCACTTTGGGTTTGTGTGCAAGCCTGAGGGGTTTGTCTTTTATTTCAAGCTTGCGTTTTGCAGTGTCCGCTTTTGCGAAGAGGACGCGAGAGTCATTTATGTTCTTCTCTGGTTGGTCCCTCGCTGGCACCTCTTCTTTTTTTATTCTAGGCGCGTCCAGTAGATCTCGGGGTTGAGGGTTGGTCGTTGTAAATGTCTCTTCAATAACTGACGGTCCGGGGCGCGGATAGTGCAGGACTTTTTCTACCGTTGTTGAACTATTGGCCAAGCCGATCAGCAACGCCCCCATAGCGGCGAAAGCCGTCATCATACAAAAAAAATACGCGAACAAAGAGACAGCCACGGCGGTTAACCCGGAGCATAAACGTACACCAAGCCCCAGCCGGCTAACCGCTAAACTCGACTCGTTCCACGTCCAATCTCAATTAACTCTTAGTCTGTTCCTTTTCTCCGTTGGTATAAGGCATTTGCGAGCCGCGTTGCTGCCCGAGGCGCTGACGGCGATGGAAAGAGCGAAATGAACGTTATTGCGGACAAATTTAAATTGGGCGGCATTCAGCGCCAGGTGAGGAGGACGTTTATCGCCGCAGACGGCAACTCGCTCTTGTTAGAATACTGCGTGTTTGCTTAGGTGTCTTGCCGGTCCAGCGCTTGAACGCATGGTAAAAGGCGCTGGTTTCTTGATAGCCAAGAAGCCAAGCCACTTCGGAAGTTGGCAGGTCGTGTTTGGTCTCGCGCTTGCGTTTTTTCATGGCGTTCATGCTATCGAGTCCGAGGTAAACTTCTGGCGGCAAATCTCCGCCTATTCGATCACCTCGTCCGCACGAGAAAGCATTGTTCCGGGCTCATCGGATTTCTCCTTGTTCTCGATAGTGATCGCCCTCGATGAGGGAACGCCTCGGAATCCGCCGCAGTTTCGTGACAAATCGGTAACGCGACGTAGAGTCGCGGCTTCCCCATCATCGGTCTGCGTCGGAGTCGAACTGACTGTCGAGCGCGGCGGGCAATCGGCCACACAATCAGAGACGAGATGAGAATCACCGGCACTCATGGACGACTTCGCTGATTGCGATATTGGGAAGGCTCTGTATCTGACCTGTGGCGCCGTTTATGGGTGAGGCGGAAGGTACGGAGGCACGGGCGCCCGCGACGGCGGCGCTGCTGTGGGCTTGGGTTTATGCGCGGGCGGGGCAATGGCCGGCGGCGGCGGCGGTTCTGGGATCTTAATAAGAATTTCAGCAACGGCGCCCTGCAGCCTATCAACCACACGCGCCATCTGGTCTTGACCGGCGGTGAGCTGCTCGACGCTTTGCCGCAGCGCCCCCAGATCGTGCGCAATTTGATGCACCTGCTCCGGGTCGATGGCGGGGGCGGCGAGCGCTTTCTCCGCCACGTTCCCCACGGCAGCCTGCCCGGCGGGCGCCGCTTGCGGCGTCTCCGGCACGGACACCCGAGCGGCGCTTTCGGGGCCGAGCGGCGATTCTGTCCAGCCAAGCTCGTGAATCCAACCCGCGATCATCTGCTTGGATTCCGGTGACCAGCCAAGTTCCGGGGCCTTGCTTGCGATTACCTGCTTGGCTGCCTCGCCGTAGGAAAGCCAAGCCGCGGTGGCTGCAACACCGATACAAAACGCAAGCAAATAGCGGGCGAATCCTCGCGAGCTTCGGCTTTTTGTCTGTTGCTCGATTGTTAGGAGACGATCATAAATTGTCTTTAACGCCAAAGTCTCGTTATTGAGGTGACGACCGATTCCCAAAAGGACTTCGTGCAGGCCCTCCGCGGGCTTCGGCTGAGAGCTCGGACGTCGTAAATCATCGAGAGAGACACGCAAGTGTTGGTCTGACTTATCATTCATGCCGGCGGCAGCACCGGCCGATTGGCGTTCACCCGCTTCTATCTTCGCAGTCATTTTATCGGCGGGGCTCATCGGCGCCCATAGTTAGGTGTCGTTGCCACTATTTCAGCAGGTTTATCGCGGCTTTATTGCGGCTGTTTCGAGGGAATACCGGGCACGAGCGAGGCTTATGGAAATGATGTCAGGCCGATATTGGCTAATTCCCGAAAGCAGACATTCGCTATTGCGACCGGCATAACCCCCAGCACCCCCGTCCGGCCAGACTTCGTCGCCGCCGATGGCGGCCAAAACAGCGCTTCGCAATTGAAGCTGCGCGGGACAATGGCTACCAAGATCGCGCGTAGCCCATGACTTCCAAACTGAAAGGCGCTGCAATGCGGATCCACCGCCTGGATGCCGCACCGGAAACGGTGCATTGGGGCTTTTTCGATGCCTCGCTCAAATCCCTGGCGACGATCGAGCCGGGCGATGAAATCGTCATATCGACCGTGTCGGGGGCGCCCGAGGCAATGCCGAAACCGCAATCCGGGATGATCGTCCCTCCTGCATTGCCGGCGATTCACGCGCGCGTGCCGCAGAAACTAGGACCCCACATGATGACCGGACCGGTCGCGGTGCGTAGCGCCAAGGCCGGACAGGTCCTTGAGGTGCGCATCAAGGCGATCGATCTCCATTATGACTGGGGCTACAACACCATCCGGCCGCTCGCCGGCGCGCTGCCGGATGACTTTGGGCGCGCGCGCATCATCCATATTCCGCTCGATCGCAGCCGGATGGTCGGGCGGCTGCCGTGGGGACTCGAACTGCCGCTGAAGCCCTTTTTCGGTGTCATGGTCGTCGCGCCGCCGCCGGCTTGGGGACCGGTCGGCTCCCCGCCACCGCGCCGCAACGGCGGCAATATGGACAACAAGGAGCTGGTTGCGGGCACCACGCTCTACCTGCCGATTCACGTCGACGGCGCGCTGTTCTCGGTCGGCGACGGT
>Ga0187766_10000859_pt1 | contig 17352 bp, 19 predicted proteins | sample 0216_QUI02_MP05__4_FD_132971 | JGI IMG/M metagenome (GOLD analysis project Ga0187766, IMG submission 132971) | Tropical peat soil microbial communities from peatlands in Department of Meta, Colombia - 0216_QUI02_MP05_20_MG | ecosystem: Environmental > Terrestrial > Soil > Wetlands > Peat ... | reverse complement strand
CCCTCGCGGCCTATCATCGCAGAGACAGGCACTGGCGTTCCAGCGGGTCGAACGCCCGCCCGACAGTGCGCAAAGCTGGGTCGGCCGGGCGGATTCGGTGGGCCGGTCGATACCCGCGGCGACCGGCAAAGCCCGCGCTTTGCAAGGCGGGCGATTTGCATTATATCCGACGCCCAACAGGTCAAACCGAGGGGAGCGCATTTTCGGAGTTTTCTGGGCTGGTGCGGCAGGTTGTCGCATTGTCTCGGCACCTCCGGTCTTTAGAACCAATCGCAAGGTGTGGCGCCTCGAGGTGCTGCGCCCTCGAGATCGGACATCGGGAAAGGAGCCAGCATGGCGTCAAGCGCGCAATCGGGCGCTCACGGTGCGCAGGGTGCGGGTGTGAAGCGCCGCGATTTCCTATACCTGGCAACGGGTGCGGCCGGAGCCATCGGTGCTGCAATCGCGGCCTGGCCGTTCATTTACAGCATGAACCCTGCGGCCGATGTTCTCGCCCTTTCTACCGTCGAGGTCGATCTCGCGCCGGTCCAGACCGGCCAACGCATCACCGTCAAATGGCGCAGTCAGCCCGTTTTTGTGGCCCACCGCACGGAAGACGAGGTCAAGGCGGCGGATGACGTCAATCTCGAGGAGCTTCGCGACCCACAGGCCGATTCGGCGCGCGTGAAAAAGCCCGAGTGGCTCATCATGGTCGGGATTTGCACACATCTCGGTTGCGTGCCGCTTGGCCAGAAGCCAAGCGATCCACGCGGCGAGTGGAAGGGCTGGTTCTGTCCCTGCCACGGCTCCCAGTACGACACGTCCGGCCGTATTCGCAAAGGCCCTGCACCAGCCAATCTCGCCATACCGCAATACGCGTTCTTGACCGATACAACAATCCGGATCGGCTAGGGAGTGCCATCATGAGCGAACCCGCCTGGAAAAATCCGGCCGTAAAGTGGATTGACGAGCGCATGCCGATCTTCACGGTGATGCGGCACAGCGCGATCGAATATCCGACTCCGAAGAATCTCAGCTATTGGTGGAACTTCGGCTCGCTCTCGGGATTCATGCTCGTCCTCATGATCGCGACGGGCGTCGTTCTCGCGATGCAATACACGCCGAACAGCGAACTTGCCTTCGACAGCGTCGAACGCATCATGCGCGACGTGAACTACGGCTGGCTGCTGCGCTATGTCCACATGAACGGCGCCTCGTTCTTCTTCATTGCGGTTTACATCCACATCTTTCGCGGCCTCTACTACGGCTCTTACAAGACTCCGCGGGAGCTGCTGTGGTGGCTTGGCCTCGTCATCCTGATCTTGATGATGGCGACGGCGTTCATGGGGTACGTGCTTCCCTGGGGCCAGATGAGCTTCTGGGGTGCCACCGTGATCACGAATCTCTTTTCCGCCATACCGCTTGCCGGCAAGCACATCGTTACATGGCTCTGGGGCGGCTTCGCGGTCGACAATCCGACCCTCAACCGCTTCTTTTCACTCCATTACCTCTTGCCGTTCGTGATCGTCGCGGTCGTCTTCCTCCATCTCTGGGCGCTTCATACCTCGAAGTCGAACAATCCCCTCGGTATCGACACGAAAGGTCCGCAGGACACGATTCCGTTCCATCCCTACTACACAGTGAAGGACCTTTTCGGGCTGGGTGTGTTCCTCATCGTTTATCTCGGCGTCGTGTTCTTCGTGCCGAATTTCTTCGGTGAGCCGGACAATTTTATCCCAGCCAACCCCTTGTCGACGCCGCAGCACATCGTGCCGGAGTGGTACTTCCTGCCCTACTACGCAATTCTGCGCTCAATTCCCGACAAACTTCTGGGCGTGATCGCGATGTTTTCGTCGATCTTCGTCCTGTTTGCGTTGCCTTGGCTCGACTTCTCCCGGGTGCGGAGCGCGCGGTTCCGGCCGGTTTACAAGAAGGTCTATTGGCTCTTGTTGATCGACGTGCTGGTGCTCGGTTACGTCGGCGCCAATCCTCCTGAGGGCCCGATCCTGTATGTCGGCAGGATCGCCACAGCCTATTACTTCCTGCACTGGCTCGTAATCGTGCCGCTTATAGCGCTCTTTGAGCGGCCGAAGCCGCTTCCGACGAGCATCGGCACGCCCGTGCTCGGGGCCGCCGCAGCTGCCTCCGCCCGCACAATGGAGAAGGCATGATGCGCAAGACCATGTTCAAGAAGGCTGTGTTCGCAGTCGCCGCAGCGATCAGCCTCGGCTTGACCGTCTCGGCGCGGGCGCAGGACGAGCCGCACTTTTCAAAGCAGGATTGGTCTTTCTACGGCGTATTCGGCACGTTCGATCGGCCATCGCTCCAGCGCGGCTTCCAGGTCTACAAGGATGTGTGCTCGGCCTGCCATTCCCTGCGCCTCCTATCCTATCGCGACCTCGGAGGCGGAGGTGCCATCGATGGCGGAATCGGCCTTTCCACGGACGAAGTCAAGGCGATCGCGGCAAGCGTCCAGGTGACCGACGGCCCGAACGACCAAGGCGACATGTTCCAGCGCCCCGGCCGACCGAGCGATCGGTTCGTTTCGCCATTCCCGAACGAGCAAGCGGCCCGCGCATCCAACAACGGCGCCTTGCCGCCGGATCTCTCTCTTATCGTCGAGGCGCGGCCGGGCGGGCCGGACTACGTCTACGGCATCCTGACGGGCTTCAAGGATGCACCGGCGGGATTTACCGTCAATCAAGGCATGTATTACAACGAGACCTTCGCCGGCCATCAGATTGCGATGCCGCCCCCGCTCAGCGACGGCGCGGTCACCTACGCGGACAAGACCCAAGCGACAGTGCCGCAAATGGCGCACGATGTGGTGACCTTCCTGACCTGGGCCGCCAATCCGGAACTTGAGTCGCGCCATCGCATTGGCGTGAAGGTTATCATCTTCCTCGTGATTTTGACTGGCCTGCTCTATGCCGTAAAACGCAAGGTGTGGTCAGACGTGCATTGACGATTACATCCGGGCGGGATGGGAAAGGGCCGCGACCGAAACCGGGCGGCCCTTTCTTTATGGCGCGCGATCGCCGATAACATTGCCTCGTGTGGTATTCGGATTCGAAGTTCCTGAACGCGGATGCCACCAAAATGCTAGGAACTTCAAATCCACCACGACAGGGCGAAGCGGACATCGAATTTGAAAAGCGCGAGGGAAGCCATGGCGGCACGATCGACGACACCGGGAATGCCGCCCTCGATCGGCATCATCGGCGGCAGCGGGCTCTATGACATCGACGGGCTCACGAACAAGCGCTGGGTCGCAGGCGACTCGCCGTTTGGAAAGCCCTCCGACGAGCTGCTGCTCGGTGAGCTCGGCGGGGCTCGCCTCGTTTTCCTTCCACGCCATGGCCGCGGCCACCGCATTCCGCCGAGTGAGCTCAACTTTCGCGCCAACATCGACGCGATGAAGCGCGCAGGTTGCACGGAAATCGTTTCGGTGAGTGCTGTGGGCTCGCTCAAGGAGGAGCTGCCACCCGGCACCTTCGTGATCGTCGATCAATTCATCGATCTCACCTTTGCGCGCAACAAGAGCTTTTTTGGCACCGGCCTCGTTGCTCATGTCTCGATGGCGGACCCCGTTTGCAAGCGGCTTGGCGATCAACTCGAGCGAACCGCGCGCTCACTGGGGATCCCAGTCAGCCGAGGGGGCACCTATCTCGTCATGGAAGGTCCGCAATTCTCGAGCCGAGCCGAGTCGCAGCTATACCGGAGCTGGGGCTGCGACGTCATCGGCATGACGAACATGCCGGAGGCGAAGCTCGCCCGCGAAGCGGAGGTTTGCTACGCGACCGTCGCCATGGTGACCGACTTCGATTGCTGGCACCCTCATCACGAAGACGCTTCCGTTGAGACCATTGTGAAAGTGCTGCACGCAAACGCCGGAAAGGCGCGAGAACTCGTGCGCGCGGTGTCTCCTGGCCTCGGCGCGCGGCAATCGAGCTGCTCAAGCGGCTGTCACACCGCACTCGAGAACGCCATTATCACGGCGCCCGAGGCGCGCGACCCGGCACTGGTAAGGAAACTTTCGGCTGTCGCAGGGCGTGTGCTTGGGTCGTGAACGCTTAACCTCGGTTCTCCATGCGAGGGCGCACAAAGTTGCCCCCTTTATGCGGCGCGGGTCTCTTGTGCCTCCTGGCGGCCGAACCTGCATGACCCAATCGATGCACAGAAATTGGCAAGGCTCTCGGCCCGGCGCAGGCGCTTGTCGAGGGCTGCCATCGTGCGGCTCAAATCCTCGCTGTCGTCGCCGAACCAGACCCGCATGGCGGCGAGATAGACAAGTGCCAACGCTTTCGCGCGCGCGCGACCGAGAAGACCGCTACTTTGGATACCCGCCGCTTCGAGCATCCACGCCATGGAGCGCTTTAACCGCAGTCCTCCACAAAGCACACCAATCGGGTCGGCGCTGCGGTCCCGAACGATCGCCTCGATCGACTTCTTGTGGGGATTGAGCGCCTCGAAGCGGCGCATGAGGATGTCGAACATTCGGTCGCGCGGGCTCTCGCCGTCGGAAGCGCCGCCCTCGAGCACTTTACGATCTATCCGGCGCACGAAGGCCGAAAGGATCGCTTCCTTTGAGCGGTATAAACCAAGAAGCTCTGCGAGCGATAGATTCGACGCCTCTGCGATGTCGTTCATCGTAATGCGCCGCCAGCTTCGCTCGGCGGCAAGCGCCAAAGTGCGCTCGACAACTCGGTCCGCCGGATCGTCCGGGCGTCGCGAACGCGCGGTTCTTGCGGTCTTCCCCGCTTTGGCGCCGGCTCTCGATCGTCTTGCGGATCTTGTTCCTTTTGCCATTACGTCACCTCTCGAATGTCGATGCGATCCGCCCCTCGTGTGGTGGATCTAAAGTTCCTAGCATTTTGGTGGCATCCGCGTTTAGGAACTTCAAATCCCAATACCACACTCGACACAATATATCTCACGTGTGGTTTTGAATCCGAAATTCGCTCCCGGTCCCGCCCCCTAATGTCATTAATTTCGGATTCGCCACACGAGGGGCGCTACCAAGTTTAGGCGGAACCCGCGTCCTTACAGCGTCATTTGATGTTGATCACGCTGCCGCCGGTCATACGCTTGAGTTCGTCCGGAGTCAGCTTGAAGACCGCGTTGGGCGTTCCCGCCGCTGCCCAGATTTCCGCGAACTGCAGCAAGTCCTCGTCGATGAAGATTTCAAGCATTTGTGCGTGGCCGACTGGTCCTACGCCGCCAATCGCGAAGCCGGTCCGTTCGCGCACGAAGTCGGCATCCGCCTTGCCGAGCTTCTCGCCGATTACAGCCTCGATGGCCTTCTCATTGACACGATTGGGTCCGCTTGCCACGACAAGGATCGGGCGGCCGGAGCCCTTGGCGCGGAAGATCACCGATTTCGCAATCTGTCCGATCGTACAGCCAACGGCTGCCGCCGCCTCAGCCGAACTTCGCGTAGTCTCTTCGCGCTCGATCACTTGGTTCGTATACCCGAGCGTACGAAGCGCTTCTTGAACCCTCGCAGCACTTGGGCTGAGCGGTTTCGTCATCGTCGGATCACCCCCGATTTGCAAATCAAACGCTTGCCCTCTTAGGGCGCATTTCGGATTCGCCGAACTAGCCAGCAAGCTCGCGTGCGCGGCGCGTCGCCGCCGCAATCGCCTTGTCGAACAGCGGCTGCAGCCCCTCTGGCGCCATGAGGATTTTGAGGGCTTCGAGCGTCGTCCCGCCCGGGCTTGTCACGTTTTGGCGCAGTACGCTCGGCGCCTCCGTTGAGCGGTGGAGGAGTTCCCCGCTGCCTGCGATAGTGGCACGCGCAATGCGGGCGGAGAGTTCGGCCGGAAGCCCCGCCTTCACTCCGGCTTCGGTCAAACACTCGACGAGCAGGAAGACGTAGGCAGGCCCACCGCCTGACACTGCGGTCACCGCATCGATAAGATCCTCCTCATCGACCCAGGCGACGTCACCGACGGCTTGGAGAAGTTCGGTGCATTGCCCCCTTTGTGCGGGCTGCACCCCCGGTCCGGCGCAACACACGCTCATGCCGCGTCCGACGGCGGCAGGCGTGTTCGGCATCGCGCGCACGATCGCGGCATCCGAGCCGAGCTTCGCGCGAAAGTAGGCAATCGTCTTCCCCGCGGCGATCGAAAGGAAAACGACACCAGGGCCGCCATAGCGCGCGTAATGGGGTGCCGCATCGTCCATGAACTGTGGCTTGACCGCGAAGACGACGACGCTCGGCTTGAACGAATTTCCGACAGTCTCCGGCGCCGCATGTACGTCGACGCCGTGGGTCTTGCGAAGCGCCTCCGCCGGAGTGCTGGGTTCGACCACCAACACGTTCTCGCGGGGAAGTCCCCGTGAAAGCCAGCCTGCCAGCATGGCTCCGCCCATCTTGCCGCCACCGACGAGAAGTATGCGCGCGTTCATGGCGCAACCTTATAGCGCGGAGTAACGAGGCTTGGCGAGGTGCGCCTTTCGGGCTTCGCTTCGTGGTGCCAGGTGCTGCCTGAGTGAAAGCGCGACCTTGCTCGGCAGCATTCTTGGCGAGCTACGCCTCGCCCACGCAGTCGAGCAACGCCGCGTCGATTGCCTCGCGCGGTGTCTTTCCGCCCCAGACCACGAACTGGAAAGCCGGATAGAAACGCTCGCACTCGGTGATCGCGATGTCCACGAGATCTTCGAGCTGCTCGACGGTGGGACCGTGCGCGCCACGCAGGAGCGAAGTTTGCCGGAAAATCGGCAAACCATCGTCGTCGGACACGTCGAAATGGCCCAGCCAAAGTTTCTCGTTCACGAGTGCCAGGAGCTCGTGGACACCGCCGCGCTTCCCTTTCGGGATTTTCATGTCGAGAGCGCAGGAGAAATGCATGGCGCTCAAATCCTCGAGCCAGGCGAAGTGCAAGTGGTAATCGCACCATTGGCCCGCGATATCGACGACGATCTCATCTGTGCTGCAACGATCGAACGGCCAGTCGTGCGCACTGACGATTTCCTCAACAAGATCAAGCGGGTTGGGCAGGGAGCTGTGCGACTCTGCTAGGCGTGCTGACATTTAGCCCCTCCTCTCCAACAGGTGGCCGACGGCCGCGAAATACGCCATAGCGGAGCTAAGCGTCCAACCAACAGCTAGGTTTTGTAGAGATTGCGACCACGACGTACCATGGGAGGTAGCCTGACAAATTTGTGCAATAACTTCAAGGATGCCGTTACCAGATTTTGTTATTTTTTTGTTTCAGGCTCCAAGATTTAGAGTTACCCACAATATCTTGTGGATAAATGTTCCATTAATGCATTAAACCTCTAGGGCTTGTGGGACGCATCGGCTGTACCGGGTATGGAAATCCGTGCGGTCGCCAATGCGGCTTCGAGACGGGCGATCCGCTCGGCAAGCGCTTCCTGACCGTTTCGGGCATTGACGGCCACCGCCTTGACGGCATCGAACTCCTCCCGGCTCACCAGCTCCATGTCGGCAAGAAGCCGCTCCAGGCGCTGGCGTACCAATGCCTCGATCTCGGACCTGAGGCCGGAAAATGCACCGAGGGCCCCGCTCGCAAGGCGGGCCATGTCGTCGAGAAGGCGGTTGTCGGCCTGCATTTTTCAAGCTCCTCCAAGGATATTGACCGGGACCGGTGAAGTCCGCGCCAGTATGGTGGCGCGGCCCTCGGGCTGCAACGGGGTGAAGCTTGCAGGCCCCAAACTCGCCCCCTATAAGGGGTGCCGGTATTCCCGCCGGGCCTCGCACCGACCGCGGATGCGGGGAGAGCTTCGGAAAAAGCGGCATGATCATTCTGACCGGCGGCGCCGGATTCATCGGTTCGAACTTGCTCGCCGCACTCGAGGAACGAGGTTGCCGGGAAATCGTCGTTTGCGACCGCCTGGGCGAGGGTGAGAAGTGGCGCAACCTCGCAAAGCGCGAGCTGGCCGGCTTCATCGAACCCGATCGGCTCTTGCCGTTTCTTGAGCGCAGGGCGGGTGAGGTGGATACGATCTTCCATATGGGGGCCATCTCTGCGACCACCGAGCGAAACGCAGACCTGATCGTCGACACCAATTTCACATTCTCCACGACACTCTGGGACTGGTGCGTGCGCCATGACGCACGCTTCATTTACGCGTCCTCGGCTGCGGCCTACGGCGACGGTCGTGCCGGGTTCGACGATGATGGAAGCCCAGAGGCGCTCGCGCGGCTCAGGCCGATGAACGCCTATGGCTGGAGCAAGCTACTTTTCGACCGGCGCGTGGCACGCATCATCCGCGAGGGCGGCAGGCGGCCGCGTCAATGGGCGGGTTTGCGCTTTTTCAACGTCTACGGCCCGAACGAATACCATAAAGGCGGCATGCGCAGCGTGACCCTTCAAGTTCATGAGCGCGTCGCCGCCGGCGAACCTGCGGTGCTGTTTCGCTCCCATAATCCGAAATACTCGGATGGGGGTCAGCTTCGCGACTTCATCTGGGTCGGCGATTGCGTCGATGCGATGATGTGGCTTTATGACAGCCCCCAAGTGAGCGGGCTCTACAATCTCGGCACCGGTGCGGCGCGCAGCTTCGCCGATCTCGCAGCTGCCGTATTCGCCGCACACGGCAAACATCCTAATATCCGCTATGTCGACACGCCTGCGGAAATCCGAGACCGATATCAATACTTCACCGAGGCAAAGATGGATCGCTTGAAGGGTGCGGGCTACGGGAAGCCGTTTACCCGGCTCGAGGACGGCGTTGCACTGTACGTCAAGAACTTCCTCAGTCAACTCGACCCCTATCGCTGACCCACCTCAAAGTCGAGACGAGTGTCCGCATGACCCCCCTCCATTTCCCCGATATCGATCCGGTCGCGATCAGGCTCGGCCCTCTCGCCATTCGTTGGTATGCAATTTCTTATATTGCGGGCATCTTGATCGGGTGGCGACACGTGCGGAAAATAGCCGCGTCGGCGCCCAAAATCATGTCCGAGACGCAAGTCGACGACCTCGTTGTCTGGTGCACCTTGGGGGTCGTTCTCGGCGGTCGGCTCGGCTACGTCCTCTTCTATCAGCCGAGCGCCTATCTCGCGGACCCGGTTCAAATGGTTGCCGTTTGGCATGGTGGGATGTCGTTCCATGGCGGTCTCATCGGCGTGGTCACCGCGCTCATCCTGTTCTGCAGGCGCAACAGGCTTTCATTTCGCATGGTAGGGGACGCGGTGTGCTGCGCCGTGCCGATCGGGCTCTTTTTCGGTCGTCTCGCCAATTTCGTGAATGGAGAGCTGTTTGGCCGGCCGACGGACGTTCCGTGGGGCATGATCTTTCCCCAGGGCGGGCCCGAGCCACGACATCCCAGTCAGCTTTATGAGGCTTTTCTCGAGGGTGTTGTCCTTTTCACCATACTCTTCTTCATGCGCCGTGCTGGATTGCGCAACCGACCGGGCTTCATCGCAGGCGCCTTTTTGATAGGGTACGGTCTCGCGCGTATTACGGTCGAATTCTTCCGCGAGCCCGACTCATTCCTCGGTTTCCTCGTCTTTGGCATGACCATGGGCCAGATCCTTTCGATCCCGGTCATTCTCTATGGCGCCTGGCTGATCTCGCAAGCCAAGCCATTGGCGAAAGCGGCTTGAGCGGTCTCGGTGCTCACCTCGAGCGCCTGATTGCCCTCAAGGGCCCTTTGAGCCTTGCCGAGTTCATGTCCGAATCCCTTTGGCATCCAGGCGAGGGATACTACGCGCAGAGTGCTTCCATCGGTCGTGAGGGCGATTACATAACCGCGCCCGAGATCAGCCAAATGTTCGGCGAGCTAATCGGCATCTGGTGTGTCGCCACGTGGCGGGTCATGGGCCGACCGGCTCATTTCATGCTCATCGAGCTCGGACCCGGACGCGGGACGATGATGGCGGATTTGCTGCGAGCAGCTCGGGTGGAGCCGGGATTTCACGAGGCGGCGCGAATTCACCTCGTCGAGGGGAGCGCGAGGCTCCGCGAAATGCAACAAGCATTGCTGCGGGATCGGGACGTGACATGGCACGGCAGCCTCGGCGCGGTGCCAGAAGGTCCGACAATTCTCCTCGCAAACGAATTCCTCGACGCCCTTCCCGTCATGCAATTCGAGAGGACGGAGAGCGGCTGGCGCGAACGGGTCGTCGAGTTCGACAAGGCGAGCGGTCAGTTCCGCTTCGTGCGTGCGCCGCATGAAACACCTGCTGCGGCCTTGCTGCCACCCGTATTCGCCTCGGCACCCGTCGCCAGCATCGCCGAGGTTTGCCCCGCGGGGCTTAGCCTCGCGGCGTCGATCGCCGAGCGGCTCGTATCGGAAGGCGGGGCCGCGCTCTTTATCGACTACGGACCAAGCGAGAGCGCACTTGGCGCCACGTTGCAGGCATTGCGCGGGCATCGCCGCCACGACCCCTTCGACGAGCCGGGTAGCGCTGACCTGACAGCTCATGTGGATTTTGCGAATTTCGCGCGCGCCGCGTCGCAAGCGGGTGCGACATGTTACGGCCCGATCGAGCAGGCGTATTTTCTCACCCGTCTCGGCATTCGTGAACGTGCCGAGCGGCTTTCTGCGGCGGCAAGTGCGACGCAAGCGGACGCAATCCAGGCTGCATTACGCCGCTTGATTGATGATGCGGAAATGGGCACGCTGTTCAAGGCCCTGGCATTGACCCATCCCCATCTTCCAATTCCTGCCGGATTCGAACAGGCGAAATGACGGCCCCATCCCCCATCGAGAGCGAGGTGCTGACGGCTTCGGCCGGTATACGTCATGGGTTCTTCACGCGCGAGGGTGGGGTTTCGAGCGGTGCGTACGCCACACTCAATTGCGGGCTCGGCTCAGGGGACGATCCGCAGATGGTGCGAGAGAACCGCCGGCGCGCGATGGCGGTGTTTGGGCTCGGAGGCGTGGCGCTCGTCACAGCCCACCAGATCCATTCGCCGACGGCACTGGTCGTCGAAACGCCTTGGCCGCTCGATGCGCGGCCGCAAGTTGACGGGCTCGTGACCCGACGACCGGGGATCGCCCTTGGCGTGCTCGCGGCCGACTGCACGCCCGTTCTCTTCGCCGCACCCGATAGCGCCGTCGTCGGCGCCGCCCACGCGGGATGGCGCGGCGCCTTGGGTGGCATCCTGGAAGCAACGGTCGATGCGATGGTGGGCTTGGGTGCTGACCGGAAATTGATCCGTGCTGCGATCGGACCGACAATCGCGCAAGCATCCTACGAAGTGGGGCCGGAATTTCCGGCGCCCTTCTTGGCGCGCAATCCGTCGGATTCGGCATTCTTCGCACCAAGCGCGCGAGCGGGGCACTTCATGTTCGATCTGCCGGGCTATGTCGCCAGCCGTCTTGGCGCGCTCAGCCTCGGCGCCGTCGATCAGTTAGCCTACGATACGTATACGGAACCGACGCGATTCTTCAGCTATCGGCGCAACACGCACGAAGGTATCAAGGACTATGGGCGCGGCCTGTCGGCCATCGCCCTGATTTGAGGGGACGGAGAGCAGCAACATGGCAATTCATTTCGAGCGGTCGGAGCTTGCCGAAAGACGCAATCGGGCATGCGCGGCGATGGTGAAGCGTGGCCTCGATGGGCTTCTGATGTTCCGACAGGAGAGCATGTACTATCTGACCGGCTACGACACCTTCGGCTATGTCTTTTTCCAGTGCCTTTATCTTGGCGCCGACGGCAAGATGACGCTCATTACCCGCGCACCCGACCTGCGCCAAGCACAGCACACCTCGGTGATAGACGATATCCGCATCTGGGTGGATGCGCCCGACGCCAATCCCGCCGTCGAGCTTCGGGATATCCTGGCCGAGCATGGCTGCAAGGGAAAGAAACTCGGCGTCGAGTGGGAGGCCTATGGCCTCACCGCCCGCAATGGCCAGCGCCTCGCGGCGGCACTTCAGGGTTTTGCAACGCTCGAGGACGCATCGGACCTTGTCTCCCGCCTCCGCGTCGTCAAAAGCGATGCCGAACTTCGATACGTCAGGCGAGCGGCCGAACTCGCGGATGTCGCTTGGGACGAGGCTCGACGTTTGGCGGCACCGGGCGCCTTCGAGGGGGATATCCTCGCGGCCATGCTCGCGGCCATTTACAAGGGAGGGGGCGACGACCCCGCAAATGAATTCATTATCGGCTCAGGACGCGACGCGCTGCTCTGCCGTTATTACTCAGGAAGACGCAAACTCGACAGGAACGATCAATTGACCCTCGAGTTCGCCGGCACCTACCGACACTATCACTCATGCCTGATGCGCACGTTGCGCATCGGCAAGCTGCCGGCCGAACAGGCGGACATGCATAAAGTTTCGAAGGAAGCTCTCCTGGCCTGCGAGGCGGCACTGAAGCCGGGCAATCGGGTGGGCGACGTCTTCGACGCTCACGCGCGCATCCTCGATGCAGCAGGATATGGCAAACATCGCATGAACGCTTGCGGATACTCGCTCGGCACGACTTTTGCGCCAAACTGGATGGATTGGCCCATGTTCTACAAAGACAATCCAGAGATTATCGAACCAGGCATGGTTTTCTTCCTCCACATGCTCATCCTCGACAGCGACAGTGGCCTGGCGATGACACTTGGGCGCACATCCGAAGTGACCTCGCAGGGTGCGAAAGTCCTGAGCAAGGCTTCGCTCGACATGGTGGTGAAGTAGGGCGAAGGGTGGGTCTCGCTGTGATAGGATAACCCATGCCCCATCTCTTCATGCTCATGGGCTTCGCGGCTGTCATCCTCTTGTTTGGCCTCCTGGTGAGCTGTGCGGCGTGATGTGCTTCTCGCGGCGGAGTTGGCGCTTTTCTCGCTCACGCTTGCGGGATGCGACGACACCGTGCACGTATTCCAGCCGGAGCAGAAGCCGCTACCGCAAGTGGTCGCAGCGCACCGGACCGATCCCGGCGTGATCACTGTGAGTCCCGTCCACGGCCTGCCCGACCCCGTAAGTCACCAGCTGGCCGACGCGATGGCGGAAGCCCTCGGCAAGGATAGCCTGCCAGTCGTGGTTGGCGGAGGCGACGGTGCACGCGTTCTCTATAGCGTCAGCGGCTGGTTCCAGCGTGAAGCGCCGGGAGATGCCGCCGGCTCGAATGTGGGAAATGCAGGCTCTCCGATGCTCACTTGGGAGGTGCGAGACGGCGAGGGCCAGCTCGTTGGCCGACAAAGTCAAATCCTTGCGCGCGAAACCGATCCGTTCGAGCCTGACGCGCGCGCGAAGCTCCTTGCCGCGGTGGAGGGCGAGCCAGCGCGGACGATGGCCAAGGGAATCGAGGGCGACGCGCCGATTCCAAAAGGGGATCCTTCAGTGCTCGCGGTCCATAACCCGGGCTCACGCAGTCTGGTGATCACGACGATTCGGGGATCCCCCGGCAAATCCGGCGACGCGCAACTTCGTCAGGCGATCGAATACGCCCTGAAGGTTGCCAACGTGCGTCTCGACTCCGAGCGGCGGCCGGGGAGCCTTTCACTCACTGGCACCGTCAACGTCGAGGATGTATCCGGAGGCATCCAGCACATCAAGGTGACGTGGTTGGTTTTGAAGCCTGACGGCAAGGAACTCGGCCAGGTGAGCCAGGAGAACAATGTGCCCTCCCGCATCCTCGAGCGCGTTTGGGGCGAGATCACCGCCGCGGTCGCTCAGAATGCGGCAGGCGGGATCGCCGCCATTGTCGGCGAGGCAGACCAGGCAAGCGCCGGCGGCTAACCGTCTCCACAGGTTGCGGCGGCAGCCGAGGCCAGCCTCACCCGACCCAAGGTTTACAGATTTGCGTCAGATTGATATAGAGGCGCCGCAAATGTGCCGGCGGTTGCGGTAATGCTCGGCAATCATGCGGGGCACAACTGGGAGAGGGCGAAATGAAGCTCCTGAGCGGCACCGCCAACCGGCCATTGGCCGAAGGAATTGCCCATTACATCGACGTGCCAATCAGCCAGTACAGCGTGCGTCGGTTTGCAGACAACGAGATCTTCGTCGAAATCCTCGAGAACATGCGGGGACAAGACGTCTTTCTTATCCAGTCGACCTCCTACCCCGCAAATGACCACCTGATGGAGCTTTTGATCTGGCTCGATGCCCTCAAGCGCGCCTCGCCCTCGCGCATCACGGCAGTCCTACCCTATTACGGCTATGCACGCCAGGATCGCAAGACCGGACCACGCACCCCCATCAGCGCCAAGCTCGTGGCGAACCTGATCACGACTGCAGGGGCGAACCGCGTCTTAACCCTTGATTTGCACGCCAATCAGATCCAGGGCTTTTTCGATATCCCGCTCGACAACCTCTATGCCGCCCCCGTATTTTACAACGATATTCGTAACCACTATAATGGCGATGATCTGGTTATCGTCTCGCCGGACGTGGGTGGGGTTGTCCGCGCCCGGGCAATCGCCAAGCCACTTGACGCGGACCTCGCGATCATCGATAAGCGCCGCGAGCGTGCGGGTGAGTCCGAGGTCGTCAATATCATTGGCCAGGTAAAGGGCCGGCGATGCATCCTGATCGACGATATCGTCGATTCCGCTGGCACGCTTTGCAACGCTGCTCAGGCGCTCGCCGATAAGGGCGCCACATGGGTGGCGGCTTATTGCAGCCATGGGGTGCTGTCGGGCTCGGCGGCCTCGCGCATTGAGGCGTCGCCGCTTGAGGCCGTGGTCATCACGGACAGCATTCAGGCGCGCGACGAGGTGAAGGCTGCGCGCAAGATCCGCCAGCTTTCGATCGCCCCCCTGTTGGGCGAGGCGATCCGGCGGATCAGCAAGGGCGACTCGGTGTCGAGCCTGTTCAGCGAAGGCGAGGTCGCCAAGCTTTCGGGTGTCGTCTCGGATTGAAGCCCGAAGAGCATCGTAGGAATTCGGCGCGGATGGCACCCCTGGAGGCCGTCCGCCGAATGCCCGCCCTACATTGGGGCGGGGTTGGTTTGGCAAAGGAGAGTAACATGTCCGACGAATTCGTGTTTCACGCGCAGCGGCGCGAGCGGGCAGGTAAGGGGGCAGCCCGCGCCGCACGACGCACAGGGCGCGTTCCTGCCGTCATCTATGGTGCCAAGAAAGCGCCCGCCCTCGTTTCGATCGACCCGAGCGAGCTTATGCCCGAGCTTCGCAAGACCGCCTTCTTCACGAACCTCTATGACGTCGAGGTCGAGAAAGACAAGCACAGGGTTTTGGTGCGCGACGTTCAATTTCATCCCGTGACGGATCGGCCGGAGCACGTGGACTTCATGCGCGTCGACCCGACCACGAAGGTAACCGTTCAGGTTCCGGTGAGCTTCGACAACGAGGCTGCCTCGCCCGGCATCAAGCGCGGTGGGGTGCTGAATATCGTGCGCCACGAGATAGAGGTCGTGTGCCTGGCGACTCAGATCCCCCATGAGATCCGGGTCGACCTCACTGGTCTCGATATCGGCGACAGCGTGCATATTCGCATGGTCAAGCTGCCCGAGGGCGTGCGGCCTTCGATCGCGCGCGACTTCACGGTCGCGACCGTGGCGCCGCCGAACACCCAGCAGACCGAGGCTGAAATCGCGGCGACTCCAGCAGCACCAGCCGAAGTCGAAGTCATTACCGCGAAGGAAACCAAGGACAAGGAAAAGGAAGCGAAAGAGGTCGTCGAGGAACCCAAGAAGGGCAAGGCGTAACACGCGGGTTTACCCATGCGCCTCATTGTGGGCCTGGGCAATCCGGGCCCGAAATATGCCGCCAACCGACATAACGTGGGTTTCATGGCGGTGGACGCAATCGTCCGCCGCCATTCCTTTGCATCCTACCGCCGGCGTTTCCAATCGCTCTTAGCCGAGGGAGAGGTGGGCGGCGTGCGGCTCATGGCGCAATTGCCGCTGACGTTCATGAACGAGTCGGGGCGCGCGGTCGGCGAAGCGATGCGCTATTACAAGCTCGAACCCAAGGACGTGCTCATCGTCTATGACGAACTCGACTTGGCACCGGGCAAGGTCAAGGTGAGATTTGGCGGAGGAACCGCGGGTCACAACGGAATTCGCAGCATCGACGCCCATATCGGACCGGATTTCTGGCGCCTCCGGATCGGGATCGGGCATCCCGGCGAGCGGCATCTCGTGCACCCTTATGTCTTGAGCGATTTCTTCGAGGAGGATCGCGCTTGGCTCGAAAAACTCCTCGACGCCATCGCCGACGCCTTTCCGCTCCTCGCGAAGGACGAAGAAAGCCGCTTCATGACGAAGCTTGCCTTACTTATGAAACCGCCGAAACCGGCGAAGGAGACCAAGGCCGTCGACGGCGATGGCACCCCCGCGGACGAGGGTGACAGACCAAAGAATTCCGAGGATTGATATGGGCTTCAACTGCGGCATCGTCGGCCTGCCGAACGTGGGCAAGTCGACTCTGTTCAATGCGCTCACTGCGACCGCGGCGGCCGCGGCCGAAAACTATCCATTCTGCACCATTGAGCCGAATGTCGGCCGCGTCGTGGTTCCCGATCCGCGCCTCGACGTTCTGGCAAAGCTTGCCAAGTCCGAACGCGTCGTTCCCACCCAACTCGAGTTCGTCGACATCGCAGGCCTCGTGCGGGGTGCAAGCCGGGGCGAAGGGCTCGGCAACCAATTCCTCGCCCATATCCGCGAGGTCGACGCCATCGTGCACGTGCTTCGCTGCTTCGCAGGCGAGGGGGTGCATCATGTCGAAGGCTCGGTCGATCCCGCTCGCGACGCCGAAACGGTCGAGACCGAGCTAATGCTCGCCGATCTCGAGAGCACCGGGCGGCGCTTCGAGCAGGCGAGCAAGAAGGCCAAGGCGGGTGACAAAGAAGCAAAATTGCTCGCGGAACTATTGGAGCCCGCGGTTGCAGCACTCGGCGAGGGCAAGCCCGCACGCGTCGCAATGCCCGCGGACCCGGAAAGACGCCGCGCCTTTCAACGCCTCGGGCTCATCACGGCGAAGCCGATGCTCTATGTGCTGAACGTCGACGAAGGCTCGGCCGGGACCGGCAACGCATATTCGAAGGCGGCGGCCGCGCGCGCAGCCCGGCTCGGCAGCGAATCGGTCGCGATCTCGGCCGCCATCGAAGCCGAGATCGCGCAGCTCAAGGATCCCATGGAGCGCAAGGATTTCCTCAATCACCTGGGGCTCGAGGAACCGGGGCTCGACCGCTTCATCCGCGCTGGCTACGCACTTCTCCATCTCATCACGTTCTTCACCGCCGGCCCCAAGGAATCCCGCGCGTGGACCGTCGCCAAAGGGGCGACGGCCCCCGAGGCGGCGGGCGTCATCCACACCGATTTCGAGCGCGGTTTCATCCGTGCCGAGACGATCGCCTATGACGACTACATCAAGTGCGGTGGCGAACAAGGTGCAAAGGAAGCGGGCAAGATGCGCCAGGAAGGCAAGGACTATGTCGTGCAAGACGGCGACGTGATGCTCTTCCGCTTCAATGTGTGAATCGCACGCGCGT
>Ga0187766_10000857_pt1 | contig 17378 bp, 14 predicted proteins | sample 0216_QUI02_MP05__4_FD_132971 | JGI IMG/M metagenome (GOLD analysis project Ga0187766, IMG submission 132971) | Tropical peat soil microbial communities from peatlands in Department of Meta, Colombia - 0216_QUI02_MP05_20_MG | ecosystem: Environmental > Terrestrial > Soil > Wetlands > Peat ... | reverse complement strand
CACCCCAACGCACGCCGCCACCCATCCCGTATGCGTTCCACTGCTTTTCCTGATCGACGGCAATCTGATATCCGACATAAAGATCAGCCTTGTCGCTGTCGGTTTTGCTGAAGCCTTTCGTCGTCATCTGCGAGTCGACCGACTGCTTGATTTCCGCATCCATGATCTGGTTAGGGTGTGCACCGCCCTCGATGGGCACCCATTTGTAGGTGTGATATTTGGAAAAATCTGTTCCCGGCATGTAGTTGTGGTGCACGTCCTGACCCATTGCCATAAAGCAAGCCAAGAGTGCGAATGCCAATGTCATGCCGATCCTTAACAACGGGATCCGATTCCTTGTTAGCATCACTTTTCTCCTTCTCTTTCCCATCAGGGACATCAAGGTTTCAGTTGTTGCTCAGTTGAGTCGAAATGAGCGGCGATGTCGCCCACTTCAGCTCGCTTGTCTTCAGCCACAGTGTCTTTCGCGTTCCTCCTCTCGGCGAAGTCAGAGCATTCGCGAGCCGACAGGTTTTAACACATCGCGCCGGTGAAAAAAGAGCTGGCTCAGTTTCCCTTCGCCTAGAACTTCTTGCAGTTCGCCGAACCCGAAGAAAGGGATGAGCACCACGAACAACATCGCGGTGAGCGTAAGGATTCCCTTCCAAGTGCCCCCGCCCAGCTCGGCAATACTCTGGGAGAAAGACTTCCCGTGATATAGTCCGACGGCGGCGTCTTCCAGAATCTTGCAAGCGGCCAGCACGAGAGAAAACAGGGCAGACTTCAGCAGAGTCGGGTAGATCAGGGGCGCATCGTCAGCCCGTTCGCCCAGGTGGAGCGCCCGGGCAATGAGTACGAACTTCCCCAACACCAGCGCATTGATGAGCGCGATACCGTGGGCCAGGTAATCGATGTGCTCTTCGTTCAGAATGACGGATTTGTACACAAGGAACAGCCCGAAGACCACCCAGAGATAAAGCGCAATGACGAGGAATTCTTTCAGCTCGTGATAGGCTTTCTCTTTTAACCTTCGATTTGAGGTTTCCACGGCTGCTTCTCCGATACCACCGCAGGCTATTGAAAAACTCAAGTAGCCGTCCTATAGGGATTAAAGTCATACGCATCGGCAGCTTTCTTGGAATGCTTATCGTACAGATAATTTGGCTCGGCGTGAGCAAGGGTAAACTCGGTGTCTCCGGTGCGGGTGACATCAACCCAAGGAGACACCAAGACTGTCGCCGCCGGCAATCCCATGCCCTGGTCCCGCATCTTGAGAATCACCGCAGCGGCCAGCCCGCCGCCTGAGGAGTCGCCGTAGATGACGATATCCTGCAACCGATGACCTTCCCTCAAAACAGCATTGATGACCGCTATGACCTCGTCGCTCATCTGGTTGTACTTGGCAAACGGTGCGAGGGTGTAGTCAACGGAAATCACACGCAACCCAGTGTCGTCAGCAAAGATGGCAGTTCGCCCCAGCATAGACTTCACGCTATACATTGTGTGGGCGCCACCGTGCGTATAAACGGCGAGCTTACCATTGTCCTTCCATCCTTTGGGGCGAACGTCCAGGACGGAAATGCCTGCAAGCGTGCCCTCTGTGACCGCCGGAGCATAGCGCTTGACAATCACCTCAGATTGTCCCAGCGCTTGGGTTTCAGCGAATGTCTGCACTTTCTTCCAGCTCGCGAGGTCGCCAGGCTCCGGGAGCGAAGGCGCTAAGGCCGGGTCGGTCAACGTACGCAAAAACTGCTGCGCTTCGTCGGACACGGTCTCTGGAATGTTCAAAAATGGTTTCTGCGTAATCGAAGATGGCATGGTCCTGCTCCACGCTTTACTGACTCTGGCAATTGCAAGCTGCCAATTCCTCGGCCAGAATCGGCACGGCGAGGTTGCAGGCTTGCACACCCTGGACGACGCACAATTTCAACACTTCCATAATTTCTTCGATCGTCGCGCCAGCTTTCAGCGCGTTCTTGATGTGCCGCCGCGTGCCCGGTGCATACATGTGTGTATAGGAGGCATCAAACGCGATGCTTAGCAGCTCGACGTCCTTCGCGGGCATAATACCAGTGGCGTAAATTCCTGCTCCAGTGGTCATGAATTCATCGGTCCAGACGGGGTCGAGTTGGTAAAACGGGTCCCAAGCAGTGTTCCATTGGCCGATGGCTTTCATCTCGTCACATGCGGGAGTCGCTGCTTCGGGCTTTGGCACTGGCTGCACCTCCGCCGCCTTCGCCTCTTCCAGCAGGATCGGTGCACCGAGGCTGCACGAATGAATTGACATCACCGATGCACATTTGAGCACGAACAAAACCTCGTCCCGAGTGGCGCCAGCCTCAAGCGCGGCCCGGATGTGACGGCGCGTGCCCTCAGGGTTGAGGTTCGTGCAGGCAGCGTTGATCGCCACGCCAATCAGTTCCACTAGTTTGCGCGGCAGAACCCCGCTGGTCCACGGGTTCGTCGTCATCTTAAGGCATGCCTCCGCCCACTTCGGGTCCCATTCACCCAAGGTTTCTAAGGCTGAATCCCAAGGACCAGTGTCTTGCTTCTGATCCACACTGGCTTCCACCTCTTTCGTCTCATTTTTCATCACTTCCATCTTCCTCAGCGGTGCTTTCACGGCTCACTCCTGCTGGTTTCACCGCAGGGTCCCCGGCACAACACTTCCCGAGACCCTGCGGAGAGCGGTTAGGCTATGCACTCTTCTTCTGCAGGTCCACTACAGCCTGCGGAGGCAACATGCATGCGGCGATCGGGTGGGAGTCGCCCGCAACCGGCGTAATGGTCTTGCGCCCGTCGGTCTCCCAAACCTGGAAGCCAGGGCTGTAGGTGGAGGGGTTCGGAGGCAGGCCGAGGTGCTTTAGCGTCTCGTCCACGCTGTTGTACCAGACACCAACCTTACAAATTCGCCGCGCCTCTTCGGCCGTGGCGACCTTGCGGCCAAATCGCTCGCAGAGCTTCACAGCCCCCTCGATCTGCTGCAGCGAGGTAGCCCGCTGCCGATTCGCTCCCCAGATGTTGTCCTCGTTTCCCACACGGACGTGTTGGCCGAGGACAATGGCCATTGCGGAGATGGAGATTAATCCCCGCATGCTTGACCAGAAGGTCGTAACCGCACCCTGCGGCGTGTCCCGAAGCATATTCATCAAGTGAAATGGATTGCGCCCGAGTGTGCCGCCGCCGTAAGCGCACAGCGCTACGTTCATGGGTCCCATGTACACGCCTGCCCGTATCAACCTCTCGATGAGCTCGAGATGGTGAACGTGCGCCGGAACGAAGTATGGCTGGATACCATTCTTCCGCAGCCGCTTTAGGTGTTCGAGGTAGAAGGCCGGGGCAGCGTCGACCACCATGCCCGCCCAGGCAGCACGCACTTTCGGATCCTCCATGTGCGTACCCTTAATATCCTCCTCCTTGAACATGGAAACGATGTCCCACTGCGTGGTGCCGATCGCGACGGTCACGAACTCAGGCTTCGGGTTCAACTCCGTCAGCATGTGCCGGGTGTCATAGTTCAGCCACTTTGCCTTCGTGTCTTCACCCTTTGGCGCGAAGGAGATCGAGCCACCAACCTGGAGGATCATCTTCGGTACAGCCTGTTTGAGCTTGTCGAGGAAGAAGTTGTACTGATCGAAATCCACTGAACCGTGGCCGGTCGCAGGATTTCGCACGTGGACGTGCAGCATGGTGGCCCCCGCGTTGTAGCAGTCCACGGCTGCTTGAACCTGCTCTTCCCAGGTGACCGGGATATCACAGTCGCCGGGCAGCCATGCGGGACCGAACGGGGCCGCCGTAATAATCAACGGTTCCATATATTCTGGAAGAATCGAATCGTCGGTGTAATACATACTCGGGCTTCTCCTTTGGCAAAAGATTTACAAACGGTGAAGTTGAGTTCAACTTCTCTGGATTACGTGTCTGACTTGGGCCTATGAGCTCGACGAGCCGCCAAACTTGTCCTTGCTTCTAGTCCGGTTGCGGTAGCGGGAAGGCGGTCGGATCTGCCTGCCATACCCCGAAAATGTTTTTTGCGGGATCGGCCACGATCGTCACCCACGCGGTCTTAGGTACGGCGGTCTTAGGACGCACAATCGAGCCGCCCAGGCTCTGAACAAGCTTGACCGTCTCTTCGAGCGAGGCGACGTTTACGTAAAGCATCCAGCCATTTAAATCGGGGATTACACGGTACGTCAGTCCACCATGCAATGAGTCGGTCTTGGCCGAACCGGTATGAATCCGCCAGTAATCGACCCCCGGCATCTGTTCAAGCTGCCAACCGAAAACACACCGGTAAAAGTCAGCTAGGCTGTCCGGTTTTTCGCCATAGATTTCGAAGTGCGTAAGTGAATTTGTCATGCGAGAGTTCCAGCGAAGAGCATCCTCCAGAGAAGAATGGGGCAGGATTGCTGTACAGTTGACCCAACGATACGAAGCAGCCAAACTAGCACATATAAGGGTTATCGGTCCCCTGTCAGAATTAACAGGCGGACTAGCAAAATGCTCCCCCGCCCCACTCCTGCTCCCTTCCCACTCCGCCCACGGTGGGGGGACCATGCTCCACGCGCCCGCGCGCTCCCGCTCCCCGCCCACGCCGGAACGCGCGTCCTAGGTTTCGGGTCTCCCCGTTAGCCGCTAGGGAGACTCTGAATAAGGTCTCCCTTTCCGGTACTTCGGGATGAAGGCCCTTGTGGGAGTGGACAGCAAGACCAAAATCATCCACACGGCAGTGGCCACGGCGGCCAAGGTTGCGGACTCGACGGTGCTGCCGGATCTGCTCCATGGGGAAGAAACTCGGGTGTGGGGTGACCAGGCCTATCGCGGACAAACCGAAGTGATCAGGGAGTGCGCGCCCCTGGCGCAGGACCACACTCACCGTCGCTACCCGTATAAGAACGGGATGGACGAAGAAGAGCGAGCGAAGAACCGGACGAAATCGAGCGTGCGGTCGAAGGTGGAGCACCCTTTTCAGGTCAGGAAGCTGAAATTCGGGTTCGTGAAGGTGCGTTACCGAGGACTGAAGAAGAATGCGCATCCGCTGTTTGTCATCTGTGGCTTGGTCAATCTGTTTCTCAGCCGGAGGAAGCTGCTGCTGGCGAGCAGCGCATAGTGGAAAGCCGCCGCTTCGCTCTGCAGGTAACGAAGGTGAAGGCAAGAAACCTGGATAGAATCCGAGCTTTACCCACCTGCTATTTCCCGAGGCACCATCTCGGACATCAGAACCTTACTTGTTCAGAAAGTCCCTAGCATGCGATTGCACAAGAAATGGTGCAGAAACGGCAAAAGAGGGCAGTTTTGGCGCGCGCTGTAGCCGATCCCCTCCGGCGCTTGACGAGAGGAGGGAAAGCGAGGTCTCCAGAGCGCCCCCGAACAAAAGGCGAAAGTAGTGTGGGAGTGTATCTAAGGCTAAAGATGAGTTGTGGTGTGAATCGTGAACTCATGTAATCGGGACATTCCATTGTTAAAACATGCCATGGCACTGAGCGGTGCTGTATGGCATGGTTACCTAGTAGCCCTTGCCCCAGGTGTAGTTGTACTTCACGGCGAAGCCGGTCAAGGCTGGGCCATTTTTGTGCACCAGTGCCTTGTCGAACTCGAAGACGAGCGCGTTCCGGGAATTAATCGCAAAATTTGCCTCGCTGCCCAGGCTGAAATTCTGTTGCGCATTGTTCTGGCTCACGCCGTCGACGAAGGTCGTGCCGCGAAAGGAGTAGCGCGTATCAAGAGAGGCCCAGAGGTTGTTGGTGAAGGAATAGCTAATGTGTCCTTCGATTCCAGGCAGCGTACCCTGCCGCAAAACTTCTACTCCATGATAAGAAGTGTTGTCCGTGAAGAAATAGGCGTTGGCGTAGCTTTCGACCTGCCACTTCTGTTCAGACCCGAATGGATGCGAGACAGCGATTTCCGGTTTAAACGACCAGCGATCTGCACCAAGGTTGAGAAGTTTGTTGGGGTCGTACTGGCCGGTGGGAGCGGTGATGGTAAGGCGCATGCCCACGGTAGTAGTCGGCTCGTAGTCTGCAAATTCCGGCACGCTGAGCGCCGGACCTCCCTTCAGCAACGCGGCAACCTCGTAGCTTGAGTCGCCCGCGCCGGCGGTGGAACCACTGACGTTAGTCCCGCTGACCGAGCCGTTAAGTCCAGCGAAGGGGATACTGGCTTTCACCCAGAACAGACGGTGCACCAAGCCAAAATAGTGCGTATAGCCAATGGCTCCCTGATTCAGGTTGAAGTTTGCGCCCGTGACGATGAGCGAAGTATCGATGGACGTGTTGGAGTGGGCATAGGCATAGTCCAACTCGAGCTGATTGAGGCCCACGGGCGTATTTTCGTAAGTGCGTGGATCTGAAAACTGGGCGTATGCGTGGTCAGGGAAGCAAAGAACGGTCAGAGCCAAGAAGAGCAGCCATTTGCGCATGGCAGCAATTTAGTAACTCGATATTATGCCAGCGTTCGCCGCTGAATCTGACGACCTTAGCGCCGCGCCCTTCAGAACACGACCTTCATGACTCGCATGATGACTTCCTCTGGCGACCACACTAGCAGTAAGAGAGGCACCATGGGAGCTGCGGTCGCAGCGGCCAAACGAGATACGTCCCTTAGTCCGAAAGGAACTATACGCATTTCCTGTACCACAGTGTAGCTGTTGCCAAGATCTGCGAGTGACTGAATATCACCGGTTCCGAGGAGTTCCTCCGAGCTGGCTCCCCTGCCGACAATCCACCTTTCACGGAAATCCGCAACATATCGTTGGGCGAGCAAACCGTACTCGGCTAATCCTTTTCTTCTTGCACGGGCCATCTGTGCGGTGAACATCAGAAGAGGGCCAAAGATTACACCGACGAAGAAAACCACAAAGCTGCCCGCCTGGAGCTTAAATGAAAGCAGTTTTCCGCCATGATAGAGGACGTTGCTGGCAATCAGACCTGCGAGCATCGCACCTTGACCGAAGAGAACAGGACCGAACGTATAGGAGAGGCCTCCGAGGAAGCCGAGACCTCCAGTTCGATCCGGGTGTGTCGGAATCAGATCTAAGGTTATTCTCGAGACCTGCCAGAGGAAGCGATACCAGATGAAAAATCTCACATACCAGCGAAGGAGCATGAACTGTAGGATCGGAATGCTTACGAAAACATACCAGGCACCAGCAGGAGTTAGGTGCCAACGCCCGCCGGGCATGGAATACCAAGTGGCTGCCTCAATTCCGAAACGACTGTGCCAGAACCACAGTCCAAAAGTGTAAACGGCCGCAAACAAACCAAGCTCTAATGGAATGGAATTTCGCAGGCGGAATGCAGACTCTACGGCACGGTAAAAACGGGGAAGGTCCTCCGACAAGATGATGCGCCGTTCGACGAAGCGCCGCGCCACAGGTAGCATGCGTAAATGGACAAGCAACTCGGCCACAATGAAAGCTGGAAGAGCAACTAAGAATCGCGCATGTACTTCAATGTCGCGCAGAAACGCTAGCCGACCAGCGCTCCCGGCAAACGGGCCAACCGTGGCCAGGAGGAAAAGCGGCAGCCATGTTATCCCCACAAAAAAGACCAATCGACGATATAACAGTTCAAGATGATCTCCCTCGAGATGTGCTCGGCGAAGGAGTTGGAAAAGTGGGCCACCTAGTACTATTGAGAAATCAGGAGGGTCGTCCAGAGGATTGATTCTTACAGTGGCCATACAGTGAGGCTCGTGCTCTCCGTAGTTGCGAGACGCACAAGCTTAACAGCGAGCGGCGGAATGCGGATGGTTACTGCTTTGGTGCGGTTGCGGGCTCCGCCTGAACTTCGAGTACTCTCGGTAAGAATCGTGCTATTTTAATTAACAGTTGCTCACCTTGGGCATGCTGAGCTGCAGTCCCTCTTTCCCGGGCTGGCAGAAGCGTATTGAATTCCATTACAAACTCAGCGGCTCGCACGCGCAGATGTTCGGGAACAGCGGAATTTTCAGTTAGCTTTTGGCAGATTGCGGACAGATCCGTCAGAACCATCACTAGCATTTCATTCTTCGACTCCGGTGAGGCCATTGTTGATCTCCATAATCTAACGTGTCGCCGTTCATTTAACACGCGTTTACGATGCTTGGGGAACTGTAAGAATGTACAGGTGGGGTTCGCTGTCGGGTGTCGTACTGTCAGAATTGACAGCTGGAGGCAAGTGAGTTGAGCTGGAAGTTTCCTATCCAGCTTTTTGACTCCCCGCAACCTGGTCACGAGTGATACGAGCCAAAAGTTCGTCCTTGGAAATCTGGAGCGCATCGGCCGAGTTCAAACGCGCAAACAAATCGAGAGTACGCGCTATGGTCCCTGTCCATCCGGTCTGGTGGCTGGCCCCCAGCCCAGCGCCATTGTCCCCGTGGAAATACTCGTAAAACAGAATGTAATCTCTCCAGTGCGGATCTTCCTGAAACTTCTTAGTTCCGCCATAAATCGGGCGCTTTCCGCTGGCATCTCGGAGAAAGATGCTCGAAAGTCTGCGCGCTATCTCTTTTGCCACTTCGAACAAGGTCATGTATTTTCCTGAACCGGTGGGACATTCGACTTTGAAATCATCCCCGTAGAACTGATAAAGGTTCAGCAGTCCTCGGATTAATAAACCATTGACCGGCATCCAGACCGGGCCCCGCCAATTAGAGTTGCCGCCGAACATCCCCGTGTTCGACTCTGCCGGCAGATATTGGACTTTGAATTCATGACCGCTGAGATTGAAAACGAACGGGTGCTCCAAGTGGTATTTAGAGAGAGAGCGTATCCCGTAGGGGCCAAAGAATTCATTTTCGTCAAGCATGTACTTCAAAATGCGCTCGGTTTTCTCCTTGTTGCAAACCGACAAAAGCCGACGCCCGGCGTACCCGATGAACTTATTGTCCGCAGGAGCGACATGCGCCACCAACGTGGGGTGGCGTTTTATGAATATGTCACGCAATTCCATTAGTCGGGGATGGCGCTCAACAACGCCATCATGTTCGAACACCGTCGAAGCGCATAACGGTAGCAATCCCACCATGGAGCGAACTTTCAGCCGCATGGCATCCCCATTCGGGAAGTGAAGCAGATCGTAGAAAAACCCTTCCTGGGTATCCCACATCTCATCCTGGTTCTCCCCAATGCGATCCATGGCGTAGGCGATCCAAAGAAACTGCTCGAAGAGCCGGAATGCGATATCCTCATACATGGGGTCGTAGTCGGTCAGAATGAGCGCCATCTCCAGCATGTTCTGACAGTAGAAGGCCATCCACGCTGTGCCGTCGGCTTGATCCAGGTAGCCGCCCGTCGGGAGCGGAGCGCTCCGGTCGAATACACCAATATTGTCCAGACCGAGGAAACCGCCAGCGAACACATTTCTTCCCTGTGGATCCTTCCGATTGACCCACCAACTGAAATTCAACATCAGGCCTTGAAAGGATCGCTCCAGAAAGCGGAAATCCGCTCGGCCCAGTTCCAATTCAATGTTGTAGAGGAATAATGTCGCCCAAGCATGCACAGGTGGGTTGACGTCGCTGAAATTCCACTCATAGGCTGGAATCTGCCCATTTGGATGTGAGTACAGACTTCGCAACATCAGTAGCAGTTGCTCTTTCGCGAAGTCGAAGTCCACCATAGAAAGCGCAATGGTGTGGAAAGCCAGATCCCATGCCGCATACCAGGGATATTCCCATTTGTCCGGCATCGAGATAATGTCGCTGTTCAGCATGTGGAACCATTCAGTATTCCGGATATTGGGATGAGTAGATCCCATTAGGGGATGAGCGTTATGCTCGTCCAGCCAGCGGTCAAGATCGAAGTAGTAGTACTGTTTGCTCCACAGCATCCCTGCCAGTGCTTGGCGGTGCACACGGCGTTCGTCCTCGCTCAACGAGCCCGGGGTGATTCGGTCATAAAACTCGTCCGCGTCAGCGAGACGCGCTGAGAACGTCTTGTCAAACGTGCCGAATGCGTCGGACGGTGCTTTTGCACTCAGTCGCACCCGTACCACCTTGCTATTTCCAGCGGGCACTTCCAGACGGTAATGCGCGGCACCTTTCGTCCCCACCTGAGCTGGATTCACGGCTTCCCGCTTACCCGAGACTACATATTCATGAAATGCGTCTTTCACGTGCGGCGACGGATTGGGCTGTCCCCATAGGCGGCTGGCGTTGGATTCATTTTCCGTGAATAGCAGTTCCGGATTGCCCTCGCAGTCTAATGTGTAGTCGCCGAGCTGACCGTGTGAAGCGCGGATGGATCGTCCTTCTATTTGCCGCAGAAGGGGCTTGGTCGCTCGCTGTTCCCACGCCCAGGTATTGCGAAACCAGAGTGTAGGAAGCAGATGAAACTCCGCCGTCCCGGGACCGCGGTTATGAACCGTGATCCGGATCAGCATGTCTTCGGGATCGGCCTTCGCATATTCGACGAACACGTCGAAATAGCGGTCATCATCGAATGCTCCCGTATCCAGTAGCTCATACTCGAAGTCTTCGCGAGACCTGCGCCGGTTCGTTTCCACTAGGTCGCGATATGGAAATTCTCTCTGTGGATACTTGTACAGGTATTTCATGTAGGAGTGGGTCGGGGTGCTGTCGAGGTAGAAGTAATATTCCTTCACATCCTCGCCGTGATTGCCCTCGCTGTTGGTGAGACCGAACAAGCGTTCTTTCAAAATTGGGTCCTGGCCATTCCAGAGTGCGACGGCAAAGCAGAGCTGCTGCTTGTGATCGGAGATCCCAGCCAAGCCATCTTCTCCCCAGCGGTAGGCACGAGAACGGGACTGGTCGTGACTAAAATAGGCCCAGGCATTGCCGTCGTGACTGTAGTCTTCGCGAACTGTACCCCACTGCCTTTCGCTCAGATATGGTCCCCATTTCTTCCAAGGGATTCCCTTCTCGCGGGCGTCATTCAAGCGTCGCTGCTCGGTCGTTTCCAGGTATTCAACTGGCGACTTCTCGCCCGGTTTCATTGAGTCTCCTTTCTATTCCTGAACTTGGCTCGTCAGCTGACTTTGGCGGCGAGGCACCTGGAAGATACACCCCCTCGGGGTGTGAGTTCTAGTGTGAGTTCGTTTTGGTATTACGTGCGGCTTGCTGCCTGTCGATGCAGTGGATGTGGGAGCCAAGGTCCGGTGTTTGCAGGGCTATTCTTGATGTGCTTAGGCGTGCCAATAGTCGACGGAATAGAGTCAGTTGCTCACTCACCCGCCGGAATCCCAACTAGCTGCCTCAGCGCCTGCCAATGCCTCGGATGCGGGCGGCGCCGGCCCGAGCGGATCAATCCCGCATAGGCCTCGGACACTTGGAGTGTTTGCGCGATTTCCCGAACCCTGATTGATCGGAGTCGCGGCTGGATTCTCTGAACATAGCATTCCTCATTCAGCCACGCAGGCAAGCTTGATGGTGACCACCACGAGATCGCGACTGCATGATCGCTCAGCCTTTTGGAGATGCGAGCTTTCTCTTGTCGAGTTCGAGGCTTGGCATGCCCGATCAGTGCGACGTTGGCCATGGTCTCCCTGGCGACTTCGACCGCGCATGACCGGCAATAGCGACTCTTGACGCCTTCCGCGCCACAGACCTCGCAAATCTTTACCTGATGTGGCACAGGACTGGCGGGTAACACGAATTTGTTTCCCCTGCCTTCACTTCTGCGCCGCTGCGTTAGCCGCGTTGGAACAAAGTGAGTCGTGTTCGCTGCTCGGCGGGAGTTCCAAAGGGCTTGGGCTACCCACTCGGCAACCGGTGCGACGGCTCGTGCCCACATCGGAGCGGTCTCGGACAGCCTCTCAGTAAGCGAGGCCATCAATCTTGCGTTCCCATTACGCTGCTCGAAAAACCACTCCCGCTTAAGAGGTTGTGTAGTAATCCAATCCAGTAAGTAGGCGTCCACGACTGGCCGAACAGGTTCCATCAGGTCGCAAGCCAAACTGTCGCGGTTGGGCTGATCGACATGAAACACTCCCATCGCGGCGTCCAAACCCAAGGCGCGCGCGGCAAGGCTAGCCTCCGCCTCCAGCAGCGCTAGCAAGTAGTTCATCATGGCGCAGCCAGGTGTCACTGCGAGTCGCGGTGAGCCGGTGAGAGGTGAAATCCTGGTCCCAAAGGTTCGCCAATGCTCGGGAACTCTGAGCAAGTCTCTTTTCGGGAACGTGAGCGGGAGCGCGCGCCACGCGGACCAATATGTCGAGGCTGCTTGCGCCTCAATGAGGCGGATCGTCGAGATGGTGTCAGCACTAGGCAGATCGGAACCAAAATGATCGATCCTGTCGGCGGTGGTGGTATCCAGGAGTTTGCGGCGGGCAACGTTTGCTTGACCGGCGATCTTCTGCTGCACCAACTCACGGGCGATGCGCAAGGCTGCACCCGATGACTGGGCCAGTGCTTGAGCCCGTCTAAGCCGTACGTCCGATGACCGAGCCGGCCCGGTAGTCGCGAGGACCTTGCCGTCGCGTTCGAGCAATAAAAGGCTCACGCCCTGGTCGCTCAACCAGCGCAAGGCAGCGAGCGAGACATGCCCATCGGCCCCGATCACTACCAACCGGCGAAGCCCATGTCCGACGCGAGGCAGACGGAAGTGCCTGCGGTCAGCGCCAATGCCGTCGTCCAGAAGCAGGTGGCCCCGATCCACGCGGACTTGAATGCCGTAACCGAAAAGAGTCACAACACCGTATCGGGGTACCAGTGAATTGTGTGATTGCGGGAGTTGGAGTACGGTTTTGGCAGCTGCCATTGGAGCTTACTCTCCTTTGGTGGTCAGGGCTTGACGGCTGCTCGAACAGTCGCCAGGCCCGCTTGTTAAAAAAAATTGCCACCCAGGTTAACCGGAAACTTGATCTTCGCTCCGCAGCTTGGGCAAGCGTGACTCACAGAATGCCCCTTATAGCCGCAAGAACACTCAACGTAGAACTCGTAGCGGAGAATGCGATGGGCTTGCTGGGCATCCTTCTCCTTTGTTCTCCACTGTGCGCAGATGTCACGAGAACGGCGCGGAGTAACCGCACTGACCCCTGCCAATGAATCAGCCAAGAAGTTGATCCGCGGTTCCCGCCTCTTCGGGAATCTTGGCTCGCGTATTACCGTGAGCGCCAGTGACGCCAGGCCAGGTACGAAGTTCTGCGCATATGGGTGGGCTCCGTTCTGAAATGCGCTTATCACGGCCTCCACGGTTTCGGCTCCTGAGAGAAGCGGCCAAAGCCGATCCCATACCTGACCGAAAATCCACCGGTAATTATCCGCCCGCCCCGCAATTTCTGAAGGTCGCATACGCGGGCGACGGCCTCTTCCGCGTTTTGCGAGAAATGTGTCAAGTGGTTTCTTGAGCCCGTTTACGAGTCGGTCGCTGCTCGTCATTTATGCGGTAAAAGTCTTAATTGGACGTACATATTATACGGTAGATTGCCAGCAACTCGCCATAATAGTGCGTAACATCCGTAATATCAATAGCTTGATTCTTGCACTCAATTTCAGGCCCATCCAAAAACTGCCCGTAGAATACGGGCATGAAAAGCCACAATTCCCCAAGCAAGGGGCGCCAAGCACAGGCACGCAAGCGCGCGCCTGCGCGACGGAAAGCCAACGACCGAATTGTCAAACCACGCTCCCCAAGGTACTCAAGCCTGACACCGCGCGAAAAAGCCACACGCGAACGCGCCCTCAACCTGCTCTCCGACCTACGACGTGGCGAGGGTTCATACCGGGGACTACTGCGGAAGTATCAACTCGATACGCGCACGGCCCACACGTACTTAGGTCGGAATCTTCTCGGTGGAGCTGTTGGTAAGCGTGTGCGTGCAACCAAGGCGGACAAGCTCGTGCGTGAACTGATGTTCCCGACGTCTTTCGGCGACCTGCCCGTCCGTACCCATAGTTCGCGGGACGCCACGAAGCTGTCCGACTTCTACCACGATCGCGACAACCTCCTGCGCGGCAAACTGAGCGCTGATGCCTTCGAGGCCAAGTGGCGCGGGGTGCGTGTTGCTCGCCAAGAGCTTTTCGCCGATGCGTCCGCCATCCTCGAAATGGCAAACGCTGGCGAACTGAAGCTGGAGAATTTGTACGCCAGCACCGGCGGAGCTCGATGATCGGGCGAACGGCCAAGACTGTTCTTCGCCACTCCCGACATCAGGTCCGTCCGCCAAGGAAGGTCTGTCCCTTCTGCTTTGAAGCCGATCATATCGGTGGGCACAACCATATTCCTCACCTGACAGTAGGCGAATGCCAGCTGCATCACGCTTGGCTCACGGAAGAGCGTTTGGCCGCTGGCGCGGAAATGGAGAAACAATCCCATCTGATCAAATCCGTGGAGATGGCCCTCCGTTCGCTCGCGGTTACCGGGCACACCATCGCATGGGCTGTGGACAAGCTTTCTGAGGGATTGGAATTCTGCGCGGAGAAGCTAAGGGCTTATTGTGAGACCTCACGGTCAGTTCGCGTTAGATCGCCACGGAAAAGAGCACGTAATCCACGTGGCCGACAAGCTTGATCTCTACTTTCGCGCACACACGATCCCGGTCGGCTTTCAAGAGCAACGCCGGAGCGATCGAAACACAAAACAGCCGGACCAGGCGCTCATTTTTCACTGCGCAACCACGGCTGATGAAAAACAGGACTTGCTATTCGGTGCGTACGTCTGCGCCGAACTGAAAGACGCCCAGTGGATCGCAAAGGACATAGGCCTGTTCCACAGGGATGGCCATCCAGAGGAAGCGCGGGTATTCAAGCGCTTTGTGGCGGGCAGCACTTTTGAGCTCGGAACTGTAAAAGAGTTCCGCCGCAAGGTTTTCTTGAAATACCTGAAAGCAGGAGCACGCATCGTTGCCTACGATGCACCGCGCCAGATCAGCCGGATTGCGGTCAAGTGGAACAAATCCCTGAAGCGACGGCGGGCGTTCTCCTTCTATTTCCGCTTGTTCAAGGACAAGAAGACGGGCAAGATCCGCCCCAGCGGCTTCGAACCCGGCCTTTCGATTGAGAGTCTGGACGCTACAAAGGCCATTTATCGCCTGATTAGGTACAAGTTTCACGAACAGGATGCGGAGCGAGAAGAAGAGCAACAGAGCTCAAGTGTCCATGTTCTCGACCTGAAGACGCTGACTGCGGTCCTCACAGGCGACGCGTATACTTTTGCGTCGGCGTGTGAGATTTTCGGGGCTCCGGCGAGCAGGGCACACAAAATTAGGTCGGGCGTAACCAAACCGGCAATTGAGGACCTGCTCAGGAATGTGACTGGCGAATTGGAGCTGCTCAATCGTCTCAACGAGAAATTTGCCACCCACGGCAGCCTTGGTCTAGTCCCAGAACGCTCCTACTCGCCGGCAACACTTGCTGAAGCTTCCTTTTCTGCTATGGGAGTAAAGCCGCCTGAGGAAAAATTTGACGTTCCTGACAGAATCAACGGCATTGCCATGCAAGCGTTAGCCGCGGGGCGTGCCGAATGCACGATCAGGCGGATGCTCTTACCTGTCACCTATGTCGATTTCCATGCGCAGTTCCCTGTGGTCAGCAGTCTGCTCGATTGTCGGGAAATACTGTGCGCTGAGAGTCTAGAGTTTCTCGACATCACCTCCAGGGCACGTGAGATTGTGGAACACGCGACTCTTGATGATTGTTTTCGCCCAGCATTCTGGAAACAACTTCGCTGGTACGCGCTCGTGGAGGCCCTGGAAGATGTTGTACCCATGCGCGCCAAGTTTAGCCAGGGTTCTGACCCAACATTGGGATGGAATTTTCTCACTTCAAAACAACCCTTCTGGATGACCGGCCTGGACGTAATCGCGGCAAAATTGATAACAGGCAAGCCGATGAGGATCTTAAAAGCCATCGAGGTTGTGCCGCACGGAGTGCAACCTGGCTTGCTGCCCGTGAAGCTCTACGGGCAGGTCGAAGTCGATCCTCTTCGTGACGACCTGGCAGTGAAGTTGGTTGAATTACGCGATTCTCTCAAAACTAAAGAACCGCACCTGGCAGCTGGATTGAAGGTGGCAGCCAACAGTGCCGCCTTCGGCATACTTTGCCAGCTGGACGTCAAGGACTTAGAGTCTCCCTCTGCCTTGCACGTTTTTTACGGTGAGGCGACCTATAGTACTCCGCCTGTTGAGGTCTGGGAGCAGCCTGCCGAATTTTATTGCCCCGTGATCGCTTCCCTCGTGACGGGCGGGTCGCACTTGCTGTGCGCCATGTTGGAGCGCGCGGTGCGGGACATGGGAGGTCAGATCGCAGCGATGGACACTGACAGCGCGATGATCGTTTCAACCAAAGATGGCGGGCTGGTTCGGTGCGCAGGGGGCCCACATAGGCTCGAGGACTACCGACTGCCAAGCGGACATGCTGCCATCCGTGCACTGTCCTGGGCTGAAGTGGATCGTATCCGTGAGCAGTTTCAAGCCCTGAATCCGTGGCACGATGCTCTCAGTGTCCCATTTCTTAAGTTGGAAGCGGAAAACTTCGCCTCGGATGGCAACCGCCACCAACTGTATGCGTACTGTGTCTCAGCGAAGTTGTACTGTCTGTTTAACCTGGACGGGAATAGGCTACTGGTCCGTAAACCGTCCGGCCATGGCCTCGGATTCTTACAGGCGCCCTACAGTGTCGCAGAGTGGCAGCGAAGGACAGGACGGAAATGGAAAGAAGACCTGCCACCCTGGATATTTGAGGCGTGGCATCTTATCCTCTCGCGAGAGCTGGGTCTTCCGCATGAGCCGCCCTCCTGGTTGAAGCAGCCAGCGGTCATGGCCGTACCAATTACGACGCCTCAAGTCTTGAGCCGTCTTGGCCGTTTCAAGGATGTTCTCCGTCCATTCACGGTCGCCACCATTCCATTCCCTAAGAAAGAGCCAGGCATGCTCTGGACTGGGTATTTCATCATGCCACATGCGGAGGAACTGAATGACTTGCACGGACGTCCAATTGTCAATATTGTCAGTCGCGCAACCTTCTACATTTACGATAAGAGCTCATCCACCTTGGGTAAGCCTCCGCACTGGCTATCTCTCAAGACGATGGAGGACGAAATCAACCAGATTTTGTCCAGAGCCGAAAGCAAGTTTTGCACTCCCAACGGCAACCCATGCACGAGCAAGACAATCGGCCTACTTGTGCGCAGGCACATCGTCGCCGGTGAGATTCACTACATCGGCAAAGAGGCATCCCAACGCTGGGCGCGCGGCCTCGATCTCTCGATGATGGCTGAAGCGGGAGCACTGGACCCGAGAGATGAAACTTTCCGCGAATACGAAAGAGTAGTCGATGCGAAATATCTGGAAGGAATTCGAGTACAAGCGAAACAGTTTTCCACCAAGCTTCTCTGTCGCCAGTCGAGAGTTGCCGAGTGTGCGATCCGAGCCTTTAAGAACGGAAAGAATACCATCAAGCCTCACACGATCCGAAAGCTGACGATGGCTATCCATGATCTGCAAAACAAGAGCATGAAGAAT
>Ga0187766_10000856_pt1 | contig 17389 bp, 12 predicted proteins | sample 0216_QUI02_MP05__4_FD_132971 | JGI IMG/M metagenome (GOLD analysis project Ga0187766, IMG submission 132971) | Tropical peat soil microbial communities from peatlands in Department of Meta, Colombia - 0216_QUI02_MP05_20_MG | ecosystem: Environmental > Terrestrial > Soil > Wetlands > Peat ... | reverse complement strand
TGCTGCTGGCGGAGTTCAAGATCCCCGCCTGCGTGATCATCAAGCACAACAATCCGTGCGGCGCCGCGGTTGCGACGAACGCGAAGTTCTTCGCGGCCGCGCGAATCATCGTCGGCCCGCCGATGTCGATGTTCTCGATCACCTCCTGATCGGTCACGCCGCGCCGACTCGCCGTCCGCTCGAACGGGTACAGGTTCACGCACACCAGATCGACGAACTCGACCTGGTGCTCCTCGGCCGCTTCCAGGTGGGCGGGGTCATCGCGGACCGCGAGCAGCCCGGCGTACAGCTTCGGATGCAGCGTCTTCACCCGTCCGTCCATGATCTCGGGAAAGCCGGTCAGATCGGAGATCGATCGCACGTTCAGGCCCGCGTCCGCCAGCTCGCTGGCGGTTCCTCCGGTCGAGATCAGCTCGATTCCGAGCTCCGCCAGCCCCCGGGCGAACTCCACGATCCCGGTCTTGTCGGAGACCGACAGCAGCGCCCGCGTCACCTGGACCTCGTCCGGAGCGATCGGCGCAGAAGCGGAGGCTCGCTCGGTGCTGTGTTGCATCGCTCCCGACTCTAGCGACTCGATCACGACCCGGCGAGCGTTCGTCGGGTCGACGCTGACCGCCCCGCGAGCGATCAATCGCACCGCTTCGGGCAGCAGCTCGTGCTCGATCGGGTGCAGCCGCTCGAGCACCTCCTCCGGATCGCGCGCGTCCGGCAGCTCCACGGCGCGCTGCAGGATCACCGGCCCGCTGTCGACGCCCTCGTCGACGAAGTGGACCGTCGCGCCGAACACCTTGACTCCGTACGCGAGCGCCTGCTCGACCGCGCGCAGGCCTGGAAAGGCCGGCAAGAGCGCTGGATGGACGTTGATCACCCGGGCCGGGAACGCGGCCAGGAAGGGTGGGCTCAGCAGTTGCATGTAGCCCGCTAGCACGACGAGCTCCACGCCTCGCTCGGCAAGCCAATCGGCCATCGCCCGGTCGCGCGCGTCGCGATCGGCGGGCGGCTCGATCGGGAACGACGCGCACGGCACATCCGCCGCTCGTGCCCGCGCGAGCGCAGGTGCGTCGGGCCGGTCAGAGCCGACGGCGACGATCTCGATTCCGTCGCGACCATGCACCTGGTCGAGCAGCGCCTGCAGGTTCGTGCCGGCGCCGGACGCGAGCACGCCGACGTTCATCGAGTCGCCCGATTGGCGCAGGCTCCGAGCTTCATGCGGCGCGCAGCTTCGGAAAGCGCCCACCCGTCGAGCGCAACGTCCCGGCCGCGAGCAACTGGTCGACCCGCCCCAGCACGTCATCCGACCTGAGATGCGCAAACGCTCCGTACGACGGAAGCCCGTCGTACGAGTACTGAGCAACGACCTTCGAGCGCCCCCCGCGCAGGATCTCCACCGCCCGAGTGCGCCCAACGGGCGGCTGAGCACACGCCACGACCTCGACGATCGCCCGATCCAGCTCTGCATGAGCGCCAAGACCCGAGGCCCGTCCGCTCGGCTCAAGGGGGGGCCTCACCACGGCCTTGACGGGACTCGAGCGAAGCTCGGTCCCGTCGAGGTCGCGTGAAGGCCCCACCGACCGCTCGGTCCCGTCAAGGTCGCGTGAAGGCCCCGCACACGCCTCACAGACATCGCAGCACGGCCCAGCCGGCGCGCTCGCGGAGTGATCGCCGAAGTGCCGCAACAGTGCCGCCCGCCTGCATTGCGAGCGCTCGACGTAATCCCAGACGGCCCGGTACTGGCTCCAGCGCACCCGCTCGGCCTCGCGCGCGGATCCGCGGCAGCGGGACAGCACGCGCCCGTCCCAATCGGCGATCAGACGTCCCGCGGCGCGATCGGGCGGCGCCGGCTCCGGCACGAGCAGCCCCGCTCGCGCGAGATGGCCGACGATCGCGCGCGCTTGCTCCTCCTCCCCGCGAGCCCCCGCGACCGCGACCAGCTCGGTCAGGGCGACGTCGTAGCGACCGTCGCGCTCGGTCCCGGCGCCGGTGGCCGCGGAATCGGGCCACAGTTGATCGCACGGAAGCCGAGCGATCCGGGCCCGCAGCCGCGCCGAGACGCGCTCGAACGCGGCGTCGGAGATCCGGGCGCGCTGGATGAAGAACACGTGCAGGCCCTTGTCTCGCTGTTCGGCGAACAGCAGGCACCGAGCCGGTACGCCGTCGCGGCCCGCGCGCCCGGCCTCCTGGTAGTAGGCCTCGAGCGATCCAGGCACGGACGCGTGGCAGACGGTCCGCACGTCGGCCTTGTCGATCCCCATCCCGAACGCATTGGTCGCCACGATCACGCGCACGTCGCCGGACATGAAGCGGTCCTGCCTGGCCGCCCGCACCCCCCGGTCGAGCCCGGCGTGGTACGCGAGCACGTCCTCGCCGAGCCTCGCGCGCAGCGCACGGGCGAGGCGCTCGCTCGCGTCGCGCGTGCCCGCGTACACGATCGCCGGCAGCGCGTCGGGCCCGGACAGCTCCGCAGCGACACGCCGCTCCTTATCGGCCGAATTCCGGCACCGCACGACGGCGAAGCTCAGGTTCGGTCGGTCGAAGCCCGTCGTCACTCTCACTGGGTCGCGCAGCGCGAGCCGGCGGGCGATGTCGTCGGCCACGCGTGGCGTGGCCGTGGCGGTCAGCGCGATCGTCGCGCGCGCGCCGAGCCCTCGCGCCGCATCGGCGAGCGAGAAGTAGTCCGGCCGGAAGTCGTGGCCCCACTGGGAGACGCAGTGGGCCTCGTCGACGACGAACAACCCCACTCGTGCGCGGCGGATCGCCTCCGCGAACCGCGGCGCCGTGAACCGCTCCGGCGACACGTACAACAGCCGCACCTGACCATCCACAGCGCGGTCAACCGCCTCGGCGTTGGCGCGACCGCCCCGCTGCGCGTTGACCAGCTCGACCCGACCGGGGGCGCGCGCTCGCAGCGCGTCCACCTGATCCTGCATCAGCGACACGAGGGGCGAGACGACGAGCGTCAGGTCATCGCGGATCAGCGCCGGCAGCTGATAGCAGAGCGATTTCCCCGAGCCGGTCGGCATCACGACCAGCGCGTCGCGATCGCTGCACGCGGCCGCGACCGCCGCCGCCTGGCCGGGACGGAACTGCTCGAAGCCGAAGATCGTGCGCAGCGCCTCGCGAGCGTCCATGGGCGGCCGACGATAGCGGCGGGGTCGGCGGCGTCAGTGGCTCAGCCCGCCCCGCGAGCGGGCGAACGTCACAGACCTGCCGGCCGCGGCGGCGTGCGTAACGTTTGCCCGTGTCAGGCGGGCAAAAGTTACGCCGGGCTCGGAGGAGGCGTCGTCTGTGACGTTCGCCCCGCCCGCCGACCTCACCAGATCGGGGGCGTGCGGACGGCCGGGCTGGGCTCTGGCCCGCGGGCCCAGCGGCTCGCGCTGTGTATCGCCGGGCTGCGCTCCGTTCGGCGACCCCTCCCCGGTGTTCGCGGACACCGAGCCGGGGCACCGCCGTTCGTCCGCCACCGCCGGTCGTCCGCCACCGCCGGTCGTCCAGATCTAAACCCGCGCGAGCGGCAGCTCCATCTCGAGCGCGTACTTCCCGTTCGCGTCCTCCGTCCCCGCGAGCGGATACTCGCCGCTGAAGCACGCGTCGCAGTGCGTGGCGCGCGACGCGCCGACGGCCTCGTACACGGACTCCAGCGACAGGTAGTGCAGCGAGTCGGCGCCGAGCTCGGCCGTGACCTCCGCCACGGTGCGTCCGTGGGCGATCATCTCCTCGCTGGTCGACATGTCGATCCCGTAGTGGCACGGATACTTGATCGGAGGTGCGGAGATCCGCAGGTGCACCTCGGCCGCGCCGGCCTCGCGCAGCATCTGCACGATCTGTCGGGTCGTGTTGCCGCGCACGATCGAGTCATCGACGACGATCAGGCGCTTGCCGGCGACCACCTCGGGGAGCGGGTTGAACTTGAGCCGCAGGCCGTGCCGACGCAGCTCCTGACCGGGCTGGATGAACGTCCGCGCGACGTACCGGTTCTTGATGAAGCCGTCGTCCTGCGGCAGGCCGGCCGCGCGAGCCAGCCCGCGCGCAGCCGGGTTACCCGAGTCCGGGACGGGGATCACCAGGTCCGCCTGCACCGGCGCCTCGCGCCACAAGAGCTCGCCCATCCGCGCCCGCGCGACCTGCAGCACCGTGCCCGCCATGCGCGAGTCCGGGCGCGCGAAGTAGATGTACTCGAACACGCAGAACGCGCGGCGCTCGGTGCCCTTGACGATCTTGGTCCGCACGCCGCGGTCGGTGAGCATCACGACCTCGCCGGGCTGAATCTCACGCAGGTAGCGCGCCCCGATCAGGTCGAATGCACACGACTCGCTGGCGACGCAGTATGCCGGCCCCCCGGACCCGTCGTCGTCGATCATGCCCAGCGCCAGCGGACGCAAGCCGTGGGGATCGCGGAACGCCACCACCGCCTCCTCGGTCATCACGACCGTCGAGAACGCGCCCTTCAACCGCGGCAGCACGTCCATCACCGCGTCCTCGATCCGGTCGGCTGGGTGCGTCGCCAGCAGCGCGGCGATGATCTCGGAGTCGGAAGTCGAGCGGAACGGGACGTCGCCGGCCCGCAGCTCGGCGTGCAGCTCGACCGCGTTGATCAGGTTGCCGTTGTGGGCCAGCGCGAGCGTGCGGCGATCGTCGCGCACGATCGGCTGCGCGTTCTCCCACTCCGAGGCGCCGGTGGTCGAATAGCGGACGTGACCGATCGCCATGTCACCGACGAGCGAGCGCAGCGTGTGCTCGTCGAACACCTGCGCGACGAGCCCCTGATCGCGGACCGCGATGATGCTTCCGCCGCGCAGAGCGGTCGCGATCCCAGCCGACTCCTGCCCTCGGTGCTGGAGCGCGAACAGCGCAAAGTAGGCCAAGCGGGCGACGTCGCGCCCCGGAGCGTAGATGCCGAAGACGCCACACTCGTCGCGAGGGCCATCGCGATGATCGTTCAAGAGAGACATGCCTAGCGGCAACCGGGAAGGCTAGCAGCGGATCTGGACCAACTCCGCGAGCCCGCGCGCGCGCGCCTCGCGAAGCGAGGACACCGGAAGCGTCAGCTGACCGGCGATCTTTAGCTCCGAACCCCCGACGCGACCGATGATCGGAAAGTCGGCAAGCGCCGGCTCGGGCCCGGAGACGAGGAACCCGCGCCCGGGCGCCTCCGCGAACAGCTCGACGCCCGCCGGCGCCGACACTCGCGCCCCGATCCCGCCGGCCACACAACACTCGGCGATCGCGACCGCGAGACCGCCTTCGGCGATGTCGTGCGCGCTGCGCAGCGCCTCGGTCCGAACGCCGCTCCGCACGGCCTCGAGCGCGTCGCGGACGGCACTCGCGTCCGCCGACGGCAGCCGACCCGCGGGCGGCCGGCCGCGCAGCTTCTCGACCTCCGAGCCCGACAGCGACGGTGCGAACGGCCCCACGAGCGCGACCGCATCCCCCTCCTGCACGAACCCGATCCGCCCGGCGCGCGCCGCGTCGGGCAGCCAACCGACGATCCCGACCACCGGCGTCGGGAAGATCGGCCCGCTCGGCGCCTCGTTGTACAGCGACACGTTGCCGCCCACGACCGGCACGCCGAGCGCCTCGCACGCCTCCGCGATCCCCTCGACGGCTTCGACCAGCTGCCAGGCCACATGCGGCTTCTCCGGGTTGCCGAAGTTCAGGCAGTTCGTCAGCCCGAGCGGCTCCGCCCCGACGCAGGCGAGGTTCGCGGCGCACTCGTACACCGCCTCGGCCGCGCCGAGCCGCGGATCGCAGGCCACGCGCCGGCCGTTGCCGTCGATCGAGACGGCGATCGCCGAGCCGTCCGGGAGCACCAGCACGGCCGCGTCGGCGTCGTCGGGGCGGCGCACGGTGCGCGACTGGACGATCGAGTCGTACTGCTCGTACACCGGCCGGCGAGAGGCGATGTTCGGCGCGCCGAGCAGCGCGAGCAGCACGTCCGCCGGTGACTCCCGACCGGTCAGCACCGCCGGGGGAGGGGCGTACACCGGATCGGAAGGCCGCACGGCAACGAGGTCGTAGAGCGGGCAATCGTCGACCAGTACGCTCACGGGCAGATCGCCGACCACGCCGCTCCCGTCGAGCACGCGCAGCCGTCCGCCGTCCGTCACCGACCCGATCGCCGTCGCGAGCGTCTCCCAGCGTTCGCATACCGCGAGCACCTCGCCGACGCGCTCGGGCGCCACCACGCACAGCATCCGCTCCTGCGACTCGGAGATCATGATCTCGAACGGCTCCATCCCCGCCTCGCGCGGCGGCACGCGCGACACGTCGACGTCGATCCCGACGCCGCCCTTGCTCGCCATCTCTGCGACCGACGACGTCAGGCCGGCGGCGCCGAGGTCCTGGAGCGCAACGAGCAGCTCGCGGTCGAGCAGCTCGAGGCAGCACTCCATCAGCTTCTTCTCGGAGAACGGGTCGCCGATCTGGACCGACGGCCGCTTGGCTTCGTCGCCTTCGCCCAGCTCGGCGCTCGCGAGCACCGATGCGCCCCCGATCCCGTCCCGCCCGGTCAGCGCGCCGAGCAGCACGAGCACGTTCCCCGGCCCGGTCGCCGCGCTGCGGATCAGCCGCCTGCGCGGCGCGAGCCCGAGGCACATCGCGTTCACGAGGCAGTTGTGCTCGTAGCTTCCCTCGAAGTAGACCTCGCCGCCGACGGTCGGGACCCCGATCGAGTTGCCGTAGTGCCCGATTCCTGCGACCACCCGCTCGAGCAGGTAACGCGAGCGCTCCGAGCTTGCGGCCTCGCCGAAGCGCAGCGAATCGAGCACCGCGATCGGCCGCGCGCCGACGGCGAACACGTCGCGCAGGATCCCGCCGACACCCGTCGCCGCGCCCTGGAACGGCTCGACCGCGCTCGGATGGTTGTGCGACTCGACCTTGAACGCGACCGCGAGCCCACCGCCGACGTCGACCGCGCCCGCGTTCTCCCCCGGGCCCAGCACCACCCGCGGTCCACCGGTCGGCAGCCGGCGCAGCAGCTTGCGCGAGTGCTTGTATGCGCAGTGCTCGGACCACATCAGCGACAGCATCGCCAGCTCGACGTCGTTCGGCTCGCGGCCGAGCCGCTCGCCGATCCGCGCGTACTCGTAGTCGGTCAGCCCGAGGGCTCGATGTCTAGACAGCGACCCGGTCGCCAAGCTGCGCTCGCATCGACTCGAAGATCTTGAGCCCGTCGGTGGAGCCCGTCAGCGGGTCGACCGCGTGCTCGGGGTGGGGCATCAGGCCGAACACGTTTCCCCGCTCGTTGCAGACCCCGGCGATGTCGTCCTGCGAGCCGTTCGGGTTCTCCCCCGGCGCGTAGCGGAGCAGCACTCGGACCGGCCGCGGCGAGTAGTAGCGACCGGTCGTGTGCTTGACCGGGATCGACAGGCGCTCACCCGGCTCGCACGCGGCCGTGAACGCGCTGCCGGCGTCGACCACCTGGAGCTCGACCTGCCGGCACACGAACCGCAGCGACACGTTCGGCAGCAGCGCGCCGGGGAGCAGCCCCGCCTCGCAAAGCACCTGAAAGCCGTTGCAGATCCCGAGCACGAGTCCGCCGTCCGCGGCGAACTCTGCGACCTCCTCCATCACCGGCGCGAACCGCGCGATCGCGCCGGCGCGCAGGTAGTCGCCGTACGAGAAGCCGCCGGGCACGATCACCGCATCGACCCCATGCAGCTCGCGCTCGGCGTGCCACAGCATGATCGCCTCGCCGACGCGCTCGGCGGCCGTCAGCGCGTCGACGTCGTCGCACGAGCCCGGGAACCTGACGACGCCGAACTTCACCTCGGACGATCCCCGGCCGCCGCTGACTGTGCCGCGGTGAGGATCTCGTATTCCTCGATCAGCGGGTTCGCCAGCAGCCGCTCGCACATCTCGGGCAGCCGCGCGGGATCGTCGACGTCGAGCTCGATCAGCCGGCCAACGTGGACGTTGCGCACGCCGACAAACCCGAGCGCCGGCAGTGCGCGCTCAACCGCCTGGCCCTGAGGATCGAGGATGCCCGCCTTCGGCCTGACGAGCACGCGCGCCCGCATCACGCCCCGGTGCGCCGCAGCCATTCGCCGAACGGCTCGCCGCAGATCCGCTCGTAGGCTTCGACGTACTTCTCGCGCGTGCGCGCGACCACGTCCGGCGGAATCGCCGGCGCCGGCGGCGTCCGGTCCCAGCCGGTCGAGGAGGCCCAGTCGCGCACGAACTGCTTGTCGAAGCTCGGTTGCGGGCGGCCCGGCTCGTACTGCTCCGCCGGCCAGAATCGCGACGAGTCGGGCGTGCACACCTCGTCTCCGAGCGTCAGCTGTCCGTGCTCGTCGAGGCCGAACTCGAACTTCGTGTCCGCGAGGATGATCCCGCGCGCGCGGGCGTGCTCCGCCGCCGCCTCGTACACGGCGATCGATTTCTCGCCCAGCCGCTGCGCGAGCGCGCGGTCGCCGACCAGCGCGACGACCCCGTCGAAGTCGATCGCCTCGTCGTGACCCACGTTCGCCTTCGTCGTCGGCGTGAAGATCGGCTCGGGCAGCCGATCGGACTCGCACAGGCCGGCGGGCAGCACGACGCCCGAGATCGACCCGGTGGCCTGGTAGTCCTTCCATCCGGAGCCGCTCAGATAGCCGCGCACGACGCACTCGACCGGGAGCATCGACAGCTTGCGGACGATCATCCCGCGCCCGCGCGCCGCGTCTGGCAGACCCTCCGTCGCCGAGATCAGGTGGTTCGGCACGATCTCCGCGATCGACTGCTCGAACCAGAACACCGACAGTCCGGTGAGCACGCTCCCCTTGTCCGGAATCGGCGTCGGGTGCACGACGTCGTAGGTCGAGATCCGGTCCGACGCGACGATCAGCAGCGTCCGATCGGGACGCTCGTACATCTCGCGGACCTTTCCCGACGCAAGCAGCGGCAGGTCTGCGAGGGCGCTCACCGGTTCGATCCTAGCAACGCCCTCGGCAGGCTCAGGCGTCACGCGATCGCGTCCAAGCGCCCGACGATCTCGTCCGCGAAGCGCACGAACGGGGCGTAGTCGAAGATCCGGTCGAGGTCGAGCCCCACCCCGGCGGGGTCCAGGGCCAGAAGCTCGCGCAGCGGCGTGCGTTCATCCGCCGCCTGCTGGGCGAGCCGCTGCACGACCCGGTATGCCGCGTCCCGCGACAGCCCGCGATCGGACACGAGCGCCAGCAGCACGCGCTGGGAGAACAGCGCACCGTAGGTCAGCTCGAGGTTGGACCGCATCCGCTCGGCGTCGACGACCATTCCCTGCACGAGCCCGAGCACGCGGCGCTGCATGTGGTCGAGCAGAATCGTGGAGTCGGGGAGGATGATCCGCTCGACCGAAGAGTGGGAGATGTCGCGCTCGTGCCACAGCGCCACGTCCTCGACCGCCGCCTGCGCGTTTGCGCGCAGCACCCGCGCGAGGCCCGCGACCTGCTCCGACCTGATCGGGTTGCGCTTGTGGGGCATCGCGCTCGAGCCCTTCTGGCCCGGCGCGAACGGCTCGCGCACCTCGCCCACCTCGGTCCGCGCAAGATGACGGAGCTCGGTCGTAAACCGCTCCAGACCGGCGCCCGCGAGCGCGATCGCCTGCAGCAGCTCCGCGTGGCGGTCGCGCGCGACGACCTGGGTCGAGACCGGCTCGCGCTCGAGCCCGAGGCGCGCGAGCACCCGCTGCTCGAACGCCGGATCCGTCGCCGAGTAGGTGCCGACCGCGCCCGAGATCGCGCCCACCGTCGCCTGCGCGAACGCGCGCTCCAGACGCCTCGCGTTGCGGTCGGCCTCGAACGCGAACCCGGCCAGCTTGATCCCGAACGTCATCGGCTCCGCGTGGACCCCGTGCGTTCGCCCCACGCACAGCGTGCGGCGATGCTCGCGCGCGCGGGCGGCGAGGGTCTCGACGAGCCGGCGGGAGTCGGGCAGCACGATCGCGGCGACGCGTCGGAGCTGCAGCGCCAGCCCCGTGTCGAGCACGTCGCTCGAGGTCAGGCCGAGATGGATCCACCGCCCCGCCGACCCGGCCGACGCCGCGAGCACGTCGACGAACGCGGCCGTGTCGTGCTCGGTCGTCTTCTCGCGCTCGGCGATCTCCGCGACCGAGAACGTCGCCGCCCGGATCGCGTCGAGCTCCTCGGAGCTCGGCCCGTCCATCTCCTCGCACGCGGCGACCTCGACCTCGCGCATCGCCTCGAAGTGCGCATCCTCAGACCAGATCTCGGCCAGCTCGGGCCGCGTGTAGCGTGCGATCACACCCCGATTATGGTGACCCGCCCCCGGGCGGGAGGGTCAGCGCTCGACGAAGTACCTGCCGCTGCCCTGCCCGCTGGAGAACCAGCGGCTCGTGACGGTCTTCTTCCGGAGTTGTCGAGCAGACGGGTTGCGGTGACGGTCATTGCGTGCTCCTTGACGACAGCGTCCATTCGTGATCGGGATCATTGACCACGGCCCACAGGCGAGTCGGGCCAGCCATCACGTTCAGGTAATAAAGCTCGTACCCGGGTGGCGCGGACACCGTGTGGTAGCCGCGCGGCACGAGCACGCAGTCGCGGTCCCCGAACGCGAGCGTGACGTCGAGTGAGCGGTCGGCGGTGTAAACGCGTTGCAGACCGAACCCGCGCGCCGGCGAGACGCGGTGGTAATACGTCTCCTCCAGCAGCGTCTCGGTCGGAGGGTCGTCGCGGTCGTGCTTGTGCGGCGGGTAACTCGACCAGTGCCCGGCCGGCGTCAGCACCTCGCACACCAGCAGCGAATCAGCCTCGCGGTCGGCCATCAGGATCGGGCGGATGAACCGCTCCTGCGCGCCGTGACCGCGCGTCTCAACCTGGATCTGCTCACCCGGGAGCACGCGGGCCGTGACGCGACCGGTGGTCGCTGGCGCCCAGCACAGCGCGACCTCCGCCCCGGCTCGGTCGAACCGCGCGATCGCTTCGAGCTCGACCAGCGTCGCGGGCGGCAGGTATGCCGCGTCGGGGAGGCCCGACCAAGGATCGGACCTGCCGCCGAGCTCGCGCCACTCGCCGTGCCGCGAGCGCACGTCGACCGCGCCCGATAAGACGACCACGCACAGCTCGCGCTCCCCGGTGTCCCGCGCCGCGACCGCGCCCCGTTCGAGCCGCAGTACCTCGAAGCCGACGTATCGCAGCCCCGACGACTCGCGCGTGACGCGCAGGATCGCGCCGTCGCGCTGCGGCGCCGACGCGGCGCGCACGAGCAAGTTCGTCACGGTGCCTCCAGGTAGTTGTGCTGCGCCCCGCGTGCCCGCTCGTACGCGTCCCGCGCGTGCCTCACCTCGGCCTGTTCGGAGGCCTCGGCGACCGGCACGTCCCACCAGCCTCCATAGCCGGGCACGGCCTGGTAGCGGTCGGCCTCGATGTGCACGACGACCGGGCCCTCGGCGCCGCATGCCTGTGCGAGCGCGACCCGCAGCTCGGCGATCGTGCGCGTGCGGATCACGCGCGCGCCGAGGCTCTCGGCGTTCGCGGCGAGGTCGACCGGCAGCGGCTCCGACGCGGCAGGATCGGCAAGCGCCTCACCACCGGGGGCGTCGAGCGGCAATGCGCCGTTGCGCGCGCGGCGGAGGTGGGTGCCGAACCCGGCCGAACCGATCGAGCGCGACAGCGAGCCGATCGAGGCGTAGCCGTGATTGTCGATCAGCACGACGATCACCGGGATGCGCTCGGCGACCGCGGTCACGAGCTCCCCCGGCAGCATCAGGTACGAGCCGTCGCCGACGAGCACGTACACGTCGCGCTCGGGCGCGGCGAGCTTGACCCCGATCCCACCCGGGATCTCGTAGCCCATGCACGAGTAGCCGTACTCGACGTGATACCCCTTGCCCTCCGGATCGCGGGCGCGCCACAGCTTGTGCAGGTCGCCGGGCGCCGACCCGGCCGCGCACACGACGATCCCCCGCTCGCCCGCGGCGTCGTTGATCGCGCCGATGACCGCCGCCTGCGAGGGCGCGCGGTCCGCCGGCGCCGGCACGGCCACGAGCCGCCGGACCTCGCGGCCCCACGCCCGCACCTCATCCGCCGCGCGCCGCGACCAGTCCGGGTCGACGCGATCGCCCCGCAGGGCATCGCCGAGCTGCTCGAGCGCGAGCCGAGCATCCGCGACCACGGGCAGACCGCTGTGCTTCGCCGCGTCGAACGACACCACGTTGATATTGACGAACCGCACCCCCGAGTCCCGGAACACGGACTTCGAGGCGGTCGTGAAATCGCCCCAGCGCGTCCCGACGCCGATCACCAGATCCGCGTCCGCCGCAAGCCGGTTCGCTGCGGCGGTCCCGGTCGCGCCGACAGCGCCGAGGCTGAGCGGGTGCTCCGACACCAGCGCCCCGCGCCCGGCCTGCGTCTCGCACACGGGGATCCCGGTGGCGTCCACCAGCCCGCGCAGCGCCGCCGTCGCCTCGCTGTAGATCACGCCGCCCCCGGCGACGATCAGCGGCCGGCGTGCGGCGCAGATCAAAGCTGCCGCTCGGGCCAGTGCGTCGGGCGCGGGTGGCTGCCGGTACACGGTCCACACCCGCGGCGCCACGAACTCCGCGGGTAGCTCGAATGCCTCCGCCTGCACGTCCTCCGGGAGCGCGATCGTGACCGCGCCGGTCTCGGCCGGGTCGGTCAGGACCCGCATCGCCTCGAGGCCGGCCGCGATCAGCTGCTCCGGGCGCTCGACCCGCTCGTAGAATCGCGACACGGGGCGCAGGCAGTCGTTGACCGACACGGTCGCGTCGTGCGGAACCTCCAGCTGCTGGAGCACCGGGTGTGGCGTGCGGGTCGCGAACGTGTCCCCCGGCAGCAACAGCACCGGTAGCCGGTTGACCGTCGCCAGCGCCGCACCTGTGACCATGTTCGTCGCGCCCGGTCCGACCGAGGTCGTGCACGCGAACGTGCCGAGCCGGTTGCGCTGGCGCGCGTATCCGGCGGCGAGGTGCACCATCGCCTGTTCGTTGCGCGCCGGGTGATAGGACAGCAGCTCGTGGTACTGGTGCAGCGCCTGCCCGATCCCGGCGACGTTGCCGTGCCCGAAGATCCCCAGGCAGCCTGCGAAGAAGCGCCGGCGCCGATCGTCGCGCTGCACCTCCTGCACCGCCAGGAAGCGGACCAGCGCCTGGGCGACCGTCAACCGCACGAGTCCACCGCCGTCAACCCGCACGACCCCACGACCGTCAACCGCACGAGTCCAGCTCCGCGATCCGAACCGGACGTCGTTCGCGCAACGAGCGCCACGACGCAAGCCCGATCACAAGCGGCGCGCGCGCGTCGCGCGCCGACACGACCGGCGGTGCGCCGGACTGGACCGAGTCGACGAACGCCTCCCACTCGCGCACGTAGCTCTGCACGTAGCGCTCGAGGAAGAACAGCGGCAGCGCGGGACGCTGCACGCCGTCGGCGGTGTACACGACGCCGGTGTGCGCGAGCGGATTCTCGGAGCTGGCCATCCCATCGGAGCCGAACACCTCGACGCGCTGGTCGTACCCGTACACGGCCCGGCGCGAGTTGTCGATCGCGGTCAGACATCCATCCTCGTGCACGAGCGTCACGATCGCCGTGTCGACGTCGTCGGCTTGCCCGGTCGACCCCTGCGATCGCAGCACGCGCACGGCGCCGCGCGCGAACACCTCGATCACCTCGCTGCCGGTCACGTACCTGGCCATGTCGAAATCGTGAATCATCATGTCGAGGAACAGCCCGCCGGACGCCTCCAGGTAGGCCTGGGAGGGCGGCTCGGGATCGCGGCTCGAGATGCGCACCAGGTGGGGAGCACCGATCGCCCGGGATGCGACGGCCGCTCGCACCGCGGCGTGAGCAGGATCGAACCGGCGGTTGAAGCCGATCTGGAACGGCACGCCGGCGGCCTCCACGGCCGCCAGCGCCCGATCGACCTCGCGCAGATCGAGCGAGATCGGCTTCTCGCAGAACACGGCCTTTCCCGCTTGCGCGGCGGCGACGAGCAATTCGGCGTGAGTGTCGGCGGTCGAGCAGATCGCGACCGCATCGAGATCGCCCGCCAGGAGCTCGTCGACGCTGGCGGCCGCCGGCACCCCGAGCCCGGCCGCGACGTCGCGGGCCGCCGGCAGGTGCACGTCGTACACGGCGCCGACGGCCGCGCCGCGCACCTGGTGCGCCAGCAGCTCGGCGTGCATCCGTCCGATCCGTCCGACGCCGATCACGCCGATCCGGAGCGGTGCGATCGCGGTGGTGGTCGCCTGGATCACTTTCTCGCTCACGCGACCGGCGTCTCCAGCAACTCGAGCACCTCGCGCTCGTTCGGCATCGCCGCCGAGCACAGCAGCCGCGACGCGACGATCCCGCCCGCGGCGTTGGCGAACGCCGCGGCGCGTTCGTAGCACCAGCCCGAGAGCAGCCCGTGGCACAGCGCGCCGCCGAACGCGTCACCGGCGCCGAGCCCGCACAGAACCTGGATCCGCGGTGGCGCCAGCAGCTGCTGCCGTTCGGCGCTCGCCACGAGCACGCCCTCGCCCCCGAGCTTCACCAGCGCCAGCTCGACGCCGCGCTCGAGCAGGCGGCGGGCCGCCCCGCTCGGATCCCCGGTCCCGACCGCGATCTCACACTCCTCGCGGTTGCCGACCGCGATCGTCGCATGATCGACCGCGGCGCCAATCGTCTCCGACGCGTGCTCGCGCGAGCGCCACATCGCCGGTCGGTAGTCGAGGTCGAGGATCGTGTGGCGCCTGCGGTCGCGCACGTCAAGCATCGCCGTGACCGTCGACGCGCTCGGCTCCTGCGACAGCGCTCCGGCGGTGATCCAGAGCAGCGGCACCGCGACCACGGTGGAGCGGTCGACCTCATCCTCGCGCAGTTGCAGGTCGGGCACCGGAGGGTCTCGCCGCATCAGCAGCTGCGGATCCTCGGGAGGGTCGAGGACCGCGAACGACAGCGGCGTGACCGTCCCTTGCTCGACGCCCACGAACCGCTCGTCGACGCCGAACTCGCGCAGCTCCGCGCGCGCCATCTCCCCGATCGGGTCCGAGCCCACCTTCGTGAACACCGCGGCGCGACGGCCCAGCCGCGCCGCAGCGACCGCCACGTTCGTCGGGCTGCCGCCGATCGCCCGGCTGAAGCTCCGCGCCTGCGGCCAGCCGGCGCCGACCTGGTCGCAGTACAGGTCGACGCCGATCCGGCCGACCGTTAGCAGCTCGAGGTCCCGCGCCATCGCGTCGGTCCGGTAGTTGGATCGGTCCGAGCCACGAACGCGATGCTCCGCTCGGCGTCGAGCATCGGTCTCCCGGGTCCCGCGGCCGCGGTCGGCTCGTCGTCGGTGATCGCGGTGTCCTGCTCGAGCACGAGCCACCCGTCGTACTCGTGCCGATCCAGGGCGTCGAGGACGGCCGCGATCGGCGCGTCGCCGTCGCCGAGCGGCCGGAACAGCCCCTGGCGCGTGGCATCCTGCAGCGAGCGGCGTGCCCGGCTGACCTCGGCGGCGAGCGGCGCGTCGACGTCTTTGAGGTGCACGTGTACGACGCGGTCTCCATGCTCGCGGGCGAACGTCGCCGGATCCACGCCGCCGATCAGCAGATGGCCGGTGTCCAGGCACCAGCCGACGTCGAGTGACTCGAGCGCGCGCTCGACCTGCTCGGCCGACTGCACCAACGTGCCCGCGTGCGGGTGCAGCGCGACCGTGAGTCCGTGCTCGCCGGCGAGCGTCTCGATCTCGCCGACGTGCGCGCCGAGCCGCCGCCAGGCTTGGGCATCGAGCTCGCGCGGAGCGGCCCAGTCGTCGTCCTGCACGAGCGCGAGCACGAACATTTGTCCGCCGGCAGCGGCGAACAGACGCGCCGCCTCACGCGCCTGTGCGACGGCGCGGTCGATCCGCCGCTCGTGCAGCGTGAGCGGGACGAAGCCGCCGACGAGCTCGAGACCGTGGCGGACGAGCAGCTGCGTGAGCGTCGCCGGGTCGCGGGGCAGAAAGCCGATCGCCCCGAGCTCGGTTGCCCGCAGACCGAGCGCGGCCATCTCCGCGAGGACCCGCTCGGGCGACGGCATCCGGCCCCACCCGGGGACCTCGCAGGCGCCCCAGGAGATCGGCGCGGCGGCCAATCGCTCCACCTGCGGGCGGCGCGTGGACCCCGACCCGTGCCGTTGCCCGGACCCCGACCCGTGCGGTTGCCTGTTCATATCCGGTCGCCGTAGATCGCTCTAACCCCAGATCTTGATTAGAGCGCTCTAAGAGATGGTCGGGCGCACTATAACCTGTGTATCGCGGAAGTCAATCCTTGGAGCGCGCCACAGCGATCGTCACCTTGTCGCGCTCCAAGTAGTCTGAAGCGTCCCGGGATGGCCCAGCCAGCGCCGATCATCTCAATGCCCCGCCGAGCACCGACGATGGAAGACGTCGCGCGTGAAGCGGGCGTGTCGCGCGCGCTCGTCTCGCTCGTGATGCGCGAGCAGCCGAACGTCAGCGAGGAGCGCCGCCGGCGGGTGCAGGAGGCGGCGACGCGGCTCGGGTACAGGCCCAATGCGATGGCTCGCAGCCTCGCGAGCCGCCGGACGAAGACGGTGGGAGTGATCCTCGACGACTTGCGCAACCCGTTCTTCGCCGAGATCGCGGGCGGGGTCGAGGAGCTGGGATCCGAGCTCGGCTACCAGCTGCTGCTGGCGGCAGGCGCTCGGCAGGCGCGCAGAGAGCGCAGCGCCCTCGCGGCGCTGCTCGAGTACCGGGTCGACGGCATCATCCTCGTGAGTCCCCGCATGCCCGTCGCCGACATCGCCGCGGCCGCGTCCGAGGCGCCGCTTGCGATGGTCGGGCGCAGCGCCCGCGTCGCGGACGTCGACTGCGTGCTGATCGACGAGGCGCACGGCACCGAGCTGGCGCTCGAGCATCTCGTCGGTCTCGGCCACGAGCGCATCGCTCACGTCGACGGCGGCAACGGCGCCGGCGGCCCACAGCGCCGCGCCGCGTACCTGCGCGGGATGGCGGCGCGCCGCCTCGGGCGGCTGGCGCGGGTGATCCCGGGCGACTTCACCGAGGAGGCCGGCACCGCCGCGGCCCGGCAGCTGCTGCACGGCCGGGAGCTGCCAACCGCGATCTTCGCCGCCAACGACCTCGTTGCCGCGGGGCTGCTCGGCGGCTTCGCCCGCGCCGGCGTGGACGTGCCCGCCGAGGTCTCGATCGTCGGCTACGACAACATCTCGATTGGGCAGCTGGCGCCCGTGTCGCTGACGACGATCGATCAACCGCGAGCGGAGATCGGACGAATCGCGCTCCAGCTGCTGGTCGATCGGATCGAGCACCGCAGAGCGCGAGTCGTACGACTGCTGGAGCCGACGCTCGTCGTGCGCGCCACCACCGCACCGCCACGAGGCCGGCGCCCACGACATCGCCACGAGGTCGGGGGCCACGGAGGCCACGAGGACGGGGCCCACGAAGCCCGCGGCCGCTCACCCGCCGGGCAAGCCGA
>Ga0187766_10000855_pt1 | contig 17389 bp, 14 predicted proteins | sample 0216_QUI02_MP05__4_FD_132971 | JGI IMG/M metagenome (GOLD analysis project Ga0187766, IMG submission 132971) | Tropical peat soil microbial communities from peatlands in Department of Meta, Colombia - 0216_QUI02_MP05_20_MG | ecosystem: Environmental > Terrestrial > Soil > Wetlands > Peat ... | reverse complement strand
GGTCGAGCACCAGGCCCTGGTCGGCGTCATGGCAGAACGGGCAGGCGTCCTGGTGCCCGGCGTCGACCGCGTCGTCCGGGCCGACGGCGATACCGCATTGCTGGTCCTGGACTGGGTGGACGGCGGCCCGCTGGAGCGGCTTCCCGCTGAGCAGATCACCGATGACGTGCTCGAGCGGCTGTGGAGCGAACTGAGCAAGCTGCACCGGGCCGGGATCGCGCACCGCTCGCTGCACGCCGGGAACGTCCTGATCGACCACGACGGCCAGCCTGTCATCGCCGACTTCAGCTTCTCCGAGCTGTCCGCCACGCCGCGGCAGATCGACCTGGACGTGGCCGAACTGCTCGCGTCGCTGGCCACCCTGGTCGGCGAAGACCGGACCGTATCGGCGGCGGTCAAGGTCCTGGGCCCCGAGGGGGTGGCGCCGGCGGTGCCGCTGCTGCAGCCGCTGGCCCTGTCGGCCGGTACCCGGCGTGCCGTCAAGCGGCAGGACGGCCTGCTGACCCGGACCCGGTCCGCGGCCGCCGCGGCCAGCGGCCTGGCCACCCCGGAGCTGGTCCGCGTGCAACGCGTGCGGCCGCGCAACCTGCTGACCATTGCCGCGCTGGTCGGCATCTACTACGTCCTGCTGCCCCAGCTGGCCAAGGTCGGCAACCCGTTGCCAGTGCTGGAGTCGGCGCAGTGGGCCTGGGTCCTGGTGGCCATCGGCTTCTCGGCGCTCACCTACCTGGCCAGCGCCATCGCGCTGCTCGGCGGCGTCTCGGTCCGGGTGCCGTTCTGGCCCACCCTGCTGACCCAGGGTGCCTCCTCGTACGTCAACCGGGTCTCGCCGGCCAACGTCGGCGGCATGGCGCTGAACGCGCGGTTCCTGCAGAAAGCCGGCGTCGAGCCGCTGGCGGGCGTGGCCGCCGTCGGGGTCAACTCGCTGGCCGGGGCCCTGGTCCACCTGGTGCTCCTGGTGATCTTCTTCGCCTGGGCGGGCCGCGGCGGCGCGGGCAAGGCGTTCCACCTGCCGTCCAGCAGCACGCTGCTGGCGGTCCTGTCGGCCGTGGCCGTGGTCATCGGCGTCGTGATCTTCACCCGCCAGGGCCGCAACTTCGCGGCCAGGAAGGTGCTGCCCCCACTGCGGTCATCGCTGGCCAGCCTCGGGCGGGTGGCCCGCAGCCCGGTCAGGCTGGCCATGTTGTTCGGCGGGTCGGCCGTGGTCACCCTGGCCAACGTGGGCGCCCTGGTCGCCTCGGTCGAGGCCTTCGGCGGAGGGGCGAGCATCGCGAAGATCGGCGCGGTCTACATGGTGGCCGCCGTCGTCGCCACCGCCACGCCGACCCCCGGCGGCGTGGGCGGATACGAGACCGCGGCGATAGCGGGCCTGACCGGCATCGGCATCTCCTCCGGGGCGGCGGTCTCTGCGGTGGTCATCTCCCGGCTGGCCACCTACTGGCTTCCGGTGCCGCCCGGCTGGCTGTGCTGGCGGGCGCTGCAGCGCCTGGACTACGTGTGAGGACCGAGATCCGTGGCCGGGCTGCGCGACCCGGAACATCGAGAACGTCGCGGTGCCGGGGCGGCGATGGATCATCCGCTGTTCCCGGTGGTCTGGCCGGCCTGACCCCGCGGCCGGCTCCGCGTGGCGCGGGCCGACGCGACGGGGCCATTGCGGCCCGTCCGAAGTGGCGAGTAGGTTCATAGCGAAGCGTCCTGCCCGCCTCCATGCTGATCCTGCTTGTGGGTCGGCGCGGCAGAGGATGCTTCGTTGGTATCGGTCGCCCGGGTGTCACCAGTGAGGTTCCGATGCGTTCCTTGATCGGCGCGCTCCGAGCGTGACGACGCGTCCTCCGTCCCGGTTGTTGGGCAGGACCGGCGAGCTGGACGTCCTCCGGCAGGTCATCACGAACGTGCGAAGCGGTCACAGCGCGGTCCTGGTCGTGCGGGGAGAAGCGGGCATCGGCAAGACGGAACTGCTGTGTCACCTGATCAGCGAGGCGTCCGGTTTCACCCTGGCCCGCGGGGTCGGCGTCGAATCGGAGATGGAACTGCCCTTCGCCGGGCTGCACCAGCTGTGCGCGCCGATGCTGGGCCGGCTGGACTCGCTGCCGGCGCCCCAGCGGCACGGGCTCGGCGTGGCGTTCGGGCTCGAGTCGGGAGACAGCCCGGACCGGTTCCTGGTCGCGCTGGCCGGGCTCGGCCTGCTGGCGGAGGCGGCCGAGGAGCGGCCGCTGCTGTGCGTGGTCGATGACGCCCAGTGGCTCGACCAGGCCTCGGCGCAGGTCCTGGGGTTCGTCGGGCGCCGCCTGCTGGCGGAGCCGATCGCGCTGGTATTCGCGGTCCGCACGCCGGCCCCACGGCAGGGCTCGCCCGATCCGCTGGCGGGCCTGCCCGAGCTGGTACTGGGCGGGCTGGATGAACGGTCGGCTCGTGCGCTGCTGGCCACGGTGACCTCCGGTCCGCTCGACGAGAGCGTCCGGGCCCGGATCATCGAGGAGACGCGCGGGAATCCGCTCGCGCTGCTGGAACTGGGCCGGAGTCTCGGCGCGCCCGAACTGGCCGGCGGATTGGCGCTCCCGGACGCCGGAGACCTGCCCCGGCGCATCGAGGACCAGTACGTGGAGCGCCTGGGTGAGCTGCCCGAGGAGGTTCAGCGGCTGGTCCTGCTGGCGGCGGCCGATCCGGTCGGGGACTCGGGCCTGATCCTGCGGGCGGCCCGGGTCCTCGGCCTGGACATCAGCGCCGTAAACCGCGCGGCGGAGGCCGGCCTGCTGGACTTCGGCGCGAGCGTGCGCTTCCGGCACCCCCTGGTCCGTTCCGCGGTGTACCAGGCCGCAGCTCCCGAGGACCGGCGGGCCGCGCATGGCGCGCTGGCCGCGGTGACCGACCCAGAGGTCGACCCCGACCGCCGGGCGTGGCATCACGCCCACGCCGCGGCGGGGCCTGACGAGGCAGTGGCCACCGAGCTCATCAACTCGGCCGACCGGGCCCGGCACCGCGGCGGGGTGGCGGCCTCGGCCGCGTTCTGGGAGCAAACCGTGGCGCTCACCCCGGACCCGGGCGAGCGCGCCAGGCGGGCCCTGGTCGCGGCCGAGGCGAAGTACGCGGCGGGAGACTTCGAGGCCGCGCAGGCCCTGCTGGTCACGGCCGAGATCGGACCGCTGGACGAGCTCGGCTATGCGCTCGTGCAGCGGATGCGGGCGCAGGTCGTGTTTGCGCTGCGGCGCGGCAGCGACGCGCCGCCGCTGTTGCTCCGGGCCGCGCAGCGGCTGGAGGGCCTGGATGCCGACCTGGCCCGGCAGACCTACCTCGAGGCCCTGGTGGCCACGATCTACGCCGGCCGGCTCGCCCACGAGGAGGACATCACCGAGGTCGCGCGGGCGGCCAGGTCCGCGCCTTCGGGGCGTTCGGCGGTCTCCGGGCGCTCTCGGTCGGAGCCGCCGCCGCATTCGCAGTTGCTCGTGCACGGTCTGGCCGTGCGCCTGACGGACGGGTACGTCGCCGCCGCCCCCTGGCTCAAGGAGGCGCTGCGGAGCTACCGGGCGGCGCAGCCGCAGGACCTGGACTGGCTGAGCGTCTCGGCCAACCTCGTCGCCATGGACCTGTGGGACGACGAAGCCTGGTACGAGCTCGCGACCGGCCAGGTCCGGCTGGCCCGCGCGAACGGCACCCTCAGCTGGCTTCCGTTCGCGCTCGACTACCTGGCCGAGATCCAGATCCAGGCCGGCGAGCTCTCCCAGGCGGAGGCCTTGCTGGCGGAGGGCGAGAGCATCGACCCGGGAATCAGGGCGGCCACCTTGCCCTATGTCTCGCTCATGCTCGCGTCGTGGCGCGGGGACGCGCCGACCGCGGCCAAGCTGGGCGAGGCGATGGTTTTCGGCGCCTCGGCGCGCGGCGAGGGCACCGCCGTGACCTACGCGGAGTACGCCAGGGCGGTGCTCTACAATGGCCTGGGCAGCTACGAGCTGGCCGCCGCGGCGGCGGACAGCGCGGTAGCCGCCGACGAGCTGGCCATGTCACCCTGGGCGCCGTATGAGCTGGCGGAAGCCGCGGCAAGAAGCGATGAGCAGGAGCGGGCCGCCGCTGCGGCGGAACGGCTGTCGGCGATAGCCGCGGCGAGCGAGACCGACTGGGCGCGCGGTGCGGCGGCGCGGTCCCGCGCGCTGGTCTTGCAGGGCAGCGCCGCCGAAGGCTCCTACCGCGAGGCCATCGAGCGGCTGGGGCGAACCCGGATGGCGGCGCACCTGGCCCGGGCCCAGCTGAGCTACGGCGAATGGCTGCGCCGGGAAAACCGGCGACTCGACGCCCGCGAGGCGTTGCGGCCCGCGTTCGAGGCGTTCGCGTCCATGGGCGCCGAGGCGTTCGGCGAACGCGCGCGCCGGGAGCTGGTGGCGACGGGCGAGAAGGTACGTAAGCGCGGCGAGGACGGATACACCGAACTGACCCCGCAAGAAGAAGAAATCGCCCTGCTGGCGCGGGACGGACGAACCAACCACGAGATCGGCGCGCAGCTGTTCATCGGGGCCCGCACCGTGGAGTGGCACCTGCGCAAGGTGTTCGCCAAGCTGGACATCAGCTCGCGGCGCGACCTCGACCAGGCCCTGAAGCGTCGTCAGCGCCGTCCGAACGCACCCGCGGCGCTGAGCTGAGGCCGGGTACCGGACCGGGCCGCGGCCGGCCGGAGCGATGCCCGGAGGCGCTCGATCACGAACACGCACATCGGCCGCCGAGCACGAGCAGACCCTGAACTATCAAGGCGGAGCCCGCGGCATAGCATGAACTACGCTCCATCACTTTGAAAGCGGCATGCAACGGAGGGACCACTGATGAGGAGGGGCCACTGATGAAGGTTCCAGGCGTGTTCTATAACGCCAAGTCCTTCAAGGACGTGTCGGCCGGGACCGTAATCTTCGAGGCAGGCTCGACCGGGGCGGAGATGTTCGGCATCGTGGAAGGGGAGGTGGAGGTGCGACTGCCCAATGGCGAAGTTCGCAGGCTCGGCCCCGACGACACATTCGGCGAGATGGCAATCGTTGATTCCTCCCCGCGGAGCGCGACGGTGGTCGCGGTGAGCGACACCAAGCTGGCGGTGATCGATCGGCACAGGTTCCTCTTCCTCGTCCAAGAGACACCGATGTTCGCGCTGCAGGTGATGTCGACTATCGCCGATCGCCTCCGCACGGCGACCAATGCATGACCGCCTGCCTCACGTTCAGGCGGGGGACGATCTCCTCGGCGTGACGTTACCGGTCACCCCGGCTGTGCCGCTGGCAGGTAACCTCCGCTGGAGTTCCTCGGTCGGGACCTCCATGCCCATGATCTGGTTGCCGTTCGTGCGGTTACACTCCACTGACGAAACGGCCCGGCACCGTGCGAGAGCTGGACGGCTGTGATGCGCGTCACGTGAACGGCGGCGTGCGCCACGGTCCGTTCGGTCCAAAAAGAGGGAGGATCATGACCCGATCGGGGAAGGTCTCATGACGGCGGTACCTGACCTGGCCGACCGTTTCCATCAGCGCTGGCTCGAGAAGAATCCCTTCGCGGCCACCATGTACGGCATCCCCGGGTACGACGATCTGGTCCCGGACGAGAGCGAGGAGGGCGAGCAGGCCTGGCGCGCCGAGGCCGCGCGGTTCGGGGCGGAGGCCGACGCGATCGCAGCCGAGCAGCTCACGCCCGCCGATGCGGTCACGCTCGACTGCACGAGGGAAGCGGTCACCCAGGAGCTGGAGAGCATCGATCTGGCCCAGGCGGAGTACACCGTCACCGCGACACAGTACGCGGGGCCGGCCATCTTCCTGGCGGTGGCGGCCCGGACGGTGCTGATCGACCCGGACGCGGCCGAGGCGTACCTGACCCGGCTGCGGCGTAGCGGAGACTGGCTCGACCAGGTGGGTGAGCGGTTGCGCGCCGGGGCCGTGAAGGGGCGGTTCCCGGTCGCTCCTCTCGTCGAGCAGGCCATCGCCTGGGCCGAGGACGTCCTGGCCGCGCCCGCCCCGGCCGCGGTGCTCTCCCCGCGGCCCCCGCAGGGGTGGCCCCGGGCGGCGGCGTGGGAAGAAGAACGCCGGGCGGTGGCCGAGCAGGTGGTGAGGCCGGCGCTGGCCCGGTGGGTCGTCACCATCTCCGAGCTGCTCCCGCGGGCGCGGCCTTCGGACCGGGCCGGGCTGGTCCACCTGCCCGGCGGGGCGGCCGACTACGCGCGGGCGGTCCGGGTCTATACGACGCTGCCGCTGCGCGCGGAAGAACTGCACCGGACCGGCCTGGATCACGTCGCCGCCCTGGAGGCCCGAGCCGTGGAGCTGGGGGCCGGGCTCGGGCTGTCCGGGCTGGACGAGGTGTTCGCCGCGCTGCGGGCCTCGACCGGGAAGATCCCGCCGGCCGAGGCCATCCGCGAGGCGGCGGTCGCGGTCAAGCGGGCCGAGGCGCGGGCGGCGGAGTTCTTCCCGGAACCGCTCCCGCCGCCGTGCGAGGTGACGCCCATGCCGGAGGTGGTGGCGGTCAGCGGGGCCGCGCCGCACTACACCCCGCCTCGGCTGGACGGCGGCCGGCCCGGGACGTTCTGGTTCAACACCGAGCGGCCCACGGTCGGCACGGGATGGGACATCGAGGTGGTGGCGTTCCATGAGGCGGTACCCGGGCATCACCTTCAGCTCTCCCGGCTGCAGCTGCTGGCCGACCTGCCCGCGCTGCAGCGCCAGCGCAGCCTCCCGGTGTTCTCGGAAGGATGGGGCCTGTACGCCGAGCGGCTGGCCGAGGAAGCCGGGCTGTACGCCGACGAACGCGGCCTGCTCGGCTCGGTGAGCACGTCGCTGATGCGGGCCGCCCGGCTGGTGGTGGACACCGGCCTGCACGCGTTCGGCTGGAGCCGGGAACAGGCCCTGGAGTTCCTCGCGGACCACGTCCCGATGCCGCGGGAGTTCCTGGCCGCCGAGGTCGACCGGTACGTGGTGGTGCCGGGGCAGGCGCTGGCCTATCTCACCGGCCAGCTCGAGATCCTCCGGATCCGGGACGAGGCGCGCGGCCGCCTGGGCCCGGCCTTCTCGCTGCCCGCCTTCCACGCCGCCGTGCTAGACCACGGCTCGCTGCCGATGCCGACCCTGGCCCGGAGCATCGCGGGCTGGCTGGACCGGGCCGACTGAGTAGGTGGACGCCGACGTGGTGGTGGTCGGGGCCGGCGCGCTGGGCCTGAGCACCGCACTGGGATGCGCGCTGGCGGGCCTGAGTGCGCTGTCGCCGGGCAGGTTCGGTTCGATGCCCGACGACGCGCTGGTCAGCCGCGGCCTGTGGCAGTGCACCCACTACTACGATCCGGTGACCGGTGGGTTGGCGGACACGGGGGTTCCGCGGGCGTAGACGGCCCGGATACGGTGCAGCGCGTCCGGATCGGCGATCGGGTCGCCGTCCACGGCGAGTACGTCGGCGTCGAACCCGGGCGCGATGCGCCCCTTGCGGCGCCCCAGCCCGCACACGCCGGCCGCAACCGAGGTGATCGCGCGCAGCGCTTCGGCCTGGCCGTAGCCCAGCTGGGCCAGCATGGCCGGCGCGTACCGGACCGCGTCGTGCGGTTTGAACGGCGCGATGCCGGCGTCGGTTCCGGCCACTATCAGCGCGCCGGCCTCATGCAGCGCCCGGGTATTGGCCATGATGGCAGGCAGGCGGATGGCTACCTCCGGCGGGGGGGTCAGGCCGGGCACGGGCCTCATGCCGACGGTGGCGCCGACGGCGATCTGGCGGTCCGCGATGAGCCGGATCAGGTCGGCGGGCGAGTCCACGCCGTCTGCGGTCCAGAACGTCACGTGTTCCATCCCGTCGACGCCGGCCGCCACCGCACCGGCGATCGCGGCGACGGCGTGTGCGTGCGCGGTCACCGGGAGCCCGAGACGGTGCGCCTCCTCGACCGCGGCGCGCAGCACCTCGGGCGGGAACTGGGCCAGGTCCTGGCGGGAGCCGGGGGTCAGGTTCCCGCCGCTGGCCATGATCTTGATGACATCCACGCCGCGCTCGGCGTGCTCGCGCACCGCCGCCCGGACGCCCTCGACGGTGGGCGTCGCGGTCCCGCCCAGGTAGTGGCAGTGCCCGCCGGGAGTGGTGATCGGCGGCCCGGCGGCGAGGATGGTCGGCAGGCCGGCCTGGCCGCGCAGGCCGAGTGACAGGTAGCCGCGGTCACCCAGATCGCGGACGGTGGTGACGCCGCCGCGCAGCGCGGCTCGCCCGGCGCTCTGCATCGCGTCCACGACCTCGGCGTCCCGGCGGTCGGCCAGGTTGGTGACCGCATCGGCGCTCGTGTCGAAGGCCAGATGGACATGGGTGTCGATGAGCCCGGGCAGCAGGGTCGCACCGGGCAGGTCGATCACGGTGGCGTCCGCCGGGGCGCTGCCGCCGGAGCTGATCCCGCGGATAGTGCTGCCCTCGATGAGCACCACGGGGTCGGGGATCAGCGCGGAACTGGTGCCATCGAACAGCCACGACGCCTGCAGCGCGGTGAGCCGACCTGGTCCTGCATCAGGCACGGTGGCCTGGCCGGCACCCTCGGGTGAGTTGGCGCCATGAGCTGCGGTGAAGGTGATCATAGCGGCATTCTCCTAGACGGCTGCCGGGTAACGGTAGAGGTGCGATGGCGTCGGGATAGAGGTGTGATGGCCCCGGATGCTGTCCGCGCTGGCCTGGGTGGCCAGCAGAAGAACACGGCAGCCGGCCCGGCGAGCTGCCGGAAGGGCAGTGAGCCGAACAGGCGGACCAGGCCGGTCGGGCTGGTGCGCAGCCGGAAGTTCTGGACCGAGAAGGTGAGCGAGCAGGCCGCCGGGTCGGCGACCCAGTCGCCGGGCCGTACGAGGCTGGCCGGGCCGGTCATGGCCGTGTGGGTCATGTCAGTGTCCTTTCAGGCTGGCCGCCGGGACGGCGGCGGGCAGGTGGTAGCCGGTGACGTGATGGATCTCGATACGGTCCGGGCCGGGCAGCAGCGCGAGATCCTCGCCCGGCATCAGTTCGGTGCTCATCACGGCCCGGGCAATGGCGTCCAGGGTCTCCACTGAGGTGGCGAGGGTGATGACGACACCCCTGAGATCGCGTCCGCGGAGCACGTAGGCACCGACCAGCCCGTCGATGCCGCGCATGGCCGGCCAGATCCGCTGCCGCCCGGCCAGGTCTTCGGCGGCGACCTGTTCCGGCGCGCGCGGGCCGTCGAAGTACATCAGCCTGGCGTAGGCCGGCGTCTGCGCCGCCGCTTTCCCCTCCCTGGTCTCGGTGACCTCGTAGGTCTCCCCCGGCAGCGCCGCCATCCCGGCGCGCTCGGCGAGAAAGGCGGCGGCGCTGGCCGCGGTATCCCACAGACTGAGGCGCACCCCGGCCGGCCCGGCGAGCTGACGGAACTCGACGGAGCCGAGCAGGCCGGACGGGTTCGCCACCCCGGGACCAGCGGACGGGCCGTCCGCGGAGTGATCGGGGCCGCAGGGAGCCTGATCTAGGTAGGCATACATCCCAGGTTCCTTTCTGGAGGGGTCGGACCTCACCACTGTCGGGCGGGACCACAGCCGGCACATGCGTGCTAGTACGCGGTTCACCACCTGACCTGGCCCGTGGCCCGTTGGACGGTCCGCGGCCAGACGCGGGAGTATGGCCGCATGGCGGATGCGGCGGTCGATCCCGGCCTCCTGGCCGGGCGGGATCGGGAGCTGGGCGTGCTGCGGCAGTGGCGGGCCGAAGCGCTGGCCGGCCATGGCCGGCTCGTGGTGCTGACCGGCCCGCCTGGGATCGGCAAGACGCGGCTGGCCGAGGAACTGGCCGATGGCGCGCGCCGGACCGGGCAGCGGGTGCTGTGGGGCCGGGCCGTCGAGGAGCACGGCGCGCCGCCGCTGTGGCCCTGGCGGCGGATACTTGACGCGGTCGGCGGCGCGGACGAGGGGGGCCGACTGGCCGGTGACGGGACGTCGGACAGCGGCCGTTCGGATGACCTGGCCGCGGCCAGGTTCCGCGCGGCGGCCGCCGCGGCCGACGCCCTCACCGCGGCAGCCGGTGCTGGCGACCTGCTCATCGTGGTAGAGGATCTGCAGTGGGCCGATCATGCGTCGCTGTTCCTGCTGGCCGAGCTCGCGGCCGGACTGCCCTCCTCGCGGCTGCTCGTGCTGGCTACCTGCCGCGAGGGCGCTGGTGATCCCTGGCGTGCCTCGCTGGCCGACCTGGCCAGGCTGCCGGGCCTGCAGGTGATGCGGCTGGCGCCGCTGGGCGAGGCTGCGGTGGACCAGATCATGCAGGCGGCCGGCGTCTCGACGCACTCCGACCTGGTGCGGTTCGTGCACGCCCGCTCGGAGGGCAATCCGCTGTACGTGGCCACGCTGGCCCGGGTGCTGGCCGCGCAGCCCGGCGCCGGCTACGACACCGATGCGGTGGCGCGCGTGGCGGGCGGCAGCGCCGAGGTGAGCCGGCTGGTCTCGTCGCTGTCGGACGGCCTGGACGACGGCGCTCGCGGGTTGCTGGCGGCAGCGAGCGTGCTGGGCACGGAGTTCGGCTCAGGCCTGGCCGCCGCCGTCTGCGGAGCCGTCGGCGATACGACCGCGGAACTGGCGGCGGCCGGGGCCAGGGGACTGGTCACCCGGCAGCCGAACCGCCCGGACAGCTGGCGGTTCACGCACGCCCTAGTCCGCGACGGCATCTACGCCGGCCTCGGCGACGGGCAGCGGATCGCGCTGCACGGCCGCGCGGCCGCGGTCCTCGAGCCGCTGGCCCGCAAGGCTCCAGAGCGAGGAGGCGAGGTCGCGGCGCACCTGCTCCGGGCGGCGCCGGACCCCACGGCGCTGCGGCAGGCTGCGGGCTGGGCCGAGGCCGCGGCTTCGGCCGCCACGTCCGCGCTGGCCTTTGAGGACGCGGCCGGCTACCTGGGCACGGCGCTGGCCGCCGCCGAAGCCGCCGGCGCCGCCGACGCCGAGCGCGCGCGGCTGCTCATCGAGCTGGCCACGGCGGAATACCGGGCCGGCCAGCTCGCCACGAGCCTGCGGCATGCGGTCGTCGCGGCCGAGGCAGCCGAACGGGTCGGCCGGCTTGACCTGCTCGCCGACGCGGCGCTCGTGGTGCGCGGCATCGGGCACCATCCGGTCGCCGCCACGCTGCTCGGACTGTGTGACCGGGCGCTTGCCGATCCCGGCTGCCCGGCCGCGCGGCGGGCGCGGTTGCTCGCCCAGCGGGCATCGGCGCTGGCCGAACTCGGTGACCTGGAAGCCGCCGACGCCGATTCTGCGGCGGCCATGACCGAGGCGGCCGCCGCCGGTGACCCGGCCGCGGAGCTTGACGCCATCCGGGCCCGGGTCGCCGCGCTGGCGGCGCCGCAGCACTGGGCCGAGCGGCTGCGCCTGGGCAGCAGGGCCCTCGAACTGGCCGACCTCACCGGTCAGCCGCTGGCGGCGGTGCTTGCGCACGCCTGGCGGATCGACGCCGCTTACCAGCTGCTGAACCTTGAGGCGGTGGACGCGGAGATCCTCCAGATCGCGCAGCTGGCCTCCTCGACCCGGCTGCCGCTGGCCCGCTGGCACCTGCTGCGCCAGCAGGCGTCCCGGGCGGCGCTGGCCGGCCAGCTGGCGATCGCGCGGGACCGTTCGGAAGAGGCCCGCGGGCTGGCCATCCGGCTCCAGGATCCCTCCGGGGCGGGCCTGTCGTATTCGTTCGCGGTCTGGCTGGCGGTAGTCCGCGGCGACCCCACGGAGATCCCAGCCGATTTCTTTGATGTCGTGGCGGCCGCGCCACCCATCCCGGCGGTCAGGGCCGGGCTGGCCATGGCCTTGTTCGCCTGCGGCAGGACGGACGAGGCCCAGGCCGTCTACGAGACGCTCCGCCAGCTACCCGCCGACGGGGACAGGGACGTCCGTAATCTCGGCGCATTCAGCCAGATCTTGGAGCTGATCATCGCCTTCCGCGACACCGAGACCGGCCAAGCCTGGTACGACCTGCTGGTTCCGCACAGCGCGGACGCCGGTGCGGCCGGGACCGGACTGGTGGTGGTATACGGCTCGGGGCACTGGCCGCTGGGCCGGCTGGCTGACCTGATCGGCCAAACGGGGCAGGCGCTCGAGCACTTCGCGCAGGCCGCGGCGGTCAATACCCGGCTCGGCGCGCGGCCGGCCGTTGTGCTGACCAGGCTGGACTGGGCGGCCGCACTGCTGCGGCGCGCGACCGGAAGCGACCGGGCGCAGGCCCGGGTGCTCGCCCGGCAGGCTGCGGTCGAGGCACGCCGCCTGGACATGCCCGGTCCGGCCGAGCGCGCCGAACGCCTGGCCCGCGAGCTCGAGCAGGCGATTGCGGCGGCGAACCCGCTGACCAGGCGCGAGCGGGAGGTAGCCGAACTGGTCGCCGACGGCCTGACCAACCGGGCGATCGCCGATCGGCTGGTCCTCTCGGAGCGGACCGTCGAGGGGCACGTGCGGAGCACGCTGGCCAAGCTGCAGCTGACCAACCGGACCGAGCTCGCGGCCTGGACGCTGCGGGACACCGGCTCCTGACCTGCGGCCCGGTCCGGGCGGACTGCTGACCTGCGGCCCGGTCCGGGCGGGCGGCCCGCCGGACGCTACACGGCGTAGCCCGCGATGTCGACGTCGCCCGTCGCCATGTCGACCGTCCCCAGGGCCCAGATCTGGAACGGGTTGACCCAGGCATAGGCAGGCTCGGACGTCGTCAGCGTCACGTTCTCGCGAAGGTCGCCGACGGACGATCCGGCCCTGAAGCTGACGACGCCGTCGGCGTACAACGCGATCTTCTTGTCGTCCTCGGTCGTGATCTCGGCGTGGATGTGGAGCTGCGCACGGCCATCGGGACGGATGTGGATGTAGTCGACTCCGTTGACCGTTCCCCGCAGCCGCTGGCCGGCGATCCGCCCCTCGAGGGCGAGGTCATACCGCGCCCCTGGCGGGGGAATGCCCGCGGCACCGGACACCACGGCGTCCATGGCCGGCGCGCCGTAGGAGGTTACCCCGGTGACCTTGAGGTTGTACCGGTAGATCAACTCGCCGGGCAGCTGTTCCGCCATACCTGCCCCCTGCCTGCCGCTGACGACGGGCCATGGCATGCGCCCGGATACCTCGGTCGCGTGGAAGGCGAGCGCAGCCGGCTCGTCCTCGCCGGCCCTACGGTACTCCGGGTCTGCGCCACCGAAAAGGTGCGGGCGAAGGACCCCTAGCGCGCGAGCGAACTCGAGCCGGTGACCGGAGGAGGCCGGAACGTGCTCAGTGGTACTGGTGGGACCCAGGCCGCTTCCAGGGGAAACGAAGGGATTTCCGGCTTCGCCTTGAGACCACCGAACCCGGGTCGCTACCTTAGATGCCACGGGCTTGGTATGAGCGGGCTCGGCCCACCACTAGCGGGCTTGGTATGAGCGAGCTTGCCTGTCGGCATCACGAGCTGGTCGGCCTGAGCTTCGTACCACGGGCTGGCGGTCTCGTGACCACTGTCCCGCGTGGAGGAGTCATGGCCCCACAGGCCCAATCAGTTATGGCAGTGTCCCTGGAAACGGGACCCGAGCAGCTTCCGATCAGTCCTCGTCTGGCGTCGGTGGAACCATCGACGGCGCACGGCGACCGCCTCCGCCCGCTGGAGGTAGCCCAGTGCTCCTTGTGCGGCATCGCGCGTCCGCTGGGCCTGCTGGTGCCTGATGGCGGCCAGGCGTGCGCCGACATCCGCTGGTACTGCAAGGACTCCCTGTCGTGCACGCAACGCTGGACGACCGCCCTTTCGGCGAAGTCAGCGTACGTACCGGCGACTCCCGGCTATCTCGTGGCCGGTGCCGAGGAACCGGCGACTGATGAGGCGCCAGCAGAGCGGCTGGACGCGCTGGCAGAAGCACAGCCTGGCGGGTGACCCGGCCGCGGGCCACCGGCCGCGGGCCACCGGCCGCGGGTGACCCGGCCGCGGGCCGGGAGGCCCGACGGGCGGCAGCGTGACCGTGGCGCACTGGGCCGGCAGGCAGGAAACCCGCGAGCCGGAGTGCGCTAGCTGGGCTGGTCCCGGTTGGCCTGGATCAGGCTGGCCAGGATCCTGCCGAGTTCGCCGATATCGCGCGGCGCCAGCGGCCGGACGACGCAGCGCCCGATTCCGTTGGCGTGCCGACGCTACGGAGCGACCAGCGCGTCGGTGAGCGGGTCGATGGCGGCCAGCTTGGCCGCCAGGTCGGCGCTCAGGCCGTAACGCGCGGCGAGCGCGGCAGGCCCGTAGTAGCTGACCTTCGTCAGCCCATCGTCCGCCCAGACCAGCACCTTGAGCGGGAGGTCCAGTGCCGACAGGGGCGCGCCCGCCATCACCGGCGTGCCCGCGGCCGGATTGCCGAACAGCACCAGCGTGGTCTCACGCAGCTGCATTCCGACCTGACTCGCTTCGGCGCTCTGATCGATGACGGCGAAGACCTTCAGGCCCTTGGCGGACAGGATGCCGGTCAGGCGCGAGACGGTGTCGGTGACCGATCTCGGGCTGATCTTGGTAGTGATCTCCATCTCGGCCCACTCTGCCATGGCCCGGTCTCCTCTCCGCCTGCACGTACGGGCCCTCGTTGGTAGCTGTCGCCCACGGTCAGCATCCGCTTCAGCGTCGCGGCCAGCATCCGTCATCTGACCATATCGGCAGCATGCCGAGGGCCAGAGGCCGGGACGGGCCGCGAGAGGTCGACATTACGTAGTCATCTGTGTCTCTTAAGTAGTTCGCACCGCTCCACTGGGACGGGTGGTGCAACCTGGTGCACTAACAGCACCAGGCGTGCAGCACCCGCCGCGATCCCGTCGGGGTGAACCCGCGGAGCATCCGGTCGCCACCAGCGATGGGAGTTACCGCGGCCAGCAGCCGGGTGACAGCTGAACGCGCTCACCGCGCCCGACCGAAGGTCCGATCGTGCCTGCCACGCAGTACCGTCCGCCGCCGCGGTTGTCACCCAGCCGCCCCGGCAGGGCTTCCCGGCACCGGAAGCCGACACCGGTCGTGCCCGCCTGGCGGAGCAGGCTCATCCGGATCGCGGCGGGGGTGGCGGGAGCGGCCCTGCTGGTCGCCCTCTGGCCCGCCGCGGCCCGCTGGGTGGCCCGGACACCCAGCCTGGCCTGGGTGGACCAGGCCGATGCGCTCGGCATGCAGCTGGCGGGCGCGCTGGGCGTACAGGTCAGCGAGCAGCCCGAGGTGGTCAAGGTCGGCATCGCCGCCGCGCCGGGCTACCGCAACCCGCTGCGCGGCATCAGCGGCCTGGTTCCCGAGCGCATCGACATGGGCGTCGACTTCTCCGGGTCGGGCCCGATCTACGCTCTCGGCGACGCGATAGTCACCGACGCGACCGCGGCGGCCGACGGGTGGCCGGGCGGCGGGTGGGTCACCTACCAGCTCACCGACGGCCCGGACGCCGGTTTGATGGTCTACGTGGCCGAGGACGTCCTGCCGACCGTGGTGGTCGGCCAGCGCGTGACGCACTCGACGGTGGTCGCCAACATGTTCAACGGAAACGACGGCATCGAGACCGGATGGGCGCAACCGACCCAGCTGGGCGCGGACTCGGAGCTTCCGGAAGCCGAGGCTCCGGAAGCCGGCGGGCTCGGCTTCTTCCCGACCGCGGTCGGGGTCAACTTCGACCTGCTGCTGCAGTCCCTGGGCGTGCCGGCCGCGCCCAACTTCGGCCAGACCGCTTCCGGGTACGTTCCGGCGATCTACCCGGCCAACGGGGGATGACCGCATCTCGCCGCGGTCGCGGGCGAGCCGGGGGGTCAGCGGGCCAGCACGGCGTCCAGCATGGCGGCCCACTGCGCGATGACGCGGCCGCGCCGCCGGGAGTCGTCGGTCAGCGTGTCGGCCAGGCCGAGGCCGCGGGCCAGGTCGAGCGTGGCCTGTACCGCCTCATGCACGCCCGGCGCTGAGGAGTCCGCGCCGAGCAACTCGATGGCCGCCCGGTGGGCCTCCCGGCCGAGCCTGGCTTCCAGCGGCACCACCAGCTCACGCAGCACCTCGCTGGCGGCCGCCGCCGCCCACACCTGCAGAGCGGCGCGGAACAGCGGACCGGTGTACAGGCGCACCAGCAGCCCGACCACGTCCCGGGTGGAGACCGCCGCGCCCGCCGGCAGCCGGGCCGCTTCGCTGCGGATCTCGGCCAGCCGGACCTCGGCCATATGCTCCAGGGCCGCGATGAACAGGTCCTCCCTGGTCGGGAAGTAATGCTGGGTCGCGCCGCGGGACACGCCCGCGTGCCTGGCGACCACGGCTACGGTCGCCCGGTTCCAGCCGAGCTCGGCCAGGCAGCTCACCGCGGACTCGAGCAGCCTGGCCCTGGTGACCCGGCTGCGATCCTGCCGCGGCTCGCGCAGCGCGACCCGGTTCGATCCCACCGCCGGCGTCCCGCCTAGCCAGCGGCCCAGGATGGCGGCCGCCTGGCCAGGAACGCGCTCATCCCTTCGGCGGCTTCGGCCGTCGCGAACAGCCGGGCGGACTGCTCGGCCAGGGCCTGTGCCCGTTCCCCGAAGGCCTCTACCATCCCGGCCGTCAGCAGCGGCTTGGTTTCCCGCAGGCCCTGCGGTGAGCAGGCGCGCAACGCATCGAGCACCGCGAGCGTACCCGCATCGATGTCGTCGACCGCCTCGGTGATCAGCCCGATCCGGGCCGCGGTCGTCGCGTCGAACGTCTCGCCGGTCAGGTAGTAGCGGCTCGCCGCTCGCGGGTCCATCCGCGGCAGCGTGGTCAGCGAGATCACGGCCGGCGCGAGCCCGAGCCTGACCTCGGTGAACGCGAACGTCGACGCCGGGCCGGCCAGCGCGATGTCGCACGCGCCCACCAGCCCGAGGCCGCCGGCCCGCACGTGACCGTCGATGCTGCCGACCACCGGCTTGGGCAAGGCCACGATGTCCCGTAGCAGGGGGAGCAGCCTGATCGCCCCGGCCTTCATGCCGCCCTGGCTGGCCTCGGTCAGGTCCGCGCCGGCGCAGAACGTCGACCCGGTGTGAGTGAGCTCCACGGCGCGCACCGTGTCGTCGGCACCGGCCTCGGTCAGCGCACGGGTGAGCTGCTCCACCAGGGCGGCCGACAGCGCGTTCCGGTTGCGCGGCGAGTCGAGCGCGATCCTGGCGATCCCCCGGTCCGCCGAATACTGCACGAGCCGATCGGACATGGCATCTCTCCCCTGGTCAACGGTACGAGCCTGATTCCGGGGCCTCCCCCGGAGGCCTAGTACGACTTCGGCAACCCCAGCGAGTGCTGCGCGACGAAGTTCAGGATCATCTCACGGCTGACCGGCGCGATCCGGGTGGTGCGGACGCTGGCCAGCATCGCGGCCAGGCCGGTCTCGGCGGTCATGCTGCTGCCGCCCAGCGTCTGCACGGCCTGGTCGACGGCCCGGATGCTGGCCTCGGCGGCGGCGTACTTGGCCATGTTCGCCGCCTCGCCCGCGGCCATGTCGTCGCCGGCGTCATACAGC
>Ga0187766_10000854_pt1 | contig 17403 bp, 8 predicted proteins | sample 0216_QUI02_MP05__4_FD_132971 | JGI IMG/M metagenome (GOLD analysis project Ga0187766, IMG submission 132971) | Tropical peat soil microbial communities from peatlands in Department of Meta, Colombia - 0216_QUI02_MP05_20_MG | ecosystem: Environmental > Terrestrial > Soil > Wetlands > Peat ... | reverse complement strand
TCCGTCGGTGTCGTCAGCGCCTCGTCGTAGGCATTGGTGTGCAGGCTGTTGCAGTTGTCGAACAAGGCGTACAGCGCCTGCAGCGTCGTGCGGATGTCGTTGAAGGAGATCTCGCGCGCGTGCAGGCTACGGCCCGAGGTCTGCACGTGGTATTTGAGCATCTGGCTGCGCGGGTCGGCGTGGTAGCGCTCGCGCATGGCACGCGCCCAGATGCGGCGTGCGACACGGCCGATGACCGCGTACTCCGCGTCCATGCCGTTCGAGAAGAAGAACGACAGATTAGGGGCGAAGTCATCGATCTTCATGCCGCGGGCGAGGTAGTACTCGACGATCGTGAACCCGTTGGCGAGCGTGAAGGCGAGCTGCGAGATCGGGTTGGCGCCGGCCTCGGCGATGTGGTAGCCGGAGATCGACACGGAGTAGAAGTTGCGCACGCGCTCATCGATGAAGTACTGCTGCACGTCGCCCATCAAGCGCAACGCGAATTCGGTCGAGAAAATGCAGGTGTTCTGCGCCTGATCCTCCTTGAGGATGTCGGCCTGCACCGTGCCGCGCACCGTCCGCAGGGTCTCGGCGCGGATGCGCTCGTACTCCTCGGGCTCGAGGAGTTCCTCGCCGCTGATTCCAAGGAGGGCCAGTCCCGACCCGTCGTGGTGCTCGGGCAACTCCCCCTGATAGGAGGGTGGCGTCAATCCGCGCGCGCGCTCGGCAGCCTGCAAGCTCGCAATGCGCGCCTGCGCCGCCTCCCAGCGCCCGTTGCTCTTCAGATGCCGCTCCACCTGCTGGTCGATCGCGGTGTTCATGAACATCGCGAGGATAATGGGCGCCGGCCCGTTGATGGTCATCGACACCGAGGTCGATGGCTGGCAGAGATCGAAGCCCGAGTAGAGCTTCTTCATGTCATCGAGCGTCGCGATCGAGACGCCGGAGTTGCCGGTGCGCCCATAGATGTCGGGACGCGTGTCGGGATCCTCGCCGTAGAGCGTGGTGGAATCGAAGGCGGTGGAGAGGCGCGCCGCGCCATGGCCGTGGGCCAGGTAATGGAAACGACGATTGGTGCGCTCGGGGCCGCCCTCGCCGGCAAACATGCGCGTCGGGTCCTCCTCCTCGCGCCGGTAGGGATAAACGCCGCCGGTGTAGGGGTAGGAGCCGGGGAGGTTCTCGGTCAGGATGAAGTGCAGCAGTTCGCCCCAGTCGCGACAGCTCGGCACGGCGAGCTTCGGCACGCGCGAGCGCGAGAGACTTTCGGTGTAGTTCTCGCCCTTCACTGTGCGTCCGCGCACCTTGTAGGAGAAGGTCGCATCGGTGGCGGCGTGCGCGCGCTGGGGCCACGCCTTGAGTTCGCCGACGCCCTCGACGCCGACCTCCGCGAGTGCACGGTTGTACGCCGCCCGCAGCGCGCTGCGGGTGGCATCGGCGCGTGCATCCTCGAGTGCTGTGCCCGGATAGGGCTCAAGTGGCGCTGGCAGCTGCGGATCGTGCAGCGTCTTGAGTGATTCGTAGTGTCCGAAGGCACGCCGCGCGGCTTCCGTCTGCGCTTCAATGCGCATGCGCGTATCCCGGCCTCCTTCGGCGATCTCGGCGAGATAGCGCGTGCGCGCACCCGGGACGAGCGCCGCACCCGCGCTGAGTTTGGTCGGTCCTGGATCCTTGAGCTCCCAGGAGGCGCTGCCGAGCTTGCGCTCCGCAAGCGTCGCGCAGAGCGCGGCGAAGAGGCGATTGACGCCCGGATCGTTGAAGCGGCTCGCGATGGTCGGAAAGACCGGGAGCTCGGCGTCCGCGAGCTTCGCCCGCTCGGGGTGGTTACGCCGCCATTGCTTGCGCACATCGCGCAGGCTGTCCTCGGCGCCGCGCTTCTCGCTCTTGTTCAGCACGACGAAATTGGCGTAGTCGAGCATCTCGATCTTCTCGAGCTGACTCGCGGCCCCGTATTCACTCGTCATCACGTACATCGACAGGTCGACGAGATCGACGATTTCGCTGTCTGACTGACCGATACCTGCGGTCTCGACGATCACGAGATCGAAGCCGGCGGCCTTGTAGAGCTCGATCACGTCCTTGAGTACGGCGGAGGTCGCGAGATTGGCGCGCCGCGTGGCGAGCGAGCGCATGAAGATGTTCGGCGACGAGAGAGAGTTCATGCGGATGCGATCGCCGAGCAGCGCGCCGCCCGAGCGCCGGCGGGTCGGATCCATGGCAACGACGGCGATTTGCGCGCCGGGGAAGTGCCGCACCAAACGCGCCAGGAGCTCGTCCGTAAGACTCGATTTGCCGGCACCCCCGGTACCGGTGATGCCGATCACGGGGACCCGGTTACGCGAGCGCGCGATCGCGCGGCGTACCTGCTCGGCGTGCACGTCAGCGCCGGCCGCGCCTTCGAGCACGGAGATGGTGCGGGCAATGAGCCCGTGATCGCGAGCGTTTAGGGGCCGCAGTTCGTAGGGAGGCTTGCGCACTGCAGCAACGCGCTTGAACACATCATCGATCATGCCCACAAGCCCAAGCCGACGGCCGTCTTCGGGCGTGTAGATCTTCTCGACCCCGCGCCGCTCGAGCGCCTCGATCTCCGCCGGGGCGATCGTGCCACCGCCCCCGACCACGACGCGCACGTGCTCGTAGCCGCGCTCGCGCAGCATGTCCACCATATAAGCGAAGTACTCGTTGTGACCGCCCTGATACGAGCTCACGGCGACCGCATCAGCATCCTCATCGATCGCCGCCCGCACGATGTCCGCGACGCTACGGTTATGCCCGAGGTGCACGACCTCCGCCCCGCGCGCCTGCAGCAGGCGACGGATCATGTTGATGGCGGCATCGTGGCCATCGAAAAGGGAGGCTGCGGAGATAAAACGCAGCGGCACTCGGGCCGCTGCCTGTTCGCTGCGCGGCAAAGCCGCGCTTCCTCGGAGATCGGCGTTCATCTGCTGCTCGCTCGCTTGCCCCAGGGAAAAAAAGCAATTGGACGCGGATACCTACTCGCTGGTAGGATACCTACTGACGAGTATGACTGAGACGGCCGCAAGCGGTCAATGCGCTGCGGCCGCGCCCGTAATCCTACGCCGCCGGTATAATACTCCTTAGGCAATGAACCACCGCCGTGCCAATTCCGCCGCCGCCGCAGCCAAGAGCGCCGAGGCGAGCGTCTCCCCCTGGCGCGCGAGCCGGGAACGACAGCGCGACCGCGCGGTCAAGCGTGACGCGGTGATTCGCGCCGCGGCGCGCGAGTTCAACCGCAAGGGCTACCACAACACCTCCCTCGATGACATCGCGGCGCGGCTCGAAGTCACCAAGCCCACCGTCTACTACTACGTCACGAGCAAGGAGCAGCTCCTGTTTCAGTGCTTTCTCGCCGGAGTCGAGCAGATCCGCACCGCCTTTCGCGACGTGCGCCAGCTCGAAATGCCGGCACGCGAGCGCTTGAAGGCCGTCCTGCGTCACTACGGCGAAGCGATGGCGTCCGAGTTCGGCTGGTGCATGGTGCGGGCGGAGGATCAGGACCTCTCCCCCGCCATGAGCCGCCACATCAAGGCGCTGAAGTCCGAGGTCGACCAGGGCATCCGGCGACTCATCCGCGAAGGCGTGCAGGACGGTTCGATCGAGCCGTGTGATCCGAAGATGACGGCGTTCGCACTCGCGGGCGCGCTCAACTGGATCGCACACTGGTACCGCGAGGATCAGTCGCTCACCGGCGCCGAGATCGCCGCGGCGTTCGTCGGGGTGTTCGAAGACGGTCTGCGCCCGCGTACCAATGGCGCTGCACGTCCGACGCCGCGCCGGCGCCAGCGCCGCACTGCCCCCCAAGTCCAAACCTGAAAGTCCGCGCGCAACTCACCCAACCCGAGGCCTCATCATGTCCAGTCCCGAAGTCGTAATCGTCTCCGCCAAGCGCACCCCGATCGGTGCATTTCTCGGCGTGCTCTCACCCCTCACCGCACCACAGCTCGGCGCTGCAGCGGCCAAGGGTGCGATCGAGAGCGCCGGCATCAAAGCCGCCGAACTCGACGAGGTGATCATGGGCTGCGTGCTCTCGGCTGGCCTCGGCCAGGCGCCGGCGCGTCAGGCGGCGCTCGGGGCCGGCGTGCCCAACAGCGTGCCGACCACGACCATCAACAAGATGTGCGGCTCGGCGCTCAAGGCGGTGATGTTGGCAGCGGATCAGATCCGCGCCGGGTCGGCGCAGATGATCCTCGCGGGTGGCCTCGAATCGATGTCGAATGCACCGTATCTCCTGCCGAAAGCCCGCTCGGGCTATCGCATGGGTCACGGCGAGGTCATCGATCACATGCTCTACGACGGTCTGCAGAGCCCTTGGGATGGCAAGCTCATGGGCGCGTTCGCCGATGCGACCGCGGCGCGTTATCAGTTCACGCGTGCCAATCAGGACGCCTTTGCCATCGAGTCCGTGCGCCGCGCCCAGCGCGCAGTGGAATCGGCTGAGTTCGATGCGGAGGTAACGCCCGTGACGGTGAAAAGCCGCAAGGGCGAAAGCGTCGTGGCGCGCGATGAAACCCCGGGCGCCTGCGACATCAGCAAGATTGCGACGCTCAAGCCCGCGTTCGGCAAGGACGGCACTGTGACCGCCGCGAGCTCCTCATCGATCTCCGATGGCGCCGCGGCGCTCGTTCTCATGAGCGGCCAGGCCGCACGCGACCGGGGCGTCAAGCCTATCGCGCGCGTGCTCGCCTACGCGAGCCAGGCCCAGGAGCCCGAGTGGTTCACGACCGCCCCGGTCGGTGCGATCAAGAAGGTACTGACGCAGCTTGGCTGGAAGCCGAACGATGCCGACCTCTACGAGATCAACGAGGCGTTCGCAGTGGTCACGATGGCCGCGATGCGCGATGTCGATCTCGATCACGCGCGCGTCAACGTCAACGGCGGCGCCTGCGCACTCGGACACCCGATCGGAGCCACCGGCGCGCGCATCCTGACGACACTGATTCACGCCCTGCGGCGCCGCGGCCTCAAGCGCGGAATTGCCGCACTCTGCATCGGCGGGGGCGAGGGCGTCGCGCTCGCAGTCGAAGTCGTTTAAGCGCCGAGCCGGCGTCGGGGACGCTCATGAAAATCGAAGACGCGCGCGCCGTCGTCACAGGCGGCGCCTCAGGTCTCGGGCTCGCCGTCGTGCAGTACTTCAGCGCCCGCGGCGGCAAGGTCGTCATCTTCGACGTGCAGGAGGCGCCGGGGCGGGCGGCGGCCGCAGCCCTCGGGACGAGCGTGAGCTTCATGCGCTGCGATGTGACCGCCGAGGCCGAGGTGAATGCGGCCATGGCGACCGCGCACCAGAGGCTTGGCGGCCTCAACCTCCTCGTCAACTGTGCGGGCGTGGTCGGCGCGGGTCGCGTACTCGGGAAGCAGGGACCGATGGCGGGGGAGTTCTTCACCAAGGTGATCCACATCAACCTGATCGGCACCTTCCTCTGCGACAAAGCCGCCGCCGCGCTCATGCAGAACAACACGCCCGGGCCCGATGGCGAGCGCGGCCTCCTCATCCATACCTCGTCAGTCGCCGCCTTCGAAGGACAGATCGGCCAGGCCGCCTACTCCGCCACCAAGGCCGGGGTTGCCGGCATGACCTTGCCGATCGCGCGTGAGTTCGCGCGCTTGGGAATCCGTTGTGTGTCGATCGCGCCTGGCATTTTCCACACCCCGATGATGGACACGCTGCCGCAGGACGTACAGCAGTCGCTCGCCGCGCAGGTTCCCTTCCCGGCGCGGCTCGGCAGGCCGGAGGAGTTTGCGCAGCTCGTCGCGTGCGTATATGAGATTGCGATGCTAAATGGCGAGACGATCCGCCTCGATGGCGCGATCCGCATGCAGCCGAAATGATCGCCAGATAAGAGCCGCAGCCGCGCGGCCGTTTGAGAGAGGGGGACGTTGAGGTGCAGCGATGAGCGCGACGGCAGCAATCGAGCGCGACGTCATGGAGTACGACGTCGTCGTCGTCGGCGCCGGGCCGGCGGGCCTTGCGTGCGCCATTCGCCTCAAGCAGCTCAAACCCGCCCTCAGCGTCTGCGTGCTCGAGAAAGCCGCCGCGGTGGGCGCGCAATCGATATCTGGGGCCGTGCTCGAGCCGGGGCCGCTCGTGCAGCTGCTGCCCGAATGGCAGCACGGGTACCCGGGCATGAAGGTGCCGGCCACGGAGGATGATTTCCGCATCTTCACCGCGGCTGGCTCCTTCAAACCCGTGCCCGACTTCGCGATCAAACTGCTCCCGCGCGCACTCACCTACAGCACCCCCTTCAACAATCACGGCAACTACATCGTCTCGCTCGGGCAGCTCACCCCCTGGCTCGCGCAGAAGGCCGAGGCGCTCGGCGTCGAGGTTTTCCCGGGATTCGCAGCCGCGGCGCCCGTGTTCGACGACAAGGGTGCAGTCTCGGGAGTGCGCGTTGGTGACATGGGGGTTGGACGCGATGGCTCGCCCGGTCCCAACTTCACCGCCGGTGTCGAAATTCATGCGCCCCTCACGGTGCTCGCCGAGGGCGCCCGCGGCTCGCTCGCTAAAGAACTGATCGCAAAGTTTGATCTCGCCCGCGGCCACTGCCCGCAGACCTTCGCGCTCGGCTACAAAGAACTCTGGCAGCTGCCCCTCGGGCGCGTGCGCCCCGGGCGCATCGAGCACGGGCTCGGGTGGCCGGCGGACGGGCACACCTACGCAGGCAGCTTCATCTATCACCTCGACAACGAGCGCGTGTACGTCGGATACATCGTCGGGCTCGACTACCAGGACCCGCGACTCAAGCCGTTCGAGGCGTTCCAGCAGTTCAAGAACCACCCGCGCGTCAAGCCGCTGCTCGATGGCGGAGAGATCCTCTCCGCGGGCGCCCGTACCATCGCTGCCGGAGGCTGGCAATCAACGCCGACGCTCGAGATGCCCGGGGCCCTCCTCGTCGGCGACGCCGGCGGGACGCTGAACTTCGCGAAGATAAAAGGCGTGCACCAGGCGATCCGAAGCGGCGTGCTCGCCGCCGAGCACATCGCCGAGACGGGTTCGGAAGTCGGTTTCGACGCGAGATGGCGCGCTTCGGTGGGCGGGCGCGAACTCGAACGCGTACGCAACTACAAGCCGGGCTTTAAGCGCGGCGTGTGGTTTGGTCTCATCAACTCCGGCTGGGAAATGCTCACCTGCGGCATCTCGCCCTGGACGCTCAAGAACACCGCCGACTGGTCACGCCTCAAGAGGCTCGATGAGTTCACCTCCCCCGACCGTCACTGGGTCACGCGCACCTTGCCGCCGCGCGATCGCGTGTCGTTCGTGTACTTCGCCGGCAACACCTATGATGAGAATCAGCCGGTGCACCTGAAGGTGGCCGACACGAGTATCTGCGCCGAGCGCTGCGCCAAGGAATTCGGTAACCCTTGCGAGCGTTTCTGTCCGGCCGCGGTTTACGAGATGGTCGATGATGGTCAAGGCGGCAAGCGCCTTCAGATCAATGGCGCGAACTGCGTACACTGCAAGGCCTGCGACATCAAGGATCCCTACGAGATCATCACCTGGACTACTCCGGAAGGGGGCTCGGGGCCGAACTACCAGTCGCTGTAAGATCGGCGACAAGGTACGGCTCGCGCGCCCCGGGCTCTTTGTCCATGTCCGAACTCTGGCGTCCATCTCCCGCACGCATTGCGGATGCAAACCTGACTCGCTTCATGCGTTGCGTGAACGCGCGCTGCGGCGTCGACCTGCATGAGTACCAGGACCTTTATGCCTGGTCGCTGGCCGAACCCGCGGCCTTCTGGAGCGAGCTCGCCCGCTTCGCCGACGTGCGGGCCCGCTGGGGGAACGGTGCACCGATTGCGGACGCGACACGCATGCCAGGCGCGCATTTTTTTCCCGAGGCGCGCCTCAACTTTGCCGCCAATCTCCTGCGCTACGACGACGATCGGCCGGCGCTCGTGTTCCGCAACGAACCAGGTACGCGCCGCAGCCTCTCCTACCAGCAGCTGCGCGCCGAGGTGGCGCGCATCGCCCGCGGCCTGAAGGACGCCGGGGTCGTCCCCGGCGACCGCGTCGCCGGCTACCTGCCGAACCTGCCCGAGACGGCGATCGCCATGCTCGCCGCGACGAGTCTCGGGGCGATCTGGTCATCGTGCTCGCCGGACTTCGGCGTTGGCGGTGTGCTCGATCGATTCGGCCAGATCACTCCGAAAGTGCTCTTTACGGCCGATGGTTACTTTTATGCGGGCAAGACGCTCGACTCGCTCGGGCCCGTGTCTGAGCTGCTCGCGAAGCTCGGTGCCGTCGAGCGCGTGGTCGTCATCCCGTATGTCGAGCGTGAGCCTGCGCTCGAGCGTCTCGGCGCCGCCGCAGCGCGCGCAAGCCTCTGGGGGCGGTTCGGGACGCGCTCGAGCGAGCTGACTTTCAGCGAATTCCCCTTCAACCACCCGCTCTACATTCTTTATTCGTCGGGCACGACCGGCGTGCCGAAATGCATCGTGCACGGGGTCGGTGGAACGCTGCTCCAACATCAGAAGGAACACCTGCTGCACACCGACCTCAGGCGCAGCGATTGCCTCTTCTACTTCACGACCTGTGGCTGGATGATGTGGAACTGGCTCATGAGCGCACTCGCCACGGGCGCGACACTCCTCCTCTACGACGGTAGTCCCTTCCATCCGCACCCGGGAGTGCTCTGGCAGATCGCCCAGGAAGAGCGCATCACGATATTCGGCACGAGCGCGAAATATCTCTCGGCGCTCGCGAAGAGTGATTTTGTGCCTATGCAGGCGACCGATCTCGGCGCGCTGCGTGCACTCCTCTCGACGGGATCACCGCTCCTGCCCGAGGGGTTCGATTATGTCTATCACTCGATCAAACAGGACCTGCAGCTCGCCTCGATCTCAGGCGGCACCGACATCGTCTCGTGTTTCGCGCTCGGCTGCCCGATCCTTCCGGTGTTCCGCGGGGAGCTCCAGTGTCGCGGCCTCGGTATGGCGGTGGAGATCTTCGACGAGGCGGGACACCCCGTGCGCGGCGAGCGTGGGGAGCTCGTTTGCACCGCGCCCTTCCCGTCGATGCCGCTTGGATTCTGGAACGATCCCGACGGCAAGAAGTACCACGCGGCGTATTTCGGGCGCTTCCCGGGGGTCTGGCATCACGGCGACTACGCCGAACTCACCTCCCATGATGGACTCATCATCTATGGGCGCTCGGATGCCGTTCTGAACCCTGGCGGCGTGCGTATCGGCACGGCGGAGATCTATTCCGCCGTCGAGAGCCTGCCGGAGATCGCCGAGGCGCTCGCCGTGGGCCAGGACTGGCAGGACGACGTGCGCGTGATTCTCTTTGTGCGTCTGCAGCCGGGCGTGTCGCTGGATGAGCCCCTGCGACAGCGGATCCGCACGGCGATCCGCAGCCGCACCACCCCAAGGCACGTGCCCGCTCGCATCATCGCCGTGCCCGACATCCCGCGCACGCTCTCGGGCAAGCTCACCGAGCTCGCTGTGCGCAACGTCATCCACGGATTGCCGGTCAAGAACGTGGATGCACTGGCAAATCCGGGCGCGCTCGATCATTTCCGCGACCTCGCAGAGCTTCAGTCCTGAGCGCGTGAACGATTCGGCCCCGAGCGCGAGTGGTGTACGAACCGACTCGCCCGCCTCCACCGGAGGCGGACTCCTCGAGCGGTACCATCAGGAGCTCGCGCTACGCGGCTTCCAGTCCGACCCCGCACAGCTCATCGCCGTCGCGCGCCTCGAGGAGCTGCGGCAGCGGCTGTGCCGCCCGCCCGCGGCACTCGGAGCACGGCTGTCGAGCTGGGTGGGGGGGCTTTTGCCGCACCACGCCTCGCGCACGCCGCATAGGGGGCTCTACCTCTGGGGCGGGGTGGGGCGCGGCAAGACCTGGCTCATGGACCTTTTCTTCGAGAGCCTGCCTATTGGCGCGCGGCGGCGGCGTCACTTCCACCGCTTCATGCACGAGCTGCACCGCGAGCTCGCCGAGCTCAGAGACGTGGAGACACCCCTCGAGCGCGTCGCGCGGCGACTCGCGCGCGAGATGCGCGTGCTGTGCTTCGACGAGCTCTATGTGGCGGACATCGCTGATGCCATGATCTTGGGCGGGCTCTTCGAGGGTCTCCTGCGGCACGGGGTGACGCTCGTAGCCACCTCGAACCTGCCCCCCGCCGAGCTCTACAGGGACGGCCTGCAGCGTCAGCGCTTCCTGCCCGCCATCGCACTGCTCGAGCAACACCTCGAAGTACTCAAGGTCGGTGGCACCTTGGATTACCGTCTGCGCCAGCTCACGCAGGCGGGAGTCTTCCTCGATAGCGCCGCTTCCGACACCCGCGCACGGCTTGCGGCGCTCTACGGGGAACTCGCCGACCACGGCGTCGAGCTCTGCGGCAGCATCGAGATCGAGGGCCGGCCGATCGCAGTGGTACGTGCCAGCGAGTGTGTGGTGTGGTTTGAGTATGCAGCGCTTTGCGCTGGGCCACGCAGTCAGAACGATTACATCGAGATAGCCCGCCAATACCAGTCGGTGATCGTCGCCAACGTGCCCCTCCTGGCGGCGACCGACGACGATGAGGCGCGGCGCTTCATCGCACTCGTCGACGAGTTCTACGACCGCAACGTAAATCTAATCCTGTCGGCCGCGGCGCGGCCAGAGCAACTGTATCGTGGCACGCGACTTGGAACGCTGTTCGCGCGCACCGCGAGCCGGCTCACCGAGATGCAGAGCGAGGAGTACCTCGCGCGCGAACACCGTCCATAAGTGTGCGCCGCTCAGAGCACGCCGCGGCGCATCTGGTCGCGTTCGATCGATTCGAAAAGCGCCCGGAAGTTACCTTCGCCGAAGCCCTCGTTGCCCTTGCGCTGGATGATCTCAAAGAAGATCGGGCCGATGACGTTCTGCGTGAAGATCTGCAGCAGCACGCCTTCACCTTTTTGCGGATTGCCGTCGATCAGGATGCGCCGGCTCCTGAGCTCCTCGAGCGCTTCACGATGTCCTGGCACCCGCGCTTCGATGCCGTCGTAGTAGCTGTCGGGTGTGTCCTGGAAGGCGACGCCATGACGGCGCAGCACGTCCACCGTACGGTAGATGTCGTGCGTGGCGAGGGCGATATGCTGAATGCCCTCGCCGCGGTACTCGCGCAGGTACTCCTCGATCTGGCTCTTGTCGTCCTGTGATTCGTTGATCGGAATGCGGATCTTGCCGCAGGGGCTCGTCATGGCGCGGGAAAAGAGTCCGGTCGCCTGGCCCTCGATATCGAAATAACGGATCTCGCGGAAGTTGAAGAGCTTCTCGTAAAAGCCCGCCCAGTGGTCCATGCGGCCGCGGCCGACGTTGTGGGTGAGATGGTCGATCACCTCGAGCCCTGCCCCCTCGGCGGGTGCCGCAGTGTTGGTCGGGCGGAAATCCACGTCATAGATCGACTGTTCGCCATAGCGATCTACGAGATAGATCAGCGAGCCGCCAATGCCCTCGATGCAGGGGATGTTAAGTTCCATCGGTCCCGCGCTCTGCGGTCCGGGCTTGGCGCCGAGACTGAGTGCGCGGCCGAAGGCGCGCGCGGCATCGCGCACCCTAAAGGCCATGGCGCACGCCGACGGACCATGCACGCGCGCGAACGCCTGCGCAAAGGATTGCGGTTCGGCGTTGATGATGAAGTTGATCCCGCCCTGCCGGTGCAGCGTCACGTTCTTCGAGCGGTGGCGCGCGACCGCCGGGAAGCCCAAGCGTTCAAAGAGCGTGCGCAGCAGCTGCGGGTCAGGTGCGGTGTATTCGACGAATTCGAAGCCATCCGTACCCATCGGGTTGTCATGCGGGTCGCTCATGGGATCACCTTGGAAGTCCCGGACTGAAGCCGCAAGGTTGGCGGGAGCTGATTATAACCGCCGGCGGCTGCGCTGATCGGGTGCGGCGGCTGGGTTTGGACGGCCGAATTGCCACCCGCCGCACAAGCAGCCGACCGGCCGCGGCGGGTATAATCGCGCGCCGCAGCAGCGGGAGCTGCGGCCGCGCCGAGAACGACGTATACCGTCCCGACGCACACCGCGGCCGCCTCCCGCGCAGGGTGATGGGTCATGCACGCACAAGCTGCTCTCGACGAAGACCGGCTGCTTCGCAGTATTCCCGCCGCACGCGTCGCGCTCATCGAGCGCATTGCCCGCGCCGCCGCCGGCCGCGGCACTCGCGCTGAGCTGCCGCAGCGCTTGTTGCGCGCGTATTTCCACGGCGTCGCGGAGGAGGATCTTGCGGCGCGCACGCCACGCCAGCTCGCCAAAGCCGCGCTCGCGCACCTCGCCTTCGCGGCGCGCCGCGCTCCCGGGCGCACGCTCGTGCGGGTCTTCAACCCCGAGCCGCGCACCGATGGCTTTGAGTCCGAGCACACCCTCGTGCTCACGGTCACTGACGACATGCCGTTTCTCGTCGATTCCATCGGCATGGCGCTCGGCCGCGCCGAACTTGCCGTGCACCTCATCGTGCACCCGGTGCTGCAGGTGCGCCGCGACCGCCGCGGACACCTCATTGCCATCGGCAGCAACGGCGCGCAGGCCGCGCACGCCGAATCCTGGCAACTCTACGAAATCGACCGCATCAATGATCCCGCGCAGCTCGAGAAGCTGCGACACGACCTTGAAACCATCCTCGCGGATGTGCGCGCCGCCGTCAGCGACTGGAGCGCCATGCGCGAGCGGGTGCGCGAGATCATCACTCGACTCGAGAGCGATCCACCGCCCCTGCCCACGGCCGAGGTGATCGAAGCACGCCACCTGCTCGATTGGATGGAAGGGCGGCACTTCGTTTTTCTCGGCTATCGGCACTACCGCCTCGAGCGCGGCCGCAGCGAGGATCGCCTCGTGCCGGATGTGCAGTCGGGACTCGGCATCCTCAGTGCCACCCGTCACGCGGGCCAGCCCGCGGGCGTCACGATCCTGCGCGGCGATGTGCGCACGCGCGCCCGCGAAGCCGAACTCCTGATCGTCACCAAGGCAAACTCGATGTCGACGGTGCATCGCGGGGAGCTCCTCGACTACGTCGGCGTAAAGACCTTTGATGGCCGCGGTCGCGTGGATGGTGAGCATCGCTTCCTCGGCCTCTGGACCTCGACCGCCTACACCGGCAGTCCGCGCGACATCCCCGTTTTGCGCCGCAAGGTCGAGCGCGTCGTCGAGTACTTTGGCCTCGACCCCGCAAGCCACGACGGCAAGGCCGTGATCGCGGTGCTCGAGACCTACCCGCGCGATGAGCTCTTCCAGGCGAGTGTCAACGACCTGATCCGCATCGTGCGCGGCGTGGTGAACCTCTACGAGCGCCGCACCGTGCGCCTGCTCGTGCGGCGCGACCCGTATCACCGCTTCTACTCGAGCCTCGTCTACGTGCCCCGCGATCGCTACAACACCGACGTGCGCCAGCGCATCGAAGCGATCTTGCGCGAAGGCTTCGCGGGAACGAGCATCGAGAGCCAGGCACAGATCTCCACCTCGAGCCACGCGCGCCTGCACACCATCGTGCGCACCGACCCCCTGGCGCGTCACAAGCCCGACTTCGCGCAGCTCGAGCGCCGCATCGGCGAGGCGGCACTCACCTGGGCCGACCGGCTGCGTGAGGTGTTGACCGAGCGACGCGGGGAAGCCGCTGGGCTTGCGCTCGCCAACCGCTACCGGCACGCGTTCCCCCTCGCTTACCAGGACGATGTGCCCGCGGCCGAGGTGCTCGAGGATCTCACGCGTCTCGAGGCGCTGCGGGCGCAGCCGCGGACGCTTCAGTTGAACCTGCATCGCCCCGAGGGCCAGAAGCCGCAGCGGGTGCATCTGAAGATCGTCAAGCTCGGCGACCCGGTGCCGATCTCGGACGTACTGCCAATGCTCGAGAACTTTGGCCTGCGGGTGATATCCGAGCGGCCGTACGAGCTCGCCTGGCCCGAAGGCGGTGCCGCCTGGATTCAGGACTTCGAGCTCGAGCATCGCGACGGACTGCAGGTCGATATCGAGCGCGTCGAGTCGAACTTCCGGGAGGCATTCATCGCCGCCTGGAGCGGCGCGGTGGAGAATGATGGCTTCAACCGCCTCGTGCTCGGCGCCGAGCTCACCGCGCGGCAGGTCGTGGTGCTGCGCGCTTACTGCCGCTACCTGCTTCAGACCGGCGTGCCCTTCAGTCAGGTGTACATCGAGCGCGCGCTCGCCACGAACGCCGCGCTAGCAAGAAATCTCGTGCGGCTTTATGAGATGCGGTTCGATCCGGCGTCGGCCCGCACGGCGCGCGGCGGCGAGCGCAACGCCGAGCGTCTCATCGAGGAGATCCGCGAGGGGCTCGATGCGGTCGCAAGCCTCGACGACGACCGTATCCTGCGCGCCTATCTCTACCTCATCACCGCGACGCTGCGTACCAACTATTACCAGCGCACCAAGGAGGATGAACCCAAGAGCTACCTCTGCTTCAAGTTCGACCCGGCCAAGATTCCGGACCTGCCGCTGCCGCGGCCGCAGTTCGAGATCTTCGTCTACAGTCCGCGCATCGAGGGTGTGCACCTGCGCATGGGTCAGGTGGCGCGCGGCGGCATCCGCTGGTCGGACCGGCGCGAGGATTTCCGTACCGAGATCCTCGGCCTCATGAAGGCGCAAAACGTCAAGAACACGGTCATCGTGCCGGTTGGCGCCAAGGGCGGATTTGTACCGAAGCGTCTGCCGAGCGGCTCACGCGAAGAAGTGCAGGCGGAGGTGATCGCCTGCTACCAGACGCTCATGCGCGCGCTTCTCGATCTCACCGACAACATCGTCTCCGGGCGCATCGTGCCGCCGCCGCAGGTCGTGCGTCGCGACGGCGACGATCCCTACCTAGTCGTCGCCGCCGACAAAGGTACGGCGACCTTCTCAGACATCGCCAACGCGATCTCTGCCGAGTACCACTTCTGGCTCGGGGACGCGTTCGCCTCCGGGGGCTCTGCGGGTTACGACCACAAGAAGATGGGGATCACAGCGCGCGGCGCCTGGGAGTGCGTGAAGCGCCACTTCCGCGAAATGGACATCGACATCCAGAAGACGGACTTCACGGCAATGGGCATCGGCGACATGTCGGGTGATGTCTTCGGCAACGGCATGCTGCTGTCGCGACATATCCGCCTGCAAGCCGCCTTCGATCACCGGCACATCTTTCTCGACCCGGATCCGGATTCGGCTGTGAGCCTCGCCGAACGCGCGCGCCTTTTCGAGCTGCCGCGCTCAAGTTGGGAGGACTACGATCGCAGCAAGCTCTCGCGCGGCGGCGGTGTCTACGCGCGCAGCGCGAAGTCGATCGCGCTCTCCGCCGAAGCCCGCGCAATGCTCGGGCTCGAGGCGACTAGCGCCGCACCGAATGAGATTATCCGCGCGATCCTGCGCATGCCGGTCGACCTTCTCTGGAACGGTGGCATCGGCACGTACGTCAAGGCGAGCGATGAGCGCAATGCCGAGGTCGGCGATCGCGCCAACGATGCGCTGCGCATCAACGGACGCGAGCTGCGGGCCAAGGTGGTGGGCGAAGGCGGAAATCTCGGACTCACGCAGCGTGGGCGCGTCGAGTACGCGCTCCACAAGGGGCGTCTCAATACCGACTTCATCGACAACTCGGCCGGCGTAAATACCTCGGACGTCGAGGTGAACATCAAGATCCTGCTCAATCCGCTCATGCACGAGGGCAAACTCTCGCGGGCGGATCGCAACCGCCTGCTAGCGCGCATGACCAACGAGGTCGCCGCTCTCGTGCTGCGCAACAACTACTTGCAGAGCCAGGCGATCAGCACGCTCGAGCTGCAATCGAGCGCCCGACTCCAGGAGTTCCAGCATCTGATCCGCTCCCTCGAGCGCTCGGGCGATCTGAACCGGGCGCTCGAGTTCCTGCCAAGCGACGACGAACTCTCCGAGCGCCGCAAGACGGGCATCGGACTCACACGGCCCGAACTCGCGATCCTCCTCGCCTATAGCAAGATCTGGCTCAACAGCCACTTGCTTGGCTCGGATGTGCCCGAGGACCCGTATCTCTCCGCCGAGCTCGTGCGGTACTTCCCGGCGCCGGTGCAGGAGCGCTTCCCGCGTGCCATCGCCCACCACAGGCTGCGACGCGAGATCATCGCGACCGCAACCACCAACAGCCTCGTGAATCGCATGGGGCCGACGTTCGTCACACGCGCGCAGGAAGATACCGGCGCCGAGCCGGCGCAGATCGCGCGCGCCTACACCGCCGCACGCGAGATCTTCGCGATGCGCGAGGTGTGGGAGCAGATCGAAGTGCTCGACAACAAGGTCGCGGCGCAGCAGCAGTACGAGGCAGCCTTCCAAACGAGCCGGCTGCTGCGGCACGCGACATATTGGTTGCTGACCTCACGCCCCAAGGGGCTGCAGGTCGATGCGGCGGTGGGCGAGTTCCGCGACGGCGTTCATAAACTCGAGGCCGAGATTGGTGCGGTGCTCAGCGGCTCCGAACTCACGCATTTCGAAGAACGGCGTAAGCACTACGGCGCCGCCGGCCTCCCGTCCGCACTCGCCGCCCGCATTGCAAGCCTCGACGCCCTGAACGCCGCGCTCGACATCGTCGAGATCTCGGCTTCGCATCGCGTGAGCGTCGTCGAAGCGGCGCGCGTCTATTTCGAAGTCGGGACCCGCATCGGCTTCGACTGGCTGCGCGGACGCATCGAGAAACTCACCGTCGATGGGCCGTGGCAGGCGATCGCGCGCACCGGACTGCGCGATGCGGCGCTGCGCGTGCAGCGGCGCCTCACCGAGCGGGTGCTGTCACGCACCGATCGAGGCAGTGCCCAAGCGCGCGTCAACGCCTGGGTGGACGCCTCCGGCCAGGAACTCGAGCACTGGCAACGCACGCTCGCCGATATGCGCGCTGCCGGTGCCGCCGACTTCGCCACACTCACCGTCGGCGTCGAAGCGGTGCGCAAGCTTGCCGGCTGATCTCTGCCGTTGGAGATAGATGCGTGCCCGGCAAGCTGATTCTCGTTCGCCACGGCCTAAGCACCTGGAACGTCGAGAACCTCTTTACCGGCTGGACCGACGTCGATCTCGCCCCCGCCGGCCGCACCGAAGCGCTGGAGGCGGCGCGGCAGCTGCTCGCGGAAGGACTTGGCGCCGATCTCGCCTTCACCTCGGTCCTCAAACGCGCGATCCGCACGCTCTGGATCATGCTCGATGAGATGGACCGCATGTGGATCCCGGTGGAACGCTCCTGGCGGCTGAACGAGCGTCACTACGGGGCGCTGCAGGGACTCAACAAGGCACAGACGGTCGAGTTGCACGGCGAGGCGCAGGTGAAGATCTGGCGCCGCAGTTACGACGTCCCGCCGCCCGCGCTCGATCGGAACGATCCACGCCATCCGCGCTTCGATCCCCGTTATGCCGGCGTCGAAGCCGGCCTGCTGCCGGCGACCGAGTCCCTGAAGGACACCCTCGGTCGTGTACTGCCCTTCTGGGAGTCGC
>Ga0187766_10000853_pt1 | contig 17421 bp, 17 predicted proteins | sample 0216_QUI02_MP05__4_FD_132971 | JGI IMG/M metagenome (GOLD analysis project Ga0187766, IMG submission 132971) | Tropical peat soil microbial communities from peatlands in Department of Meta, Colombia - 0216_QUI02_MP05_20_MG | ecosystem: Environmental > Terrestrial > Soil > Wetlands > Peat ... | reverse complement strand
GGGGATGTTGTCGCCGGCCTCACTTGTCGAGCTGGAGTAGATGAGTGGCGTTGCGCCACAGCCAGTCCTCTAGGACTTCCCGCTGGATCGGCAGCGCGCGCATCTCGTCGCACAGTTGCGTGTAGGGGCGGTTGATGAGAAATGCGCCGGTGCCGTAGATGATTTTGTTGCGGATTGTCGTCTGTCCGAAACGCATCAGCGGGTCCCATCCGGCGCCGGGCGAAGTGAAGTACCTGGGACGGTGCGCGGCCAATTCGAGGTAGACGTTGGGGTGTTTCCATGCGATCAGGCATGCCTCTAGCACCCACGGGTAGCCGCCGTGGCTCATCAGGATGGTGAGCTCAGGGAAGCGACAGGCAACGTCGTCGATGTGGCGGGGATGGCCGAGATCGCTGAGCCGTGTCCGAGTCCAATTGGCAGAGGTGTGGATGGAAAGGGGAACACCGAGTTCGACACATTTGGCGTAGAAGGGGAAGTAGGCAGGGTCGGTTGCGGGCCGTCCAATCATGAACGGTCGCAGGCTCAGCCCCCGGAAACCGTGTTCAAGCACCCAGCGCTCGAACTCGTCGAGCGCTGGGCCAGCGGCCATGATGTCTACACCGGCGAAGGGTAGGAACCGGTCGGGATGGCGTGCCGCGAGGGCGGCCACCGAGGCGTTGTGCACGAAGGTGACTCCACACGTGGACTTTTCATCGAATCCCGTGATCAAACTGAGGGTGATGCCAGCAGCGTCGAGGGAATCCAGTATTTGGTCGTCGATCTGGCGCAGTGACTCTGCGTAATCGCTGAACTGCTCGGCGCTGACTGTTCTCTTGGTAAAGACCTCCAGGTACCGCAGCTGCTCGGCGGGAAATCCGGCCCGTAGGTCGTCAATGACCTCTGTACACGGAACGAGCGGTGCCCACATGTCGATGACGGGCACCCGAGGTTCGGCACGATATTCACCCACGTCTACCGGATTATTGAACAAGACACTTCATCGCGTGGCCGATTCGCGGAGGATGACGTTGTCATCAGCGGGTTCTAACCCGTTATAGAACCGCCTCGGCGGTACGGGTCATCAGCAGGCAACCACACCGTGTCGTCGTTCAGACCGAGGTCACCGAGGCCGTCGGTGAGTGCTTTGATGACGGCGCCGACGGTCGGTCGGTGCTCGTCGCGCCGAAAGACCAGCGACCAGGTCCAGTATGGCCGGGGACTGACGATCGGGTGTCGGACGAGATCCGTCGGTAGCGGACTGTTTTGTCCCTTCGGGGAATTCAGCACCGGACGACGTAGCCGGCGAACGTGCGCGAAGAATGCCGGGCCGGTAATGCCGCCGTCGTCGATGCGCACCGTTCGAGCGCCGGTGTCGCTGGCGAACTGCTCGCCGTACCGACTCCAGGACGACCAGCTTGCGGTATCCGAATCGAGCAGTACCAGCGTGTTTTTCGCCGCGACCGCCGCGGTATCGGGACCCGGGCCGACCGCGTAAAGCAGGTCCGCGCCGATGAGGCGAGCTTCGAGGTCGTGCTCATCGAGATCGCTGCACTGTACCCAACAGATCGCCAGATCGAGGGCGTGCTCGGCGACCCGCGCGGCTTGGGCGTGGGACGGCAGGACCCAGGCGTCGATGCGAAGTTGTGCGACGCCGGCGGTCCGCTCGGCCAGATCGGCCGGCCGCCAGTTGACGTAGCCGAGCCGGACCGGCTCGGTGTCGGACAGGCCGACGGCTTGCCTGCGCAGTTCGTCAGCATGCGCCAGTAGCTCCCGAGCCTTGGGCAGCAGCGCCGCACCCGACGCGGTCAGCACGACCGCCCGGCGGTTGCGGTCGAAGAGTTGCACCCTGAGGTCTCGCTCCAACGCCTTGATCTGCTGAGAGAGCGACGGACCCGCGATGTGCAGCCGCTGGGCCGCTCGGCCGAAGTTCAATTCCTCGGCGACGGCGACGAAGTAGCGTAGCTGTCGCAGCTCCACCGGCTCATCGTAGTGCGGTAGGAGGTTCAGCCTCTCAGTACCAAGCAAACCGGTCATGGCCAGCGGATGCGTCGGCGGCACAGGATCGTTGCATCGTGCGCAACACGGATCAAAGGGGCGTTCCCATGAGTCACCCGGAGAAAGTCGTCGTCATCACCGGCGCCTCACGAGGCATCGGCGCCGCGCTGGTTCCCGCTTACCGCAAGCTCGGCTACGCAGTGGTCGCGACCGCCCGGTCCATCGCTGAATCCGGTGATCCCGAGGTGCTCACCGTGCCGGTCGACGTGGCGCAGCCTGGCGCGGGGTCTCGGATCATCGACGCGGCCCTGAGCCGGTTCGGCCGGATCGACACGCTGGTCAACAATGCCGGCATCTTCATCGCCAAACCGTTCACCGATTACACGGACGAAGACTACGAGGCGGTGACCGGGGTGAACCTGCGCGGATTCTTCGAGGTGTCGCGCAGTGCCATCGCCGCGATGCTCGCGCGTGAGGGCGGCGGGCACGTCGTCAACCTGTCCACCAGCCTTGTCGATCACGCCAATTCCGAGGTCCACTCGGCGTTGGCTTCCTTGACCAAAGGTGGGCTCAACGCGGTCACTAAAGCGTTGGCGATCGAGTATGCGGGCCGCGGCATCCGGGTCAACGCTGTCGGGCTGGGCGTCATCCGCACTCCCATGCACCCACCCGCGACGCATGGAACCCTCGCGGCGCTTCATCCGCTCGGCCGCATGGGTGAGGTTGACGACGTGGTCGATGCCATTGTCTACCTGGAGAGCGCCAGGTTCGTCACCGGCGAGATCTTGCACGTCGACGGCGGCCAAAGCGCCGGGCACTGACTGCAGCACAACCACATTCGCCCTTCAGAAAGGTCATGACCATGGAGTATCTCGTCGAAATGACGACCCACGTTCCGTCGGGAACGCCAGAAACCACCGTCGACGACATCCGCGCACGGGAAGCGGTACGCGCGCGCGAACTGGCAGCCGAGGGACGGCTATTGCGGCTGTGGCGCCCACCGCTGGCGCCTGGCGAATGGCGCACGTTCGGCCTGTTCACAGCCGACGACGACCGTCAGTTGGACGCCGCCCTCGCGTCGATGCCGCTTCACGTGTGGCGCACGGACGAGGTCACCCCGCTGTCGCTCCATCCGAACGACCCGCATTCGGCCCGGGGTCGAGAAGCGTTGGAATTTCTGACCACGCTGACCCGCACCATCCCAGAGGGCACAGCAGGGCAGACTGTAGACGACATGAAGGCGCGCGAAGCAATACGCGCCCATGAACTGGCAGACGAAGGACGCTTGGTTCGGCTCTGGACACCACCCAACCAACCCGGACAGTGGCGCACGCTGGGACTCTGGAGCGCCCGCGACGCAGAAGACCTGGAGGCGAGCTTGAAGTCGTTGCCGCTGCACGCCTGGATGACCGTTGAGGCAACGCCGCTTACTCCGCACCCCAACGATCCGGTGACGGGCGGGGCATCATGAGTTTCACGGCAGCCCCGGCGACAGAGCGGCACCGTTACGCGGTGGATGCCCTGGCCGAATTCGTGATCGCGGCGGAGGCCGCCGATCTGCCCGATGGCGCGGCGATGCTTTTGCGCCGCAACGTCCTTGACAGCCTCGGTTGCGCGATCGCCGCACTCGACGGCGAGACCGTTCAGCTGATGCGTGAGCACATCGAGTCCGTCGGCGGGCGTCCGCGCGCCTCGCTGATCGGAGGCGGCCGGTCGACGGTCGATCAGGCCACGCTGTTCAACTCGGTCGCCGTCCGCTATGTCGATCTGCTCGACACCTATCTGACGCCCGGGGGGCTGTGTCATCCGGCGGACAACTTCGGCGCGATGCTGGCGGCGGCGGAAAGCGCCGCGGCCAGTGGTGCAGAATTCCTGCTGGCGCTGGCGGTCGCCTATGAGGTGCAATGCCGGTTTTCGGCGTCGGTTCCGGTGATGGCGCGCGGACTCAATCACGCGTTGCAACTGGCGATCTCGGTTGCCGCCGGGACCGCCAAGCTGCTGCAGCTGACCACTGAGCAGACTGCGAACGCCATCGCGATGGCGGCCGCCGACAACGTATCGCTCGCGGCGATCCATTCCGAGCCGGTATCGAATTGGAAGGGCATTTCGCCCGGGATCACCGCGCAACGCGCCGTGTACACGACCGCGCTGGCGCAGCGAGGAGTCACCGGCCCCCGCGGGATCTTCGAGGGGCCCAACGGTCTGGAGCAATTGTTCGGCCAGCACATCGACATGCGGCTCGATGACCGCAGTCTCGGAGTCGTCAAAAACACGTACCTGAAAAAGTACTGTGCGCTGATTCACGGACAGGCGCCCATCGAAACAGTTCTCGCACTTGCCGGGGAGCACGGGTTTGCACACCGCGACATCAAGTCCGTCGACGTCGAGGTTTTTCAGACCGCCTACGACATCGCCGGCGGCGGCAGCTTCGGCAACAAGGACGAAGCGTCGACCAAGGAGCAGGCCGACTATAACTTGAAGTACCTGTTGGCCGCGGCGCTCATCGACGGTCAGGTCGGACCCGAGCAGCTCCGAACCGAACGCATTCGCAGGCCGAACGTCCGCGAGCTGTTGACGCGCATCCACATTCGGCCCAGCGCTGACCTGACCACACGCTACCCGCATGCTACTCCCGTGCGGGTCAACGTCGTGCTGCGCGATGGGCGCCAGGTCTTCCGTGAGCAAGACGACTTCGAAGGCGCACCGACCCGGCCGCTGACGTGGGACCGCACAGTGGAGAAGTTCCACTGGCTTGCCGAGCAATACGCCGATGACCCTCTACGTAACGCGCTCGTCGAGACCGTCGAACACCTCGAGATCTCCCCGGTGTCTGCGCTCGCGGAGTTGCTCACCCACGTCAGCGTGCAGGCGCGACTTCCCAAGACGTGTCAACCATTGACTCTGCTATCCAACGAAGGAAACCAACGATGACCTCACCATTGTCCGGCTTCGGACTCGCCATCCCAGTCGTCGCCGCACCGATGTCCGGCGGCCCGTCTACCCCCGCAATGGTGCTCGCCGCATCCCGCGCAGGCGCGCTGGGCTTCCTGGCCGCCGGATACAAGACACCGGACGCCATCCAGTCAGAAATAGCGGCGGTGCGCTCAGCCTCAATACCGTTCGGCGTCAACGTTTTCGCTCCCAACAGTGTCCCTGTCACACCTGATGCCTACCGCAGGTATGCGGACCTGGTGCAGCGCGAAGCGGACCGATTCGGACTCGCCCTGGCCCCGAACCCGGTGGAGGATGACGACTACTTCGAAGCCAAGATCGACCTGCTGCTGTCGGATCCGGTGCCCATCGTGAGCTTCACCTTCGGACTTCCCGACGACGCCGTCATCCGCGCCCTGCAAGCGGTCGGGACAATGGTGATCCAGACTGTCACGTCGACACCCGAGGCGCAACTGGCCGCGGACGCGGCAGTCGACATGCTTGCGGTGCAAAGCAGGCAGGCCGGCGGGCATTCCGGAACATTCACACCTGACCGACCACCCCGGCCGGTGCCCATCACCGATCTGATCAAGGAGATCAAGGCGACCGTGAAGCTACCTGTCATCGCCGCGGGCGGCCTGGCCACCGCCGACGACGTTGCCGACGTGATTCATGCCGGGGCCGCCGCGGCCATGGTGGGTACGCTTCTGTTGCGGGCTGACGAAAGTGGCGCATCGGCCACTCATCAGGCGGCGCTGACCGACCCGTTTCGAACCGAAACCGTTGTCACCCAGGCCTTCACCGGCCGGCCCGCGCGTGGACTGCGGAACACCTTCATCGATACCTATGAGGCACAGGCTCCGCTGGGCTACCCCGCCATCCACCACCTCACCAGTCCGCTGCGCAAAGCGGCGGCGGCGGCAGGCGAACCGGACCTGGTTCATCTGTGGGCGGGGACGGGTTATCGCCACGCCGCCAAGGAATCAACCACCCAGATCCTCACGCGCCTCGCCGGGCGCAGCTAGGGCGTCCAAGCGGGCTAGGGCCTGAGAAGAGGTGAGCAACATCGATGAATACCGAAGACCTTGTCCTGCACCAGGTTCACTGGACCAAGCTCGCCGCTGATGCAGCCGCGGAAATCGTCTCGCTTCCCTTGATCTGGACCGGGCATCGCAGGCTGGGTCAGCATTCATTTCCTCGTACCTGTTATCGCATCGGCAGCCCTTCTACGCGCCGACACGACCCGCCTGCGCTCGACCCCACGCGGTAGGTATGTCCTGAACCACATGCCCCCGGCTGCCCAAGCGGTGCGCCTCGCCGAGTGGCGTCGTGATGACGGTCGGCGCGTGGCAACGCAGCCGTCTGCAGATCGCCGCGGCAGCCTCATTGTGATAGGAGGATGGTCACACGGGTTGGTTGTGCGGGCACCCACATAGGTGCGGCGAGGGTGTAATCACTGGCCGGCGGGGGTGACCTCATCGAGCAGCAGCTCGGGATGGGCGACAAGCATGAAGTGATCGCCGCCCTCGACCCACCGCAGCCGGGAACCGGGTACCATCCGGTGCGCGGCAACGGCCACGTTCGGCTTCATAAGCACCCGGTCGCCCATTGCGGCCGCAGCGGCGAGCGCAAAGCCGCCTCCCGTACTCACGCCTGACACGATGAAGTCGGCGACCCCGAGCTCCTCCAACAGCTCCTCCAGGTCGCCGACCGAGACGGCGAACGAGTGGCCGCGGGATGCGGGATCCGACCGACCGTATCCCGGCCGCTTCGGGCAGATGAGCAGCACCTGGCGAGGGCGGCCTCGCCGTCCAACCACCGGTACCCCAGGCGGCTTTGGGCGTCGCCGTGACAGACCACCAGCGGGCGGCCCTTCAGGTCTCCGTAGCAGGCATAGCCAAGCTGGCGACCCCCGCGGAGACGCACAATTCCATCGCTCATTTCCGTGTGGGAGCATGCCGCGGGCGGTGACGCTTGGCGACACCCGGCATTGCCAGCTCTACAAACGATTTCTACAGCCAACGCGACAAAGGGGAGCCTAAGCGTGAAGGTTAATCTGACCACGACCGATGTCGGTGGCTTCAATTTCGAGTTCCTCCGCATCGTCAGCTGCCAGTCGGTCGGGGCGGCGGAGATCGGCGAGTGCCTGTACACGATCGGGCGCATTGAGGACGGCAGTTTTGACAGCTGGATCACGGAGTGGAACCGCACCGCCGGCCGGGTGGCCGCGGAGGCCCGCCGACTGCTCACCGCTGGCCAGCCACTGGCGGCGCGGGACGCATTTCTGCGGGCCGCCAACTACTTTCGGGCCGCCGAGTTCTACGCCACCCATGACGATCCGCGGCAGGTCGCCGTGTGGCAGGCCAGTAGGGACTGCTTCGCGCAGGCCGTGCCGCTGCTGCGATTTCCGGCCGAGCCGATCGAGGTCGCGTTCGACGGTGCGTGTCTGCCAGGCTATTTCGTCCGTGGCGGGTCCCGCCGCGCGCCGACGCTGATCGCGATGAGCGGGTTCGATGGATCCGCCGAAGAGGTGTACTACTGGATCGGGCCGGCGGCCGCCGAGCGGGGCTGGAACTGCTTGATCTTCGAAGGCCCGGGCCAGCGCGGCGCCTTGCACCTTAATCCCGGACTGGTGCTGCGCCCCGATTACGAGGCCCCGGTGGGCGCGGTGGTGGACTACGCGCTGTCTCGCCCGGAGGTCGACCCGGCCCGGCTGGCGCTCCTCGGATATTCCCTGGGCGGGTTTTTGGCCGTGCGCGCGGCCGCCTTCGAGACGCGCCTTCGGGCCGTCATCGCAAACTCGTTGGTGGTCGACGTGGGCGCTGCCTTCGCCGCGGTGTGGCCCAAGATCCTTCGTGGATCATTCCCGAGCGCGGTCGATACCGCGTTTACCCTGCTGGCCCGGTTGCGCCCGGACACCCGCTGGGGCATCAACCACGCCCGCTGGGCGCTCGGGGTAAACCATCCCCACGAATTCTTCGCCGCCTGGAAACCATTTACGTTGTGGGGCACGGAGGACCGGCTGACCACACCGCTGCTCTGCGTGGTCGGCGAGGACGAGATCGCCCAAACCAGCGCCGACATGATCACCCAGACCATCCGCTACCTGCGCGCGGTGCGCGGACCCACCGAGCTGGCCTATCTTCCGAAAGAGACCGGCGCGTCAAGTCATTGCCAAATGGGCGGCCTGGCCTACGCGCATGCGGCGATCTTCGAATGGTTAACCCGCACCGTTACCAGTGAGCCGCCTGCGCATCCACCGCCACACACGCTGGTATTTCCCAACGGCGCCATCGCTGCTGTCCGCCGCTACCACCCGAGGGTAGCCGTCGAGGAGTGAGACAACCGTCCAGACCCACTCCGCCCTCGGTAAGTGCGATAGCGCAATCCACACAGAGCGTGTGCTGCATCAGAGTCGTTGCACAAGGAGTTGGAGCGTCACGGCGTCGAAGTCCTCTCAGGCTGACGCGGAATGGCCTCTGAACCGCTTGAGGTAGGACAACAGCCGGTACGCCGGCACAGTCCTCGGCCAGTCGTCAGCACGGAAGTAGGCGTCCGACCCGCCGTCGACGAATACGACGCTCCCACACAAGAAGTCCGCAGCATCCGAAAGCATGAAGAGGACCCAGTCGGCCAGCTGGCCAGCGTCACCGAACCCGCCGATCGGGACAGGGAACGCACGAACGCGCTTCGCCTGCTTCGGCGCCGACAGCTGCTCCTCCAGAAGAGGTGTCATTATCGCTCCCGGAGCGAGAGCGTTCAGGCGTATGCCTGCACCTGCCCACTCGCCCTTCACCGACTCACGTCGAACCCAACGGCTCACCGCGACCTTGGATGCCGCGTATACGAACATCGAAGCATTCTTGCCGAACAATCTCACGGAGCGAACCGCCTTCTCGGCGTCATACGCGAGGAATGCCCGTACGGTGCGCGCGGGAACCATAGGCGTTGTCGTTGTGGAGTTGCTCGAGAAAACAACGACCTTCGCGCGGTCGGCGGCGGCCAGCGCCGGCCGCCAGGCGTCCAGCAGGTCAACGACGCCGAAGTAGTTAACCTGGGCGATCAGGCGCGCACGGTCAGCGGCCCGACCTGGGCCGAGACCGGCTGCGAGCACGGCGCCGTCCAGTTTGGCGCCCGACGCCGCCAAAACGTCGGCGGCGGCCCCCTGGCGTCCCTCGGCGGTCGACAAATCGGCGACGATGTCTGCCTGCTTGATGTCCACTCCGATCATGGTGTGGCCAGCGTCGCGCAGCTTCTGCGCGACCTGGTGCCCCATGCCCGAGGCCGATCCTGTGAGCGCGTAGACACCCATGACCGCATCTCCTTCCTCGCGCGCTTTTTCCGCCTGAAACGTCCTGCGCAACCGATATTTACACGTTGAGATCGTCGATTGGCCGAGGCGCCGAGCGCGATGTGGCGCTACGAACCCACTGGATCGTGCTGCGGCTGGCCTTAAATCGAAAGCCTGAGCAGGCGTTCGGCGTTGAGGTGGGCGATCTTTTCCTTATCGGCGGGGTTGATGGGCATCTGATCAAAGAATTGCCGAGCGGCTTTGATGTTGCCGAACGGATAGTCGGTGGTGAACACGATGCGGTCGATGCCGATCACGTTCACCATGCCCAGATAGGCGTTGTAGGACAGACTCCAACTGGGATCCATCGCGCCAGGGGGTTGGTCCGCATACTCGCCGGCGAGGATGCCGCCGTAGAAGTTCTCCCGAAAGTATTCCTTGATGGTGCGTTTGAGGCCACCATTCCGGTTCAACGGAAACGAGTAGTCTGCTCGCCACGCCATCCAACTCAGCGCTTCGAACTGGTGGCCCACGATGATCTGCAGCCGAGGGAATCGGTCGAACACCCCGCCCAGGATCAGCCGGATGCAGTGGATTCCGGTGTCGATGTGCCAGCCGACCCCCGCGATTGACAACATCGCCGATACAGCAGGGTCGAAGCCGCTGTAGTAGGCGTCGATCACCGGTTGCGGTGGCACGGTGGGATGCAGGTAGATTGGCACGCCTAGGGTTTCGGCGCATTCGAACACTGGCCAGAAGAATTTGTCGTCAAGGTAACGCCCGTTGATGTGGCCATTGATCAGCGCGCCCACGAAGCCACGGTCGCGTACGGCGCGCTCCAGCTCACGGGCTGCAGCCGCCGGGTCGCCCATGGGCAGGGTGGCGAAGCCGAGGAATCGGTCGGGATGCTTAGCGACCGCAGCGGCCACAGTGTCGTTGGCTTGCCTGGCCAGCTCCACCGCCAGCGACGGCTCCGCGTGTTCTGCGCCCGGGACGTTGGAGAGGATCTGCACGTCGATACCGGCGGCGTCCATCGCGGCGATCCGCCCCTCACCCAGGTCATAGATGCCTGTTGGAAACCCGCCCTGCGGGTCCATGTCGCCGAAAGGTCCCGCCTGCCTCAGGACGTCGAAGAGGGGGTTGTTCAAATTCGCTTCGGATATAGCGGGAAACATGTAATGCTCCTCGAAACCGATGATCTCCATGACATCTCCTCAACCAACACTGTCGGATCGATCGGAGCACGTAAGGTGATGCCGTTCATAGGGCCGAAAGGCCCTCACGGTCAGGAAGCCGAACAACATCGAAGGCCGCTGATACCTCGGGCTCGACCGTTGTCCGCGGCCACGAGAGAGTCCCCATTGGTGGCCAGCTGTGGGCCTTCCGCATCGCCTGCAAGCTGGCCCCCGATCGGCTGATCTCCATCGTCGATGTCGGGGCCCGCCGCGGGCACAAGTCACGGGCACGGACCTTTGATGGGTGCAAGACCCACTCTGGGATCGACTTTGACGACGAGCTGAGCACCAAAACAACGGTCGGAGTTATGTTCTGAGTAGTTCTGGTGCGAAGATCCTTTCCAATGTAAGCCGGCACTGTGACAGACCTTGTTCGAAGAAGTAGCGCAAGAAGGTGTCGATGGTCTCACGATTGGCCTCGACGCCGTAGGGCCACCAGTCATCGGGCAGCAGCCGACTGTTCTTGTCGTAAAGGGCACTGAACCACGGGACCATGACATCGGCGTGGTGCTGGGCGCGATGTTGCTCGTATTCCTGTGTCGCAAAGTTTTTCGCGTCGCAGAACCCCTGATGCACGGCTTGCGCGAGCCCTGGATGTTGGGTGAGAAGCTCTGCGCGCATCACAACCGTGTGCATAATCGGGAAGATCTTGGTGCGCCGGAAGTATTCGCGCTCAGCCGATTCGTAGTCAGCGAAAAGTCGTGTGACCCGCGGTGAGCCCTCGAGCACGCACTGTGGCACAAGAGCCGAAATAAGCGCGTCGATTTGTCCCTCTTCGAGCATGTCGCCCAGCGCTTTGCCGTTCGGGGCGGCTGCCACGTCGACGTCTGCCGGATGCATAAACGGGACGTAATCAACGGGCGCCATCGGCCAATTGGTGCCGCCGACGATCCATCGGCACTGATCGGGCGTGACGCCGTAATCGTCGGAGAGAATGCCTTTTGGCCATATGCCCGCGTCGTGGCCGTACGTGGCCAGTTCACCGATGGTTTTGCCCGCGAGGTCTTGCGGCTTTTCGATGCCACTGGAGGTGTTGATGAAGATCGCCGAGTGACGAAAATGGCGCAGCGGGAAGATCGGTAGGGCGATGAACGGTGGGTCCTCGACGTCAAGGGTGCGCAGATAGAACGTCAGCCCCAGCTCGGCAACGTCAAACGCGCGGTGCCGCACCATTCGCTCGAAGATGTCCGACACAATGGGGGCGCTCTCAAAGCTGGCGTCGACGCCGTCGATGGTTGCGCGGCCGTCAAACAGAGGCCGGGTGCGGTCGTAGTTCATACACCCAACCTTGAGCTTCAGATCGGTCATCGTTTGCTCCCCTCAAATTTTTGTAGTTGCACTCGTGGCCGTGGCTGGCGCCGGGTGCCGGCGCGCACTGGAGGTTGTCTCATCAGAGACGCCCGCCGTACCACTTAACCCCCACTTACCTACCCCGAAAAGCTTTGGGATAGGGACCGCCGACCGACCGGTGTAACTGGCATCGGCTCTGGGCCACGGTCTTTGCTGGGCGGCCCCATCCCTGTGATCGCACGGGGCATGCCCGGCCGGTCGAGGTGGCGTAACCGCGGTTCAGCGATCTCCAAGCAGTTGGGCCACGATACGCGCGACCATGGCCTCCGGATCTTGGTGAATGCCGACAGCGCACAGTTCGCCACCGATGGCAAGGGACGCGACGCCGTGCACCAGCGACCAGAGCGGTCCGGCGATCTCGCGCGGGTCTTGACCCGAGACGATCCCCGCCTCCTGGCACCTCGTTATCGCGTCGAGCAGGTCGTCAAACGCCTGCTCTGCGGCGACCGCCAGGGTCGGGTGGCCCGCTGTGATGGTCTCGGCGCCGAACATGACCCGGTAGTGGTCCGGATGGGTGACGGCCCAGCGCACATAAACACGGCCGAGTTCGATCACCCGGCCCTTCGGCTCCGATGCGACATCGGCGGCTGCGGTCAGGTCGGCGTGCAGTTCGAGGAATCCCTGTTCGGCGACGGTAGCCAGCAGCTCGGCCTTGTCGGCGAAGTGCCGGTACGGGGCTGCGGCGCTGACGCCGGCGCGCCGTGCCGCCTCGGTCAGGGTGAAGCCTTTCGGTCCTTTCTCGGCCACCAGAGATAGCGCGGCGCTGGTGAGCGCCCGTTTGAGATCGCCGTGGTGGTAGCTGTCACGACGCGCCGCAGTCGATCGAGGCGATCTCTTCTTCTGCTCAGGTGTCATGTTGACGAGATTAACATTATGGTCTATGTTAATGCTATTCACATCTGTGGAAGGGGCAGAAATGAGCAAGCAGCTTGACGGCATATCCATGACCACCAGCGCGACCAGCCCGAGCGGCCGCGCTGGCGACCGCGACCGGCAGAAGACGGCCGCACAACTAGGCCAAGCACTCGCGCAGGGCTACCTGCAGATGGATGAGTACGAGGAGCGGGTGCAAGTGGTGTTCCAGACGCGTACAACCGGGGAGTTGCAGGAACTCCTCGCCGATCTGCCGCTCGATCGCATCCGCCGTGACGATCCTCGCCGCCGCGCCGCCCGGATGGCCGCGGCTCGCCGCGGGGTGCGCATTCACCTCGGCGCCTACTTCGCGATGGCCGCCGTCGTGCTCATTGTCTGGGCCGCGGTCACCGTCACGACCGGCGCCTCATACTTCTGGCCGATATGGCCCATCCTCGGTGGAGCGATCGGCGTCATCAGCCACGCCATGGCGACACCGGGTTATCGCGTCAAGCAACTCCGTTCCCGGGACATGTTGACCACATGAAAATCATTGGCAATTAACACCATTCACATCTTCGGAAGGAGCAGCAAATGTCGAAGCAGCGGCATAACGAAACAGGGTGGGCCGTGGTTACGGGCGCCAGTTCCGGGCTGGGCGCAATCTTCGCCGACCAGCTGGCGCAGCGGGGTCTGTCGTTGGTGCTGACCGGGCGGGATCAGGCTCGGCTAAGCGCGGTAGCGCAGCGGGTTGGCCAGACCGCCCCGGACGTTGACGTCGAACGGGTCGTCGGAGACCTTGGCACCGACGCCGGTATCGATGCCCTGGTGGCCCGTCTGGACGGGCGGGCGATCGAGGTGCTGGTCAACAACGCCGGGTTCGGCACCTACGGCCCGTTCTCGGAGATCGACGCCGGCCGCGAGCACGATCTGCTCGCGGTCAATGTCGACGCGCTGGTGCGTCTAACTCACGCGGTGCTTCCGGGAATGCTGGCCCGCGGTCGCGGCGGCATTCTGAACGTTGCCTCCACCATCGCGTTTCAGCCCGGCCCCTATCAAGCCACCTACGGCGCCTCGAAGGCGTTCGTGCTGTCGCTAAGCCAGGCCTTGTGGGCAGAGACCCGTGGCTCCGGTGTCACCGTGACAGCGCTGTGCCCAGGGCCCACCCGCACCGGATTCGTCGATGCGCTCGGATCGGATGTCTCGCACACCGCGGTCTATCGCCGCCTCGCCGCACCTGAACCTGTCGTGGCCGCCGGGCTGCGCGCCCTGGACCGGGGCCACGCCGTGGTCGTTCCCGGGTGGCGCAATCGGGTGACGTCCACGGGCGGACGACTGATGTCCGGTTGGCTATCGGCGCTCGTCAGCGGGCGGATGCTGCGGCCTGCCGAGGTGTCGTGAGCGCGAACCTGTCCGGTTCAGCCGTATCTGCGAGATACGGCGAGCCGCGCTGGATGTCGTGATCGTCGCGCCAACGCCACCCGCCGACGATCGCCTGCAATCAGTCGTGCTGGCCGAAGAACGGCTGTGCCTCGCGGTTGCCTCCGATCACCGCCTTGCCAACCGCGCATCGGTTGAGTTGCGGCAAAAGGTGCTCCACGGTGGTTGAAACTCCTCCGCAGCCAATCTGATCTCGTACTTCAGACTTCGCCGTTCGCACTAGTCGGCTTCTGTGCCCGTGATCTTTGCCGCCAGCGCTGCCAGTTTGGCGTCGAGTTCCTGTGCAGCGGCAAGCAGCGGCGGGTTATCTTCGACCACCATGAGTGAGGAGGGCTTGACGTAGAACAGACTGCTGTGACCGTCAGGCTGTTCGACCAGCAGCAGCTCGACCGGCGCGAACAGGCCAGCCGTCACGTCGTGACGCAGCATCGTGATCGCGATGAGCGGGTTGCCGATGATGGCGCGCAGCACTTTCCGGTCAATGCCGCTCAGCTTGATCCAGCCGCCATGGTCGATGAGGCCGAAGAGCATGAACTTACTTGGGCCCAAATAGGATTCGACCTGGTTGACATAGGACTCCCAATTTCCGTGAGCTCCCGTCAGAAGGTCGTCCATGCGGACGGGTGCATCACCGACATCTGCCAACAACGTGGCGACCAATTCGTCATAAGTCTTGTTGCTGTCGAACCGCAGACGGACACCTGGGAACTGGACCTCGCGCGGATCAGGGGCCGACATGGTCGATCTCCTCGACCCCCGCCCAGTGTTGCTGGTCGGGATGCCGCTCATGGACGTGCGCGCTCGGTGTGCGGTCGACGAGCAGGCTAAGCAGTTCCGGCCGACTGTAGTGCCCGCTGGCGTCCATGAGCGCCTTGCGCCTGTCGATCAATGAGAAGTCCAGGTCAGCGATCACGTGTCCCTCGCCGCAACGCAGGGGCTCACCTAACAGTTGGCCCTCCGGAGTGACAATCGCTGTGAAGCAGCCAGATGAGATGGGGCCCACCGGGCCGCCGGTGTCAGCCATGATCTGTGCCTGCTGATCGGGCTCGAGCCAGGGTCGCAACGACAACAAAGGCACCCGATTCCAGAGCGTGATTGCGTACCTGGGTCTCGGTTTGTTGTGAGAACAGGTCGCCTCCAAACGATCCGGGAAACATGGCCGAGTGGATCTGCTCGCCATCCGCGATGAGTGCATACCGCGCCAGCGGGTTGTAGTGCTCCCAGCACGCCAACTGACCGACGCGCCCGACAGCGCTGCTGACAGCCCGCAGTCCGCTGCCGTCGCCCTGACCCCAGATCATGCGTTCGTGGTAGGTGGGTGTGATCTTGCGACGGCGCTGGATCAAAGTGCCGTCGGCATCGAACACGTCGGCATCGAACAGCAACTGTGTGTTGAACAACGAACCGCCGTCACGTTCGTTCACGCCGATGGACACCACCATTGTGGCTTGGCGGGCAGCGTCGCCGATCGCGTGAGTGGCCGCCGACGGTATCGTCACCGCCTGCTCCATCAATCTCAGGTGTTCTTTGCTGATCTCAAACGGGCGCTGCACGAATGAGAAGTACGGATAGTAGGGGATGAAGGTTTCGGGAAAGGTCGCGAACTGCACCCCATGGGCGGCCAGCTCATCGATCTTCGCGATGACCCGTTCGACAGTGCCCTCGCGGCTATAAAGCACCGGACTGATCTGCACACCTGCTGCTCGTACCACGGTCATCGCCGCCATCCTTTGGGTGCGTGCACCAGCAGCTCCTGACCGCCTCCCAATGTGGTGACGACATGCCACCCTTTTGCCGGACGACTCGAAGCCGGTTGAAGTGTATTCCGCACAAGAGGCCGAAAACAGCCCGTCATTCCGCCGACCGAGGAAGCGCGGGAATACCAGCTGCTGGCTATCCGCTGTAGCTCAGCATGAGTGGGCCCTTGTATCTGATCACCGGCGCCGGTGGCGGCACCGGCGGGGTGAGCCGGCTGGTGGTCGAGCAGTTGCGAGGCCGCGGGGAACGGGTGCGCGCACTGGTTCACCGCGACGACGAGCGGGCCATACCGCTGCGGGAACTCGGCGCTGAAGTAGTGGTCGGCGACCTGACCGACCCGCAGAACGTCGTCGACGCGATGACCGGCGTGGATCGCATGTTCTTCAGCATGAGCGTCTCACCGGATTACCTGCAGGCGACGGCGGTCGTGTGCGCCGCGGCCCTGGAATCCGGTCGGCTCGAAGTGATCGTGAACATGTCACAGATGACCGTCTCGCAAATGACCCTCACCAGCAGCGAGGAATCTCGTCAGCATCGCCTGCACTGGCTCGCCGAGCGAGTCATGAACTGGTCCGGGGTGCCCGTCGTGCACGTCAGGCCGACGGTGTTTCTTGACAATCCGCTGTTCACCTGGCTGGCCGTGCCGTCATTGCGAGAACGCAACGTGTTGCAGCTCCCATTCGGAACCGGCCGCACCTCACCGATAGCCGCCAGCGACGTCGCCCACGTGGTCTCGACCGTGCTGTTGTGTCCGGCGAACCGCATTGGCGACGTCTACGAATTGACCGGCCCGGCAAGCCTCGACATCAACGGACTGGCCGCGCAGTATGCCCGCGCATTGCACCGGCCGATAACCGGCGTCGACACACCCTATGACACCTGGGTCGAGGAGGTTCTCAAGCCGCTGGGGCTGCCCGCGCACGTTCAGCAGCACATCGCCACGATGGCGCGACTGCACCGAGCCGGCCGCTACGACAGAGCCACCGATGACGTCGAAAAGATCACGGGCCAGCCAGCTTTGACCGTCGAGGAGTACATCACCGCGCATCCGGAGCTCTTCTCCTAGCGATGCCAAGATCACCAGTTGACGCGGCGGCCGACGGGGTCAATCGCCCGTCCTCGTCCGTAGCACCGTGCAGATGTTCCAGTACGTGGGACACCGCACATGTTCACTTGTGTGGCCGGACGGGAGACTTGAACCCGCGCCAACCGTAGGTCCCGAAACCTCCACTTGTTGCTCATTTCTCTTTGTGCGACAACGGGCTTGGTGTCTCCAAGCCACTACGGAGGCTATTTTCAAGATCACAGTTACTCACTCGGGCTGTTCAGGTGCAGGTCCATGGCGACAGCTCGCACCCGGCGAGGGGGATACTGGGCCGGTGCCTGATCGCAACGTGCTGGGCGGCCCGCTGGAACCGTGCGGCACCGACCCGCTGACCGGCTTCTACCGCGACGGCTGCTGCTCGACCGGGCCCGAGGACCTCGGCCTGCACACCATCTGCGCCGTCGTGACCGCCGAGTTCCTGGAGCACCAGCGTTCCATCGGCAACGACCTGTTGACGCCGCGACCCGAGTACCGGTTCCCGGGCC
>Ga0187766_10000852_pt1 | contig 17445 bp, 20 predicted proteins | sample 0216_QUI02_MP05__4_FD_132971 | JGI IMG/M metagenome (GOLD analysis project Ga0187766, IMG submission 132971) | Tropical peat soil microbial communities from peatlands in Department of Meta, Colombia - 0216_QUI02_MP05_20_MG | ecosystem: Environmental > Terrestrial > Soil > Wetlands > Peat ... | reverse complement strand
GGCATGCTCGTGGACGAAGCTCCGGTCCCTCCACTTCTCGCCACCGAGGAAGATCGGCGCGACGGCCTTGAAGAACGTGGGGGAGTAGTAGCGCAGCGGAGAGGCCAGCACGGCCAGCGCCCACGGGCGACCCGGCACCATCCCGACTCCGCATCCGGTTGCGACCAGCACGAGCCGCCGCACGCGGTCCCGCGCCTGGCGGGCGAACTGCTGTGCCACGCCACCACCCATCGACACGCCGAGCACATCGACCCGCTCGTACCCGAGCTCGTCGAGCAGGCCCTCGATCACCGAGGCCAGCCGGCCAAAGCCGAGCGGACGCGTCGGCGTCGAGGACGCGCCACAGCCGGGCATGTCGAACATGATCAACCGCACCCCTGTCAGCGCCCGCGCGAACGGCTCGCACATCTCGATGTTGGCGCCGATCCCGCCGATCACGAGCAGCGGGCGGCCCTGCCCGCGGACGACGGCGTTGAGCCGCAAGCCGCGAACGGTGACGGTCGTGCGCAGCTCGCCTCCCGAACCCGCGTCGCTCGCGGAGAGCTCGTCGGCGCTCGCCCCGTCCGGGTCGATGAACTCGTCGGCTGACGCCGCGGCTGCTGCGCTCACATGAACCCCATGCTCGAGAATCCCAAGCCTATCACTGAAGTTCGCGGAGCTCGTAGCGCTGGATCTTCCCGGTAGGGGTCTTCGGAAGTTCCTCGACGAACTCGATGAACTCGGCGTACTCGTACCGGCGCAGGCGGCTCTTGCACCACGCCTGCAGCTCCACCGTGAGGCGATCGTCGTGCTGAGCGCGTTCTCCGCGGCAGACGACGTACGCCTTGACGCGCGGGTCGCGTAGTCCGCTTTGACGCCGATCGCGGCGGCCTCGAGGACGCTGGGGTGCTCGATCAGCGCCGCCTCGATCGAGATCGGCGACGCCGACAGGCCTCGGGTACCTGCATCCTCTCCTCTCGCCGCCGCGCCGGCCGCGACCGCCGGGCGACTCGTATCACCGAGGAGCATCTCGGAGACCAAACGTGAGACATGGATTTCGAGGTCGTCACGTGTTAGTGCCAAGAGAGGACCCGCCGAACGACAAGGAGAGGCACTGAGATGAGGTTCGACGACGTCTGCAATCGAGGTGCGTTGAGCGGGAACGCCAGGGGTCGACGGCGGCGCGAGTGACAGACGAGCGTCCGGGCGAGTGCGTCGCGCTGCTCGTCGACGACGACCATCTCGAGCTCTCACGGGAGTTGAAACGCAGCTGTGCGTCGCTGAGCCACCTCGTCTACATCGGCTCCGAGACCGAGCCGCCGCGGGACACGATCGCCTGGGACGAGCTGCTGGACGAACCCGCCGGCCCCGTTCCCTGATTTCGACCGAGCGCCCCGAACGTGATGCTCGGTTACTTGAAGCGTGAGGAGGAGACCCGCGCCGTCCTGACGCCGGACGGCTGGTATCGATCCGATGACGTTGCGTATTCCGACGACCGGGGCTACCTGTACATCGTGGGCCGGTTGAAGGATATGATCGCCAGCGGCGGCGAAAACGTGTACTGCACCGAGGTCGAGCTCGCGCTGTTCGACCATCCGGACGTCGCCGAGTGTGCGGTGTTCGGCGTTCCCGATCCGCGCTGGGGGGAGCGCGTGCATGCGGTCGTCGTGCCGGGTGCACTGACACGTTCGCCGCTGCGGTCGCGGCCTTCCGCGACCGGATCGTGCAACACCTGGGCGTATCCTCGGACGCGGATTCCGAGCACCAGAAACGCGAAAGGAGCGGATCCGATGGCCAGTACTTCGACAGGGGTCGAGGGGCCGACTCGAGAGGAGGGCGACCTCACAGGCAGGGTCGCGTTGGTGACCGGTGGGACGCGCGGCATCGGGGCCGCGATCTCGCGTCGCCTCGCCTCGCGCGGCGCAGTCGTCGCGGCGGGATACTCCTCGAACCGAGAGCGTGCCGAGGCGTTCCTGGAACAGATCAAGCCAACGGGTTGGGACGTGACCCTGTATCAGGGCAACGTGGGCGACCCGGATGACTGCACGCGTGTGGTGGACGAGGTGATCGCGAACCAGGGCCGGCTCGACATCCTGGTCAACAACGCCGGGGTCACCGAGGACCATCCGATCGCGAGGATGACCGTGGACGACTGGCACAAGGTATTGCGCGTCAACCTGTCGGGCGCGTTCTACATGATCAAGCCGGCGCTGGACCACATGCTCGAGCGCGGCTCGGGCAGGATCATCAACATGTCCTCGGTCGTCGGCGAGCGCGGCAACATCGGCCAGGCCAACTACGCCGCGTCGAAGTCGGGCTTGTTCGGCCTGACCAAGACGCTCGCGCTCGAGGCCGCGTTCATGCTGAACCGAGCCGGCAAGCTCGGGCCGGACAGCATCGGCCTGACCGTCAACACGGTCACGCCCGGGCTGATCGAGACCGACATGGCCGCCGCGATGCCCGAGAAGGCAATCGCGAGGATGACGGCGATGATCCCGGTGCAGAGGATGGGCCACCCGGACGAGATCGCACGCGTCGTCGCGTTCCTCGCCGACGACTCCTCGGCTTACATCACCGGACAGGTGTGGGGGGTCAACGGCGGGTTCGACATGTGATCAGCGACGCCGGTGCGGTGCAGCGACCGGGACGCATGGGCGGGAGGGCGCTCGGGTACGATTGCGCCGCGCCCACGCAGCTCTGAAGGCACCACGTTCAAAGTGCCGGGAAACGCGCCCGGCGAGCACGTCGGTGAGGCCTGATCGTGCCACGTCCGTACCGATTCTTGACCGGCTCCGTGGCTGAGCGATAGCGTGCGGCCACCAACCATCCACCCAACAGGAGGGAAGGCATGCCCGACAGCGTTTACCGCGTCACGGAAGTGATCGGCGTCAGCAGCGAGTCCTGGGAGGCCGCTGCCCGCAACGCAGTGGAAACGGCGGCGCGCACGGTGCGCGACCTGCGAGTCGCAGAGGTGCTGCGGGAGGACGTCACGATCGAGAATGGCGCGATCACCAGCTTCCGGGTTCGGCTGGCGATTTCGTTCAAGTTCGAGACAGGCGACTGAGCGACAGGGACCCGCGCGAGACCGATCTGCCTGCTTGGAGATCGTCGGCGAGGGTCTCGGTCAGCCGAAGGCCCCGAGTGCCCGCCGCGGCGGTGGGCTCGGTGGTGCGGCGCAGCTGAGCTGGCTACTGTCCGTCGATGATGGACGAGCAGCTGCGAAGAAGGTCCGTCGGTGCGCCCGCGGCGCGGTCGCTGCTACTCACCGTGCTCGGCGAGTACGTGTTGCCGCGGGCAGGCACCGTGTGGCAGGAGACACTCGTGGCAGCGCTCGTATCCGTGGGTTACACCCAGCAGGCGGCGCGGCAGGCGCTATCGCGGAGCACGCGCGACGGGTGGCTCGCGACCGAGCGGCGAGGACGCCGCGCGCGGATGTCGTTGACCGGGTCCACCGCCGAGTTGCTGCGCACCGGCGCCGAGCGGATCTACTCGTTCGGTCAGCCCTGGGAGTGGGATGGACGATGGTTGGTGGTCGTGCTTCGCGTGCCGGAGGACCGCCGCGCGGTCCGGCACCAGTTGCGCTCACGCCTCGCGTGGACCGGGCTCGGCTCGCTTGGCGGCGGCGTGTGGCTCACGCCTCACGTCGAGCGCGAACAAGAGCTTGCGTCCGCGATCGGTCAGGAATCCGCGGCTGACGCGATCTCGTTCGTGGCCGAGTTCGGGAGCATCGGCGACCCCCAGCAGCTCGTGGCGGACGCGTGGGAGCTCGACCGGATCCGGGAGCACTACACCGCATTCATCGACGACTTCGCCCGCGCGCGGCCGTCGAAGCCCGAGGAGTTCTTTCGCCTGCAGACGCTGCTGGTCCACGCATGGCGGAAGTTTCCGTTCCTGGATCCCGATCTGCCGGCGAGCTTGCTGCCGTCGCGCTGGCCGCGGGATCGGGCCCACGCGCTGTTCGTCGGCCGGCACGAACGGTGGAAGCCGGCCGCCAGGGACTACTTCGAGCAGCTGGAGGCCGGGCTCCGCGTTCCGACGGGCGCGCAGGCCGCGTAGGCCGGCGTAGGCCGCGTAGGCCGCGTAGGCCGGGTAGGCCGCGGGACGGGCGACGTCGTGCATGTCGGAGCCCAGGACGAGCTTCGCCCGCGGTCGTCCCCGCGGCTCGCCGAGGCACAGACGTAAGACATCGAAAATATTGTCGTCACGTGTTAGTCTCAATATAACGAGGAGCGGACGACATGGCGGGTGCCCGCGAGGCGCCCGCGGCCTGGTAACACTCGCCACGAGGAGGCGCTGTTGCGCGAAGCGTTGATGCAGCACGATTACCCGCTGACGCTGACTCGCGTCGGGCAGCTGGCCGAAGACCGGTTGCCCGGACGTCGCCCGATCGACGGCTGATATGGCGGGGACGCGAGCGCGCGGTTCGGCCACGCTCGGCGATGGGCCTGGGCGCGTCCGGGCCGTTGGGGTTGACGCGGAGCCGGATGGCGCGGCGCTTGATCTGCTGCTGACCGAGGCGGGGCGGAGGGCGGCGAGGTCCGTTCCGGGTCTCGAGGCGGTGCGCTTGGCTGGTGGTCTTGCTCGTCGGCCCGGGACGGTGCTGCGTCGTCACGGCGTGCTACCGATCACGACGGATTTCGTCTCGGTGTAGTAGTCGAGCGCTTCCTGTCCGTGCTCCTTGCCGTAACCGCTCGATTTCCAGCCGCCGAATGGGAGCTCGTCGTACACCTTGGTGGGCGAATTGATCCAGGTGTAGCCGGCCTCGATCCGTTGTGCAGCCTCGCGTGCGCGGCGCAGGTCCCGCGTCCAGACCGAGGAACCGAGCCCGAATTGCGACGCGTTCGCGCGCTCGATCGCCTCGTGGAGGTCGGCGACACGCCAGATCGGCAGCGCGGGGCCGAACACCTCCTCGATGGCCATCGGCGCGTCGTGCGGGGGATCGGCGATCACGGTCGGCAGGTAGAAGAAGCCGTCGGACAGCTCCGGGTCCTGTGGTCGGCCGCCGCCGGCGGTCAGCGTGCCGCCGCCGGCCAGCGTCCGCTCCACCTGGCGGGCCACCTCGTCGCGCTGCGCGGCGGTGTGCAACGGACCCATCTGCGCGCCCTCGGCGTCGCCGCGCCCGACCCTCAGCCGCTTCGCCTTGGCCGTGATCTGATCGATCACCTCGTCGGCCACGGAGTCGAACACGTACACGCGCTTGATCGCCAGGCACGCCTGGCCGCAGTTGTAGAACCGTCCCATCGATGCGGCGCTGGCGGCAGCGCCCAGATCGGCGTCGTCGCAAATGATCATCGGGCCGGACCCCCCGAGTTCCAACGTCACCCGCATGGTGCCGCGAGCGGCGAGCGCCATGATCTGCTCGCCGACTGCGGTCGAGCCGGTGAACGCGATCTTGCGAATCTCCGGATGGGTTACGAGTGCGGTGCCGGTCGACGATCCGCTGCCCGTGACGATGTTGAACACGCCCGGTGGCAAGCCGCCCTCGGTCAGCAGCTCGGCGAACCGCAACGTTGTCAGCGGCGTCGTGCTCGCGGGCTTGGCGACGACCGTGTTGCCGGCGATCAGCGCCGGCGCGAGCTTGTTCGACAGCAGCGTCGTGGGGAAGTTCCACGGCACGATCGCTCCGACCACACCGAGCGGCCGGCGCAGGACGATGCCCTCGATACCGGGGTCGAGATTCGGCGTGTGCGCTCCCCGCAGCGCCTTCGAGAGGCCGACGTAGTGCATCAACGTGTCGACCGCCTTCGTGAGCTCGATTCGCGCGTCGCGGAGCGTCTTGCCCTGCTCGCGGGTCAGCAGCGGAACCAGTTCGTCCAGGTGGCCCTCCACGTGGTCCGCCGCCCTCCCGAGCAGCTCGCCGCGCTTGCGCACCGCCAGCACCGACCACTGATCAAACGCGCGCCCGGCCGCGCGCACGGCGACGTCGACGTCCCCCTCGGTCGCGCTCGGCAGCTCGGCGAACACCTGCCCGGTCGCGGGATTGGTGACATACACGGCCGCGCCGCTGTGCGCGTACTCCGCGCCGTCGACGAAGCCGCCGGGGCAGCTGATGATCGTGCCCGTGCTCATGCGCCGACGAACTCCGCGGTGCGAGATCGAGGTGGTTTGGGATCCGGTCTGGACCAAGTCGGCGCATCGTCTCACGCGCGTCGGAACGGATCCGGTCCTTGGGATCCTGGCATGAGCCGCGAGCGCGAGACGATGCGCCGACTTGGGATCCTGGCATGAGCCGCGAGCGCGAGACGGTCTGGGAGGTGTTCGCTCGCCAGGCGTACGAAGAGCCCTTGCATCACGTCGGCACCGTGACCGAGTCCGATCAGGATCTGGCGCTGGTGTGCGCACGCGCGATCTACGACGAGCAACCTTGGATTCACATGATCCTCGTACCGAGAGAGGCGATCCGGGAGGCGATCCCCGCATGAGCACCAGCCCGCCGGCGGTCGATGCCGCGACCGCCACGATGATTTCGCTGATCGGCTCGCTCGCTGACAACAAGAGTGCGCTCGGGCGTCGCTATGGTGAGTGGGCAGTCAGCGCCCCGACGATCGAGTCGGCGGTGGCCGCGGCCGCGACGGCCCAGGACGAGCTCGGCCACGCCCGGTCCACGTATCCGGTGCTCGCGAAGTTGGGCGCCGAGCGCGCCGATGAGGGTCTCGACTCCGGCCGTCCGCTGCCGGTGATCAGTCAGGAGCTGCCGGATTGGGCGTCGTTCATCGCCGCCAAGCTGGTCGTCGACGGGATCCTGACGACGTTCGTCGCGACGGGGCGCAACAGCTCGATCGAGCCGTTCGCGCAGCGGGTCCGCAAGATTCTCCAAGAGGAAGGGGCGCACCGCGTCCATGCCGAGGCATGGCTGCGGCGGATCTGTCGTACCGGAGGCAGCGACCTGGAACTGCTGCTGGCACGGATCGAGGAGATGTGGACGCAGGCATCGCGCTGGCCCGGGCCCGACGACCATTCGGGCTACCGCGAGGCGATCGCCCACGGGATGGTGGTCGACGGGCCGGCGGCGATCCGTGCCCAGGTTCGCGACTGGCTGTGCGGCCTGTTGCGCGCCGAGGGAGTGGATTTGCCGCTCGAGGAGCCCGCCGATTGGTCGAGCTGGGTGCAGGAGCGACGCCAATGAGCACCCAAGCGACGACGTGTCCGTTCTGCGGACCTCCCGACATCGAGCTCGTCTCGGCCTGGGGCGGGCAGTTGATCACGAGCCAGGTGCGCTGCCGGCGCTGCAACACGCACTTCGAGGCGGTGCGCGAGGACTTCGCGAGCGACATGGGTCAGGCGGCGGGCGCGGGGGGTCAGGCGGCGGGCGCGGGGGGCGATCACGGTCCGTCGTGACGGCTGGCAGGGGCTGTTGCGAAGCAGCCGAGCTTCACGTGGCACGGGGAGCGGAGATCTCCGCAGGCTGGCGCCTGTATGAAACCCCAAAGCGCACGGTCCGCGGCGGCTTTGGGCAATCCTCCATGACATACGTGTACGAACGCAAAAAGCTCGCTCGCGGGTGCCGCCTTGGGGTCTGATGCAGGTCGGTCGGGCTGGGGTACGGGTCGGTTGGGCTGCCGTACAGGGCGTTGGCCTGCGCTTCAGGTCGTTGCGCTGGGTTTCAGGTCTGGTGCGCTCTGGTCGGGGTCCGCGGGCCGGGGTGCAGACCCTCGACATCACGCCTCCGGCAACCGCCACAGCCGCGCGCAGCGGTCCGCACGACCGGCAACTGCCACAGCCGCGCGCAGCGGTCCGCACGACCGGTAACTGTCGCGTCAATCTGCGCAACGTGAGTGACGACCGTTAACTGTTCGTATCGGTTGTTGCGCCGATGGATTTCCGTTCGCCAATCGGCGGCACTCATCACCGGACGGCGTGTCAGCCCTTGACCAGTCGGAACACGGGGTGATCGGGCGCGATCCGGCGCAGCTCGTCGTCCGAGGACTCGGGTCCGACGCCGCCGAAGAACACACCGACCTCGAACTTCCATTTCTTCAAGTAGGCCCTCAGCAGCGGCGCCTTCTCATCATCGCCGAGCTCAACCGCTGTGAACGGTTGCGTACGCCTGCCGACGCGCAGCCTCCCTCGGCCGTTGCTACGTAGGTTCTTGACCCATTGTGTGTGACCTCGCGGGGCGACCAGGTAGTCCGCGCCGTCGTAATGGAGCAGGTTCACTGGGGTGCTGCGCCATTCGCCCGATTTGCGGCCCTGAACCTCGAGCACGCGCGAGCCGTAAACGCTGACGCCGATGCGCGTCAGCCCAGCCACGAGTCGGTTGAAGACGTTCGTGGTGAACCAACCGGGGCGCTGGTAGTGCTCGGGCACCGATGCCATTCTGCCAGCGCAGGCGCCGGCTCGGGCGCCTAGCGGGCACCAACGCCGCGGCGACACCGGACCGGCGTGGTCGATCGTGCACGCACCGGCGGATCGGACACACAGACGCGCCATCGGGCAGGCAGCGGTCCATCGGCTGCGCAGCGGCTGATGGGACGCCCCTCGACCCCTAGGCCCGCAGCGGCCTACCGCACAACGCCGTCCCGCGCTAACTGCTGGCTACTCCTCGAACACGTCGACGACCTCGTACACGCCGGACACGTACTCGTTCTGGACGAACGCCGACATTTGATCCTGGCGCTTGAGCTCCTGCGCGTCGGCCTCCTCGCGCCAGCGCCGGTAGTCCTCCTCGGTCATGTCGAACAAGCCAAACGAAATCAGCTCGTCCTCGTCGCGGATGTTGCGCGCGTGGTAGGCGCGCTGCAGTCCCGGGGGCGTGGCGTCGCCCGGATCCCAAGCTTGGCGAAACTGATCCCACGCGCCCGGCTTGAGCCGACGGGCAGTGAACATCACGATCATCTGCTGACCTCCTGATTGGGCGCCTTGACGAAAGACTCCAGCGGCTGCTGACACTACCTGTTCGCGGCAATCGGTTTCGTTCGGCTCGGGGGGACCGGTTTCGTTCGGCTCGGCGGGATCGGCATCGTCCGGACCGACCGCATCGCCGTCCTCGGGCGATCAGCACGTCCCGTCGCGGCGGCGCAGCGGTCGTGGCGATCGAGAAGTGCCGAACGTCGTCGATCCGCGGCCGGAAACACGTTCCGCACTTGACGCCCAATCCTATTTGGATTAGTCTACTTAGGACATGCCGGGGACCCTTCCGGTTACCGCTTACGTGGTGCTTGGGCTCGTGTCTGTGCGACCGACGACGGGGCATGACCTGGCCGCTTTCGCCGAGCGCTCGATCGGGCAGTTCTTCTCGCTGACACGGAGCCACGTTTACTCCGAGCTCGACCGACTGTGCCGGCTCGGCCTGCTCGACGTGACCGAGGTGCAACAGGAGCGCTTTCCGACGAAGCGCTTGTATGAGATCACCGGGGACGGGGCCGAGGCACTGGCGTCCTGGCTTGACGATTCCGCGCTCCGAGGAGAACGTCAGCGGAATCTGTTCCTGGTCCGCGTGTTCTTCGGGGACCGCATGTCACCGGCGCGGCTGGAGGCGCTGCTCGACTCATACGAGCAGGCGACGCGCGCGCGGCGCGATCTGCTCGCCGCGACGGTCGAGCGGCTGAGCGGGCGACCACAGTCGACGTTCAGGGCTGCGACCGCGATGTTCGGATTGGCGCAGGCGCAGGCCAGCCTCGACTGGGTCGATCAGGTGCGCCCGTTGCTGCTCGGCGCCCGCTGCGCAGACCCCGACCAATGCTGAACTCGCTGGCCACCCTTGCCTACCGCTATCCGCGCCGCATGGCGCTGACCGCGCTGCTCGTGTTCGTTTTCGTCGGCGTGTTCGGAGGTCCTGCGGCGGGACTGTTCAACGCACAGAACCCGTTCCAGGACCCGCATTCCGACAGCGCTCGCGCGCAGCGGTTGCTGACGCGGCTGACCGGGAGGGAGATCTCGCCGGGAGTGCTGGCGCTCGTCTCCGCACCGCACGGCAGCCCCGCGGTCGCCGCGGTCGCGAGCTCGATCGCGCGCCAGCCCGACGTCGCAACAGTGGCCGCACCCACGGCAGCACGCCCCTCACCGCTGGTCTCGGTCGACGGGCGGTCGTCGATCGTGACCGCGACGCTGCGCAGCGGCACCGACACCAACACGGGGGTCTCGCAGATCCAGGCCGCGCTCCGGGGGCGCCACGACGTGACACTTGGCGGTGGCGACGTCGCCGGTAAACAGATCGGCGCCCAGGCGCTCAGCGACCTGGGGTTCGCCGAAGCGCTCGCGTTCCCGCTGCTGGCGCTCTTGGCTTGGCTGATCTTCCGCGGCGTTGCCGCGCTCCTTCCGGTCGCGGCCGGAGGACTGAGCGTCCTCGCCACCTTCGCGGTCTTACGCGTCATCAACGGCTTCATGCCTCTGTCGGTGTTCGCGCTCAATCTCGTGATCGCGGTCGGCCTCGGCCTCGCGGTCGACTACAGCCTGTTTCTCGTGTGGCGATTCCGCGAGGAGCTGGGGGGCGGCGCAGGAATTGAACAGGCCCTGCGAAAGACGCTGCGGACGACCGGCCGGACCGTAGTCTTCAGCGCCCTGACGGTCGCCGCGGCACTGGCGAGCCTGACCGTGTTCCCGCAGCGGTTCCTTGTCTCGATGGGCCTCGGCGGCGTGGTCGTCGCACTGGTCTCGGGCGCAAGTGCGCTGCTGATGACGCCCGCGCTGATGGTGCTGCTCGGCCCGCGCATCGGCAAGACCAGGGCCGGCGCGGTGGGCGAGGGCGGTTGGTACCGTCTCGCGCGCTTCGTCATGCGCCGGCCCTGGCTGGTCGCGATCTCGACCGCCGCGGTGTTGTTGCTCGTCGCCTCGCCCGCCCTCGGCGTGCGCTGGAGCGGGATCGACGCAACCGTGCTTCCGCGCAGCCAGAGCGCCCGCGTCGTGCAGGACACGCTCGTGCGCGGGTTCCCGCAACTGCACTCGGGCCAGACGATTGCCATCGTCGCTGCCGCTCCGCCGGGCGCACGAACCGCGCTCGAGGGCTACGCAGCACGGCTGCGCGCGCTCCCAGGGATCACGTCCGTGGCCGGGCCCGCCCAGGTCGGGCCGGACACCTGGTACATCGAGCTCGGCAGTCCCAGCGATGCGATCACCGCCGCCGGGCAGCGGGCGGTCAAGGCGGTTCGCAGCGCCTCCGCCCCGGCGCGGGTGCTCGTTGGCGGTCCGGCGGCCGACCTCGCGGACCTGCACAGCTCGATCGCGCGCACCGCACCGCTCGCGCTCGCGATCCTCGTCATCGTCACGGTGCTCGTCCTGTGGCTGATGACAGGATCACTGATCCTGCCGGTCAAGACCCTGCTGATGAACCTGCTGACGGTAGCGGCAGCGACCGGGATCCTCGTGTTCATCTTCCAAGACGGCCGTCTCACCGGAGCGCTCGCGTACACCAGTCAAGGTGGGATCGAGCAGACCGACTTTCTGATCCTCGTTGCGGTCGTGTTCGCGCTCTCGACCGACTACGGCGTGCTTCTGCTGTCGCGAATCAAGGAGGTTCGCGATGCCGGCGCGGACGACCGGGAAGCCGTCGCGGTCGGGCTGGAGCGGACAGGAAGGCTCGTGACGGCGGCATCGCTGATGCTGGCGGTCGCGATCGGCGCGTTCGCGACGGCCAAGGTGGTGTTCCTGAAGGAAGTCGGCGTCGGGACCGCGTGCGCCGTGCTGATCGACGCATTCGTCGTCCGCGCGCTGCTCGTCCCGTCGCTGATGGCGCTGCTCGGGCGATGGAACTGGTGGTCGCCGGCGCCACTGACGCGCTTGCACTCGCGCCTCCAGCTGGGCGCGGTTTGAGCGCTGCGCACGGTCCCCCGGGGTCTCTGGACAAAGCCTGCTCGCGCGCCATACGATTACTCACTGAGATGGCTGAGCAAACGCCGCAGGCTGACCCTGACGTCGAAATCAAGCTGCTCGTAACGGAGGACGAATTCCAGGCGCTGGAGCGCATGGCCCAGGAGCTCAAGCTCCCGGCTCAGCGCGTCCTGCGCGATGCCCTCACGTGCAGGGTGCTCATTCACCACCTGCTGAGCGACGGGTGCACGATTCTCTATCAAACGTTAGACGGGGTCACCGGGGAGATCGGCTTCTAACCGACCCTGTTCGACGTGGCTGACGGTCGTCCCATTCGGGGAGGACCGGCGCGGCTCGCGGTCGTCCGCGACCTGATCGACGAGACACCCCGCGCGAAGACGGTCCTGCTCGACGTCCCGGGGTGGCCGGGACACATCGCCGGCGAGCACGTCGACGTCCGGCTCACCGCCGAGGACGGCTATCAAACGGAGCGCTCGTACTCGATCGCATCGGCACCGGAGGCCGCAACCCCGGCATTGACGGTCGAGCGGGTCGACGACGGACAGGTCTCCCCCTACTTGACCGAGCAGCTTCGCCCCGGCGACGAGTTCGAGCTGCGGGGTCCGATCGGCGGCCCCTTCACGTGGCGCAGCGGCAACGGCGGGCCACTGCTGCTGATCGGCGGCGGCCCCGGTCTGGTGCCGCTGATGGCGATGCTCCGTCACCGCGCTGCCCGATCGAGCACAGTCGAAGCTCGGCTGCTGATCTGCACACGCTCGCCCCAGGACGTCTTCTATCGCGACGAGCTCGCGCGGCTGGCGCACAGCGACGGGGTCGCGGTGCACCACACGTTCACGCCCGATCCACCCCCGGGCTGGAGCGGCTTCGCCCGACCAGTCGACGCGGAGATGCTGCGAGAGGTAGGGCCGGCTCCGTCGCGGCGACCTCGAATCTTTGTCTCGGGCCCGACGTCGTTCGTCGGCCGAGCGATCTGCCTGCTCGGCGAGCTCGGGCACGACCCCGCCAGGATCCGCGCCGAGGACTTCGGGCCCGTTGGATCATGAGCTGAGCGAAGCAGCCACGCCGCTCACCGGCGATCCATCGGATCCAGCGCCCGCTGGTCACGCTCGATCAGCGACGTGATTCGCCGCCGGTCGTCGTCGGTCGCAGGCCGTTGGAGCACGAGCACGAGGTCGGGGCTTTCGATCGGACGGAACTGGAACAGTTCGAGCCCGAGTCGGCCGACGTCCGGATGGTCGATCTCGATCATCGCAGGCCGGAACTGGCGGATTGGATATTCGTTCCACCAAGACCGAAACTCTGGGCTCGCGGCGCTGACCTCGCTCACGATCTGCTTGAAGCGGCTGTCGTCGGGGCGTCGCCCGGCTGATGCACGGAATTGGCTCAGCACGCTGCGCGCGGCAGGCTCCCACGCGACCATTCGGGCGCGGTTCTCCGTGTGAGTGAACATCATCCAGAGCAGATTCCGACGATCGGCTGGGAGCTCGTCGGGGTCGTTGCGGACTCGGGCGTACGGTGTGTTCCAGACGAGGTAGTCGAAGTGGGCGTCATAGATCGAAGCGACGTTCGGTGTCAGCGCATCGACCAGAGACTGCAATCGCGGGCGCACGTCGTCGGCGAGCGACTGCACCTCGACCGCGGGGTGGTCGGCAAGGTCTCGAAGGTGGCGATGATCATCTCGGTCCAGCAACAGTGCCCGAGCGATGGCGTCGATGACTTGAGGCGACGCCGAGATGTCCCGTCCCTGCTCGAGCCACGTGTACCAGGTGACGCTGACCCCGGCCAACTGAGCGACCTCTTCTCGCCGAAGCCCCGGCGTTCGGCGATGCCCCGCCGCCGGAAGGTCGAGATCGGCGGGGCGTAGCCGTTCACGTCTGGCACGCAGGAAGGACGCCAGTTCCCTGCGACGTGCCTGACGGGCGCGGTTGCCTGCGCTTGTCATCTGGGTCTGCTACCTGTGACAGGGGCCGCTCTCGTCGATCCGTGCCGTCAATCTGACTGGCAGCAATAGTACCAGGATCGATACCAGCATCATCGGCTAGGGTTTCCGCGATGCTGCCCGGTCCCCAACCGGCCGCGCCGCGCGGGGCTCGGCGGCGAACCGGAGGGCGGACGACCATGCATCCACCGAGCAAGGAGACAACCATGACGACAACAACAATCGACGCCGGCGCCCCACTCGTGACGCTGATCAACGTATTCACCGTCGACCCTGCTGACCAGCAACGGCTGGTGGAGCTTTGGCAGCATGCAACCGACGACGTGATGCGCCACCTACCGGGGTTCATCTCGGCCAACATCCACCGAAGCCTCGACGGGACGAAGGTCGTCAACTACGCGCAGTGGCAGAGTCGGGAAGCGTTCGCCGCGATGCTCGCGAACCCGGACGCCAGCGCATTCCTGACGCAGCTGGCCGAGATCGCCACTCCGGCGCCCGTGCTCTGCGAAGTCGTCTCCGTTCACCACGCGGCAGGCGACAGCCGCGGTCAATGACACACACCGCGGCCGTAGCCTCCCTGCTGGTCCGGCGTCGCTCGACGGCCCAGCAGCGGACGTTTGGTCTGTCGACGATCTCGACGAGACGGTGGTCGTCGATCTTCGTCCCCTTGGCCAACCGCCTGGGCCGCCGACGGACCAACGACTGAACACCGCCGGTGGGTCGCGCGACAGCGCCGTACTGATTTGCTCGCGAGCCGATCGGGCGCGTCGTCGGGCCGGTAGCAGCTCTGATTAGGAACGGTGCAGCGTGCCCGCGAGCTCTCTGCGCGACCTGATCCCGAGCTTTGTGAACACCTTCCGCAGGTGCGATTCGACGGTACGAGGGCTAATGAACAGCCGCGCGCCGATCTCGGGATTGGAAAGACCGTCGCGGGCGAGCCCAGCGATCTGCCGCTCCTGGGCGGTGAGTTCGTCGCGCCTGTCGACCGTGCGCTTGCGCACCGTCTCGCCGGTGGCCAGCAGTTCGATGCGTGCGCGCTCGGCGAATGCTTCCATACCGATCGCGTCAAGCAGGTTGTGGGCCGTGTGGAGCTGAGCGCGGGCGTCGACGCGGCGGTTCTCACGCCGTAGCCACTCCCCGTAGAGCAGATGCGCACGGGCGAGCTCCGGACGCAGCGGCGTGCGACCCAGCAGCGCGATCGCTTCGCGATACAGATCCTCGGCGACCTCGCCCTCGTTCAGCAGCGCCCGAGAGCGCGCCATGATCCCGAGCCCCCAGTCGGCGTCGCCGGCGTTGGTCGCCTCGGCGAGCCGTTCGAGCGCGTCCGCGGCAACCGGGCCTTGCCCGCTCCGGATCGCAGCCTCGATCAGTTCCGGAAGTGCCCATGCGGAGAGAAACAGCTCGGGCATCTCCTCGCTCGTTTGCCGGGCCGCGGCCAGCGCGTGCTCGTAGCGGCCGAGGCGTTGCACAACACTGCGGTCGCCCAGCGCGCGTACTGGACGCCAAGTCCTTCGCCGTCGGCGATCGCGTCCTTGATCGCACCCTCGATCAGCGTGCGAGCCTCCGCCTCTCGCCCCCGCAAAGCGGCGAGCAGCATCGCACCGTACGGCGCGATCCGGGTGCCTGTTGTCTCCGTAACCGCATCGGCCTCGGCCGCTACAGATGCGGCCGCCACGAACTCACCCGGCCAAGTGACGACGATTCCCGCTCCGTTGAGGGCGATCGACAACGGCGCGAGCGCGCCTGTGTCGCGGGCGAGCTCGGACTGACGCGTGATGAGCGCGTCCCAGCTGTCGAAGTCCCAAAGCGTGACAGCTGCCGACGAGGCCAGCACGCCCCACCGGAGCCCTTTCTCCGGGGGGGATCTGTTCCCGGCGAAACGCGCTCACTGCCCGCCTCAGCGTTGGCTCAGCTGTGGCCCGTCCTTCGGTGACGAGAACCGCAAGCCCGTCGAGCAGCAGATCCGACGGACGCGGACGATGCGTCGGCTGGGGCGCAGACCGGGCGGCCCGCGAGACCTCCAGAACGTCGCCGGCGGTCGCGAGACGCCCGGCAAACAGCGCTGCACCCCACGCGTCGAGATAGGTCTCGCGCGCGAGGCTCCCGTCGAGCGGCTCGAGACGCTTCGCCGCGTTCAACAGTTGTGCCGGAACCCTGCTCCCAGCGCTCCAGACCGACATGATCTGCCCGCGCAGCAACTCCACCCGGGCGCGCTGAAGCTCGTCGAGCGACCCGGCCTTCGCTGTGGCCAGCAGCCGAAGTGCGAGATCGAACGCGCCGGCGTGCAAACTGGCCTGGGCGGCGTCCAGCGCGCGGTCGGCACGACGCGCGGGCTCGTCGGTCAGCGCGACGGAGCGCTGCAGGAACGCCGCCGCGGCGGCGAGCCCGCCGCGTACCTGCGCCCGCCCGACCGAGCGCTCGAGCTCTGACGCGACCTTCTCATCGGGCCCCGCCGCCGCCGCCGCGAGATGCCACGCACGACGATCCGGGTCGAGCTCTCGATCGGTCACCTCCGCCAACGCCAGATGCACCGCTCGCCGCTCCGGCACCGTCGCCGACCGATATACCGCCGAGCGGGCCAGCGGATGGCGGAACGTCACCCGCTCGCCGATCGCGACCAACCCTTCCGCCTCGGCCGCGACCGCCGCCTCGAGCCCGACCCCGAGCCGCTCCGCCGCGCGCCCCAACAGCAACGGATCACCGACCGGCTCCGCGGCCGCGAGCAACAGCAACAACCGCGTCTCCCCAGGCAACCCCCGGAGCCGCGCGACGAAGCTCTCCTCGATCCCCCCGACAACGACCGCCCGCCCAATGGGCCGAACCCACCCGCCAACTCGGTCGCCGTGAGCCCACGCGGCAGCTCCAACAACGCCAGCGGATTCCCCCGTGTCTCCGCCACGATCCGATCACGGACCCGCTCATCAAGCAAAACCCGTACCACCGACCCCAACAACGCGCGCGCATCCCCGTCGCGCAACCCCCGAACCTCGAGCTCCGCCAGCCCCCGCAACTCATCACCAACCTCGCGCGCCGCGAACACCAGCCCAACCGGCTTCGCCAACAACCGCCGCGCGACAAACGCCAGGGTCCCCGCCGAGGCGCGATCCAGCCACTGCGCATCATCCACCACACACAACAGCGGACCCTCTCCCGCCACCTCCGACACCAACCCCAACACCGCCAACCCAACCAGAAACCGATCCGGCACCGCCCCCTCGCTCAGTCCGAACACGACTCCCAGCGCCTCACGCTGGGGAAGCGGAAGCCGCCCAACGTGATCGAGCATCGGCGCGCACAACTGATGAAGACCCGCGAACGCCAACTCCATCTCCGACTCCACCCCCACCGCCCGCATCAACCGCAGATCCGGCGCCGCTTCCACCACGTACTCCAGCAGAGCTGTCTTTCCCATCCCCGCCTCACCCCGCAGCACCAGCGCGCGGCTCTCGCCGCGGCGAACACCTGCGATCACCCCATCCAACAGGGCGCACTCATCGCGACGCCCACGCAACCTCGGCAACCCCCACAGAGCGGGACCACGGTCAGCCATGAGCAGCAGGAGATCCTAGAACGACCCAACGCGGCCCACAAGGCAGCGATCGAGGGCGCGTTGGTTACCAACGACGAGTCCGCCCCGCGTAGGACCCGGGGACCTGACCAGGGCCTACGCGGGCGCGAGCCTCACTCCTGTGGCGAATGCTTGCGGCCAGGATGCGCTTGGTCGGGACAGCTGTGCTCGAGATCGAGCTCGAGGAAGCCGG
>Ga0187766_10000851_pt1 | contig 17463 bp, 10 predicted proteins | sample 0216_QUI02_MP05__4_FD_132971 | JGI IMG/M metagenome (GOLD analysis project Ga0187766, IMG submission 132971) | Tropical peat soil microbial communities from peatlands in Department of Meta, Colombia - 0216_QUI02_MP05_20_MG | ecosystem: Environmental > Terrestrial > Soil > Wetlands > Peat ... | reverse complement strand
GTATGCCGACGGTCGCGAAGCTCGCGAATTCAAGCGGAAACGGGGCCGTCCGCAGTCGAAAGCGGTAGCGGACATCCGCAATGGTCCAGGCGAGAACCATCAGGGCGAGCGCCGTCAAGAACTCCGCGAAGCCGAAGATTCTCGGACCGCTCCCGTCCAGGGGGGCAAAACACAGGAACCGATAGCAGGTCTCGGCGGCCATGCCCGACTAGGCTGCTCCTCGCATCTTCGATCGACAAGAACTGATTGTGCGCGGCATCAAACGAGCACGAGCCCGCGAGACCTGACCCGGCTCCGCATTGATCGACGCCTGTGCCTCTCGGCTTTGGCGGCGTCTTCAGCTTGGCCGGATTGCGCGCCGAGTGCGGTGGCCGTGCCGATGACGTTCGGATAGATTCCTCCGTAACAACAAAAAGGGAAAAGCAGGTTGCCCGGGCATCTCTACAGACGCGTTGGCCTCGTCGCTGCGCTGGATGTGGCCTCGGAGTGAGATCCGACAGCGGGTCGCGACAGTTCTGGTAGGTCGAGTAAAGAAGGGCGCGATTCGTTCCTGAGGACGCCAATGCGACCAAACCTGTTTGCGGTCCTTGCCGTCGTCGCGCTCACCGTCAGCGCCTGCATGCGACCCTATGCTCGATCGGAGTTGGACCCGGCTGACGGACACTTCACCGGCATCACGGCGTACTGGGGCCAGTCCGCGTCGAGTCGCGTGCGGGTGCTGTTCGTGCACGGCATGTGTACGCACACCGAGGACGGCTGGGTGACCCACGGATGGGACCGATCGATCCAGGAGTATTTCGGCATCGACGCGACGGACGTGAAGCAGCTGCCGGATTTGCCCACCGACCATGCGACCATCGTGCAGCGCGACTATCAGATCGGCGCGTCGATGCTGTCTGCGCGGTATCTGCTCTGGTCGTCACTCACGGCGGGTGACAAGGCGGCCATTCAGTTCGATGATCCGCCGCCGCCGCCCGGGGCCTTCAACTGGAAGCGCGCGACGCTCAACGCTGAACTCAAGGTCGGACTGCTGAACGATTGTCTGTCCGACGCCGTGATCTATGCGGGTGCCCGCGGTCCAACGCTGGCGCTCGCGATTCGCAATGCCATCTGCAGGGCGTTCGACGGGGCCGTTACCCCACAGGGCTGCACCTTCCCTGCTTCCACCGATGATCCGGCGGCGCCCCTCATTCTGGTGACCGAGAGCCTCGGCAGCCGCATGGTGTTTGATGCTCTGGTGGAACTTGAGGTGCAGGCGCGCGCGCAGGGTGAGACGGCGCTCGCGGCTTTCGATCGGGCGGTGGCCCCGGTGTCGGAAGTCTTCATGCTGGCCAATCAGATTCCGCTGCTTGGACTGGCCGAGACCGCGCCGGTGCCGCATTCGGGTGCCACGGTCGGCGCGGCACCCCCCTCGAGCACCCTGATTCGGGGCGTACAGACCATCGCCGCCGCGCGTGAGCGTCAGCGTACGCGGAGTCCGCGCCCGCAGCCAGCGGGCGGACCCCCGCCGCCGATCACGATCGTGGCGTTTACCGATCCGAACGATCTGCTGAGCTATCGCCTGGCGCCCGAGTCGGCTCCTGCCGGTCCGCTGGTCGAGGTCGTCAATGTCATTACCAGCAACGACGGGGCGCTGCTCGGGTACGTCGAGAATCCCATGTCGGCGCACGTAGGCTACCGCACCAACCCCGACGTGCTGAAGCTGCTGTTCGGGGGTTCGGACCGCTCGGCGCGAACAGCGGGCGCTAACGCGCGCGCGCGCGCCTCAGCCGCCGACGCTGCGCACTCACGCTGACCCAGGCGATGAGGCCGATCACGATGGACCATTCCCACAACCCGTTTCCCGCATCCGGAGCAAAGCCGAATAGGCTCTCGATGAAATTCATGACGCGCTTCCTTGGTGAGAGTGGCGAGTGACGATCGCGACCCGGGAAGCTTACACCCGCCGCCGCAGAGCGGCACGCACCTGATCGCGCGAGAGGCGACAGGCGAAGGGAGTGACCGATGGCCGGCTCGAAGAAACCGAAATCCAGGCATGGCCGCACGGCGCGGACCAAGGCATCCACGCGCAAGGTCGCTGCGCGCCGGCGCACCGGGCCGCGCAAGCCGATGCGCCTGCGGCCTCATGCCCGACGCCCGCGCCACGACGAGGAGGGAATGTGGGAATGGCTGATGCCACAGATGGAGTCCTCCTACTCACGCCTCGGAGCACGAGGCGCACCCCCTCCGGCGGGGGTTGCGAGGATGAGCAGCGCTCTGACTTCCGCGCCCCACGCCCTCCTTCAGCCGGCGCGGCCCACGGTATGGCGCGAGGCGATTCTCGAGTACCGGCGGCGCAAAGTGGCCGCCCGCCCGCGCGGCGCGCCGGCGATCGCGCGCGGCGCACCCGCCGTTCCCGGCGGCCGGAACTGGGTGCCGCTTGGGCCGAGCGTCGTGCTCCAGGGTCAGACGGTGGGCAATCAGCCGGTCGCGGGGCGCGTTGCCAGGCTGGCGATCGCCCCGGGAGGGAGCATCGTGTACGCGGCCTCGGCGAACGGCGGCGTGTTTCTCTCGAGCGATGGAGCGACGACCTGGCGCTCGCTGATGGATGGCTTCGACCTCGACCCGACCAGCTTCGCGAGCTCGAGCGTGATTTGCGGGGCGATTGCTCTCGACCCTGCCGATCCGAATCGGGTGTACGTCGGAACCGGCGAGGGCGATACGCTGCAGCTGTTTCGCTCCCGCATCGTAGGCGCGCTGCCCGCCTATCGCGGCGTCGGCATGATTCGCACCGACGACGGCGGGACCACCTGGATCGCCGAGGCGAGCCAGCCGGACCTGGCCGGTGAGGCCTGCTTCGCCCTCGCGGTCGATCCCGGCAATCGCGAGAATGTCATCGCCGGCACGACGGCCGGCCTCTATCGCCGCACGGCCGCACAGCAGTGGACGCAGCTCTTACCGGGCGTCTTCCCGAGCGTGGTAGTGGCATCGGGCGGCGGTCTCACCCGCTTCTACTGTGCGCAGTGGAGCCAGGATGCGACGCCATCCCGCATCCTTTATTCCGACGATGGCGGCGCTCACTGGACGCCGGCGGGCAATGGCTTTGCGGCCCAGGACGCCGGACGCATTGCGCTCGGGGTTCAGCCGCAGGCGCCGGCGCCGCTCTACGCATTCGTAGCCAGTCAGTCCACGGGAGCGTTGCAGGGCCTCTATCGCCTCGACAGTATCAACGATGTCTGGAAGTCGATCGGCAACGTGCCCACCGTGTTGCCCGTCGACCAGGGCCAGAGCCAGGGCGGCTACGATCTCGCGATCGCAATCGACCCGCAGGACCCGAATCTCATCTACCTGGGAGGCAGCTACGTCAACCCGGATCCCTTCCCGGCATCGATCTGGCGGTGCGCAATCGCTCCCGCGGGTGCTGCCTACACGGTGAGCCAGCCCGCTTCCATTGGGACCTATGCGCACGCCGACGTGCACTCGCTCACGCACACCCCGGGCGACTCGGATGAGCTCTGGTGTACGTGTGATGGCGGGGTATTCCTCAACCGCGCACCCCGGCAGAGTGGCCAATTCGCGAGCCAGAACGCAGGCCTGTCCTGCCTGTGCAGCAACTTCCTCGGTCAGCATCCGACCGATCCCAACATCCTCTTCACGGGACTGCAGGACAACGGCACGGCCTGCACCGCCGCCGGTCCCACCTGGACCCACGTCATGGGTGGGGACGGCGGGTACTGCGTCGTGAACTGGGCGAATCCCCAGCAGGTGCTGGTGTACGCGAACGGCACCGTGTACCGCTCGACTAACGGCGGGCAGAGCGCCGATGGCTGGAGCTCGGTGTGGGAATTCGGCTGGGCCACCATGACACAGCCGGTGGTCACGCCGGCGTACAACCCCGCGCGGCCCCAGGACGCCAATATCGTCGCGGTAGGGGCCGGATCGGACGTCTACGTGTCCAACGACTTCGCGGGCAACTGGACGAAGCCTTTCACTCTCCCCGGGGGCGCGGGGGCGGGCGATGCGTTTGCTCTGGCGTTCGCCTCCGCGACGCGGCTTTTCATCGGCACTACGGTCGGACAGGTCTTCCGGGCCGACTTGTCCGGCAGAAGATGGAAGATCACGCGGCTCGACGATGCCCCCGGAGGCGCGCTCGGATTGACGGGTCTGATCTCCGATGTGTGCGTGGATACCTCGGATGCGCAGCTCAGCTCGATCTACGTCTGCTTCGGCGGGATGGGCGATGCGCGGCGCGTCTGGCGCTTCGATGGCACGCAGTGGCAGGACCGGAGCGGGGCGGGTGGCCCGAACCACCTGCTCGATGTCGAGCACAATGCGCTGGCCGTGGACCCGCAGAATGCCGGCAGCGTGTACGTCGGAACCGACATTGGCGTCTGGTATTCGAACAACGGCGGCCTGGCGTGGAGCCCGCTCGAGAACGGCTTGCCGGACGCGCCGGTCTTCGATCTGCAGATTCACCCGACGCAGCGGCTGCTGAGAGCCGCACTGCACGGCCGCGGGGTGTACGAGATCCCTCTCGCCTGAGCGGCGTCACGGCTCGCGCCGATACTACGCCTGCAGGTTGAGTTGGACCCAAATCCCGGGCAGCGCCGCCGAGTTGAACAGAATCGGTAAGTTGGCGGTGTTGCCGAGGATCGGACTGGCGAAACCCGCGCCCCCGGTCCCGTAAAGATCCATGCCGGGGAGCACCGCGTTCGCAGCGGCCGGCGGCGGCGGTGTATCGCGGACGCGGTTCCCGTCGATCGTGAGATTCGTTCCCGCGACCAGCACATTCGCCGCGAACGCCGCCTTGGTCACGGCTGTCTGCCGCGGGAGCAGCCGCTGACAGTCATTGTGACTCAGGCAGGAGTTGGTGACCGCGAGCACTGCGGTGCAATAGCCGACGCCGCGGGCGGAGATGAGGTTACCCCGCACCGTGGCCCGGATCGGAGTGGCGTTGGCGAGCGACTTGACCCCGGTATTCTTCCAGATGATGGGCGACGGGGGCTTGGTCTTGATGATCCCGGTGAGGACCTGCGGGTTCTGGACGTTGGCGATCAGCACGCCTGTCCATGACAGCTGATCCCCGTCCAGGATGCGCTCGATATCGCGACGGATAAAGTTACCCGACACGTCTACATCCACAAACGGCGGCAGAACGAGCACTCCGACCACGAACAGCTCCGTGGCGGTGGTGACTTGCACCGGTCCGAGACCGCTGATGTCGTTCGCGGTGGCTTGAACCTCGCTGCAGCCTTGCAGATGGATGCCGGCGAGCAGGCCCAATCGCAGCACGGTGCCGAGGGAGGCGAGCACGTTGTTGTTCACCGACGCGCGCATGAACCCCTGCACGCTGATGCCGGGGAGGAAGCTCGCAGACGCCACTTGCTTGAAGTCGTGGAGATGGTTTCTGTCGATGGCGATCACCTGCCGCGCGCCATGGGCGGTACAGGCGAGGCCGGTGCTGCAGCCGCTGATGGTGTTGCCCTCGACTAGGGTCGCCGACGGATCGACCGAGATGTCGAGCTTCATCCCCGCCTGCGGGAAGCCGTCCACACGGTTCGCCGTGAGGTAGATTCCGCCGGCCTTGGCCGCGGGGGCCGTGGCCGAGATACCGCTCGCCGTCGCGAGCGCGCCCACACCCGCCTGATAGCTCACGTCGTTGTCGTGGATGCTCAGCCGCGGGGCCGCGGCGAAGATGCCGCTGCCGGAGACTGCGAGTGCGTTGCCCGCGATCTCGACGAAGTCGGGCGCTTCCTGGCAGGCGATGCCGATGCCGACGCTGTTGCAGCCGCTTGGCAGACGGTTGCGCGAGAGCCGCAGGCCGGTTGCCTGCGTGATCGCGTTGAGCTGCACGCCGGCGGTCGTACAGGTGAAGCGGTTTGCGACGATGTCGGCTCCGCGCAGATTCACGCCCGCCCCGCCCGGGGCAAGTCCGATACCGATGGGGGCCTGAAGGTCGTTGTCGGCGATGCTGAGATTCGCGATCGTGCCGGTGAGCGCCACCGCGGTCGAGGTGGTGTCCGGTGCGGCGCCCGCAGCCGGGGACACGACGACCGAGAGCCGCTCGAGACGGAGCCCGTTCAGCTCCGGCCCGGCGAGAATTCCGACCGTGCCGACGGCGCGCGAAGTGCAGTTGAAGCTCAGGTCCTCGACTGTGGTCTGGTCGCTCGACATGATGGTGAGCGCCTGGCCGCCGGGGGCGTTCAGTACCGTGGCGATGCCTTTGCCACGCAGCGTCAACGCCTTGCGGTTCGCGACGCTGAGCGCCGTGGTCAGCTTGTACACCCCGGCTTCCAGGCAGACCGTGACACCGCCGTTGCCGGGCGTGTCGATCGCATTCTGGATCGCCTGTGAGTTCGTGTTCTGCGCCTCCGGCGTGACGCAGACCGTGCAGGCGCAGTTCTCCGCTTCGAGAAGACTTGCCGAGTAGTCGATCGGCTGATACTTGCTCGCCGAGGGCGCACCCGCTTCGAGAAGCACGGCATTCACATATTGATGCGTCGTGAGCGGATCGAGCGTCCAGCTGCAGGCGGCGATGCCGGCCGAATTGGTCGTGATGTCCACCGTAGCGGTGCCCACGCCGGCCACGCCGACGGGGAGCAGGGTGCCGGTCCCGCCGGTCACGGTGAACCGCACCACGGCATTGGGCACCGGGAGCGATCCCGCCGATACGCTCGCCTCGAGCGGCCGCGGCAGCGTCAATGACTCGTTGGCGACGACGGACTGTGCGTCCCCACCGACGTAGTACAGGTTCTCGAGCTCGGTGAGCGGCGGGAAGAGGGGCAGGCACTGGTCGGCGATCGACCAGATCCCGCCCGTGCAGGTGAGGACCCCGAGGCGCGCGTAGTGATGAAACGGCCCGCGGGCGGGCTCGAAGATCGGGTTGCCGCTGCCATCCTGTGGCCACTCGATCGCCGCGGCCGCGACGCGCGTCGCGGTGCGTGCCGGGAAGACCCAATAGTCGCCGTGACGGTAGGTGGCCGGGACGACCGCGAACTTGATCTCGACTCCATCCTCGAGCTCGATCCAGCCCGCGTCGGTCGAATTCTGCGTCGCCTGCGCGATCGACATCCAGCCGTCCCAGCGGCGCAGGCGCGGATTGAGCGGAAACTTCGTGATATCGGTGGTACCCGTGGCCGTCGAGGTCTGGACCGTGACGGTCGTTCCCTCCGCCTTCGTCACCTGCACGAGCGTGCCGGCGATGCCGAGGAGCTCGGTCCGGTCATCGAAGAGCTCGACCCAGTGTCCGGCGTCGATGCTCAGTGTGGCGTCGCGTCCGAGGGAGGAGACGCTCAGGTCCAGGGTTCCCGCGACCGCGCCGGCCGCACTCCCGAGCCACAACGCCTCGATCGAGCCGTTGTCGTGCGACCACTTGACGGCAGGGTCGAGTCCCGGTGCGAGATGGGTCTCGACGCGATAGAGAAGATTGTCGAGACGGCGGTAGCCGGCGCTCGGCGAGAGCTTACAAGGGCTCGAGGGATCGGGAGAAGGCTGCGCGCGCGCCGCGAGCGTCACCGAGGGAGGCTGAATCAGAGTGGTCCAGGCGCCGGGAGTCGATTCGCAGTTGACGCTCGCCGTGAGGTCGCCAACTCGCAGCAGGTACACCTGCCAGACGTTCTTGACCCGCGTCGCGGTGTCCGGTCCGCCGAGCGCGACTTCGCGGATGGAGGGTTGCTCGAGTGCCGTCAGGTGGCGCGGCCAGACATGAACGACGCCGAGGTAGGTACCGTCGGTCGCGCCCGAGAGGCCGACGGGCGTCTGCGCCGGATCGAGCAGGACGCAGCTGTTCGGCGGCAAATCCGGCTGCTGGTCGATCGGGATCGGGGTCTCGTTCTCGCACAGCACGCCCTCGACGTAGAGCCGCCCGGCGCTCAGGAGCAGCGACTTCTGGTCGGGGCTGAGGCTGAGCTCGAGCCCGGCATCCGCGGCGGGCGCTCCGACCGGGCCGACCACGTCGACGGTCTCGACCTCGACCCGATGATGTGTGAGCGAACCCTGCTCGTTCCAGTCGGCATCGAGCTGCACGCGGCCTTGCTGCATGACGACGCTGCGATAGTGCCTGGTCGGGTCGAAGGTGAGGCGGGTCAGGTCGGCTTTCATGACGGAATCCTCGGGTCTTGCGGCGGCGGCCTCAGGTTACGTAGAGGAGCGCGGCCGCCATGCCGAAGCGCAGGTAGTCATCGAGCGCGTTGGCGAAGTTGCCTGCACGTTGCGGCTGTTGCAGAAAGTTCCAGACACCCATCTCGGCGCCGTTGTCGGCGCCGGTCGTGAGCTCGGGCGCGCAGTACTGCGAGAGCTGCGTGTAGCCCGGGTCGCCGTAGGTCTCGCTGGTGAAGTCCGGCGTGAGGCGGATCGCAACCTGGCTCGGGTCGGCGAGTCCCTGCGCCGCCAGCGCGGGCTGACAGCGGTACTGCTGGGGCACCGCGGAGCTGAGCGTCACGTAGCTGAAGCGCACGCAGCCTTCCTGGCAGCGGCTCACCGTCACGTCCTCCGTGAACAGGCAGTCGCTCGCGCTGAGAGTCTCGAGCTGAGTCGTCCCGAGCACGGTGCAGCGATCGATCGTGGCCGGGCACGAGGCCGCGGCGATCGCGCTCCCGGCGGCGATGGCGCCGTCGATGACGGACTCGCTGAGATTGAGCGCGCGCAGTGCGCCCGGGATGCTGAGCGGGCCGCAGAGCGTGCGGCGCAGGTTGAGGAGACTCGGGCTGGCCTCGACGAGCCCGCTCCACGAGAGCCCTTGCTCGAGGGGCGAGATCGTCGTGTGCGAGACGGACACTTCCGCGATCGGCCCCGAAAGAATGAGCGCGCCGTCGAGCGTCAGCCCGTTGAGATTGATGCGGGTGTTCGCATCCCCGATCAGGGTGAGATCGCCGGACAAGACGGGCCGGTGGCGATTGGCGGCCTGAATGACGACGTCGAGGCCGCCGAGAGCGAGCGTGGCGTTGGCCGGATAGGTGGCATCGTCGATGAATTCGAGCGTGAGCCGCGCCCCCGGGGGATAGGCGACGAGAGCCGCGAACGCGGCGGCCGCGGTGGCGTAGCCCTGCGCGCCGGCGGAGGCGGTCGCCGGCGGAGTCACGACCTGCAGCAGCGTGCGGTCCGCGCCGGGCGCGACCAGCGCCGCCGGGTCGTCCGCGGTCAGGCCGCGCCGGTCGTAGGGCCCGCCGCCGAGGTCCCCGGAGAAGGCGTACTGATAGGACACCGCGACACTCTGCGGCGTCACGCCGGTCGGGAACGATAGCCGCCCGCGCTCAGGGTCCACGGCAACGGTGGGGGTCGGGCCGGCGGCAGGACGCGACCAGTCCGACACCGGACTTCCCTGGTCGGCGATGTCGCAGATGTAGATGTTCTCGGGCGGGATGGCCGCGCCATCGAGAACCACCGTGAGCACGGCGCCGCCGGTACCGCCGTAGTTGAAGTAACCCTGCGGCGGCGGTTTTCCGGCGGCGACCAGCGCGCGGCGGTTTGCGAGCTCGTCAAAGAGCGCGCGCCGCCGCAGCGCCACCGGCAGGTTGATCTCCAGGGCGCGCGCGAGCTCCGAGCTCAGCGGTTGCGGGCGGTTGAAGAGCGGCTCGGCGAGCCCGAGCGGATTGAAGTAGTAGAGGCCGGGCTTGAAGACGGCGGCGCCCGCGGGTACCTGCGCCGCGTAGGGTGTGGCGCCGCTCACCGGATAGCTCTGCAGGCGCCAGGCGAACAACCCGATGTTGGGGATGTTGTAACGGCCGTTCGGCAGCGCCTTCAGGGCTGCGGTGTGCGCGATGTCGTCGAAGGGGCCGTCGAGGAGCTCCAGATGGGCGCTGTCCCTCAAGTCGGGCGTGCGCACATTGGCGAGTCTCACGTGATTGACGTTCTGGGTCGTCTCGAGCAGCTGGAAGAACTCGACCGCGTGCACCGGCCACCCGGTGCAATCGCGCGCCAGCGTCTCGAGCGCTCCGACCGTGCCCTTGCGGCGACGCAGACTCAGCGTGTCCGCCACCAGGGCGCGCAGGCTGTAGGTCGGCGTGCCGCTGATGGCGCGCAGCAGGCGCACCCCGAGGAGGTCCGCAATGTAGGGAACCACCCAGTTGTCGCACGTCTCGATGAACCAGTTGCGGTACAGCTGATCGATGTCGGCTTCCAGGGCGGTCGCCTGCTCGCCGAGGAGTGCCAGGTAGGCCTGCAGCGCGTTGCCCTGGTCGGCGTCGCGCAACCGGTAGAGCGCGGGCAGGCGGTGGAACAGGTAGTCGGGATCCTGGTTCACGTGCCGATCTCCGTGATGGAGACGCCGGTCGAATCGAGCAGCAGAAGTTGCGCCCCGGTGAGCACGCCGTTCACGTATTGCGCTCCCTGCGCCCCGAGCGGGTCGCTGGTCAGAGTGGCGACGTCGGCGCCGGCCCGAACCTGCTCGAAGAATACATAGTCCACGCCGTCGACCTTCTGCATGGCGGCTACCATCTCGCTGGCGCTGACCGGCTGGCTGAAGCTGCGCGCCGCGAAGCCGAACGCCTGGGTGAGGGCGCTCGTCACCGCGGGTCCGACGACCTTGAAGTCGTAGCCGTCGACGACGCGGATGGCGGCAGAGACCGTGAGCGGGATGATCTGACCGGAGAGGACCACCATCGCCTGATGGGGCGGCCGTGCCGCATCCATCGCTCCCTGGAGGTGCGACTGCACCGTGTCGGAGAGCGTGCCGCCGTCGACCGCCGCGACCGTGACCGCGACGACCTGCTGCTCGCCGTTCCACAGCCACACCGCCTGCGCCTTGCCGATGCCGGCGAAGGCCGCGGCGAAGTACTGGAAATCATCCAGCGAAACGATGCGGTCGAGGGTGAGGACGGTGAGCGGCGCGTTCTGTCGCGCCCGGTCCTGCGTCTCGGGGTCGACGCCGCCCAGGGCCGGCATGGGATTTACCACCGACTTCACGCCGAGCTGCGGCGTCAACAGCAGCGTCAGCTGGCCGGCATCGAGGTTGCCGGCGGAGCCGATTCCGACCCGATAGACCGCGGTCACGTTCTCGACCCCGCTCGGGAGCCGCGCACCGGTGATGCCATCGCCAAAGCGCACGGTGAGGCTCGCATCGTCGGCGATCCGCGCGGTGTAGAGGCGGTCGGTCTTGCCGGCGTTGAGGAGCGATGGCGTTTCTTTCCAGGCGATGTCGTCGACCGAGACGGTGAGGCTCGAGCGGGCGCCGCTCGGATCGCTGGAGGAGGTGTAGGTGACCGGCGACTGCTTGAGTTGAAACGCCGCGAAGGTCGCCGAGCCGTCGCCGGACCCCAGCACCTCCGGCTGCTTGCGCATCTGGCGGCTGTCGCCGTGGGTCGCCGCGGCGATGTTGGCGTTGATGCGGATGCTCGAGAGGATGAATGCAGGCTCGAGCGGCTCGAGCAGCGTGAGCTCGGTCGCCCCGCCGACGGTGGCGACACTCTGGATCGTCGCCATACAGGCCGCGGGGTTGAGCGGCAGCTCGAGGTCCGCCGAGTCGGCGTGGAAGCGCACCAGGGCGCTGGTGCCATCACTCTTCACGGTGAGCACATCGAGCGCTTCACCGTGCCGCAGCCGCTGGATGATGGCGTTTGCCGCGGGATCGGGAACGTACCCGCTCACGGCGAGACGCTGCCCCGACGCGAGCCCGGGCGCGTAGGTGGTGAGCGTGAGGACCGCCGGGTTCTTCAGGAATGCGACCGGCTCCTCGGCCCAGGCGAGCTCGTCGGACTCGGCGAACACCGTGGTGTCGCGCAGGTGCAGATCGAATTCGGCGTAGACGTCGGGCTCGGCGAGCTGTACCCAGGTGACCTTCGCGGACATGGCGAAATTGGCGTATGCGGTCTCGCGCACCGCCGCCACCTGAAACAGCTGTCGGTTCGCAGGAACCTCGAGCACTATCCAGCTGCCGAGCGCGATCTTGGGATACACCGCATCGAGCAGCAGCGTGCTGGCAACCGGTGGATAGAGTTGGGAGGTGGGGATGTCGACCGCGGCGGTGCTGCCCGGAGTGGTCCACTGGAGCTCGACGGAGGAGGCGCCCGGTCCCTGGAAGTACTCGAGACGCAGCGGATACTTGCGAGAGCCCTGCAGGAAGATCGGTCCCGAGGGACTCCCCGTCGCTGCCTGGAGCTGCCACATGTCCACGACGAGCTGGCCGTCGATCCAGAGCCGCGAGCCATCGTCACTCGTCACCGTGAACGTGTAGGCGCCGTCGGCCGGCGCCTCGAGCCAGCCTTCCCAACGTGCGGAGAAGTTCGTGATCGGCACCACGCCCGGGTCCGGCGATCCGGTGTCGCCGGGGGCTCCGCTGTTCCAATGGAACGACACCGTCGGGTCGATGCGCGTCAGCAGCTTCTGCTCGAAGTTGACGCCGCCGTAGTAGGTGGCGGCGAGCCCGCTGCCGGCCCCGGAGCCGCCCGGCGGGTCGGAGAGACCGAGGGCGCTGAAGCCGGGCCACCCGGGGTAGCTCGCCACCTCCGTCTCGCTGGGCACAGAGCTGGAGGACAGGGCTCCCGGATCGATGCCGAGATACTCGCAGCGCACGTTGAGCGGCATGGTGCGCCAGTCGGGCGCGTTGTGGCCGAAGAAGCTCGCGCGCGTTCTGAGTGCGAAGATCCGGGCGTTCTTCTGGGCGGGAAGCTCGTGCGCGCCCGGTCCGCCGAGGCCGCGATCGAGCCTCACGACGGTGTAGCCGTTCGGGTTGGCGGTGGCGTTGTCGGCGGGCGGCACGGCACGCACTGCCGTGACGCGCCGGAAATCCCAGCGGCCGCTCGCCGGGTCGCGGGCGCGTTCATCGCCGACGATCAGCACGGCGTCCCCCGATTGCAGCCGTGTCGCGATGCCGTCGAGAAACAGCGTCCTGCGCCCGCGCGCGAGCGGCAGGACGCGGCGGGCGCCCGGGACCGTGAGCGCATTCCAATCGGCGTAGGCCGTGAACGCTTGCAGGGTCTCGAAGATCTGCGGCTTCTGGTTCTGCGCCGGAACGCTCTGCACCTTGGTCCAGGCGTCGATCTGCGAGGAGGGCGGGGCGCCCGGGGAGGTATCGAGCGTGAAGGCGAATTCGGTGGAGGCGGCGACGCCGGGACGCAGCTCGTAGCCGATGGCGCGCGCCAGCTCGAGAATCGAGCGCCGCTCGATGGCGGTGCGCAGGTAGCCTTCGTTGGCGATGCGTTCCTGGTAGAACGTGAGGACATCGAGCACGACCGCCCAGGCATCGAGCAAGGCGATCGACGGATCGTCCTCGGCGCGCGTGGTGAGCGGCGCCAGGGCCGGATCCGCGCCGATCCGTTCGATCATCCACTGTCTGAAGATCGACTGCGTGGCCAGACGGAACGCAATCGCCTCGAGTCCCGGGGGGTTCGTGGCGCTCGAGGGCGCCCCGACCGGCGCCGGCGGGCAGCAGCTGCAGCCCGGGTCGATACTCACTGTCCGCCCCTCATGTCGAGCGTCAGCCGGCCGTTCTCGGGGAAGTTGGGATCATTTGCGAGGCGCAGCACCTCGAGCTCCTCCGGCACGATCATCTCGGCGTCGAGCTCGCCGTTGGCGGTCCGCCCCCAGCGCTGGAAGGTCTCCACCTTGCAGGAGGCGACCCCCGGGACCGCGAGGGCGGCCTTGACCAGCTCCGAGAGGTAGAGCGGATCGCCGAAGCTGAAGTTGTCGGGGTTGAAGAAAGCGGGCTGGCCCGCGTAGCGGCCGGTGCCGAGTGCGTTCAGCACGGCGAGCTGCACGTCCGCCGCGTAGCGATCCGGCGTCACGCAGATCTGCAGCGCGATGTCGAGCGGCGCGTAGATCGGATCGCGCACCTCGAGGTCGTAGCCGGCGAGCCGCACCTGGTCTAGCCGCGTCAGCAGCGTCGCGAGAAACACCGGATCGTTAATCACCGAGCCGCCGCCCTGGCGGTCGACGGTGACGTAGACCGTGTACCAGCTGCCCGTCCAGCGAAAGTCCGCCACGGCGCGCAGCACGCCCGGCACCTGCGTCGCAACGTTGGCGTAATCGGTCGCCGTGACCGCGCGCTCCTGCGTGCGAAACGCCTGCGGCGCGTACTGGCGCGCCTGCTGGATGGTCTCCGGATCCATTCCGCCGACGGCCGCCAGCGGGTTGCGCACTGCCGTGATCGGCTGGATCCCGGTCGGCAGCTTGATTGCGAGGCGCGTCAGCGATTCCGGCCCGACATTGCCGCGCCGGCCGCCGCCCAGACGATAGGTGGCGATGAGCTCCTCGCCCGCGGCTGGCGCGGCGCCGTTGATCCCGTCTCCGAAGCGCACGCGCGCCGTGCCGTCGCTCTCGGCCTCGAGCACGAAATTGGTCGCGAAGCGATCGGCGCCCAGCAGGTCGCGGAGCGGCGTCCAGGCGATGCCGCCCGTTTGGTCGAGCCGCATGTTGGCGGGCAAGGCAGCGCGCGGATCCTGGGTGAGGAGCGCTACCGCTGGCGTCAGCGGACTCTGCAGCGTCGCAGGATCGAGCGGCTCGGCGAACGCGATTCCCGTCTCGGGCAACAGCGGCCAGTACGGTGGGTCGCCCGCAACCGGCGGGATGAGCGTGCGATCCTTGCGGGTGAGCCCGTGATCCGCGAGCACGATGTTGCCCCGGGCGACACTGATGTCCGGGGTCACGGTCAGCTGGTTGCCGATCTGCGCGGAGACGCAGAGCGCGAAGGCAAGCGCGTCGTCGCTCGCCCAGGCGATCTCGAGAATCGGCGTCCCGGTCACCGGATCCGTGCCGGGCGTGACCGCCGTAAGCCTCACGGCCTGGCGATGCATCGGGTCCGCGTCCTGCGGCAGCCCGGTCGTGGGGCTCAGAACCTCCTCGAAGATGAGGACGGCGCCTGGCTGCAGATCCGGCGTGTTGCCCTGCGCGTCCGGTGCGTTCACGAGCGTCGCCGCAGTCGCGCCCTGCGCCAGCCAGCAGTTCTCGTCGCTCCAGGTATAAAAGCGCAGAGTGTTGCGGGCCGGCGTCGCCGCGAGGTCGTAGAGCGTCTCGAACACCTGCGTGTCGGCATCGAGCAGGGAGCCGAGGTTGTCGGGATCCACGGTGCTCTGATTCGCTTCCCCGCGGGTCAGAACCGGCGTGCGCGCCGGCAGGTTGAAGGTGGGGCCGGCGGCGGTGGCGGCGACGCTGAGGGCCAACCACACTCGCGCGTTGCAGCCGTCGTGCAGTGCATAGTCGAGGAGCCGCGCATGGCGGCGCACGGAGATGCGGCTGCGTGCGGTGCCGAGGTAGGCCTCGGTCGCTACCGCGTCCTGGTAATAGCTCAGGTGATCGGCCGCGTACGCGAGCACCTCGACCAAAGCCACCTGCAGATCCGCCGGATGGGTCTCCTGGAAGTCCGGCATCAGCACGCCGAGCCGATCGAGCATCAGGCCGCGAAAGGTGGCGTAGTCCTTGGCGAGGTAGTTGATCGGCGGCTCGGGCAGAACGGGTGCGGCACAGTCGGCGGTGGCGGCGCAGTCGAACAGCGACGGGCAGCCGGCCTTGAAGTTGAACTGAGCCTGCGCGAGGCGCGCATCGAAGCTCGGATCGGGCTGATCGGGCGCCGAGGGGTCGACGAAGCGCAGCGTGTAGTCGGAGAAATCGCCGGCGCTGCTCACGTGAATGAGGAGGCCGAGCGGATTCGCCCCCGAATCCAACGGGCCGGAGGTCAGCAGGGGCTGATCGAGCGTGATGCCGGTGATCCGCACGCCGCCGTCGATGCGGCAGTGTTCCTTGGTGAGGGCAGTGGTCGGCAGGATGCAGACGACGTGGAGCGTGCGCTGATCGCTGCTCGCGACCTCGAGGTAATCGATGCCGTTTAAGCGTTGGGCGGCCGGCACACCCGCGTTGTAGGCCTTCACCGCCTGCAGACGGTTGGTGAGTGCGCAGCAGTACTTGGCGCTCATGCGAGGGTCTGCGTGAAGAGCGCGGTGACGCGCTGCTCGGTGGCGCGCAGCGTGTACTGCACCTGCACCGAGAGCGTGGAATCGCTCGCCTCGACGTTCACCGCTGCGACGGCGATGAGATCGCCGAGCCACTGCTGCAGCGCGCTCTGTACCGTAGTCTGCAGCGCCGCCGCCACGGTGTCGCTGTTAGGGGCAAACACCATCTGCAGCAGCCCGCAGCCGAAATCCGGGCGGTTGACGCGCTCGCCGGGGGCCGTGAACAGCACCTGCTCGATCATCTGGCGCACGTGATCGTCGTCGCTCGTGGTCTGGGCGCTGCGGCCGCGGGGATCGATCGAGTAGGGAAAGGCGAGGTTCATGTGCGTGCCTCAGCTCGCCATGACGCGCGTCTGTGTGACCGTCGGCAGCAGCGGCGTGCCGGTGGGAGCGCAGACTGCGCTGCTGCTCACGGTGAGGAGCGGCATGCCGGTCGCGGTGACGCGCGCGGCGCCCACGACCCATTGGCCCGTGACGCACGGGCCGTTGCCGGCGGGCGGCGGGGGCATGGCACAGCCAGCGACCGTGTAGGGGGCGCCGAGAGTGGTCGCCGGCTGCCCCACGACCGTCACCCGCGGACTCGGCGAGGTCGGCGTGGCCTGACCGGCGTGCGAGCACAGCACGGTGGCCCCGACGTGCAGCACGAACCCGGCCACGCGCGCCCCTAGATCACCGTCAACGCGCCGGCGTTGACGTCCACGGTGTTGCCGCTCATGAGAATTACCGCGCCCTGGCCGTTCGAGAGCGTGATGCCGGTCTCGTTGATCGAGATCATGGCGCCGCTGCTCCCCTTGAGCAGAATGCCGCCGGCGGCGCCGACGACGTCCGAGATCATCAGGGTGTTCTGGCCGCTGGTCTGCAGCACGATGCTGGGCGAAGCCGGCAGCCCGGCGAGCGCGAGCGCCGGCACCTCGGCGGCGCTCCCCCAGAATCCGCCGACCCAGATCGGATAGTCCGGATCGCCCTGCTCGAACTCGACCCATACCCCGGCGCCGACCTGCGGCACGCAGAACACGCCCGACTGCTTGGCCGCGAACGGCACGCAGGGCATGGCCCAGCTGCACGGCAGCGCGCCTGCGAAGTCGGGAATCTGCACCTGCAGGCGCCCGATCTGCATCGGATCGATGTTGTTCATCACCATGCCCCGATATTTGCCGTAGTAGCGTTTCTGATCGGTCATGCGGGCACCACCGGCAGGGTTGAGACCAGTCCGTTGCGCGTGAGGACGAAGCTCTGCTTGAGCTCGCCCGATTTCAGCGTGCTGGTGACGCTCTTGACGAAGTACAGTCCGTCGAAGGCCATTCCCGCCCCGCGCACTCCCACCAGCGAGCGTGCATTGAGGAGCCTCCCGTAACGGATCACGTCGAGCGAGCCGTTGGCCGTCACGACATCGCTCGAGGCCGAGGCCCGGGCGAGCCCTTTGCCGAGGGCCACGAGCGGCGAGAGCTTCGCGGTGTCGTTCATGAACTCGATGCTCTTCGGAATCGGTGGGATGGCCCCGAGCGGCGGGTTGAGCAGGCTGACATCGGGAATGGGCAGAGGAATGGGCGTCTTGGTGAGCGCGTTCTGGATGTAGACGATGGGCAGCGTGCTGCCCTCGCTGCTG
>Ga0187766_10000849_pt1 | contig 17493 bp, 11 predicted proteins | sample 0216_QUI02_MP05__4_FD_132971 | JGI IMG/M metagenome (GOLD analysis project Ga0187766, IMG submission 132971) | Tropical peat soil microbial communities from peatlands in Department of Meta, Colombia - 0216_QUI02_MP05_20_MG | ecosystem: Environmental > Terrestrial > Soil > Wetlands > Peat ... | reverse complement strand
TCTCCCGCTCAAGCGCGAGCTCCTGCGCCAGCGTCAGCGCTCCATACCACACGTCCTCGCGCATGTTGTTCGGGCTCTGCGGCGTGTTGTTGCGGGTGGCGAACACGGGCGAGTCGCCGGGCGCGCCCACGCGGAACTCATCAAGGTGCGCGTACCGGATCGGACGCAGCCCGTAGACGATGTTGACCTCGCGCACGCCAGTCGGGGTCTTCGCGTCCGGGATGTGGAGGATGTGCTCCGCCCGGCGCACGCCGCCGACCAGCAGGGAGCACGCCTCGTCGATCCGCAGACCCGACAGCAGCAGGGTCGCGACCAGTGCCTGCCGTCCGACATGCTTGTGGCCCGGGTGGGCGCGAGCATCGAGCATCCCGGCGGCCTCGATCAGCAGCGCCACCTGGTTGATCGTGAAGTGCGCCTTGACCGGTCCGGGAACGTCGAGCAGCAGACCCGATTGGCGGAGCCTGTCGGTCATCTTCGGCGCGTCGTGAAAGAGGTGCGCGTAGTCGAGCACCGCATACAGCGCGTTGATCGCGCGGTTCAGACGGCGGGCGCCGTACGGCCGGGGGAGGCGCGCGCCGCGCCGGTCGACGCGCTCGCCCTTCTCCCACAGTTCACGCAGGTCCGCCGAATGGCGCACCTTCGCAGCGACCCAGCGCCGAACGTTCTCAGGCGTGGCGTCGTCGGGCGAGCGCGCGCCCCAGTCAGGGATCACGTGTTGCTCGAGCAGCTCCTTCTGCTGGCCCGCCTTGTTGCCCTTGCCGAGCGTCGCGCGGTCCTCGAGGTACGAGTGCGCGAGCTGGGCGATGTTCAGCCGCGGCGCCAGGACGCTCGGCGGGGGAGGGGCGGGCGCGTTCTCGGGCGGCACCCAAACGCCACGCTTGACCTGGTAGATGATGTTGTCAAGCTCCTCGCGGGCGCGCGCCTCCGGCCAGGGTGGGTTGTGGCCGATCGTGACCTTGCGGGGCTGCCCGTACGCGCGGAAGCGTCCCACCCACGCGACGGTCTCCCCATCCTTCAGCGGCTGCGCCTCGAGGCGCCCGGTGAGCGGCCTTCCTCGTCCCACGAACTGCCCCGGAACGGTACTGAATTTGTGCCCTTATGTGCCATTGCGCCATCTGCCGGTCGTCCAAGAGCCCGATACATTTGGCACCTACTGCGGTCCAAGGCGAACGCTTCAGCTTCCGTAGACCGACGCTCTATCCAGCTGAGCTACGGGCGCTTGGGTGGTTCTATCCAGCCAGGGGCAAGCATAACGCGGTGGTCCGCCCCTTCCGTGCACCGGCCGCGGGGAGATTGGCCCTGCCCCGGCGAAGAGCACCGCCCGACGGCCTTGGCTGGCGACGGGGGTCGAGCGCTGTCAGCTGCGGGCGATCGAGGCCGGGTCAGTGCGCTGGAGCCGGGTCATCGTCACGCTCGCCTTGAGGTCCGCGTTGGCCACCCCGCGGTAGACGCCCTTGATCGGCGGCACGTCCGCGTAGTGTCGCCCGTGACCGATCTTGACGTGGTTCTCCCCCGCCAGGCCTCGGTTGGTCGGGTCGGCGCCGACCCACAACAGTTCGCTGCCGCCGGGCATCGGAAGCAGGGCCTCGAGCCATGCATGCGTGTCGACCTCGACCGACTTCCAGGGATCGTCGGAGCCCGCGGTGAACAGATACCCGGACACGTACCGGGCGGCGATCCCGTGGTGTCGGAGCAGGCACAGCCCGAGGTGGACGAAGTCCTGGCACACGCCGGCCTCGAGGTCGAGCAGGTGCTCGAGCGTGGAGTCGACGTACGTCGCCCCCCGGCGGTACTCGAACCGGTCCGGGATCAGCTCCGACAGCAGCACGAGCGTCGCCAGCGGCGTCGATGCCGCGCGTGTCGTCGCGAGCAGCTCCTGCAGGGCCGGGTGCCCGGCGGCGTCGTCGGTCTGGAGTAAGAACTCGCCTCCCGCCTCGCGGTAGCTCGACTCGCGGAGCGCGTCCCACGTTGCCTGCGGCGGCTCGGGCGGCGGCCTGGTGCTGACCCGCGCGCGGACGTCGATCGACAGGCGGCGATGCGGGCGCGGGACCTCGAACTCCACGACCTCGGTCCCGAAGTAGTCGCTGTGGCGGTGAAGCCTGACCTCGGGCGTGAGCTGGACGTTGAACTCGTCGCACCGCTGCCGGCTGTTGCTCGCGGGCCTGACCCGCAGCGCGTTGAGGTTGTCCACGACGTCGGCGTCGTAGTCGTACACGCACAGGTATCGGATCGCGAAGTTCATCTCGGCAACGGGATCATTACGCGCTCACAGATGCACCGCCGCCAGACCGGCGATCGTGAAGTAACGGTCGTCGATGTCCCGATCGACGAGCTCCAGCTCGGTCTGTACGCGAGCGAGCGTGTCGTCCAGCTTGCCGCGAGCGTCGTCGGTGCGGCGCTGGAGCTCGAGGTCGGCGATCAGCCGCTCCAGTCGCAGCACGGGCGGGGAGGAGCGCGGCTGTGGATCGGCGGTCGACAGCGCGCCCACCAACGCCTGGACCGACGACGCGACCGACCCCGGGTACGCGCCGTCGTACAGCAGGAACCGCGCCACGGCCCCGAGCGTGGGACCGACTCGGACCGCCCGGCGGTAGGCTTGAGACCCGCCGACCGCGCGCAGCAGCGCGAGCGCCTCGCTTTCGTGCCCGCCGTCGCTTGGCTCGCCCGGCACCGCGACGCGCAGCATCCGCAGGACCATGTCCGCCTCCTCGATGCGGCCCCCGGCCTCGAGAAACGACCGTCCCTCGTCGCGCAGCATGGTGCGGTCGACGAGGCCCCAGAACAGCGCGCAGCGTTCCTTGACCTCCTGGAAGACCGAGTAAGGGCCGGTGCGCAGCGCTTCCTGGAGGTCGTAGCGGCCGAGCGCGAGATGGGAGGAGTTGAGCGCCTCCCACATCTCCGTGGAGATCACGTCGCGCAGCGTGCGACCGCGCTCGCGGGCCCGTGCCACGCAGGACACGATCGAGGCGGGCGTCTCGGTGTCGAGCGTCAGCAGGCGGGCAACTTCACCGCGGCCCGGCGCCTGCGCGACGGGCGCCGACTGAACCTCCTCCTCGCCGGGCGCGGCCGGCTTGGCGCCGATGATCACCAGCACGCCCTCCCAGCTGAGCGCCATCCCGCGCTCCCCCGGGGCGACGCCCACGTCGGCGTGAAACGCACCGTCGAGCATCCGAGCGGTGTGCTCGGCCCGAGTCAGGTCCCGGCCGAGCCAGAACAGCTCCTGAGCGATCCGCGCGAGCATCGCTCAGGTCGGGCCGTGCATCAGCGCCGCTTGTTGTTGTTGTTGCTGCTGGCCGTGCCAGCCGCCGTAGCGAACGTCGGGCAGCTCCGGCGGCCGCTGGGTTGGCAACGTAGCGGGAGCGAGCTCGCCGGCGGTGCCGTCATCGAGCACCCAGGTGTCCTTGGAGCCGCCGCCCTGCGAGGAGTTGACGATCATCGAGCCTTCCCGCAGTGCGACGCGGGTGAGGCCGCCCGGCACGATCCGAATCTCGTCGCCGAACACCGCGAATGGCCGCAGATCGACGTGGCGGGGTGCGAGCCGTCCGTCGCCGACCTCGGTCGGGGCCGTCGAGAGGTGGACAAGCTCCTGTGCGATGAACTGGTCCGGCCGTTGCTCGATCAGCCGCGCCTGGCGCTCGCGTTCGGCGGCGCTTGCCTGGGGGCCGATGAACACGCCCTTTCCGCCCGACTCGGAGGTCGGCTTGACGACCAGCTCCCCGAGGCGCGCGACGACCTCCTTGCGCTGCCGCTCGTCGCCGAGTAGGTACGTGGGCACGTTGTCGAGGATCGGCTGCTCGCCGAGGTAGAAGCGGATCATCTCCGGCACATACACGTACACGGCCTTGTCGTCCGCGACGCCGGTGCCGATCGCGTTCGCGATCGCGACCGTCCCGGCGCGGTACGCGCGCACGAGTCCGGGGACCCCGAGCAGGGAGTCGGGGCGGAACTCGAGCGGGTCGATGAAGTCGTCGTCGAGCCGGCGGTAGATCGTGTGCACGCGCTGCAGGCCCGAGGTCGTGCGCGTGTAGCAGACGGCGTCGCGAACGACGAGATCCGACGCCTCGACCAGCTCGACTCCCATCTGCCGCGCGAGGAACGCGTGCTCGAAGTAGGCCGGGTTGAGCGGCCCCGGCGTCCACAGGACGACGTTCGCGTTGCCCTCGGGCGCGGGCGCGACCGCGCGCAGCGCGTCGAGCAGCAGCGACGGGTAGTGGTCGACGGCGCGCACGTGGTGGCCGGCGAACAGGTCGGGCATCAGCCTGGTCATCGCCAACCGGTTCTCCAGCACGTAGGAGATCCCCGATGGCGTGCGCACGTTGTCCTCGAGCACGCGCCAACGCCCGTCGCCGCCGCGTACGAGATCGCAGCCGGACACGTGGCAGTAGATCCCTCCCGGCGCGCGGACGCCATGGACCGGCCGCGCGAAGCATGGTCGGCTGACGACGAGCGACCACGGCACGATCCCGGCGCGCATGATCTCGTGGGCGTGGTAGACGTCATCGACGAACGCGTTCAACGCCCTGATCCGCTGCGCGAGGCCGCGTTTGATCGTGGTCCACTCCGCCGCCGTCAGCACCCGCGGGACGAGATCGAGGGGAAACGGACGATCTCTTCGCTCGCCGTCGGTCCCGGCCACCTCGAACGTGATCCCCTGCTGCATGAAGATCGTGTCACGGCGCCGGCCCGCCGCCTGGAGCGCCTCAGGTCCGAGGCGTTGCAGCGTTGCAATCAGCGGCGCCGCGTGCGGGCGCGGTGCTCCATCCTCGTCGAGCAGCTCGTCGCGGCACCCTTGAGGGACTCGGTAGCCCTCGATCGGGCGCACTTCGGTCATCTCCATATCTTTACTGCCTGTCGGTACCGATCGCTATGGCCAGGTGGCCAACCCACTGACCGGATGTTCCAGCGCGGGGGCGGGCGGCGACCGCCTGGCCCGTCCCGGGGGGAGGGGTGGATCTCGACCGCGGCTATGATCAGCCGATTCCAGGGCGCTACCCCCTGCGATTCACACACCGGCCCCTGCCAACTCGCAGTTCGCACCCGACGACTATGAGCATCCGACTCGCGATCGAGCACCGGACGTCCTATCGCTACGACCGGCCGATCAGGCTGGGACCGCACGAGGTCCGACTGCGCCCCGCACCACACTGCCGCACTCCGATCCTCGCGTACTCGCTTCAAGTGACGCCGGGGGAGCATTTCGTCAACTGGCAGCAGGACCCGTTCGGCAACTACCTCGCGCGGTTCGTGTTTTTGAAACCGACGCCCGAGCTCACGGTGCACGTCGACCTGGTCGCCGACATGACCGTGATCAACCCGTTCGACTTCTTCGTCGACGAACAAGCGCGCGCCTGGCCGTTCCGGTACGAGCGTTCGCTGGCGCACGATCTGGCACCGTACCTCGAAACCAACGGCGAGCGTGGACCGCTGTTCGACGCCTGGGTGACGGACGTTCCGAGGGCCGTCACGCCGATCACCGACTTCCTCGTCGAGCTCAATCGTCGTGTGCTCAGCGACGTCGCGTACTCCGTTCGGATGGAAGCGGGCGTGCAGACGCCCGAGGAGACGCTCGAGCGGGCCGTCGGGTCGTGCCGCGACAGCGCCTGGCTGCTCGTGCAGATCCTGCGGCGGCTCGGGATCGCGGCGCGGTTCGCATCCGGTTATCTGGTGCAGCTCGCCGAGGACGATCCACCCGACGACGGCAGGCGCCCGCAGAGCGATTTCACGGACCTCCATGCCTGGGCCGAGGCGTACATCCCCGGCGCCGGCTGGATCGGGCTCGATCCGACCTCGGGCCTGCTCGCCGGCCAAGGGCACATCCCGCTGGCGTGCACGCCCTCGCCGACGTCGGCGGCGCCGATCAGCGGTTCACATGACACGGCCGAAACGACGTTCGAGTTCTCGAACGTCGTGCGGAGGATCCACGAGCCTCCTCGCGTGACGCTTCCCTATACGGATCAGCAGTGGCGGCGGATCGACGACCTCGGCCGCGCAGTCGACGCGCAGCTGGAAGCGGGCGACGTCCGGCTGACGATGGGCGGCGAGCCGACGTTCGTGCTGACCGGTCAGACGGACGCGGCCGAATGGAACACGCTCGCCGTCGGCGGGCCCAAGCGCGAACTCGCGAGCGCGCTCACCAAGCGCCTCGCCGCCGCGTTCGCCACCGGCGCGCTGATCCATCACGGCCAGGGTAAGTGGTATCCGGGCGAGCCGCTGCCGCGCTGGCAGATCGGCGTCTACTGGCGCACCGACGGGCAGCCGCTGTGGCGCGACGCCGGCCTGCTCGCCGACCCGACGCAGACCGGAGCGTCGAGGATCGCGGACGCGGCCAAGCTGATGACCGCGATCGGCGATGCGCTCGGGCTCCCCGACGATGTCCGCTACCCCGTGTACGAGGATCCGCTCGAGCAGTTGTGGCACGAATCGCGCCTGCCCGCCGGACGGCGACCGCCGCGGCCCTCGCCCGACCCGCGCGACGCTGCCCTCGCCGACGCCGATGCGCGCGCCGCGATCGTCCGGACGCTCGATGCGCAGCACGGCGAGCCACGGGGCTGGGCGCTGCCGCTGCACCGCGAGCCCGGCGAGCCGTCCTGGTCGACCGGCCGTTGGCTGTTGCGCCGCGGACATGTGTTCCTGATTCCCGGCGACTCGCCGATCGGCCTGCGCCTGCCGCTTGACTCGCTCACCTGGACCCCGCCTCCGCCCGACAACGAGCAGTCGCTGTTTCGCGGCGTGCACGACCTCGCCTCGGATCCGCCCGCGGCAGGCGTACGAGTGGCAGAATCGCCGCCGATCACCGCCCTCTGCGTCGAGCTGCGCGACGGTCGTGTCCACGTCTTCCTGCCTCCGTTCGAAGAGCTCGCCCACGTCGCGGAGCTGATCGCCGTGGTCGAGGATGCGGCCGCCGCCACGGGCGGTCCGGTGGTCGTCGAGGGCTATTCGCCCCCGCGAGACACCCGTCTGCGGCAGTTCGTGGTCGCGCCAGATCCAGGCGTGATCGAGGTCAACATCCACCCGAGCGCGTCGTGGCCGGAACTGGTCGAGCGGACAATGACAATGGTCCGGGAGGCTCGCGCGGTGGGGCTGGGGACGGAGAAGTTCGCGCTCGATGGCACGCACACCGGCACCGGAGGCGGCGGCCACATCACGCTCGGCGGCCCCACCCCCGCCGACAGTCCGCTGCTGCGCCGGTCGGACCTGATGCGCAGCCTGCTGACGTACTGGCAGCACCACCCGGCGCTTTCGTACCTGTTCGCGGGACGCTTCGTCGGCCCGACCAGCCAGGCGCCGAGGATCGACGAGGGGCGTCATGAGAGCCTGTACGAACTCGAGATCGCGTTCGCCGAGCTCGAGCGCCTGGGGGGCGCCGGACCTGCGCCCCCGTGGCAGGTCGATCGTCTGCTCCGCCACCTGCTGGTCGACGTCACCGGCAACACCCACCGCGCCGAGTTCTGCATCGACAAGCTGTTCAGTCCCGAGTCGGAGCGCGGCCGACTCGGCGTCGTCGAGCTGCGCGGGTTCGAGATGCCGCCCCACCCGCAGATGGCGCTCGTGCAGGCGCTGCTCGTGCGTGCGCTGGTCGCGCGCTTCTGGGCGCAGCCGTATGCCGGGCCGCTCGTGCGCTGGGGCACGGAGCTGCACGACCGCTTCCTGCTGCCTTGGTGGGCTGAGGCCGATATCCGGGCCGTCGTCGGTGAGCTGAACGACCATGGGATCGCGTTCGAGATGGCGTGGCTGGAGCCGTTCCTGGAGTTCCGCTTCCCGCTGCTGGGCGCGGTCAACGTGCAGGACATCTCGGTCGAGCTGCGATCCGCGATCGAGCCCTGGCACGTGCTCGGTGAGGAGCTCGCGGCCACCACGGCGCGCTACGTCGACTCGTCGCTCGAACGGCTCCAGGTGCGAGTCGACGGCCTCACCGAGCCGCGTTACGCAGTCACTTGCAACGGCTTCCCGGTGCCGGTGCAGCCGACGGACACGCCGGGGACATACGTCGGCGGCGTTCGCTATCGCGCGTGGCAGCCGTGGTCGGCGCTGCACCCGACGATCGGCGTCCACGCTCCGCTGACGTTCGACATCGTCGACCGCTGGAGCGGTCGATCGCTCGGCGGCTGCAAGTATCACGTCTCGCATCCCGGCGGGCTCGCCTACGAGCGCTTTCCGGTCAACGCGGCCGAGGCGGAGACCCGGCGGGTGAGTCGCTTCGAGCCACTCGGACACACGCCCGGTCGGGTGGAGATCCCCGAGGTCCGCCGCAGCGGAGAATACGCTCGAACGCTCGATCTCCGCCGACCCTGGCCGCGCTGAGCAAGAACGAAGCGCGCGCCTCGTTGAAGATTCAGATGACGAGCACCGCACCGTTCAGATGACGAGCACCGCACCGCCACTGTCTCGCGCATACCGGCCGCTGCCGGGCTGTTACGACGAGATGGTCGATCCTGACGGTGTCCCCCGCCCGCATTGGCAGCACCTTGCGAGCGCGTTCGCCGAGCTCGGGGTCGACGAACTGCTGCACCGCCAGCAGGAGGCGCGTCGTCTGCTGGACCAGGATGGGGTGATCTACAACGCGTATCGCGAGTCCCCGCAGCCGGGGAGGCGCTGGCTGCTGGATCCGATGCCGACGCTCGTCTCGAGCCGCGAATGGCAGACGATCGAGAGCGGCGTGATCGAGCGCGCCGAGCTGCTGAACCTGATCCTCGAGGACATCTACGGACCCCGCGAGCTGCTCCGCCGCAGGCTGCTCCCACCGGAGGCCGTGTTCGGCCACGCCGGGTTCTTGCGGGCGTGCGACCAGATCCGACTACCGTGCAGCCAGCAGCTAGTCAGCTACGCCGTCGACATCGGCCGTGACCAACACGGTCGCCCGGCGGTGATCAGCGACCGCACCCAGGCCCCGTCGGGCTCTGGTTACGCGCTCGAGAACCGCACGGTCATCTCCCGCGTGCTGCCGAGCCTGTATCGCGACTCGCAAGTCCACCGGCTCGCGCCGTTCTTCCGCTCGCTGCGCCTCGCCCTGCAGGAGGTCGCCCCGCCTCGGGCCGAGGATCCACGGATCGTGGTGTTGACGCCCGGCCCGTTCAACGAGACCGCGTTCGAGCATGCGGTGCTGGCCTCATCGCTCGGTTATCCACTGGCACAGGGACGCGATCTGACGGTCCGCGGCGATCGGGTGTGGATGCGCTCGGTCGGCCAGCTCGAGCCGGTCGACGTGATCCTGCGCCGGGTCGACGGGTGGTTCTGTGATCCGCTCGAGCTCAAGCCCGACTCACACCTGGGCGTCCCCGGGCTGCTCGAGATGGCGCGGTCGGGCACGGTCTCGGTCGTCAACACGGTCGGCTCGAGCGTGCTCGAAAACCCCGCACTGATGGCGTTTCTGCCCGGCCTCAGCGAGCACCTGCTGGGAGCGCCGCTGCGGCTCGCGAGCGCGCCCACGTGGTGGTGCGGCGACGACGAGCACCGTTCGTACGTGCTCGCGAATCTCGACCGGCTGATTCTCCGCCCGACCTTCGGCCAGGCCTGGCCGGCGTCGGTCCACGGGTGGGAGCTGAGCGACAGCGAGTTGGACACGCTCCGGCAAGCGATCGAGGAACGACCGCTCCATTGGGTCGGCCAGGAGCCGCTGGCGATGGCGTCCGCGCCGATCCTGACCCCGGCAGGACTGGAGTCCCGGCGCAGCGTGTTGCGAGCGTTCGCGATCGCGCGCAAGGATTCATACGTCGTGATGCCCGGTGGCCTGACGAGGGTTGCGCCGGACGGCGACGCAAGCCCGATCTCCAACCAGGCCGGCGCGATCACGAAGGACACGTGGGTGCTGGCGTCCGAACCTGAGCCGCTGACCGGGTTCTGGCTCCAGCCCGGGCCCGCGGTCGAGGGCATCGACCCGATGTCCTCGATGCCGTCGCGCGCGGCCGAGAGTCTGTGGTGGCTGGGTCGTTACGCGGAGCGCGCGGAGGCGCTGACGCGGCTGCTGCGAACGGTCCACGATCGGCGCAACGAGTTCCAGGGCAGCACCAACCCGGCGGGGATTGACGCACTTCGCGCGCTGCTCGTCGCGCTGACGACCGTCAGCACCACCTATCCCGGGTTCGTCGGCGAGGGATCGCGCGAGCGGCTCGAGTCGTCCGGGCCGGAGCTACTCGATCTGGTCGTCAACGAGCGGCGGCCCGGAACCGTCGCCCATGCCGTACGGGCTCTGCTGGACAACGCACACGCGGTGCGCGATCAGCTGTCGCGCGACACGTGGCTGGTCGTCGGTCCGCTCGAACGCGCGATCACGGACCTCGGCGACCCGGTCGTCGACCCCCAGGCGCACACGCAGACGGCGCTCCAGGAGGTGATGCGCAGCCTGCTCGCACTCGGCGGGCTCGGCGTCGAGAGCATGGTCCGCGATGTCGGGTGGCGGTTCATGGATGCAGGCCGCCGCCTCGAGCGCGGGGTGCAACTGCTGTCGCTGCTCCGTGCCACCGTCCCCGAGGCCCGCGGTACAGCCACCGACAGCCTCGTGCTCGAGTCGGTGCTGTCGGCCGCGGAGAGCATCATCACGTACCGGTTCCGGTACCGCTCCCACGCGCAGCTCGAGACGGTGCTCGACCTGCTGCTGCTGGACCGCGGCAACCCGCGCTCGCTCGCCTACCAGCTGGACCGCCTGACCGAGGACCTCGACGTGCTGCCGCTCCAGTCCGACCCGCGGCTGCGCGAGGAACAGCGGCTCGTGCTCGAGACGTTCACCGCGCTGCGCCTCGCCGACCCGGGTGCGCTCGTGGCCGACCGGGTGGATGGGCGCCGCCCGGCGCTCGATGCGCTCCTCGAGCGCCTGCTGGAGCTGCTACGGCGAACCGGCGAAGCCGTGGACAGCACGCATTTCGTGCACGTGGCGCCGACCTTCTCGCTCGTCGGCCCAGCCGGCTCGGAGCCGTCGATCGGAAAGGCTGCGTGACACGGATGACAACGACCTTCCAGGTCAGGCACCGCACCGAGTACGAATACGAATCGGAGGTCTCGTCGAGCTACGGTCAGCTCCATCTGCTCCCCCGGGAGCTGCCCGGTCAGAGGTGTCTGAGCGCTGAGGTGACAATCGATCCGGTGGCGGAGGAATACCGAGAGCGGGTCGACTTCTTCGGCAATCGCGTGTCGTTCCTCGCGATCCACGAGCCCCACCGGGCGCTGACCGTGACCGCCAGCAGTCTCGTCGAGGTCGACGCGCGCCCGGAGCGCACGTCGCTGGTCGGCGGTCGCCCGTGGGAGCACGCGCGGGAGGCGGTCCGGAGCGGCCAGGTGCCGGACCCGGTCGAGGCGGCGGAGTTCGTGCTCGGCTCGCCCCTGGCGGAGGCCGCTGATATCTACCGCGAGTACGCCTCGGCGTCGTTCACGCCCGGCCGCGATCTACTCGACGCTGTCAGCTCGCTGTCTGCCCGGATCCACGCCGACTTCAGATACGAGCCGGGGTCGACGTCCGTCACCACGCCACTCGCGGAGGTGTTCGAGCAGCGCAAGGGGGTGTGCCAGGATTTCGCCCATCTCGGGATCGCTTGCCTGCGTTCGGTGGGGCTTCCGGCTCGGTACGTGAGCGGCTATCTCGAGACCGACCCGCCGGCCGGGCTCCCGAGGCTGACCGGCGTGGACGGATCGCACGCCTGGTTCTCGCTGCTCGTGCCGGAGGCCGGCTGGATCGACGTCGACCCGACAAACGACCAGCTCGTCAACGGTCGCTATATCGTCACCGCCTATGGACGCGACTACCGTGATGTCCCACCGATGAACGGCGTGATCTACACCGAAGGCAAGACCGAGACCCTGAACGTCGTGGTCGACGTTGTGGCGGTCGCGGGCTGAGCGGGTATCACGGTCCCATGCGCTCGTTCAGTTGCGGCCGCTGTGGCCAGCTCGTGTTCTTCGAAAACAGCCTCTGCCTACGATGCTCCGCTGCCCTCGGGTTCGTTCCCTCGGTACTGGATCTTGTCGTCCTCGACGGCCCCCAGGCGTCCGGGGCGCGCGCGTGCGCCAACGCGACGCTGGCCGAATGCAACTGGTTGGTCGAGCCTGGCGACCCGGGCTCGCTGTGCCGCAGCTGCGTCCTGACACGGACTCGCCCGGCCGACTCCGACACCGCTTCGCTCGCGGCGTTCGCGAGTGCAGAGGCCGCGAAGCGGCGGCTCGTGTTTCAGCTCCTCGACCTGGGGCTCCCGATCCGCGACGACCTTGCGTTCGACCTGCTTTCGAGCCAGTGGGCCCCAGTCCTCACGGGCCACGACGACGGGGTGATCACGATCGATCTCGCCGAATCGGACGATGCTCGACGCGAGCAGCGGCGGGCCGAGTTAGGCGAACCTTACCGCACCGTGCTCGGGCACTTTCGACACGAGATCGGGCACTACTACTGGCCGATCCTGATCGAGCAGGCCGGTGAGCTGGAACGTTGGCGCTCGCTGTTCGGCGACGAACGGATCGACTACGACAGCGCGCTGCAGCGTCACTACGAGCAGGGACCGCCGGGCGACTGGAGCCAGTGGCACGTAAGCGCCTACGCGGCCACGCACCCGTGGGAGGATTGGGCGGAGACGTTCGCTCACTACCTTCACATTCGCGACACGCTGCAGACGGCAGCGGCGTTCGGGCTGATTGTCGCCGGGCCCCAAGCGACCCGGGACGAGTCGCTGAGCGCGGCACCCAGGCACGCTGACCCCCGCTCGTTCGAGTCGCTGATCGGCGACTGGCTGCCGCTGACGTACGCGCTGAACGCCGTGAACCGCAGCATGGGCCGCGGCGACCTGTACCCGTTCACGCTCGCGCCGACGGTGATCGACAAGCTGACGTGCGTGCATGAGCGGATTCAGTCGGTTGCCAGTCGCCGGTGAGAGGTGGATCGCGCTCGACGGCGATCGCAGCGGCAGCCCGGTGTGGTTAGCTTGATCGATGGCGCAGACGGCGGCCGGGCGATCCACGAGCCGCCGGTGCCGCCGCGCTGGTGGCTTACCAGAGCTCGAGCGAAGGGTTACGGACATGGATGCAGTGACGGTGGTGCCGCACCAAGCCGGTACTGCGAGGCTGGAGGACATCGCCGAGCCCGATCCGGCGCTCGGCTCGGTGCTGGTGGAGGCGCTCGCCGTGGGCGTGTGTGGCACCGACGTGGAGATCGCGGAGGGTCTGTACGGCTGGGCCCCCCCAGGGCGCGAGCGGTTGGTCCTCGGCCATGAATCGATCGGCCGGGTGGTGGATCCGGGACTGAGTGGGCTGTCGGTCGGGGATCTCGTCGTCGGGATCGTGCGCAGGCCCGACCCGGGGCCCTGCCCGAACTGTGCCGTGGGGGAGTGGGACATGTGCAGCAACGGCGGCTACACCGAGCGCGGGATCAAGGAGATCGACGGCTTCATGTCCGAGCGGTGGCGGATCGAGCCGGAGTATGCGGTGCCCGTCGACAGCGCGCTCGGGAGCCTCGGCGTGCTGCTGGAGCCGACCACGGTCGTAGCCAAGGCTTGGGAGCAGATTCTCGCCATCGGCCCCCGCACGTTCTGGGACCCGGAGCGGGTCCTGGTGGCCGGCGCGGGGCCGATCGGGCTGCTCGCGGCGCTGATCGGCGTGCAGCGTGGGTTCGACGTGCACGTGCTGGATCGGGCCACGAGTGGTCCGAAGCCAGACCTCGTCGCAGGGCTTGGCGCGACTTACCACTCGTCGAGCTTCGCCGAGCTTCCGCTCCGGCCCGACATCGTGATCGAGTGCACGGGCGTCCCCGCACTGATCCTGCAGTCACTCATGCAGACAGCGCCCGGCGGCGTGATCTGCCTCACGGGCGTTGGCGCTCCGGCCACACTCCCAGACGTGTGGAACCAGTCGCTGGCCACGCACCTCGTGTTGAACAATCTGGTCGTGTTCGGTTCGGTCAACGCCAACCGGCGGCACTACTACCGGGCCGCCAAGGCGCTGGCGCGCGCGGAGCACGCCTGGCTCGAGGGTCTGATCACGTCCCGCGTCGCCCCGGACGAATTCCAGCGCGCGCTCGATCGCGGACCCGACGACATCAAGGTAGTGGTTCAGTTCGAGTAACGATGATCTCCGGGCGCGGATCCGGTCGCTAGGCTGGCGACATGGAATGGCAATGGCCCGTCGGCGCCGTCCTCGCGTTCCTGCTCGCGCTGATGACGACTCCCGCCGGTGTCTCCGGCGCGGTGCTGCTGTTGCCGATCCAGCTCAGCGTCCTGGACGTCCCGAGCCCGTCGGTCACCCCGACCAACCTGCTGTTCAACGTTGCCGCAACTCCAGGCGGCCTGTTGCGCTTCGCGCGCGAGCACCGGCTGAACGGCCCACTCACGCGCCTGCTCGTCGCGGGAACGCTCCCCGGTGTGATTGCCGGAGCGATCATCAGGGTGGAGCTGTTTTCCGGGTCACGCAGCTTCAGCGTGATCGCCGCGCTCGTGCTGCTCCCGCTCGGCCTGTGGCTGCTGCTCGGCGCCCAGAACCTCGCCAGACCACGACCAGAACCGACCCGCCGCCACCAGCGCGTCACCTGGCTGATCGCGCTCGCCGTCGGCACGGTCGGCGGGATCTACGGGATCGGCGGCGGCTCGATCCTGGCGCCGATCCTGATCGCGATCGGCTACTCGGTGTACGAGGTCGCTCCCGCGACGCTCGCCGCCACGTTCCTGACCTCCGTTGCCGGCATCGCGACCTACCAAGTCCTTCAGCTGACCCACCACGGCCCGATCGCACCGCAATGGATTCTCGGCGCGTTTCTCGGCGCCGGCGGGTTCCTCGGCAGCTACTGCGGCGCCAGGCTGCAACACCGGCTACCCGAAACGAGCCTCAGGCGCCTGCTCGGCCTGATCGCCTGCCTGATCGCGGCCCGCTACCTCCAAGCCGCGGCGACCGATCCAGGTCAACGACGGGACGCGAGGGCCGCGGCGGCGCGACTCGAGCTCCCGCCGCGTTCGGCGACGCTCGCTTGAGGCGCCCGGGAGCGCGGTGCCCGAGACCGCGGTGCCCGAGACCGCGGTGCCCGAGACCGCGACTGCGCGTTCAAGAACCCCACGCCTGGTGGATCTCGAATGCGTCCATCTTCCGGTACAGGCTGGACCTCGATATTCCGAGCCGCTCCGCCGCACGCACCTTGTTGCTCCGACAGGCCGAGAGGGCGTCGACGATCGCGTTGAACTGCACCTGCTGCAGCCACGTGAGCCCGCGGGGGCGTCACAGGCGATATTCCCGCGGGAGGTCCACCCGGCCACTGCTGCGCGACGAGCGCTGACACGACCTCGGGGAGCTGCGCGAGCTGCTGCACTCGATATCCACGCGGCGCGGCGCGTCGACCACGCCGGCGCGCAGCTTTGAGAACATGCGCTCGAAGACGATCGGTTCCGAGTAATACCTGCTGTCCCGCGTGCGTTGGAGCAGCGACACACGGTGGGAGGCCAGCGTCTCATGGCCCCAGGTGATCCCGGCCGCCTGCTTCTTGTAGGCCCTGCTGATAACCGCCATCGAGTCAATCCTCTCCGCTATGCCTCGCTCGTCTCTTTCAGGTGAAACAGGCGTCGCTCGTCCAGTCTGGTCGGTTAGCGCCAACCAAGAGCTGTCAGTGATTGTCGGCAGCGTCGGCGTCAGCCCGGGTTCTTCGGCAACGGGTGGCGGGGGCGGAAGCCCGGGGGGTGGCGCCGGGGGTAACGGAGTACACGCCGCCAACGGAAGTGGTGGTGGGGGCGGTGGTGGCTATTCCGGGCTGGTTGGCCCGTCCAGCAGTCCGCTGGTGATCGCCGCCGGCGGCGGAGGCGGCGGCTCCTTTGGGAGTGGGTCCGACAGCGGCGCCGTGGGTGGTGCCGGCGGGACTCCGGACGGCGGCGCCGGAGGTAGCGAGACCTTCTTCTTCACCGCCGGCGGTGGTGGCGGCGGCACCACCACCGAGGGTGGCGCGGCCGGCGGTCGCCAGCTCAGCGTGTGCCAAGGGGGGATCGTCCCGATGTCTGATGGCGTCAGCGGTTCGAGTCTTGCCGGCGGCCAGGGCGGCGAAGGCGCCCTTGGTGCTGGCGGTGGCGGTGGCGGCTACTACGGCGGCGGTGGTGGTGGCGGCGGTTGCAGCGTCGGCGGCGGCGCCGGTGGTGGCGGTTCGAGCTTCGGGATCAGCGGCCTCACCAACGAGACGACGGAAGCATCCGCTGCGTCGGTGACGATCACCTACGTCCCCTCTCCGCCATCGGCGTCGATCGGCACGCCGGCCAACGGCGCGACCTACGCTCAGAGGCAGGTCGTGAATTCGAGCTTCAGCTGCACCGAGGCGGCCGGCGGCCCAGGGATCGCGTCGTGCCTGGACTCGAACGGGTCCGGCTCACCGGGGACGCTCGATACGGCCACAGTGGGCGCGCACACGTACACGGTGACGGCGACGAGCAAGGATGGCCAGACCGGTACCGCGAGTATCGTCTACACGGTCGCGGCAGCGCCGTCGGCGGTGATCTCCTCACCGGCCGGCGGTGGGGTGTACACGGTGGGGCAGCGTGTGGCGGCCGACTTTGGTTGCGCGGACGGCGCGGACGGCCCGGGCCTGTCCTCGTGTGCGGGGACGGTCGCTGCCGGTCAGCCGATCGATACCGGCAGCGCTGGGCCGCACAGCTTCACAGTGACAGCCACCAGCAAAGACGGGCAGCGTACGACCGCGACGGCCAGCTACACGGTCGTGTTGCCCGATGACCGGTTTACGATCAGCGACCTGCGCACCAGCCCCAACGGGACGGTGCGCTTCCGGGTCGCGTTCCCGGGGCCCGGGATCGCGGATGTGATGGAGAGCGCCTGGCTTGACAACTTCGCGCGCGTCGCGGACCTGCTGGGCCCCGCGCCGGGCAGATTCGTGTTTGCCAGAAAACACCTGCAGGTGTCGGGGGCGGGGACGGTCGCAGTGACCGTGACCCCCAACCAGCGGGGACGGCAGCTGATCGCGCACCACCGTTACCTGGTCGTGATCCGCCTGTGGGTCAGCTACACACCGACCAACGGCCTCCAGCGCAACATCGGCCTCTACGGCCTCCACCTCACCCACCGCACACACCACCACCACCACCACCACGGCTAAACCACCTCGCGCGTCCGGTCCCCATCTGCTCGGCGCCCACCCCACCGATACGGTCACGCTCCAGGAGCCGAAATCAGCCCACAGATACAGCCGGTTTGATCGAGAAGGAGTCACGACGGCGTCGTGACTCCTTCAGGCGTAACGGGGCCGTGCGTGCTCGCTGTCTCGCGTGGCTGCTTCATCGCCGCACCGATAGCCACACCTGGCGCGCCGAGTGGACCGGCGGTCGGTCAGCCGATCAACGCTCACGTCCGTCGAGTCGGTGGCAACCACGGCCGGCGATCGGCTGGACGCCGCTGGTGCTGTGGATTGCGAAGAAGGGTTCCCGGCGACCGTCGGCGCCCCCGTTCACAGATGGCTCAGCTCAAGCGCGGGGTCCGTATATCAACGGCGTTGACGCCCAGGCGGTCAGGCGCCGCCGAAGGCGTCGGCGCGGGCCGCCGCCCAGG
>Ga0187766_10000845_pt1 | contig 17501 bp, 15 predicted proteins | sample 0216_QUI02_MP05__4_FD_132971 | JGI IMG/M metagenome (GOLD analysis project Ga0187766, IMG submission 132971) | Tropical peat soil microbial communities from peatlands in Department of Meta, Colombia - 0216_QUI02_MP05_20_MG | ecosystem: Environmental > Terrestrial > Soil > Wetlands > Peat ... | reverse complement strand
CAGCCAGTGGGGGCTGAAGACGGCCGTCGTCGAAAAGGATCCGTTTCTCGGCGGCACTTGCCTGCATGTCGGCTGCATTCCGACCAAAGTTTTCCTGCACCACGCTGATATCTACGACAATTTCAAGCGCGCCGAGGAATTTGGGTTCGAAGTGAAGGACGTGAAGGTGAATTGGCCCGCGATGCTCGCGCGTAAGCAGAAAATCGTGAACAAGCATGCGGGCGGAATCGGCGTCCTGTTCAAGAAAAATAAAGTGGATTCGATTACCGGCTGGGGGCGCATTGCCGGGCCCGGGCGTGTGTCAGTCGAAAAAGATGGCAAGACCGCTGAGCTGGAGACCACTTACACGATGCTCGCGACAGGATCGGATGCGCGCTCGCTCCCAGGGGTTCAGATCGACGGCAGCACGATCCTTACGAATCGTGAGATTTTGCAGCTGGATGCGATTCCTAAATCCCTTGTCGTGGTGGGAGCGGGCGCCGTCGGCGTCGAATTTGCGTCGATTTTCGGAACGTTTGGCAGCGAAGTAACCATCCTCGAGGCGCTGCCGCGCATCGTTCCCCTGGAAGATGAAGAGATTTCGGCGGAGCTCGACAAAGCGTTCAAGAAGAAGGGCATCAAGATCGAGACGGGCGCGATGGTCGAGTCGGTAAAGAAAGATGCGAAAGGCGCGACGGTCAGTTTCAAAGACAAGACTGGCAAAGCGCAGACGATTTCGGCCGAAAAAGTACTGATTGGTGTCGGACGCCGCCCGATGACGGAAACGGTGGGCCTGGAAAAAACAAAAGCTCAGGTCGAGCGTGGTTTCGTGCATACGAATGCCTATCTGGAAACTGCCGAGCCGAGGCTCTATGCCATCGGCGATATCGTCGCCGGGCTGCCACAACTCGCGCACGCCGCTTCGATGGAAGGCATCATCGCGGTGGGACGGATGGCCGACAAAGATGTGCAGCCGTTTGACAAGAAGCGCTGTCCCGCTTGCACGTACTGCGAGCCGCAAATCGGATCGATTGGCTTGACCGAGAAGCAGGCGCGGGACGCCGGATTCGACGTCAAGACCGGCAAATTCCCGTTTCTGGGTAATAGCAAAGCGACGATCCTTGGGCAACACGAAGGCTTCATCAAGGTCGTGGCGGAGGCGAAATACGGCGAGATTCTGGGCGTGCATGCGATTGGGCCGCTCGCGACCGAAATCATCGCGGAGCCCGTCGCGGCACTCGGACTCGAAGCGACGCTCGACGACATGGCAGCGACGATCCATGCGCATCCAACCGTATGGGAAGCCATGGGTGATGCATTCAATTCCGTGCGCGGCCTGACGATCAACTTCTAACCAGCCGCACTCGATGACTCAGCTTCGGAAACATTTATGAATCGGAGCGACACAACATGTTGGGTGGTCAACCTCGGCACGATCGACTACGACCGTGCGAGCGAATTGCAAGGCCAGCTAGTTGAAGCTCGCAAAGTCCGCGTGATTCCGGATGTGCTGCTGCTGTGCGAGCACCCGCACGTCATCACGCTCGGTCGGAATTCGCACCGGGAACACCTGCTTGCCGGCAGTCGAATGCTCGATCAAATGGGTGCCCGAGTGCATCCCTCCGATCGCGGGGGCGATATCACGTATCACGGTCCCGGCCAGATTGTCGGCTATCCGATTCTCGACCTCACGGAGCATCGCCGCGACATCCGCTGGTATGTCGACCAGCTTGAGGAAGTGATGATCCGAGCGACGGGCGATTTCGGCGTCGCGGCGAAGCGCATTGAGGGTCAACACGGTGCCTGGATTGATACACTGGAGGGCGAGCGGAAAATCGGTGCGCTCGGCGTGCATCTGAGCCGCTGGGTGACTTCGCACGGATTCGCCTACAACGTATCAACCGATCTTCGGTATTTTGATCTGATCGTTCCGTGCGGAATCGCAGGGAAAGGCGTCACATCGCTTGAACGGATGCTGGGGCGCGCGATTTCGATGGATGAAGTACGCGACCGAATCGCTTCTCATTTCTGTAGTACCTTCAACCGCCGTCTCGAGCGGATCACGCGCGAGCAGTTGGCCGGGTCGCTCGGTTCGACGCGGGAAACGCATGCTGGTGCGCTCACGTCGATAGCATAGCTCTCAACAACAACTCAAGCCTGCCTTGCGGCAGCGCGGCACAGCAACTAGGCGGTGCAAGGACGCATGAACGCGAAGCTGACTCCCGAACAACACCTTGAGCTCTATTACTTCATGCAGCTCAACCGCCAGCTCGAGGAGCGGCTCGTTCGGCTCTTCCGGCAAAACAAGATTGTCGGCGGCGTGTATTCGAGCCTCGGCCAGGAAGCTGTTTCGGTTGGAACCGCCTACGCCCTCGAGTCGCGAGATTGGCTTGCGCCAATGATTCGCAATATCGGGGCGCTGCTAGTGAAGGGGTTCAAGCCTCGCGACATCTTCACGCAGCACATGGCGAAGTACACCTCGCCCACGCACGGGAAAGACGGTACGAGCCATTTCGGCGACCTCAAAGTCCGGCACGTCATCTCGCCTATATCGATGCTAGGCGACCTGATCCCCGTAATGACGGGCGTGGCGATGGCTGGGCGTTACCTTGGGCAGAAGATCGTGGCGCTGACGTGGATCGGAGACGGAGGCAGCTCCACGGGCGCGTTTCACGAAGGATTGAACTTCGCGGCCGCACAGCGCGCGCCGTTCGTGCTCGTGCTCGAAAACAATCAATGGGCGTACTCGACTCCGGTGGCGCGGCAAGTTCCGCTGCGCGACCTGGCCGACCGCGCGAAAGCGTATGGCATTGCAAGCAGGATTGTGGACGGCAACGATGTGCTCGCCGTCTATGAGACAACTAGGGGCGCCGTTGACGATTGCCGCGCGGGACAAGGGCCTGTGCTGATCGAAGTGAAAACGATGCGCATGAAGGGTCACGCGCAGCACGACCCGGCGGAATACGTCCCGAAGGCGATGTTTGAGTACTGGAAGGCTCGCGACCCGATTGCGCGCTATGAAGCGTATCTGACCGAGCACAAGCTCTGGGACGCGAAGAAAAAGGCCGTAATCGACTCCCGCATCGAGCGTGAGCTCGATGAAGATCAGAAGTTCGCGGAAGAGTCGCCGATGCCGCTGCCCGAACAGGCGAACGAAGGTGTGTATTGCGAGGGCTGCCACACGATTGAAGCCGATTGGAAGCGTTCGAAAAAGGAAGTGATGCCGCCGGCGGCGAGCGTCGAAGCAGTATGGAAGGTCACGGATTTCGGCGCCGCCGGCGCGCCGCCTCGTCCGGCGCCAGGAGTAGCTGCCGCGGCGGCGAAGCAGGCGGCCGCACCCGAGGAAGAAATTGCGATTGAAAAGCAGGCGCCGCTCCGCGTTCCGTTTGGCCGCGGACCGAAGGATCGGGCATTCGAACGCGAGCGGCAGGAAAAGCACGCCGCCAAGCCGCATCACCACAAACGGCGGAGACGCTGACGATGCCTGAGATCACGATGCTCGAAGCCATCCGCGAAGCTCTCTTTGAAGAGATGGAGCGCGACCCCGCCGTCGTCACACTCGGCGAGGACATCGGCGTCTATGGTGGAGCATTCAAGGTGACTGAAGGATTGCTCGCGAAGTACGGCCCCGAGCGCGTGATCGACACGCCCATCAGCGAGACCGCAATCGTCGGTGCGGCGTGCGGAATGAGCTATCTCGGCCTGCGGCCTGTGGCGGAAATGCAGTTCATCGATTTCATCGCCTGCTGCTTCAATCAGGTGACAAATTTCGTCGCCAAGTCGCACTACCGCTGGGGCGCGCCGGTACCGCTGGTGCTGCGCGGGCCCTCGGGAGGCGGCGTGCACGGCGGACCGTTTCATTCGGCAAACCCGGAGATGTACTTCGTGCACACGCCGGGTCTGAAGGTGGTTTACCCTTCGACCGCCTACGACGCGAAAGGGCTGCTCAAATCGGCAATTCGCGACAATAATCCTGTGCTGTTCTTCGAGCACAAATTTCTCTACCGGCGCATCAAGGAAGATATCCCTCGTAGCGACTACACGGTGCCGATCGGCAAGGCTGTAGTGCGGCGCGAGGGGCATGATCTGACGATTGTGAGCTACGCAGCCGCGGCGCACACGTCGCTCGAAGCTGCTGCGGCGCTGGCGAAGGATAGGATTGAAGCGGAAGTGATCGACCTGCGGACGCTCCTGCCGCTTGACCGCGAGACGATTCTCAATTCGCTGAAGAAGACGAACAAGCTGCTCGTGGTGCACGAAGATACACGCACGGGTGGCATCGCGGGGGAGATCGCCGCGCTAGTCTGCGAGGGGGCATTCGATCACCTGGATGGACCGATCGCGCGTGTCACAGGGCTTGATACGCCTGTGCCCTATTCGCCGCCGTTGGAAGAAGCGTTTCTTCCGAGCGTCGAAAAAGTTGCGGCTGCCGCGCGGGAATTGGCAAAATACTAATTTGATCGAGAGAGGGGCGTGAGCCTTGGGAAAAACCAAGGGTTTGAATGTAGCCGAGTTCGAAGTCGGGTCAGAGGTTCGCATTGCTGACCGCAGCTTCTTGGAGAATTTTCTCGAAGAGGGGCAGTACCACAACGAACTCGAGCCCGCACAGGTTGAATACGCCGGCCGCGTCGCCAAGGTGCAGGCGGTCGAATTCTTCCACGGCGGAGATGAGATTTACACGCTTGAGGGAATTCCGGGCGTGTGGCACGAAGAATGTCTGAGCGCTGTTTAAGTTCCGAGTCCCCAGGAGAAAGCCATGGCTGTTGACGTCATTATGCCCCAGATGGGGGAAAGCATTTTTGAAGGCACGATCACCAAGTGGCTGAAGAAGCCCGGCGACAAGATCGAGCGTGATGAGCCGCTCTTCGAGATTTCAACCGATAAGGTCGATGCGGAAATTCCTGCGCCGGCAGCAGGCGTGCTGAAAGAGATCAAAGTCACCGAGGGCCAGACGGTGCCGATTCAGACCGTTGTGGCTGTGATCGACGCTGCAGGAGCCGCCGCAGCTGCCGCGGCACCTGCGCCTGCGGCGAAGCCAGAGGCCGCGAAGCCCGCGCCTGCCGCACCCAAAGTTGAAGCTGCGAAGCCTGCAGGTGCACCGCCGGCTCCTCCGGCACCGCCGAAGGCCGCCCCGATTCAGGCTGCGCCTGAAAGAGTAGGCGGCAACGGAGAGAAGGTTCGCAGCTCCCCGCTTGTTCGCCGCATCGCGCGCGAGCATCAGATTGACCTGACGCAAGTGCCCGGCACGGGCGCGGGCGGCCGCGTCAGCAAGCGAGACATCCTAGCCGCCGTCGAAGGCGGCGCTGCTGCGCCAGCCGGAGCCCCGAGCATGCCTCCGCCCCCTGCGCCTACGGCTCCGCGCGAAACTGGCATACCGCGCGAGCGGATGTACTTCGGCCACTACGAAGTGCAACCGATGTCCACCATGCGGCAGAAGATCGCCGAGCACATGGTGATGTCGAAGAGGACGTCGCCGCACGTTTACTCGATCGAGGAAGCAAACGTCACTGCCATCGCGGCACTGCGCGCGAAGAGCAAAGAGAAATTCGAGAAGGAATCCGGCACGAAGCTGACGTTTATGCCATTTTTCATCCGCGCGGCGGTCGAAGCTCTGCGCGCGTTTCCGACTGTGAATTCGTCGGTCGACGGAACGAATCTCGTTCTGCACAAAGAGTGCAATATCGGCATCGCCGTGGCGCTCGATTGGGGATTGATCGTTCCGGTGATCAAGAACGCCGAAGAGAAGAATTTCTACGGACTCGCTCGCTCGGTCAACGATCTCGCCGAGCGTGCACGCGCGAAGAAGCTCAAGCCCGAAGAGGTGCTCGAGAGCACGTTCTCGATCACCAATCCCGGCGTTTTCGGCGGCTTGATGGGCCTGCCGGTGATCAATCAGCCGAACGTGGCGATTCTCGGTCTCGGTACGATCGAAAAGCGTCCGGTCGTGATCGACGACGCCATCGCGATTCGTTCGATGGTCTATCTCACACTGTCCTACGATCACCGCGCGGTTGACGGAGCCATCGCGCACCAGTTCATGGGCCACATCAAACACACGCTTGAAAACTGGGCAGAGCCGATTCTGTAGAGCAGCTTCGAATAGCCGATCTTATGCATCGGTCGGCTCTGATCGGCCTCCTTCATGTCCCCTGCTAAGACGAGCGACGCCTGGGGCATCCCGCCTTGGCGAATAGATTTCACTCCGCCTAGGAAGCCGCTTCCAGATTTCGCGGACGTCGCCATCATCGGAGCAGGGTTTACTGGTCTCGCCGCCGCAGCGTGGCTGCGCGCTCTCGCTCCCGAAAAATCTGTCGTAGTCCTGGAAGCCGGACGCATCGGCCACGGAGCCAGCGGCCGAACGGGCGGAATCGTTCTCAGCGAGACCGCGGCAGGTGATCTTCCGGGCCTCGGAGACGTGCTGCCGGGCTTTCGACACATACTGAAAAAACTCAGCGTCGATTGCGATCTTCGTCTTCCGGGAGCCTGGGAGGTTGCTCGCAGCGCTGAAGCCGAGAGATCGGAAAATGGCCAGCCGCTTCGCGGTGAATCGCCAGTCGAATGGCAGGATTCCGGTACGCTGCGTGTTGTTAGCATCGTTCCAGGCGGGACGATCGATCCCGGAAAACAGGTAAGCGGGCTGGCCCGTGCTGCGGTGCGTTTGGGAGCCGTGGTGTTGGGAAACGCGTCAGTATTGCGGATCAATTGGAAACATCCTGCGGAGCTCCGCCTTGCGCGGGCTCGCCTGCGCGCCACAAATATTCTCTTCGCGACGAATGCGCTTTCTGCCCGCCTCTCGGCTCTCGACTCCGCTATCTATCCGAAGCTCACGCTCGCCGCGCGCACCGCTCCTCTGACCGAAAAGCAAATCGAAGCGATCGGTCTCGCCGAGGGAATCCCTTTCTATACGGTGGATTTTCCATATCTGTGGGGACGGGTCTGCTCCGATAACTCGATAATCTGGGGCGCGGGACTTGTCGACCCGCCTGAATCGGGCGATCTCGAAAAAGTTGACGTCGCGAGCGGCCCCTCCGCTCGGATGTTCGACGCGCTTGAAATGCGCGTGCACAAGCTGCATCCGGCTCTTGCGACTGCGAAGTTCACACACCGATGGGGAGGGCCCATCGCTTTCCGCAAAAACTTCCGTCCGATCTTCGCGCATCATCCAAAGAGCCGAAACGCCATCGTGTTGGGCGTTTTTGCGGGACATGGAGTGGCGCTCTCAGTTTATCTGGGCGCATGGGCAGCGGAAGCGCTGCTCGGCCGGCGTAAACTGCCGAGCTGGGGCCGGATCGGCTCGGCGAAAAATACTTCCAAACTTTGGTAGTTCAGGTTCCCATCGGCTGGGCGTGGTGTCTGTAGTCCTATGCCGTTTGCGCGACCGTTGTTAGAATTCGCCGACCATTGATGACTCCCGCCGGGGAAACTGCGACGCGTGGGCAAGCGACTCTCATAGGTGCGCGGCTCGACCGTCTTCCGACTACGCGATACATCTGGAAAATCCTTCTGCTGCTTTCGCTGGGCGGCTGCTTCGAATTCTACGATCTGTTTTTGATGACCTACATCGGTCCCGGCTTAACCCGCAGCGGACTCTTCTCCAGCGGCTCGGCCTCCTTCTTCGGACTAAGCGGACTCGCAAGTTTCGTATCCGCGACATTCGCAGGGCTGTTCATAGGAACGTTGGCGTTCGGTTTTGCGGCCGATAGATTCGGTCGCCGGACGGTTTTCACCTATTCGCTGCTGTGGTACACCGCCGGCTCGATCGTGATGGCTTTCCGGCTCAGCGCACCCGGGATCCTGCTGTGGCGGCTGATCACAGGTGTCGGAATTGGCGTCGAGCTGGTGACGATCGACACATATATCGCGGAACTCATGCCCAAGGAGATTCGTGGCCGTGCGTTTACCGTCAACCAAGTCGTGCAGTTCAGCGCCATACCGGTTGTGGCGCTCATCTCTTGGATACTCGTTCCGCGCAGTCCATTCGGCGTCGATGGCTGGCGTTGCGTAGTGCTGATTGGTAGCGTCGCAGCAGTATTCGTGTGGCTCATTCGGCGGAGCCTTCCGGAGAGTCCCCGTTGGTTGATCGCTCGAGGCCGCCTGTCTGAAGCAGAGCGCACGGTTGCAGGAATCGAAAAGCGGGTGGCCGCGGAATTTGGCAACGAACTTCCCGCGATCGGGCCTGAAAACCCTTCAGGTCCGCCGACCTCCGTCAAGTTCGTTCAAATCTTCCGCCCGCCATATCTGGGACGGACGGTAATGCTCATGGTTTTTCATCTGGCTCAGACAATCGGTTACTACGGCTTTGCTTCCTGGGTGCCCACATTACTCATCGCGGCAGGCACTCACACGACAGCCAGCCTCCAATACTCGTTTATCATCGCGGTATTCGCGCCTATCGGTCCGCTGTTGGTCTACGGCATTGCCGACAAGCTCGAGCGCAAATGGCAGATCGTATGGAGCGCGATCTGTATCGGAGGGTTTGGTCTGTTGTTCGCGCACCAGAAGGAGCCTGCATGGCTCATCGTGCTGGGCGTACTTTTGACGTGCTCGAATAACTGGCTGTCTGTGGCGTTTCACACCTATCAGGCCGAGTTGTTTCCAACCCAGGTGCGGGCGCAAGCCGTTGGTTTCGTTTATTCGTGGAGCCGCTTCAGCGCGATCTTCACGAGCCTGATGATCAGCTTTTTTCTGCAGCACTCCGGCGTGCGGGGCGTTTTTGCTTTCATCGCGGGTTCGATGTTACTCATCGTCTTTGTGATCGGCGCATTTGGTCCGCGGACGCGCGGTCTCGCGCTGGAATCGATCTCACATTGAGTGGATTAGCTTTGGGCTTTCGATTTGTTCAGCCCCACGGCGGCGCGAATGAGAGCCTTCAACGCCTCCTCGTCTATCTTCTCGCCCTCATGGAAATCGATGGCGCGCCTTATGTTCCCCTCAAGACTGGAGTTGAAGAGGCGCGATGGATCCTTCAAAGCCGCACCTTTGGCGAAAGTCATCTTCACGACGTTCTTGTAAGTCTCGCCCGTGCAGATCATACCGTCGTGATACCACACCGGAACGCCTCTCCACTTCCACTCCTCGACGACTTCGGGATCGACGTCCTTGATCAAGGTGCGGAGCCGGCTGAGCATCTTGCCCCGCCAGTCGCCCAACTTCTTGATTCTCGCGTCTATCAGCTGAGAAGGAGACTTGCCTTTCTGCGACCCGCTCTTCTTCATGCCCGCCTCTCCTCTTTCGACTCAGGACTTTTGAGCCGCTTGAGGCGGCCACTTGGGCGTTTCGATACCGAACTGCTTGGCGTACTCCGCGTTCAGCCGCTGCCAGCCGGCGAACTTCATCGCATCGCCGCCGGCGATGCGGCCGATGGGAGTTCCACTGAGAAGTCGATCCAGAACATCGAACGAAATGTGCCATCCGGCAGCACCCATTGAGATGAAGCGTCGATCGAGGCTGGTCCATAGCGTCAGGCGGGTGCCGCCACTAACGGCTTCGAGTTCCCACCGGGTATCGCCAAGCTCAAGCACCCTGGGAGCTTCGGCTCGTGTCACTCTTGTTCCGATCGCCGTGGGCGTTCCCGCCCACGTGAGCTTCACCGTTCCGACCGTACTCAGGCTCCCATCGACGTCAAAGGGCGCCCACTCGTGCAGATGTGCCGGGTCGGTTAGCGCCTGCCAGACTTTCTCCGGCGGGTGACGCAGTTGCCTCACGAGAATGAGCGTCCACTTCTCTCCGTCCTTTCGTATCTGGGCGTTGGCCGGACCCGGTGTGTACTGCTCGCGATCGCTCATGTTCTCCTCCTTGTTTTCCTCTTCGTTGGTGTTGCGCGTTCAGTCGGCGGCCTTGCGCACGATGGCGGAGAGCTTGGTTTCAGTCGCTTCGTCGAGCGTGGTGATGCGATAAGCGGAGGCGACGAGCTGAAGCGGGACTCCTTCTTCGCGAGTAAGGATTGCGGGATCGTCGAAGCCGAATGTCATGAAATTGAATTTCGTGGCCGCGCGGAAAAAGCACCAACTCTTGCCGTCCTTCATGTACCAAGGCATGCCATAGCGAACCCTAGGTGTGAGTCCCGGCGCGTTCTTCATGATGATTTCATGGAGACGCTTGCCTACGGTGCGGTAGGGCTCCGGCATCTGCGTGATCTTCGCAAGGACCGCGGCTTCACCATCGGGCTTGTCGGCGCGCGGGCGGGGGCGCGGGGCAGCCTTCTTCGCAGCCATGATCTATCTTCTCCTTGTCTTCCTTTTCGTTGGCGTTGACTGGTGCATGCGGTCGAGGTGGCGTTCGAGAGCGTCTACGTGAGCGGACCAGAACCGGCGGAACTGAGCCAGCCAGGCATCCACCTCCTGAAGTCGTTCTGGCTTCAGCCGGTAGAGACGCCGCTGTGCGTCCACCGTGGATTCGACGAAACCGGCCTCGCGCAGCACTCGCAGGTGCTTTGACACGGTAGGCTGCGGCATACGAAGCTGACGCTCGATCTCTCCCACCGACTGTTGTGACGACACCAGGAGGCTCAAGATCGCGCGGCGGTTCGGCTCCGCAATGATTTCGAACGCAGATTCCACGCTCTTCACATACCCCAGAGAGTATATGCGTGTCAAGGCATATAAAGGCAGGGGCCCAAGCAACAGTGAGTACGCCTGCGGCGCCTCGCTCTCGGATCGATATCACGTTGATACTGCTTCTAAGGAAAGGATTGCTTGCGAGGATTTGGTAGCGCTAACGGGAATCGAACCCGTATTTCGGCCTTGAAAGGGCCGCGTGCTAACCGTTGCACCATAGCGCCACAGCGGAGCAAGACAGCGGTGAGATTTGATTATCGAAGAAAGCCGCTTGATTGACAAGCCGCGCTTCGGAGCCCCTGCGGACCTGTCCTTTGGTACACGCTAACCGATAGAACGCAGCCGCCGGTATTACACAACTATTACAAAACACGCCGTCCGATACTGTTAGTCTGGAATTGCACTTCAAGAAGCGCTGAGCTTCGAAATAAGGCAATAAAAAGAGAACAGGCCCACATGACACTGAGCGATCTAGGAAAAGAGTCTGCCAAAGAGCAAGGAATCAACTGGTCCACCGCATTTTTCACCCTGATGTTTCACGCAGGCGCCGTGGCGGCGCTTTTCTTCTTTACCTGGAAGGCATTTTTCGTGGGTGTTTTTCTGTACTGGGCGGCCGGCAGCCTCGGCATTGGCATGGGGTATCACCGTCTGCTCACTCATCGCGGCTACAAGACTCCCAAATGGGTGGAATATTTCCTGACGACTTGCGCGGTGCTTGCTCTGGAAGGCGGCCCGATTTTCTGGGTGGCCACACACCGGATTCATCATCAGTTTTCCGACAAGGAGGGCGACCCGCATTCCCCTCGCGACGGCAAATGGTGGGCCCACGTCGGCTGGATTCTGATCGGCAAGTCCATGCATCACGATACCAAGACGCTCTCGCGCTACGTCCCCGATCTCGCCAAGGATAAGTTCCACGTCTGGATCACCAAGTATCACTACGTTCCCATGATCGTGCTGGGCGCGATCCTCGCCCCGTTCGGCCTTTCGGTTTTCCTCTGGGGTGTGTTCTTCCGCACGGTGTTTGGACTGCACGCAACTTGGCTGGTCAATTCGGCGACGCACCTTTGGGGCTCGCGCCGCTTTCAGACACGCGACGATTCGACGAATAGCTGGTGGGTGGCCCTTCTCTCGTTTGGCGAGGGCTGGCACAACAATCACCACGCTCATCCGGTCTCAGCGGCACACGGTTTCAAGTGGTATGAAGTCGACCTCAACTGGTACGGAATCTGGGTTCTCAGCAAGCTCGGACTTGCGCGCGATATCTACCGCTACAGGCTCTCGGAGAACAAGCAGCCGAGTGAGGTGGTTCCGGCTCCCGTTGCTGCGGCTCAGCCTGAGACCGAACTGATCTCGGCCTAGGCACTGCCCGTCGCATCAGCAATCCGAACCTGAAGGTCTCGGCCCGGCGGCTTTTTCTCCTTCCGGGCCGCATCTCGCACCCACTCCCCGGCTTGCCGCTGTAGAATCATACGTAAGCCACATGAAGTTCTCAGGACGCCAAAAGACCATCGCCTTCTTCGTCGTACTGGGCGTCTGCCTGGGCGCGGCGGTCACGCTCAACGTCGGCTGGTTTATCTTGCACTGGCGCCAAGGCGTTTTGATGTTCTTCGGTTTCGTCGGATTTCTGGCCATCATTGTCGGACTGATTCTCAACACGAGCTTCCTCGTGCGTGAGATTCGTCGCAACGAGCAACACCACAGTTTTATCAACGCTGTGACGCATGAACTAAAGACTCCGGTCACCTCGATTCGGCTGTACCTTGAAACGCTTCAGCGCCGCGATGTGGATGCGAAGCAGCGCCAGGAGTTCTACCGGCTGATGCTGGACGATGCCGACCGCCTGCGCGCCACGGTCGATCAGGTGCTAAAGGCTGGAGAAGTCGGCTACAAACACATCGCCAAAGAACCGGCGGATGTGGATTTCGGTAGCCTCGTCCGCGACTGCATGGAATTGGCTCGCACGCGGCACAACCTGCCGCCGGACGCGGTGCACTGGCAGGGATCGCTCAACGGTTCCGCGATCAAAGTACAGGGCGATCCCGATGAGCTGCGCACGGCTATTGCCAATATCCTGGACAACGCCATCAAATATTCCGGCGCAAAAGTGGACGTCTCGGTCGAGATCGACATGCCTCGTAAGGACCGCGTCGCTCTGCGCGTTCGCGATTGCGGAGTCGGAATTCCGCGCCACGAACTGAAGCGCGTCTTCAAGCGCTTCTATCGAGTGTCAAACCGGTCCGTATCGCAAGTGAAGGGGACAGGGCTGGGATTGTTTATCGTGCGGGCGATCGCTCGCGCGCATGGTGGCCGCGTCTTCGCCGAGAGCGCGGGCGAGGCTCGCGGTACGACGGTCACGCTCGAACTTCCGGGGAGCGCAGCATGAGCCGCGTTCTTATCGTTGAAGATGAAGCCCATCTTGCCGAGGGTCTGCGATTCAATTTGGAAGCGGAAGGGCATTCGGTGCAGCTAGCGGGCGACGGCGAGGGCGCGTTGGAACGTCTCGGCGAGGCGAAAAATAAGTTCGATGCCGTCGTGCTCGACGTCATGCTGCCTGGAATCGACGGCTTTGAGGTCGCCTCGACTCTGCGCAAGAATCGCAACTACGTGCCGATCCTCATGCTGACCGCGAGAGGCCGGCCCGAAGACGTCCTGGCCGGATTTGCGGCCGGCGCCGATGACTATCTCCCCAAGCCGTTCGAGCTTCCGATTTTTCTCGCAAGACTCCAGGGTCTGCTGCGGCGCAGCGCGTGGCTGGCCGGCGCGGATCATTCCTCTAGGACCACGGCTGCCAGTTCGCAAGCGGATATGGCCGGGGTGACGCCATCACCGAACAGCGACGACATATTCTCGTTCAACGGAAAGACGATCGACTTCGCTTCGCTAGAGCTTCGAACGGAAGACAGCAAGATTCAGCTCACCTTGATGGAAGCCAAGTTGCTGCGCCATTTGGTTCGCAATGCCGGGAAAACCGTACCTAGGAAGTCGATCTTGGAAGACGTCTGGGGCCTGCGAGAAGACACCGACACGCGCGCGATCGATAACTTCATAGTTCGCTTACGACGCTATCTGGAGAAGAACCCCTCGAAGCCTGAGCACTTGCTGACCGTCCGTGGCGTAGGCTACCGATTCGTCGCCTAGCGAGCGATCAACCACCGCGAAGTTCAACTGCGTGGCACTCACCGCGATTCAGCCTCTTCCATGAACCCGTCCAGACTTTGAGGCCTAAGGCGTGCTGGTCGCGACGGCCGAGGGCGAGGGCAATTGCGTTCGGGTCCAGCCGCCTCCCAGAGCCTCGATGAGCTGCACGCTCGAAGTGATTTGCTGGATCCGCAGATTCACCAGGATTTGCTGGTTGCTCAGCACACTCGTTTGTGCCGTAATCACATTCAAATAGGGGTCGATTCCCAGGCGATAGCGATCCGTGGCGAGATCCAAATACCTTTGCGAGGATTTAACGGCAACGTCTTGCTGCTGGATTTGCTGTGACAGGATTCGTAACGCCGCCAGGTTATCCTCCACCTGTTGAAAGGCTGTTAAGACGGTCTGCCGGTAGTTCGCCACCGTTTCATCGTATTGCGCGCGATATTGCTCGACAGTAGCTTTGCGCAGCCCGGCATCAAAGATTGTCTCCGCAAGACTTGGGCCGACAGACCAAAATCGGCTCGGCCAGCTGAACCAATCTGTAATCGAAGACGACTGAAACCCTCCCGAAGCGCTCAAGGTGAGAGTAGGAAAATACGCCGCCCTCGCAATGCCGATCTGCGCGTTCGCCTGGGCAACGAGGCGCTCCGACGCCGCGATGTCCGGGCGCCTCTCGAGCAATTCGGAAGGCACGCCGAACGGAATCGGCGGGGGAGGCACGTCCAGCGGCCTGAACGGGATCGAGAAAGTGGATGCGGTCTGCCCGATCAGCGTTGCGACGGCGTGCTCGTATTGGGATCTGAGAATTCCAACGTTCGTGTCTTGCGCCTCTGTTGTCTCGAGCTGTGTTTCCGCTTGAGCGACGTCTTCGTCGCTTTCGATGCCCGTCTCGAACAGCGCTTTCGTCAGGTTCAGCGACTCTTGGTACGCCTTCACCGTCGAATCGAGCAACTGCTTTAAGGCATCCTGAGAGCGAAGCTGAAAATAGTCGACCGCGACTTCCGCTTGGATGCTCAGCCGCGTGTTCGCCAGATCGGCGGCGCTCGCTTGCGCCGCATAGGCATTGGAGCGGACCGAGTTGCGTACCTTGCCCCAGAGGTCAGGCACCCACGTTGCGTCAAAGGGCAGCGAATAGTCCGTGAATGCACTGGTGTTGCCATTCGTCGTGCCTGTACCGCCCGTGCCTGTGCCCCCGGTACCCTGCCCGACGAACTGTTTCAAGTTTGCGGATTGTTGCTGGCGTGTGATCGACGGATCAGTAGTGACGGTGGGGAAAAGCTGTGAGCGCGCCTGCTTTACGATTGAGCGCGCAGCCAGAAAGCTCGCGGCCGAGGAAGCAATCGTCTGATTCGAGTTCTGTGCCTGTTCTTCCAACTGGTTCAACGCAGGATCGTTGAACGCTTCCCACCATTTTCCCCGGATTTGCGCGTCATTGGGCTGAGCTACCTTCCAGTTGTCGAAGTCCTTGGCGTTTTCAGGCGTGACTTCCTTGTAGGCGGCGGGTGCCTGCACGGTCGGCGAGTGATACTTCGGCCCGACATTGCAGCTTGTCGCACAAGCTAAGGCAGCGACCAACCCGCTCACAATGAGAAGGCGTCGCGAATTCCGGTCAAATCGACTCATCGCAAATCTAGTCCGTTCCTTGCGGCGCGACCGCCATCGGCTGGCCGTGTGTTCTGCGCCACCACACGCTGATGCGATCCATATAGAGATAGACTACCGGCGTGGTGTAGAGCGTGAGCATCTGGCTGAAGATAAGCCCGCCGACGATGGTGATGCCCAGCGGGCGTCGCAGTTCGGAACCGACGCCATGACCCAATGCGAGCGGTGTCGCGCCCAACAGAGCCGCCATTGTCGTCATCAGGATCGGCCGGAATCGCAGGAGACAGGCCTGATAAATCGCTTCTTTAGAACTCTTCCCCTCGTTGCGCTCTGCTCCGATCGCGAAATCGATCATCAAGATCGCATTTTTCTTCACGATTCCGATAAGCAAGACCATTCCGATCAATCCGATGACGCTGAGATCTGTGCGAAATGCCATTAGCGCCAGGACGGCGCCGACGCCCGCCGAAGGCAACGTCGAAAGAATCGTAATTGGGTGAATACAGCTTTCGTACAGAATACCGAGCACGATGTAGACCGCCAGAATCGCCGTTATGATCAGCAAAGGCTCGGTCGCAAGGGAAGCCTGATAGGCCTGAAAGGTACCCGAAAACATTGCATGGATCGTGTCCGGCATTCCGAGTCTTTCTTGCATCTGAGTGATCTCTGCTGACGCCTGGCTGAGAGCCACGCCCGGCGCGAGATTGAACGACACTGTCGCAGACGGCAACTGGCCCTGGTGATTCACGGCGAGCGCCGCCGTCGTCGGTTCGAAGCGCGTGATCGCGCTGAGCGGCACTTCGCCCCCCGTTTCGGGATGGACGTAGATGTCGTTTAAGCTCTTTGGGTCCTGCCAATACTGCGGCGCAACCTCCATCACGACGTAGTATTGATTGAGCGGCGTATACATCGTCGAGACAAGCGCCTGCCCGAAGGCTTGATACAGAGTGCGATCGATCAGTTCAGGCGTAATTCCCATTCGTGCCGCCGTCGGACGATCGTAGACCAGCGCAGCCTCCAGACCGCTGTTTTGCTGGTCTGTATCGACGTCTCTGAGCATGGGGAGTTTTTTCATCTCCGCAAACAGCGCCGGTCCCCATTTGACGAGATCATTCAGGTTGTCGCTCTGAATCGTGTATTGGTACTGCGCGTTGCTTTGCCGTCCCCCAATCCGCAGATCCTGACCCGCCTGAAGGACAACTCGTGCGCCAATCAAACCGTTCAATTTCGGCCGCAAACGATCGATTACCTGGCTCGATGTAAGTTTTCGCTGATTGAGCGGCTTAAGGCCGATGTAGACATTTCCGGTGTTCGTCGAACCGCCGCCGGTGAAAGCCATCACGTTGGCCACCGCAGGATCGGTCCGGACGGTGTCCACAACCCGTTTCACGATTTGGCTCATCGCCTGATACGAGATGTCCTGCTGGCCACGTATGCCGCCAGAGACGATTCCGTTGTCCTGCAATGGGAAAAATCCCTTGGGAACGATGATGAGCAGAAAAACATTCACTGCGATCGTCATCATCAGAACGCCGAGCGTCAGAGCGGCGTGGTCGAGCACCCAGGCAAGCGTTCGCTCATAGAAGTCCAGGATGCCGCGGAACGACTTTTCGCTCGCCTCGTACAGGCGGTTATGTCGCTCTGTCTGCGGGCGAGTGAGCAGCCTCGAACACATCATGGGAGTCGCGGTCAGCGAGACGAGCAGCGAAACCAGTATCGCGACGGATAGCGTGACCGCAAATTCCCTGAAAAGACGCCCGACGATTCCGCCCATCAGCAAGATGGGAATGAATACGGCGATGAGCGATAGGCTGATCGAGAGAACGGTAAATCCGATTTCCTCAGCTCCCTTGAGCGCCGCTTTCATCGGGCTCAGGCCCATTTCGAGGTAGCGCGTAACGTTCTCAATTACGACAACGGCGTCGTCCACGACAAATCCTGTCGAAATCGTGAGGGCCATCAGCGAGAGGTTGTCGATACTGTAGCCGCACAAGTACATCACCGCGAAAGTTCCAACCAGCGAGACCGGCACGGCCACGCTTGGAATCGCCGTTGCACGCACATTGCGAAGGAAAACGAAAACCACCAGGATCACCAGCGAAATCGCGATTGCGAGTGTGCGCTCGACATCCGACACCGATGCGCGGATCGTCGTCGTGCGGTCGATCACGATCGTCATGTCGATACCCGAGGGAATCGAAGCCTTCAGAGACGGCATTG
>Ga0187766_10000843_pt1 | contig 17514 bp, 14 predicted proteins | sample 0216_QUI02_MP05__4_FD_132971 | JGI IMG/M metagenome (GOLD analysis project Ga0187766, IMG submission 132971) | Tropical peat soil microbial communities from peatlands in Department of Meta, Colombia - 0216_QUI02_MP05_20_MG | ecosystem: Environmental > Terrestrial > Soil > Wetlands > Peat ... | reverse complement strand
GACGGTCGCGGCGAATCCGCGACCGTCACTTTGCTTACTAGTAGGCCTGCGCGTCACGGTCGGAGCAGAACCTAGCTCGGCAGGCACCCGCCGATGTTGGCCGGCGGAACGCGCCGGGTCGAAAAACCCACAGGCCCTGCGTGGTTTCACAAATGAAGCTCTCCGGGTAACCTGCCGGGGTGAAAAAAAATCGCACGTATTACCGCAGCAGCAGCCGTCATCGCCGCGGGCTTAGGGTTGGCCGGTTTGGGTGCCGCAACTGACGCTCAAGCCCAGCCCGGTCCATTCCCGCAATGGTGCCCGGGTGACTACTGGGATCCCGGGTGGGGCGATAACTGGGACTGGGGGCACTGCCACGACAACTGGCGACCGGGTGGACCGGGATGGGGACCACCGCCTCCGCCGGGACCGGGATGGGGACCACCGCCTCCGCCTCCGCCGGGACCGGGATGGGGACCACCGCCTCCGCCTCCGCCGGGACCGGGATGGGGACCTCCGCCTCCTGGGTGAGCGTCTCAGTGGTCTTAGGGCCGATCGCTGCGACCACTTTGCCCCAACTGGCCTGACAAGGCTCTCGTAACGTTCGCCTAACAAGATCAGATGTGCATAACCGCACCTGCCGACGTCGATTCGGCAGGTGCGGTTTTGTGAGGTCAGCCGACTGGCAGGCGCAGCATCAGCTGGCAGCCGCTTGGTGAGCCGTCCGGTCAGCCCTTCTTGACCCCGAGCGCGGCGTAAACCTCGTCGGACAGGGCGACACTGCGCGGGTCGGCGCTGGCTTTGGTGGCGTCGTAGTGGTTCATCACATACGCGTAGCCGATCCGGTGTTCCAGGTCGACGAACGCGAACGAACCGCCCAATCCGCCGTGGCCGAAGATCCGCGGGTTGGGCCCGTTCAGACAGCGCTGGTTGAGCATGTAGCCCAGCCCCCAGCCGTGGTCGGCGACCCGAGGGCCGAGCACCAGATCGCTCTCGAAGCCGCCCTGCGGCACCCGCACCAGTTCCATGTGGCGGCGGCTGAGCAGCTTCTCCTGGGCGAGCGCGTTGTAGAAGGTCGCCATTCCCAGCGCCGACACCTGCCCGTTGTTGGCGGGAAACTCGAGCTGCAGCCACAACTTCCGGTCGTTGGAGCCAAGTTCGTCGTCGGGAACAAAGCCCATCCCAACGGACAGCCCCGCCTTCGGATGCTCGTCCAGCCTGATGGGGCATGCCGGGGCCTGGGCGGCGGCCAGCAACTCGCGGAAGCGCGGCTTGTTCACCGGATCGGCGCACCGGTGATGTTCGCTGACGGGCAGACCGATGTGCACATCGATACCCAGCGGCTCGGCGATTTCGGTGCGAAGGTACTGACCAACCGTGCAGCCGGTGACCCGACGGAACACCTCGCCGAGGATGAAACCGAAGGTGAACATGTGGTAGCCCTGCGCGGTGCCCGGCTCCCACCACGGTTGGGCGGCCGCGAGCCGTTCGCAGACAAGGTCCCAATCGGCGATTTGCTGCCATGGCATCGGCTTCTGCGGACCGATCACGCCCGATCGGTGGCTGATCACCATGGCGATGGTGATGGCCTTTTTGCCCGCCTGCCCGAACTCGGGCCAGTAGCGGGCCACCGGCGCATGCAAATCAATCTCGCCGCGCTCGGCGAGTTGGTGCACGCAGGTGCTCGTCAGTCCTTTGGTGCCGGAGAGCACGGTGGCCAGCGTGTCTTGCCGCCACGGCCGGGTACCGGCGGCGTCCGCCGAACCACCCCAGAGGTTGACGACGAGATTCCCGTCCACCCAGACCGCGACCGCGGCGCCGACCTCCTTGCGCAGGGCAAAGTTCTGCTCGAACGCGTCGCGTACCCTCTCGAAAGCCGACGCGCACGAGCCTTGAATGTCGACTTCGCCCATGGCGCCTCTGTGTCGGATTTGTCGGCCTCCCTAGCGTCGTCACGCTCGGCCTCGTCGGCCGTCGCGTCGGAAGAACCCCAGCCTGAGCGGGCGACGGGAATCGAACCCGCGTCGCTAGTTTGGAAGACTAGGGCTCTACCATTGAGCTACGCCCGCATGTATTAGTCGAGCGCGACTGTACGTCGCGGCAGACATCAAATCCAAACGACGCCGTTGTGTGACCTCGTCGTGAGGTCGCTGCCGGGACGGCGGAGTCGGGCCGTAGGATCGCGAGGTCAGCCGGGGTGTAGCGCAGCTTGGTAGCGCATCCGCTTTGGGAGCGGAAGGCCGCAGGTTCAAATCCTGTCACCCCGACCAGCCCAGCGCCGCGCCCGTGGCCACCGACCGTCAGCAACGACACCAAGGAGTACACCCGTGAAGAGCACCGTCGAGCAGTTGAGCCCCACCCGGGTTCGCATCAACGTGGAGGTGCCCTTCACAGAGCTCGAGCCTGACTTCGAGCGCGCTTACAAGGAGCTGGCCAAACAGGTGCGGCTGCCGGGCTTCCGTCCTGGGAAGGCGCCTGCCAGGCTCATCGAGGCGCGCATCGGCCGGGAGGCGATGCTTGACCAAGTCGTCAACGACGCACTGCCCAGCCGGTACGGCCAGGCGGTTACCCAGTCAGACGTGCGACCACTGGGCCAGCCCGAGATCGAGGTGACGAAGAAGGAGTACGGCCAAGAGCTTGTCTTCACGGCCGAGGTCGATGTTCGCCCGAAGTTCACGCTGCCGGACCTGAACGCGCTACGGATCACGGTGGATCCGGTCGAAGTCAGCGACGACGACGTCGATGCCGAATTGCAGTCGCTGCGCGCCCGGTTCGGCACCCTGACCGGAGTCGACCGGCCCGCGGCCATCGGTGATGTCGTCTCGATCGACCTATCCGCCACCATCGACGGTGAGGACGTGCCGGACATCGCGACTGAGGGACTGTCCCATGAGGTGGGCTCGGGCCGCCTCGTCGAAGGTCTCGACGAGGCGATCGTCGGCCTGTCACCCGGGGAGTCCCGGGTCTTCACCACCACTTTCGCGACCGGCCCGCACGCGGGGAAGCAGGCGCAAGTCACAGTCACCGTCGGGTCGGTCAAGGAACGCGAACTGCCCGAGCCAGACGACGAATTCGCGCAACTGGCAAGCGAATTCGACACCATCGACGAGCTGCGGGCCAACCTGGCCGACCAGGTCGGTCGTTTCAAGCGCATCCAGCAGGCGGAGAAGATCCGCAACGCCACGCTCGACGTCCTGCTCGAGCAGGTCGACATACCGCTACCAGAGGCGATCGTGCAGGCCCAGGTCGATAGCGCCGTGCACGGTGCCCTGCACGGCCTTGACCACGACGAAGCCAAATTCGCCGAGGCGCTTGCTAAGCGGGGCTCCTCACGCGAGGAGTTCGACGCCGAGGCCCGCGCCGCAGCAGAGAAGACCGTCAAGACCCAGTTGCTGATGGACGCCGTGGCCGATGAACTGAACATCCAGGTGGGGCAGGACGACCTCACCGAACGACTGGTGCTGATGTCACGGCAATACGGCATCGAGCCGCAACAGCTGTTGTCTTATCTGCAGGAGAACAACCAGCTGCCGGCCATGTTCGCCGACGTGCGGCGCGGACTGGCCATCGCAACAGTGGTCGAGGCGGCCACGGTCACCGATACTGACGGAAACACCATCGAAACCCGCGAGTTCTTCGGTAAGCGCCCGGAGGCCGACGAGGCCGAGCCAGCTGGCGAGGCTGAGGAGGCCGACAAATCAGGCGACGAGGCCGACGAGGCCGAGCCAGCTGGCGAGGCTGAGGAGGCCGACAAATCAGGCGACGAGGCCGGTGGCGAGACCTCCGGCGAAGCGGTCACCGGCCCGTCGCAGGAGTCGTCCGACAACACAACGACGTGACGCTGTGAGCGAACGGGCGTACTTCAGGGAGTGCGCACCGTCGCCAGTTGGTTAGTGTCGGTGCATACGAAACTCGAGAAAGCAGGTATCCCGTCGTGACTGACATGCGTTCGAACGCGCAGGGCCTCAACCTCACCGACTCGGTCTATGAGCGCTTGCTCTCCGAGCGCATCATCTTCCTGGGCTCCGAGGTTAACGACGACATCGCTAACCGGCTCTGCGCGCAGATTCTGCTGCTGGCCGCCGAAGACCCCACCAGGGATATCTCCCTGTACATCAATTCCCCGGGCGGGTCGATCAGTGCCGGCATGGCGATCTACGACACCATGGTGTTGGCGCCGTGCGATATCGCCACCTACGCGATGGGGATGGCGGCGTCGATGGGCCAATTCCTGCTGGCAGCGGGCACCAAGGGTAAGCGCTACGCGCTGCCGCACGCCCGCATTTTGATGCACCAGCCATTGGGTGGGGTGACGGGCAGCGCTGCGGATATCGCCATTCAGGCCGAGCAGTTCGCCGTCATCAAAAAGGAGATGTTCCGGCTCAACGCCGAATTCACCGGCCAGCCGATCGAGCGGATCATGGCTGACTCCGACCGCGACCGCTGGTTCACCGCCCAAGAAGCCCTGGAATACGGCTTCGTCGACCACATCATCACCAACGCCCCCGTAAATGGAGCAGTCCGATGACTCCTCAGATCCAGCCCCAGGCGCGCTACATCTTGCCGTCGTTCATCGAGCACTCGAGCTGGGGCGTCAAAGAGTCCAACCCGTACAACAAGCTGTTCGAGGAACGCATTATCTTCCTGGGCGTCCAGGTTGACGACGCGTCGGCGAACGACATCATGGCGCAGCTGCTGGTGTTGGAGTCGTTGGATCCCGACCGGGACATCACCATGTACATCAACTCGCCGGGCGGCTCATTTACCTCGCTGATGGCGATCTACGACACCATGCAATACGTGCGGGCCGACATCGCTACCTGTGTCCTGGGTCAGGCCGCGTCGGCCGCGGCGGTGCTGCTAGCCGCCGGCACCCCGGGCAAGCGGATGGCGCTCCCCAACGCCCGTGTACTGATCCACCAGCCGTCGTTGGCCGGAGTGATCCAAGGGCAGTTCTCCGATCTGGAGATCGAGGCCGCCGAGATCGCGCGCATGCGCGAGCTGATGGAAACCACGCTGGCCCGCCACACCGGTAAGGAGCCCGAGGTGATCCGCAAAGACACGGATCGGAACAAGATCCTGACCGCCGAAGACGCCAAGGACTACGGGATCATCGACACCGTGCTGGAGTACCGAAAGCTCTCCGCGCGGGCCGTCTAATTGCGCGTCACCGCGGTTGCGAGTTCGGCGACGTCAGCGGGCCGCACCCGGCAGCATCCGCCGATGATGCGCGCGCCGGCCGAAGCCCATTGCGACGCCAGTTGCGCGGAGAACCGCGATGAACCGACCCAGGCGCGGCGCCAGCGATCCCACTGCTCGCCGCTGTTCGGGTAGACGATCACCGGCTTGCCGACCTTTCGCGCCATGCCGATCGCCGGCAGCACGTCGTCGGGTGCGCAGCAGTTGACGCCGACCGCGACAATCTCCGGCACACCGGTGACCAGTGCGAACGCCTCGGCGAGCGGTTGTCCGGCACGGGTGCGGGTCCCGTCGATGGTGTAGCTGAGCCAGGCCGGCACGCCGAGCCACCGCACCAAGTCCACCAGCGCTTCGGCTTCGTCGACATCGGGCACGGTTTCCAAGGCGAGCACGTCGGCGCCGGCATCGGCCAGCACCTCCAGCCGCGGCCGATGCCACTCCGTCAATGCCGCGACGCTGAGCCCGTAGCGACCGCGGTATTCGGACCCGTCGGCGAGCGCGGCGCCATACGGCCCGACCGAGGCGGCGACCCATCGGCCAGTCGTGCCCACCTCGTCTCGAGCGGTCTTGGCGAGTTCGACGCTGCGCCGCAGCAGCCGGACGGCATCGCGGCGCCCGATCCCTCGTGCGGCGAAACCCTCGAACGATGCCTGATAGCTGGCGGTCGTGGCGATCATGGCGCCAGCGCGAAAGTATGCCGCATGCACCGCTGCGATCTCGTGCGGCGCGTCCACCAGCAGCCTCGCCGACCATAACCCGTCGGACAGATCGTTGCCGCGGGCCTCAAGCTCGGTGGCCAGGCCACCGTCGCTGATCAACACGGTATCGTCGGGCACGGCGAATCCCACAGAGCCACCTTAGGGTGATTGCCCGGCTGTGCACTGGGAACAGTCCGCTGGTCGAGGGCCTCTCGGTCACGTAACGGCCGCGACACGCCAGGGACACAGTTGGCGCGTAACGGGGAGCGACGGGCCTCGTCGGGCGATATGTTCAGACGAACAGGCATGAATACCACCGACGCGATTCGGCCGTATAGGTCGCGTAGCGCCGGACCAAGCGGGTAGCGTCGGGAACTACACGGCGGCACACCACCACGAACGGCGATCAGGAAGTAGGCCCTCAGCACCATGGCGCGCATCGGAGACGGCGGTGACCTGCTGAAGTGCTCCTTCTGCGGGAAGAGCCAGAAACAGGTCAAGAAGCTCATTGCGGGCCCCGGCGTGTACATCTGCGATGAGTGCATCGACTTGTGCAACGAGATCATCGAAGAAGAGCTCGCTGACGCCGACGACGTCAAACTCGACGAACTGCCTAAACCCGCCGAGATCCGGGAGTTCCTGGAGAGCTATGTCATCGGTCAGGACAACGCGAAGCGGACGCTGGCGGTCGCGGTGTACAACCACTACAAGCGGATCCAGGCCGGGGACAAAGTCTCGCGCTCGGGGGAGCCGGTCGAGCTGACCAAGTCCAACATCTTGATGCTCGGGCCCACCGGCTGCGGCAAGACCTACCTAGCCCAGACGCTGGCCAAAATGCTCAACGTGCCGTTCGCCATCGCCGACGCCACCGCGCTGACCGAGGCAGGTTACGTCGGTGAGGACGTCGAGAACATTCTGCTCAAACTGATCCAGGCCGCCGACTACGACGTCAAGCGCGCGGAAACCGGAATCATCTACATCGACGAGGTCGACAAGATCGCCCGCAAGAGCGAGAACCCGTCGATCACCCGGGACGTCTCCGGTGAGGGCGTGCAGCAGGCGCTGCTGAAAATCCTGGAGGGCACCCAGGCGTCGGTACCGCCGCAGGGCGGCCGCAAGCACCCGCATCAAGAGTTCATCCAAATCGACACCACCAACGTGCTGTTCATCGTCGCTGGCGCGTTCGCTGGGTTGGAGAAGATCATCTATGACCGCGTCGGCAAACGCGGGCTGGGCTTCGGGGCCGAGGTGCGCTCGAAGGCCGAGATCGACACCACGGACCACTTCGCCGATGTCATGCCCGAGGATCTGATCAAGTACGGGTTGATCCCCGAATTCATCGGTCGGCTGCCGGTGATCGCCTCGGTGACCAACTTGGACATGGAGTCGCTGGTCAAGATCCTTTCCGAGCCGAAGAACGCCCTGGTCAAGCAGTACACCCGGCTTTTCGAAATGGACGGCGTGGAGCTGGAATTCACTCAGGACGCGCTGGAAGCGATCGCCGAACAGGCGATCCACCGCGGCACCGGTGCCCGTGGCTTGCGCGCGATCATGGAAGAAGTCCTGCTGCCGGTCATGTATGACATCCCCAGCCGCGACGACGTCGCCAAGGTCGTGGTGACCAAGGAGACCGTGCAGGACAACGTGCTGCCGACGATCGTGCCGCGCAAGCCGGCGCGCGCCGAGCGCCGCGACAAGAGTGCCTAACTCGGTGCCCTAAACCACGCCGGAAATGCGTCGGCGCTGCGGCTACCGGCGGGCTGGCCCACTTCCTCGGCCCAGTGGTGGTGTTCTGGTGCTGGCCACTATGGCGGCGATCAGCGTGGTGGATCGAGTTTTCACCACATCGGATTCGACCGCGAGCCGCTGGGTGTAGGACCGCATCGTCGACGCCGGTGCGTGACGCCGAGGATGCGGCGGCGATTCACCGACGTTGCCGGCGCGGCGGGCACACCGTTCGCAGTCTGATCGACTGCCAGGTTGCGGGATGGCGCTGCGCCGAGGCCTCGCGGTGGCGCACTGCGACCGCGACTTCGACGCAATTCGCAGGCATTGCGGTTTGCAGACGCTGCCGTTGTTCTGACGCGTGGAAGCGGATCGAGGCGAAGCCATACTGACGTTACTGGCGCGTACACATCTTTCTTAGACTTTCCGTGCCAGCGAACGTGACGAACACCACACTTTGGCTGCGCCGCCGTCGGTGCCGCGGTCCGTGACCTCGGCGTGTTGTGGCATGCCGGTGGTGTGTTCATGCGCGTCGGCGTCGATGAATCTCTAAGAACAGTGCAATAATCGGTACTGCTAGTGACATGAATATGTGGGCCGGGGTCCACTCCCGACGGCGCAGGAGCCATAGCCGCGACGCAGAGTGACCATACGGAGAGCAGCAACGGAAGGCGGGGACGTGGGTCCGAACGGCAACGGAGCCGAGTCAGAGTCAGAATCGCATATCTCCGGTGCGGGGGCGCCGCAGCGGCAGCAGCTGGAGAAGGTCGTCATCCGTTTCGCCGGGGACTCCGGTGACGGTATGCAGCTCACCGGTGACCGATTCACTTCGGAAGCAGCGCTTTTCGGCAATGACCTGGCAACCCAACCGAACTTTCCGGCCGAGATTCGTGCCCCGGCGGGCACCCTGCCCGGGGTCTCGTCATTCCAGATTCAAATCGCCGACTATGACATCCTCACCGCGGGCGACCGGCCCGACGTGCTCGTGGCGATGAACCCGGCGGCGTTGAAGGCCAATATCGGCGACCTTCCGCGTGGCGGAATGGTGATCGCGAACTCTGACGAATTCACCAACCGCAACCTGGCCAAAGTTGGTTATGAGGCCAACCCGTTGGAGAGCGGCGAGCTGTCCGACTACGTCGTGCACGCCGTCGCGATGACCACGCTGACGCTGGGGGCCGTCGAGGCAGTCGGCGCGTCGAAGAAGGACGGCCAGCGGGCCAAGAACATGTTCGCGCTGGGCCTGCTGTCGTGGATGTACGGGCGGCCGATCGAGACCAACGAGAGGTTCATTAGGGAGAAGTTCGCCCGCAAGCCCGACATCGCGGAGGCCAACGTTCTCGCCCTGAAAGCGGGCTGGAACTACGGCGAAACCACCGAGGCTTTCGGCACCACATACGACGTCTCGCCAGCGAAACTGCCGCCCGGTGAATACCGGCAGATCTCGGGCAACACCGCGTTGGCCTACGGCATCGTCGTCGCCGGTCAGCTGGCGGGCATCCCGGTGGTGCTCGGCAGTTACCCGATCACACCGGCGTCGGACATCCTTCATGAGCTGTCCAAGCACAAGAACTTCAACGTGATCACCTTCCAGGCGGAAGACGAGATCGGCGGTATCTGCGCGGCGCTGGGGGCCGCATACGGTGGCGCGCTTGGGGTTACCAGCACATCGGGCCCGGGTCTCTCGTTGAAGTCGGAAGCCATTGGGCTCGGTGTGATGGCCGAGCTGCCGTTGCTGGTCATCGACGTGCAGCGCGCCGGCCCGTCCACGGGTATGCCCACCAAGACCGAGCAGGCCGACCTGCTGCAGGCGATGTTCGGTCGGAATGGCGAGTCACCGGTCGCGGTGCTGGCGCCGCGGTCGCCGGGTGACTGCTATGAGACCGCATTGGAAGCGGTGCGGATCGCGATCTCGTATCACACCCCGGTGGTGCTGTTGTCCGACGGCGCGATCGCCAACGGCTCAGAACCGTGGCAAATCCCCGATGTCAGCACCATCGAACCCATCGAGCACACCTACGCCAAGGCCGGCGAGCCCTTCCAGCCGTATGCTCGCGATCCGGAAACGCTCGCGCGCCAGTTCGCGATTCCGGGTACCCCAGGTCTGGAACACCGCATCGGCGGGCTGGAGGCGGCCAACGGTTCCGGCAACATCTCCTACGAGCCGGCCAACCACGACCTGATGGTGCGGTTGCGCCGGGCCAAGATCGACGGGATCCGGGTTCCCGACTTGGAGGTTGACGACCCGAACGGTGACGCCGAGCTGCTGCTGATCGGGTGGGGCAGTACCTACGGTCCGATCGGTGAGGCGTGCCGGCGTGCCCGGCGCAAGGGCATCAAGGTCGCGCACGCCCACCTGCGTCATCTCAACCCATTCCCGGCCAACCTGGGTGACGTGCTGCGCCGCTACCCGAAGGTGGTCGCGCCGGAGATGAACCTGGGCCAACTGGCGCTGCTGCTGCGTGGGAAGTACCTGGTGGATATACAGTCGGTGACCAAGGTTCAGGGTGTCTCGTTCCTGGCCGACGAGGTGGGGCGCGTTATCCGCGCCGCGCTGGGCGGGACACTAGCCGACATTGAGCAAGACAAGACAATGGTCGCCAGATTGGCAGTGGCCACGGTTGGGGCAGGGGCTGACGCATGAGTGACGTGATCGGCAACCTGACGGGCGCAGACCTCGAAGTGACATCCGGCTTGTCAAAGGACTGCTGCGTGCCCACTACTGACCGGCCGCAAAAAGCCAAGGACTTCAGCAGTGACCAGGAGGTCCGCTGGTGCCCCGGCTGTGGTGACTACGTCATCCTCAACACCATCCGCAACTTCCTGCCGGAACTCGGCCTGCGCCGCGAGAACATCGTCTTTGTCAGCGGTATCGGCTGCTCCAGCCGCTTCCCGTACTACCTGGAGACCTACGGTCTGCATTCGATCCATGGCCGTGCGCCGGCCATCGCGACCGGTCTGGCGCTGTCCCGACCCGATTTGTCAGTATGGGTAGTCACCGGTGACGGTGACGGGTTGTCAATCGGCGGCAACCACCTGATCCACGCGCTGCGCCGCAACGTCAACATCACGATCCTGTTGTTCAACAACCGGATCTACGGCCTGACGAAGGGGCAGTATTCGCCGACGTCGGAGATCGGTAAGGTCACCAAGTCGACGCCGAGGGGTTCGCTCGATCACCCGTTCAACCCGGTGTCGTTGGCTCTGGGCGCCGAGGCGAGCTTCGTCGGCCGCGCACTGGACTCCGACCGCCAGGGATTGTCCGAGGTGCTGCGCGCTGCCGCCCAGCATCGCGGATCTGCCCTGGTCGAAATACTGCAGGACTGCCCGATTTTCAACGACGGCTCGTTTGATGCGCTGCGGAAGGAGGGGGCAGAAGAGCGGGTGATCCGCGTCCGTCACGGCGAGCCGATTACCTTCGGCGCGAAAGGCGAATACTGCGTGGTCAGGTCCGGCTTTGGGCTCGAAGTGGCCAAGACCGCCGACATCGCTGCCCAGGAGATTGTCGTGCACGACGCGCACGCCGATGACGCCGCCTATGCGTTTGCGCTGTCACGGCTGTCCGATCAGAACCTCGAGCACACGGTGCTGGGCATCTTCCGCCACATCAGTCGGCCCACCTACGACGACGCGGCCCGTTCCCAGGTACACGCCGCCCAGACGACGACACCGTACGACACCGCCGCCCTGCAATCGCTGCTGCACGGACGCGACACCTGGACCGTCGACTGACGTGACTTCGCCTGCGCCCAAGTCGGTTTCGGTGGCCGGGGTGGTGCTGGCGGGGGGTGCATCGCGGCGGATGGGCCGAGATAAAGCGACGATGCCTATCCCGGACGACATCGCGAGCCCCGGCGGCGTCACCACGATGGTCGAGCATGTAGTCGGCGTTGTCGCCCAGCGGTGCCACCCGGTTTTCGTGATGGCTGCGCCGGGGCAACCATTGCCGCCGTTGCAGGCGCAGGTGGTGCGTGACGAGGTCCGCGGACTGGGACCGCTGGTCGCGACGGGGCGTGGATTGCGGGTGGCTGCGGAGGCCGGCGCCAAGTGGGCGTTCGTCTGTGCGGTCGACATGCCGTTTTTGGCCGTCGATTTGATCGACGACCTCGCCGGCCGGTCAGCAGCGCTCGGCGCTGACGTGGTGTTGCCGTGGGACGGCCACGATCACTATCTGGCCGCGGTGTACCGGACCGACTTGGCTGATCGAGTCGATGCACTGGTGGCCGCCGGTGAACGCAAGATGCGCGCATTGGTCGACTCGGTCGACACTCAGCGGATTGTGATGTCGGATTCCCGGGCGCTGGCCAACGTCAATTCGGCCGCAGACCTGCGCTTACTACAGCAGTCCTGACACTGAGGGTTGCTGGTCCGTCGCGGGCGGCTGGTAAGGCCTTCGTTAGACCACGCAATACTTCTACAAATTCCGGACGAGGAATTTAGTAATTCACCCGATGGATCCGTAATAAATACGTTATTATTCCAGACAAAAGCCCACTATGCTGATCGAGTTTGGCACCGGACGGCCACAGCATCCAAGTTTGGGCGCCGCTCGTATCACCTTGCGCCAGTGGAGGTTTCAGCTGTTCGATGGATCAGCTGATGGATATGACCTGGCGGAGTGCCGCCCGTGCGAAAGTCGACAATTTGATGATTCCCAGCAAATTGCCATGAATCATGAAAACAGCTACGGCGCCGCCTCGGACCCGGCCGCGCCGAACCAATCGGCAGCGATCGCTGTCGATCGATGACAGTTGTTCCCCGAAATCCATTGGCAACAAGCGAAACGAGCCTGTGCCGCGCCTGGGCTGCCATTCGGCACATCGTCCGCGGTCGCATCGGCATTCGGCGGGACCATTGAAACACACTGTGGCGCTGGGAAGTTGCAGCACGCTGCGCAGCCGCCTGCTACCGGCTTAAAGGTACTCCCGTCGCGGGGTCTACGACGATCCAGCTAACGGCAACATCGGTGTACCTCGTGTCCGGCCACGGCGATCGCCGAGCGAGTGCTCCGAACCAGTCAGATCCAGCCTGGCAAACCGTGTGGTCCAGCTCACAATATTTGTGTGATTTGGCTCACTATCACGCAGTTATTACACGGGCCTAGTGTGAGCCAAAAAAGAATGCCTGACCTGGGGAGACAATCTCTACTCCTGCTGTGATCATACCGTTATCGAATCGAGATATCGGCTACATTCGAGATGACGAATGCAACCCGATCTCGTACGGTCCGTGTCAGCCCTGTAACGGGCGAACAAAATTGAATCCACGGACCCGCGTGTGAGCGGGGCTGCGGACGGCAACAGCCGCGTCGCAGCCACCGGGCAGTAGCCCCGTCGGGCGGATCATGCCCCCGCTGCCGTGCCGGAACGAGACGGCACGTCCCGAAGCACCAATCCCGCCTCAGCACAGGCACCCGCCCACATCAGTGGGCTTGCTTCGGCGCGCGCAGCGCGAAAGGAACGAGATTGAAGAACGTTGGCAAGATGCTCATCATCGCCGCGATCACAGGGGTGTTCGCCACGGCGCCGATGGCGCCGTCGACCACCACCGCCTTTGCGGACGACGTGGAGGCGAGTGCGCCCGCCGCTCCCGCGGATGACATGGAGGCTGACGGGGCCGCGCCCGTCGCTCCTGCGGACCATGCGGAGCCTCCCGCCCCTGCGCCCGCCGCTCCCGCCGATGACGTGGAGGCTCCCCCGGCCCCGCCCGCCGCTCCCGCAGACGACGTGCAGGCTCCCGCGCCAGCCCCCGCCCGCGTCCACGCGTACAGCGTCAACTGGGACGCAATCGCGCAGTGCGAGTCCAGTGGCAACTGGTCGATCAACACCGGGAACGGCTTCTCCGGCGGTCTGCAGTTCACCCCAAGCACTTGGCTGGCCAACGGTGGCACGGGATCCGCGGCTAATGCGAGTCGTGAGGAGCAGATCCGGGTGGCCGAGAACGTCCTGCGGACGCAAGGCATCGGCGCCTGGCCGGTTTGCGGTCGTCTCGGCTGACCCGCAGCCGCGACCTGACGGCGGTGCCGGGCATGATGCCCGGCACCGCCGTCGTCTCGGAGCCATGCTCCGGCGCCGACGCGATGCGCCCGGAGTGGAAGGTCAGGCCCGCGCGGTAACGCGACGGACTGACCGCCGGCCCTACAGGTCGAACACCAATAGGGTGCTGGTGGCGGTTGCGACCACCGCGGCCGCGGCGTCACTGACGACACCTTCGGTAAAGGCCACCCGAGATCCCGATTTCACCACGGTCCCGGTCGCGGTCAGCAGCCCGCTGCTGAGTCGCACCGCCTTCAGGTAGTTCACCTTGATCTCGACCGACGTGTAGCCCTTACCGGCCGGCAGCGTGCTGTGTAGCGCCAGGGCCGTAACGGAGTCCAACAGGGTGCAGATGAGGCCGCCGTGGACGGCGCCGATCGGGTTGTACGCCGACTCGTCGGGCCGGCAGGTGGACACCACCCGGCCGGGCTCCGCGGAGACCAGAGTGAATTGCATCAACTGGGCCATCGGGGGTGGGGGCAGCTCACCGGCGATCATCGCCCGCAGATAGTCGATGCCGACCATCGCCAGGCCCCGCGCGGCGGCTGGGCCGGGATCGTGCCAGCTGACGGTGCGGGAGCGCTGCGGCCCCCAGTCGTTGCTGGCTTGTAACGAGGTGTCGGTCAGTTCCCCGGTCATGGCGTCCTAACTGTTCGTCTGCCTTTTTGCCGGCGGTAGCGGTTGCGGTCGGGGTCGCTCGGGTGCACCGCATGGTCGAGCCCCCAGGTCAACAGGGCGTCGAGCACGGGTAACAGTGCCCGGCCCGAATCGGTGAGCCGGTAGTCGAACCGCGCCGGCGTCGCTTGGTACAGGATGCGCCGGATGACCCCAGCCTCCTCCAGCGCCTTGAGCCGGGCCGCCACCCGATCCCTGGGCGCGCCGGTGCCCTGGACGATGTCCTGGAACCGGGTATTACTCAGCGCCAGCTCCCGGACTATCAATAGCGCCCAACGCTCGCCGACCAGCTCGAGAGCGGCGGCAATCGGACATGGCCGGCCCGGCAGCTCGGCCAGCGTGACAGCGGGCATAAGCATCAGCATGCCCGAGCTGAGTTTGAAAATCAAACTCAGCACCCCGCCGGCGAACCCTTGCGCTGTGTTACCAACACTGCATGACCGCAACGGCATTCGACAGCCTCGACGACTATCTGGCGCTACCGCGGGCCTCGGGCCTGGCAGTGTCGGCGGACGGGTCGCGGGTGGTGACCATCGTGGCCGAACTCAACGACAAACGCACCGAATACGTCAGCGCGGTCTGGGAACTCGATCCGGCCGGCCGGCAACCCGCGCGCCGGTTGACCCGCTCAGCTAAGGGTGAGTCGTCGCCGGCGTTCACCCTCGCCGGCGACCTGCTGTTCGTCTCCTCACGGCCCACGCCGGGCTCCGCCGACGACGACAAGCCGCCAGCCTCGCTGTGGCGGCTGCCCGCCGCTGGCGGCGAGGCAGTCGAAGAGCTGAGCATGCCCGGGGGAGTCAGTGTGGTGCGCACCACCCGCGGCGCCGACATGACGGTGGTCGGGGCGCCACTGCTGCCAGCGGCAGGCAACATTGACGAGGACCGGCGGCTGCGAGACTTGCGCAAGGACAACAAGGTAACGGCGATCCTGCACACCGGATATCCGGTGCGCTACTGGGACAAAGACCTCGGGCCGGACGAACCTCACCTGGTTGACGCAAGTGGCCCGCGTGACCTGACCCCCCGGCCGGGCGCGGCGCTGCGCGACGCCGGGTTCGATATCAGCGCCGACGGGCGATTCCTAGTGACGACCTGGCGGGTCTCCGGGCCAGGACCCGTGCAACGCTCGGTGCTGGTGCGGATCGACCTTGGGTCCGGCGAACGCAGCGTTATTGCCGACGACCCGGACGCCGACCTCGAGCACCCCGCGATCTCCCCGGACGGTACGGCGGTTGCGTTCACCCGCGAAACCGTCTCCACCCCCGAGCGCGCTCCGCGAATGACGTTGCAATACTTGCGATTCGGCGAGGACGTGGTTTCGGTGGCTGACAGCTGGGACCGCTGGCCGGCCTCGGTGACGTGGTCGAGCGACGGGGCCGCCCTCATCGTTACGGCCGACCAGGCCGGTCGGGCCCCGGTGTTCGCCGTTGAATTGTCCACCTCGACGGTCACCCAGCTCACCGACGACGACTTCGCCTACACCGACGTCGTCGCCGCGCCCGACGGGGTGATCTACGCCCTGCGCAGCTCGTATCGAACACCACCGCACCCGGTGCGGATTGACCCCGATAGCGTCATCACCGTGCTGCCCTGCATCGATTTACCAACACTGCCAGGTACATTGACCGATATCACCGCGACCGCGACGGATGGAACTGCGGTGCGGTCGTGGCTGGTGCTGCCGGAGGACACCGCACCCGCCCCGTTGCTGCTGTGGATCCACGGTGGACCGCTGAGCAGCTGGAACAGCTGGTCGTGGCGATGGAATCCGTGGCTGATGGCCGCCAAGGGTTACGCGGTGCTGCTGCCGGACCCGGCACTGTCCACCGGCTATGGGCAAGCGTTCATCCAGCGTGGCTGGGGAGCGTGGGGCGGGCCGCCGTTCGAGGACCTGATGGCCGCCACCGACGCGGTCTGCGACCACCCACGCATCGACGCGACCCGGATCGCGGCGATGGGCGGATCGTTCGGCGGCTACATGGCCAACTGGGTCGCCGGCCAGACCGACCAATTCGCCGCGATCGTCACCCATGCCAGCCTGTGGGCGCTGGACCAGTTCGGTGTGACCACCGACCTCGCCTACTACTGGCGCCGCGAGATGACACCGCAGATGACCGCCGCCAACTCACCGCACCGCTTCGTCGACCGGATCACCACGCCAATGCTGGTGATCCACGGCAACAAGGACTATCGCGTCCCGATCGGCGAGGCGTTACGGCTGTGGTACGACCTGCTTGCCGCCTCCGGGCTGTCCGCCGCCGACGACGGGAGCAGTCCGCACCGGTTCCTGTACTTCCCGTCGGAGCATCACTGGGTGCTCGCGCCGCAGCACACCAAGATCTGGTACCAGGTGGTGTTGGCGTTCCTGGCCGAACACGTGCTCGCGGAGACCGCCGAATTGCCCGAGATGCTCGGAGTAGCGTCAGGCCGGTGACCGCGACGCGCGATTTCGACATCGTCTTGTACGGGGCGACCGGCTTCGTGGGCAAGCTGACCGCTGAATACCTCGCCCGGGCCGGCGGGGACGCGCGAATCGCGCTGGCCGGCCGGTCGACCGAACGCTTGCAGGCGGTGCATGAAAGTCTGGGCGAGTCGGCGCAAGCCTGGCCGATCGTGGTCGCCGATGCTTCGTCGCCGTCGACATTGAGTGCGATGGCCGCTCAGACACAGGTGGTGGTTACCACGGTCGGGCCCTACGCGCGCTACGGGTTGCCGCTGGTGGCCGCGTGCGCCGCGGCGGGCACCGATTACGCCGACCTGACCGGTGAGGCGATGTTCGTGCGCAACAGCATCGACCTGTACCACAAGCAGGCTGCCGACACCGGTGCGCGCATCGTGCACGCGTGTGGATTCGATTCTGTCCCTTCGGATCTGAGTGTGTACGCGCTGTACCGCAAGGCCAGCGATGATGGCGACGGTGAACTCACCAGCACCGACTTCGTGTTGCGGGGTTTTTCCGGCGGGTTCTCCGGCGGCACGATCGCGTCGATGATGGAAGTGCTGGACACCGCCTCGCGCGACCCTGACGTGCGCCGCCAGCTCGCCGACCCATACACGCTGAGTCCCGACCGCGGCGCGGAACCCGAACTCGGCCCGCAGCCCGACCTGCCGTGGCGTCGTGGTCGCGACATTGCGCCGGAACTGGCCGGCGACTGGACGGCGGGATTCTTCATGGCACCCTACAACACCCGAATTGTGCGGCG
>Ga0187766_10000842_pt1 | contig 17519 bp, 18 predicted proteins | sample 0216_QUI02_MP05__4_FD_132971 | JGI IMG/M metagenome (GOLD analysis project Ga0187766, IMG submission 132971) | Tropical peat soil microbial communities from peatlands in Department of Meta, Colombia - 0216_QUI02_MP05_20_MG | ecosystem: Environmental > Terrestrial > Soil > Wetlands > Peat ... | reverse complement strand
TTCTGCCATTGCCCGCGTCGGCCAGTTGGGTCTCAGGCTAAGTCCGCAGCGCATCGGTGTCGAATCCCGCACGCCGCCGAGTGGTCACGCCGGCCCTCGACGCGACGACGGCCTTACGCACGGGGCCAGCGCCGGCGGAATTCGAGGGCTTGCGTGCGCTCGTGCGCCCACGTCCATGCTCGTCCACATTGACATATTGGACAAATTTTGGGCACACAGACGGCCCGAATTACCAAGCGTTTGATTTAGCACGGTAAAAGCGCCCGCCCTAGGCCAAATTCTTCGCCTTGTAGCGGCAGAGATCGTTCACCACGCAGCGCGTGCATTCGGGCTTGCGCGCCTTGCAGACGTAACGGCCATGGAGGATCAGCCAGTGATGGGCGTGGAGCTTGTAGCGATCCGGCACGCGCTTGATCAGGTTCTGCTCGACCTCGAGCGGCGTCTTGCCAGGTGCGAGGCTGGTGCGATTGCCGACACGGAAGATATGCGTATCCACCGCAATCGTCGGCTGACCGAATGCGACATTGAGAACCACGTTGGCGGTCTTGCGCCCGACTCCCGGCAGCGCTTCGAGGGCGTCGCGCTCGCGCGGCACCTCGCCGCGATACTTCGCTACGAGGGTCTCGCTCAACTTGATGACGTTCTTGGCCTTGCTGTTATAAAGGCCGATGGTCTTGATGTAGCCGCGCAGCTTCGCCTCGCCGAGGGCCAGCATCCGTTCCGGCGTGTCCGCCACCTTGAAGAGCGCCTCGGTCGCCTTGTTGACGCTGGCATCCGTCGCTTGCGCCGAAAGCACCACGGAAACCAGAAGCGTGTAGGGACTTACAAAATCGAGCTCGCTCTGCGGATTCGGCCGTTCGGCGGCCAGGCGTTGAAAGAATTCCTCGATTTTCTCTTTTTTCATGGTGCCCGACTCTACCTTTCGCCGCCGTACTGGAAAAGCTCGCTTTCCGCATCTTTACGCGATGAAAACCGTCGCCATATGATAGCGCCATGAACCGATCGCCCGACTGCACCCTGCCTGACGCAGCACAGCCCCTTTTCTTCGACGCGGTGTTGACCCCGCACAGGAGCCTGAGCCCCCACGGATTCTGGATTCTGATGGCGCTTATTTGCGCAGCCAGCTTTCTTGCCGGCATTTTCTTCGTGCTTCACGGCGCCTGGCCGGTGACGGGTTTCTTCGGGCTCGACGTCCTCCTGCTCTACATCGCTTTCAAGGCGAGCTATCGCTCGGCCCGGCTGCGCGAGACCGTCAAGCTCTCGGCCGAGGCACTCGTCGTCGAACGCGTGGGCCTCAGCGGCAGGCGATCCTCTTGGACCTTCCAGCCCTATTGGTTGCGGATCGAAATCGACGACCCGCCGGATCACGGCAGCCAGCTCACGCTCTCATCGCATGGCCGCTCGCTTGCGATCGGCTCGTTCCTCTCCCCCGAGGAGCGGCTGGAGGTGGCGCAAGCGTTGCGCGCGGCCCTTCTCCGCTGGCGGGACCACGGGCGCGAGGCAGCCGTGCCGTCCGTACGCGAAACCTCGAGAGCCGTGTGAGCGTGGGCGAAATCCGGCTTCCCAAAAATACCGTGCTCTTGGTGATCGATCTCCAGAAAGCGATCGACCATCCGAGTTGGGGGCCGCGCAATAATCCCGATTGCGAGAAGGTCGTCGCGGAACTTCTCGCGACGTGGCGCGCGCGTGCGATGCCGATCATCCATATCCGCCACGATTCGCGCGAGCCTCGCTCCCACTATCGCCCGGGTCAAGTTGGCCACGGATTCAAACCCGAGACCGCACCCCTGCCGGGCGAGAAGGTCGTCGCGAAAGAAAGCAACAGCGCTTTCATCGGAACCGGCCTCGAGAATTTTCTTTCCGAGCGGGGCTACCGAACGCTCATCGTCACCGGCGTGATCACCAACAACTCGGTCGAGGCAACGGTGCGCATGGCGGGAAACCTCGGCTTCGACACCTATGTCGTGGCGGATGGATGCTTCACCGTCGACAAGCGCGATCTCTCGGGCGCGCTCCATCCCGCGGCCCGAGTCCATGCCATTTCGCTCGCCAATATGCATGGCGAGTATGCGACCGTCATCGAAAGCAGGGACGTGCTGGCGGCCTTGGCCTAAAGGCCAAGCACGTCGCGCATCGAATAGAGCCCGGCCGGCCGGCCTTGCGCCCAAAGGGCTGCGCGTACCGCACCTTGCGCATAGATCTGGCGTCCCGCGGCACGGTGGGTCAGCTCGATCCGCTCGCCATCGCCCGCGAAGATGACCGAATGGTCGCCGACGACGTCGCCGCCGCGCAATGCGGCGAAGCCGATCTTCCCCGGCTCGCGAGCGCCCGTGTGGCCGTCGCGCGCGCGCTGTGCCGCACCCTCGAACGCAACGCCGCGACCCTTGGCCGCGGCACGCCCGAGTCCGAGGGCGGTGCCAGAGGGCGCGTCCACCTTGTGGCGATGATGCATCTCGACGATCTCGATGTCGTAGCGCGGATCGAGCGTCGCCGCGACCTGCTCCACGAGTGCGAGGAGTAGATTGACGCCCACGCTCATGTTCGGGGACCAGACGATTGCGGCGTTGCGGGCCGCCGCCTCGATCGCCTTGGCGCCGTTCGCATCGATGCCCGTGGTGCCGATCACGTGCACGGTGCCGTTCGCGGCGGCAAGGGCGACGTGCTGGAGTGTCGCGGCCGGAGTGGTAAAATCCAGCACGGCATCGACGCGCGCAAAAAGCGCCGCGGGGTCGTCGCCGACGCGCAGACCGAGCGTGCCCAGCCCCGATAATTCCCCGAGATCGCGGCCGAGGACGGTATTCTTGCCCGGCGCCTCGGTGCCGCCCGCGAGCTTGCAGCCCTCCGTGCGCGCGATCTCGTGCACGAGCATCTGCCCCATGCGCCCGGCGCATCCGGCAACACCGATCAGCACATCCGCCATGGCAGCCTCCCTCGGCGCTCGAAACGCGCTGCAGGATTGACGATTACCACAGGGTCGCGTGTTGCGGGGAGCGGATTTGCCGAGAGAGCCGGCGAAATTCTACTCGGTCAGATCGTCCCAGAGTTCGCGGACCTTGGCAAAGAAGCCCGCGGACTCGGGGCTATTGGATTTGCCCCCACTCTGTTCCTCGAATTCCCGGAGGATTTCGCGCTGACGCTTGGAGAGGTTGACGGGCGTTTCGACGATGGCCTCGATCTGCATGTCGCCGCGCTGGTTCGAGCGCAAGACCGACATTCCTTTGCCGCGCAAGCGGAACTGATGTCCGGTCTGAGTACCGACCGGCACGTTTACGCGCGCGCGCGTGCCATCGATCGTCGGCACCTCGATTGGCCCACCAAGGCTCGCCGTCACCATCGGGATCGGTACGCGGCAGAAGATGTTCGCCCCCTCGCGCCGGAAAAAGAGATGGGGCTTGATCGAGAGGAAGATATAGAGATCGCCCGGCGGTGCGCCGCGCACACCGGCCTCGCCTTCGCCCGCCAATCTTATGCGCGTACCTTCCTCGACCCCCGGCGGGATCGTGACCGAGAGCATCTTGTCCCGCTGCACCCGGCCGGCCCCTTGGCAGGTCCGGCAGGGATCGCGGATCACGCGGCCGGTACCCTGGCAAGCGGGGCAGGTGCGTTCGATCGTGAAGAAACCCTGTTGTGCCCGCACGCGGCCGTGGCCATGGCATGTGCCGCAGGTGATCGGCTGTGCACCACCTTCGCCGCCCGTGCCGTGACATGCCTCGCATGATGTCGAGCTCGGCACGCGTATTTTGGCTTGGGTTCCGCGAAAAGCATCCTCGAGCGGGATCTCGAGGTTGTAGCGCATGTCGCCGCCACGCGCGGTACCCCCGCCGGCACGGCGGCGATTGCCGGTGAACTCGCCGAACATTTCATCGAAGATGTCGGCGAAGCCCGTGCTGAAGTCGAAGCCGGCGGAGCGGAAGCCCCCACCCGCACCGTTCGCCTCGAAGGCGGCATGGCCGAAGCGGTCGTAAGCAGCACGCTTCTGCGCGTCCTTGAGAATGTCGTAAGCCTCGTTTACGTCCTTGAATTTTTGCTCGGCCGCCTTGTCGCCCGGATTGCGATCGGGATGAAATTGCATGGCGAGCTTACGGTAGGCCTTCTTGAGGTCCTCCGGGCTGACGCTTTTACCGACGCCGAGTGTTTCGTAAAAATCGCCTTTGGCCATGTCGCTCCAATCCGGCCCTTAACCCCATAGGGAGCCGCCCCGGCAACAATCCGTTCCCGGGGCGGCGTCGACCTTCTTACGTCCGCGTCGGTCTCGTTTGCAACGGCCTTACGCGGACTTTTTGTTCTTGTCGTCGTCGACTTCCTCGAAGTCGGCGTCGACAACTTTCTCGCCCTTCTGGGCGCCGTCGCCGCCAGCACCGTCGCCCGTGGCACCGCCCGTCGGCCCGCCCGAGGAAGAAGCGCTTTCCTGGGAGGCCTTGTACATGGCCTCGCCGAGCTTCATCGAGGCTTGCATGAGGGTCTCGGTCTTGTTCTTGATGGCACCGGTATCCTCGCCGGCAAGCACGCCGCGGAGATCCTGTATGGCGCTCTCGATCGCCGTCTTCTCGGCGGCCGATATCTTGTCGCCATGCTCCTTGAGGCTGCGCTCGGTCGTGTGGATGAGGGCCTCGGCATGATTGCGCGCCTCGACGAGCTCGCGTTTCTTCTTGTCCTCGGTCGCGTGCGCCTCGGCTTCCTTGACCATGCGCTGAATGTCGGCTTCCCCAAGCCCGCCAGATGCCTGAATGCGGATCGCCTGCTCCTTGCCGGTCGCCTTGTCTTTGGCGGAGACATTGACGATGCCGTTCGCATCGATGTCGAACGTCACCTCGACTTGGGGCACGCCGCGCGGTGCGGGCGGCAAGCCGACGAGATCGAATTGCCCGAGCAGCTTGTTGTCGGACGCCATCTCGCGCTCGCCCTGGAAGACTCGGATCGTCACCGCCGTCTGATTGTCCTCGGCCGTCGAGAATACCTGGCCCTTGCGCGTCGGAATCGTCGTGTTGCGGTCGATCAGGCGCGTGAAGACGCCGCCCAGGGTCTCAATGCCCAGGGAAAGTGGCGTTACGTCGAGGAGGAGAACGTCCTTCACTTCGCCCTTGAGGACGCCCGCCTGGATCGCCGCACCGACCGCCACGACCTCATCGGGATTGACGCCGCGATGAGGCTCGCGCCCGAAGAAATTCTTGACCGTCTCGATCACCTTGGGCATGCGCGTCATGCCGCCAACGAGGACGACTTCATTGATCTCGGACGCCTTGAGACCGGCGTCCCTGAGGGCCGCCCGGCATGGCTCGATCGTGCGATCGATCAGCTCCTCGACCAGCGCTTCGAGCTTGGCGCGGGTGAGCTTGATATTGAGATGCTTGGGGCCGTTCTGGTCCGCCGTGATGAACGGCAGATTGACCTCCGTCTGATGCGCGCTCGACAACTCGATCTTCGCCTTCTCCGCCGCCTCCTTGAGGCGCTGCAGGGCCAGACGGTCCTTCCGCAGGTCGATGCCCTGCTCCTTTTTGAACTCGTCGGCCAGATAATCGATGACGCGCGCGTCGAAGTCCTCACCACCGAGGAACGTGTCGCCGTTGGTCGATTTGACCTCGAAGACACCGTCGCCAATCTCGAGGATCGAGATATCGAAGGTCCCGCCGCCAAGGTCGTAGACCGCGATGACGCCGGAGCCTTTTTTCTCGAGACCGTAGGCGAGTGCCGCCGCCGTCGGTTCATTGATGATGCGGAGCACGTCGAGGCCGGCGATGCGGCCCGCGTCCTTGGTCGCCTGGCGTTGGGAGTCGTTGAAGTATGCCGGTACGGTGATGACGGCTTGCTCGACCTTCTCGCCCAGATACGCCTCGGCCGTCTCCTTCATCTTCTGGAGGGTGAAGGCGCTGATCTGGCTCGGCGAGTACTTCTTGCCGCGCGCCTCGACCCAGGCGTCGCCGTTGTCGCCCCTGATGATCTTGTAGGGGACGAGGTGCTTGTCCTTCTCGACCATCGGGTCGTCATAGCGGCGCCCGATCAGGCGTTTGATGGCGAAAAAGGTGTTCTCGGGATTCGTCACGGCCTGTCGCTTCGCCGCCTGCCCGACGAGACGCTCCCCGCTCTCGGCAAAGGCGACGATCGAGGGTGTCGTGCGCATCCCCTCGGCGTTCTCGATGACCTTCGCCTCCTTGCCCTCCATGACCGCAACGCAGGAGTTGGTCGTGCCGAGGTCGATTCCGATGATTTTTGCCATGTCCATTTACCTCTTGCGGCGGGACCGCAAAGCCTGATTCAGCGCTTTTTGGACCCCCGATCCATGTGCCCGGGATTTTTGCGGGCCAATGTTGACGAAAGATTACAAACCTCGGGCTGATATGGGGAGCCTTCGTGGCTGGAAAAAGGGGGTGGCGGTATTTCCGGGTGCGATTTGACGGCGAATCCGCCGCCGGCAGCGGGCCGAGCGCCCGTATTGCGCGAAATTTGGGTATATGATGCCCCCATGATCGTCTCCGCAAGCTACCGGACCGATATACCAGCCTTCTACGGGCGATGGTTCATGACGCGGCTCGACGCCGGCTTCGTCCGCACATTCAACCCCTATGGCGGGCAGAAGCATGACGTTGCCCTTGGCCGCGACGATGTCGACGGCTTCGTCTTTTGGACGCGAAATGCGGATCCCTTCATGGCAGCACTCCGGGAGATCCATCGTCGCGGTTATCCCTTCGTCGTGCAATTCACCGTCACGGGCTATCCAAAGCCGCTCGAGCGCTCGGTGATCGATGCCGGGCGGGCGATCGGCCAGATGCGCGCGATCGCCGCCGCCTTCGGCCCGCACGCCGTGGTCTGGCGCTACGACCCGATCGTGGTGAGCGATCTGACCCCGCCCGCATGGCATTTCGGGAATTTTGCGGTGCTGGCGCGGACGCTCACGGGTTCGGTCGACGAGGTCGTTGTGTCGTTCGTCGAGGTCTATCGCAAGACCAAGCGCAACCTGGATTCGGCTGCGCGCGCGTCGGGGTTTGCGTGGCACTGTCTCGAGCCCGACGCCAAGTGCAGACTCATTGCATCATTGGTCGAATTGGCGCGCGCGCACGGCATGCGTCTTTCGCTCTGCACCCAGCCGACCTTTGTCGTCGACGGCGCCGAAGCGGCTCGCTGCATCGACACGGCGCGATTGAGTGCTGTCGCCGGCTATGAAATCGTGGCGCAAACCAAGGGCAATCGCCCCGGGTGCTTCTGTGCCGAAAGCCGCGACATCGGGGCCTATGACACCTGCCCGCATGGCTGTGTCTACTGCTACGCGGTCAATTCCCGGGCGGCCACGCTCCGCAATCACGCAGCCCACGATCCGGCGAGCGCCTTCCTGATCGAGCGGCCCGGATAGTGCATTGCCTTCCCCGGATGCGGGCGGCTATTTGCCGCCCGGGGAGATCGGCGCGCAATTGGTCCGCCCTGACATCACGCAGTCCTGCAGCGCCGACATATCCCTGAGCTTGTGCGTCAAGAAAATACCGACAACGAGTAGCGCCGCAACGAGCGCCAGTGCCGCAAGGCCCGCATGCGGGGGCCGCCGATCCTCAGAGTCGTCGTCCGGTCGATCGGACTGGGGATCGGACATGGGCGACCTCAGACGGTCGTGTCGATGCGCGCAGCCGAGTCGTCGCCCGGGTCGTCCTTGGCGCCACCCGCGGGCACCTTGGCGACCCCGACCAGCGCCGGACGCAAGAGGCGATCATGGATGACGTAGCCGGGCGCCAAGACCTGCACGACCGTGCCGGCCGGTCGATCCGTGGTCGGGACTTCGAAGAGTGCCTGGTGGAAGTTATGGTCGAACGGCTGGCCGAGCGGATCGATCCGCTTGATGCCGTGGCGTTCGAGGATCGTTTGCGCTTCGCGCTCCACAAGCTCGACGCCAGCCGCGAGTTTTTCGAGAAGCTCGCTCGACGTGCGCCCCTCGGCCGGAATGCTTTCGAGCACGCGATGCAAGTTGTCGGGGATCGACAGAAAATCCCGCGCCATGTTGGCGACGGCGTACTTGGCGGTATCCTCGGATTCCTTCCTCGCACGGCGGCGGGTATTCTCCGCTTCGGCGAGTGCGCGAAGCATCTGATCCTTGAGCCCCGCGATTTCCTGTTCGAGCTTTGCGATCGTTTCACCGGCCGCCATCAAGTCGTCCACCGTCTGCTCGGCCGACGCTTCGCCCGGCGATATCCGGTCCTCGCGACCCTGCTCGATCTCGCCGTCTATCTCATTGCGCATTTGGGCCTCCTTGGCCTCGTCCTCGCCCTGCAAGTTCGTCATCTTGCCCGTCCCGTTGTCCTTGCTCTGAGCCATCTTGTCCCCAATCGATCGTCAACGCCCGTGTCGTCATCCGAGTACGCGGCCGATCATCTTCGCCGTGTAATCGACCATCGGAATGATGCGGGCATAATTCATGCGCGTCGGGCCGATCACGCCGATCGCGCCCACGATCCGCTCCCGGCTGTTTCCGAAGGGTGCGATGATCATGGAGCAGCCGGCATGAGCGAAGAGCTTGTTCTCGGCCCCGATGAAGATCTGAACGCCCTCGCCGCGTCCCGCCGCGTCGATGAGGCGCAGCAAGCTGTCCTTGGTCTCGAGGATCGTGAACAACTCGCGGATCGTTTCGAGATCCTCGACGGCGTGCACGTCGTCGAGCAGCTTCGACTGGCCTCGCACGATCAGCACACCCGCCGTACCTTCGCCGACCGGCACGGCGAGACCCGCCTCGACGACCTTGCGCGTGCGCTCATCCAACTCGGCGCGATGCGCTTCGAGCTCGGCGAGCACTTCGGCGCGCGCCTCATCCAGCGTGCGGCCCGCGAGCTTGGCGTTCAGGTAATTGCCGGCTTGAGCGAGGGCCGCGGCGGGCATGCCCGCGGGCAGATTGACGATCCGGTTCTCGACGAGACCGTCGTCGGTCACGAGAACGACGAGAGCCCGGCCATTTCCGATATTGACGAACTCGATATGGCGCAGCGCCACTTCGGTCTTGGGAGCTACCACGAGACCGGCGCAGTGGGAGAGGCCCGAAAGCATCTCCGTCGCCTCCTCGAGAACTTGGGGCAGCGTGCGGCCGGCGGCTTTGCACTGGCTTTCGATCGAGCGCCGCTCCTCCTCGCCCAGCCCGCCGATTTCCACCAACCCGTGAACGAAAAGGCGCAGGCCCGCCTCGGTCGGCAGCCGGCCCGCAGAGGTGTGCGGCGCATAGAGCAAGCCCAGTTCTTCGAGATCCGCCATGACGTTGCGGATCGTCGCCGGGGAGAGCTGCATGCCGAGCTGACGCGAGATGGTGCGGGAGCCGACGGGAGCGCCGGTCTCGAGATATCCGTCGATGATGCGCCGGAGAATCTCCCGCGCGCGCTCGTTGAGAGGTGGAATCTGTGTGCTCAGGGTTGCCTGCTTTTTGCTGGCGACCTCGCCTGCCTGTACCTCAATCGAGGCGGAAACGCGCGGCAGGCCGGGCGGAGGTCCAACGTAACGATCGGCCATAATGACGCCGGGGAATGTAGTAACTCGCCCTTTTGGCGTCAATGTCGGCCCCGGGCGGCGACCACCCCGGATGCCGACCGAGGCGCTCGTCCCGGAGTGGACACCGTCCCGCCGCGGCCTGTAGTTTAATCCGGTTCGAAGGCACCTCGAGGACCTCGCCCATGCGCCCTTCCGGCCGCGCCCCCGACCAGCTTCGCCTCGTCGAGCTTGTGCCGGGCTTCAACAAGTATGCGGAGGGCTCGTGCCTTGTGCGCTTCGGCGACACTCATGTGCTCTGCACGGCCTCGATCGAGGAGCGCGTACCGCCGCATCTGCGCAACAGCGGAACCGGCTGGGTCACCGCCGAATACGGGATGCTGCCCCGCTCCACCGGCACGCGTACCGACCGGGAGGCGGCACGCGGAAGGCAGAGCGGACGCACCCAGGAAATCCAGCGTCTCATCGGCCGATCGTTGCGCGCGGTGACCGATCTCAAGGGCTTCGGCGAGCGTTCCATCAAGCTCGATTGCGACGTGCTGCAGGCCGATGGCGGCACGCGGACCGCAGCCGTGACCGGCAGCTACGTCGCCCTGCATCTGGCGTTTCAACACCTCGTCCGGACGGGTCTACTCGACAAAGTTCCGCTCACGGACCAGGTGGCGGCGGTTTCCTGCGGCATCTTTCAAGGTCGGCCGATTCTCGATCTCGACTACGTCGAGGACAGTGCGGCCGACGCCGACGCCAACTTCGTGCTAACGGCAAGGGGCGGTATCGTCGAGGTTCAGGGGACCGCCGAGAAGCATCCGTTCGCGCGCGATATCTTCACGGCCCTGCTCGAACTTGCGGAGAAGGGCGTTGCCGAGTTGGCTCTTATGCAGCGGCGGGCCTTGGGACAATCTTGAGTCGCCCGCTCATTTCGCCCGAGACCAATCACGGAGCGCTTTCGCCCCGAGGTCTCCTCGGCTGTTGTGACGAATCCGAAATTCGCCATATCTTGGTGCGAGACCGTGAGCGAATTTCGGATTCAAGGCCACACTAGAGCTATATGTTAAATCGGCAATATGTTAAATCGAGTGTGGTTTTCGGATTTGAAGTTCCTTAACGTGGCTGCCACCAAAATCTTGGGAACTTCAAATGCACCGCGCTCGTGTGCGCTGAGCGGACGGCCGCGGCGGTCGTCCGGGATGAAATATCGGGAGTTTCGCATGGCCAGACGATTCGCGGGCGACCGGCTCGTGATCGCCAGCCACAATGCCGGCAAGGTTCGCGAGATTGGCGATCTCTTGGCGCGCTACGATGTCACCACGATCGCGGCCATCGAACTGACGCTGGCCGAGCCGGAGGAAACCGGCGCCACTTTCGTCGCAAACGCTGAAATCAAGGCGGTCGCTGCCGCGCGCGCGGCGCAGCTGCCGGCACTCGCCGACGATTCCGGTCTCGTCGTCCCGGCACTCGGCGGCGCACCCGGCATCAATTCGGCCCGGTGGGCCGGTCGCCAACGAAACTTCACCAAGGCCATGGCCCGCCTGGAGCGGGAAATGTCGGACAAGGATGACCGTGCCGCTTATTTCGTGTGCGCGCTGAGCCTTGCGTGGCCTGATGGACATACCGAAAGCGTGGAGGGGCGCGCGGATGGCGTTTTGGTCTTCCCGCCGCGCGGCGACAGGGGTTTCGGTTACGACCCGGTGTTTCAGCCGGCCGGCTATCGGATCACCTACGGCGAGATGGAGCCTGCAGCGAAACTTGCCATCAACCATCGCTCCGATGCGTTCCGCAAGCTGCTCGCCGTTTGTTTCGACGCATGATGGGCGCTGACGCGACGACGATGGGACCGGCGTCCAATGCTAGCGCCGTCGCCGATGCGGGTTTCGGCGTTTACGTCCACTGGCCTTTCTGCCTCGCGAAGTGCCCCTATTGCGATTTCAACAGCCATGTGCGGGATCGCATCGATCAGGCGCGCTGGCGCAACGCCCTTCTCTCGGAGCTCGACCACTTCGCTGCGCACACGGCGGGACGAACGGTGACGAGCGTCTTTTTCGGCGGTGGCACGCCGTCGCTGATGGCGCCCGAGACCGTCGCGGCCGTGCTCGATCGGATTGCACGGCACTGGCGACCCGACGCAGCGCTCGAGGTCACGCTCGAGGCCAACCCGACATCGGTCGAGGCAGGCCGTTTCTCGGGTTACGCCGGCGCTGGCGTGAACCGGATCTCGCTCGGCGTGCAGGCGCTCGACGACGCTCAGCTTCGCTTCCTCGGCCGCCGGCATTCGCGCGCCGAGGCGCTTGCGGCACTGGCGCTTGCCCGGCGGAATTTCACGCGCGTGAGCTTCGATCTCATCTATGCGCGGCCGAACCAAACGCCGAAAGACTGGCAAGAAGAGCTTCGCACCGCCCTCGAATATGTCGCCGACCATGTTTCGCTCTATCAACTCACCATCGAGGCCGGTACGAGTTTCGAGCAAGCCCATGCGCGCGGCGATTTCGCGATGCCCGACGAAGACACGGCATCGGCACTTTACGAATCGACCGCCGAGATACTCGGTTGCCGGGATCTCCACGCATACGAAATTTCCAACTACGCCCGGCCAGGGGCGGAGTGCCGCCACAATCTCACTTATTGGCGCTACGGCGATTATGTCGGCGTCGGCCCGGGTGCGCATGGCCGACTTACCATCGAGGGCGAGAAGATCGCAACGCGTCAACATCGAGCACCCGAGCGATGGCTGGAGTCGGTCGAACGTTCCGGTCACGCAACGCGGCAGCGCCTTCCGCTCACACGGGAAGAGCGATTCGAGGAGATGTTGATGATGGGCTTGCGGTTGAGCGAAGGCGTTGGCCGTGAGCGTGTCAGCCGCGAGTTCGGCAGCCGGATCGAAGCGCTTGTCGGCGCCGATCGCCTCGCAATCCTGATCGAGGGCGGCTTTCTCGTCCTCGACGAGCGTTCATTGCGCGCGACCGCTTCCGGGCGGCAGCGGCTCGACGCCGTGCTGGCGTCCCTTATCGCCTGACGAGGGGGAGTTGCTGCCGATCTACTCGGTCGCGAAGCTCACGGGTGCGGGGCTCATGACGGTAGGAGCGTCGCCATGCACTTCGAGCACAGCGAGGCCGCGCTCATTTCGCCCATCCTCATTGAACCGAAATATACCGTCGACGCCGGAAAAGCCGTTCGGATTGGTGAGTGCTTGCGCGCTGAATCCGGCTTCGCCCCCGCTTTTCGCGAGTGCTGCGGCGAGTGCCGCCGCGTCATAGCCGAGCGTTGCGATCCGCGGCGGGGTCGGGGCGTCGTAGAGCTTGGCATAGCGCTGATCGTAGTCGCCGCGCAGGTTCGGATCGGGGGCGACGTACCAGCCCCCGAGGAGAGCCGGCTCCTTGCGCACCCGCGGGTCGTCCCAAAGCCCCGTGCCAAGCAATCGCACGCGGGAAGGATCGATGTCGTAATAGGGGAGCAACGGAGCGAGCGCCAGCAAGCGCTCTCCGCCCTCGGGCAGCATGACGGCATCGAAATCGACGTCGCCGACCGTATCTTGAGTCTGCAGGCGTTGAAGTGCCTGACGTGAAACCTCGTCGGTCTTCCCCTCGAGTTGTTTGCGCTGTGCCAAAAGGGCTGCGTGACGGCTGTCATAGTTGGCGAGGCGGCGAACTACTTCGGCCGCATTGTTGGCGGCCGGATTGTAGCTTTCGATCCCGGCGATCGAAGCGCCCGCTTCGCCCACGGTGTCACGCAACAAGGAGGCGATCGCTTGGCCATAGGGTGTGTCAGGGACCACCGCCGCGAAACGGTTGATCCCTTGCGCGTGCGCATAGACCACGATCCGCTTCACCTGAGTGCGGGGCAGGAAGCCCATCAGGAAGACGCCCTCGCCCGCCACGCGTTCGTCGGTCGAGAATGCGATCACGTTGACGCCGGCGGAGCGCGCAAGTGGGGCCACGGCGAGAACCTCCTCCGCGAAAAGCGGACCTAGGATCAGCTTGGCGCCGTCGTCGAGAACCGCGCGGGCTGCACGCGCCGCACCCTCCGGGCTACCTTCGGTATCGCGCGGGAGGAGTGCGAAATTCTTGCCGGCCGTCTCGAACACGGCAAGCTCGGCCGAATTGAGGAGAGCCCTGCCAAGGGGTGCGCTGTTTCCGCTCAACGGCAGGAGAAGCCCGACCTTGACCGCTTGAGGATTTTCACCCGCACCCGACGCCGCCGCTGGCGGCGCCGCTGCTGCACCCGTATTGAGGGGCTGGACCTCCACCGCGCCTGGCGGCAACTTCAATCCCTGATCGCCCGTCGCTGCTGCGCCCGCCTGGGGTGTTCCTTGCGGACGGGGCTGCTTATCGCCTAGGTTCGAGCCGTGGCAAGCGGCCAACACGAATGCAGCCGCGAATGCCGCGACGCGCACGCGCTGCATCCCCGACCACGGACTCTTGAGGGAATGACGCAACGGATGGGCTCCACAGCATCCCGGGAAAACGCGGCCGAGCGTAGCGGGTGGCCGAATGGAAGTAAACGGGCTCTAAGCACGATTCGGCGAGGTCTCTATCTGGTGGCGACGCCCATCGGCAACCTCGGCGACATCACGCTCAGAGCGCTCGAGGTCCTCCGTCATTCCGATCTCATCGCTTGCGAGGATACGCGGGTCACGGGAAAGCTCCTCGCGGCCTACGGCATCGACGTGCCGATGACGCCTTATCACGATCACAATGCCGCGATGGCGCGGCCGCAACTCCTGGCTCGGTTGAAGGAGGGTGCGTGCATCGCACTCGTATCCGATGCGGGCATGCCGCTTATTTCCGATCCAGGTTTCAAACTGGTGGGTGCCGCGATCGACGCGGGCATACACGTGAGTGTGGTGCCCGGCGCTTCAGCACCCCTTGCAGCACTGACGCTCTCGGGCCAGCCGGTCGACCGCTTCCTCTTTGTCGGATTTCTGCCGTCGAAGTCGGGACCGCGGCAGAAGGCGCTTGCGGATTTGGCGGCCCTCCCGGCGACCCTCGTGTTCTTCGAAAGCGGACCGCGTCTCGCCGAATCCCTTGCCGATATGACGGCAATGCTCGCCCCGCGCATGGCGGCGGTCGTTCGTGAGCTGACCAAGCTTCACGAGGAAGTTCGCCGCGGTGGGCTTGCGGAGCTCGCCGCTCATTACCGCAACGTCGGGCCGCCGAAAGGCGAAATCGTGGTCGTCGTCGGGCCGCCGCTCGAAACCTCCGCGCCCGATGAACAGGCGCTCGATACGCTTATCGAGAATGCGTTGGCGAGCATGAGTCTCCGCGATGCGGCCGAGGCCGTTGCGCGCGGCACTGGGTTGCCGAAGAAGCGCGTTTATGCACGCGCCCTCGCACTCGCAAAACCGCGCGGCGAAAAATGAGTGTTGAGCGCCGCAGGCGCGCTTATCGGCGCGGGCGCTGGGCGGAGGCGCTTTGCCGGTTGGTGCTGTCGCTCAAGGGATATCGCATCGTTGCGGCCGATTATCGCGCCAAGGTCGGCGAGATCGACATCGTTGCGCGCAAGGGCCGCACCCTTGCGATCGTGGAGGTGAAGGCGCGCGAGACGCACGCGAACGCCGCCGCGGCACTCCTCCCGCGTCAGCGCCGCCGTATCGCACGCGCGAGCGCCGCATTTCTCGCACATCACCCTTCGCTGGCAGCACTGATCGTGCGCTTCGACGTCATGCTGGTGCGGCCGTGGCAACTGCCGCGTCACGTTAAGAACGCTTGGCATCTCGATGAACGCGGCGGCGATTGAGGCTGGCTCATCGTGACGCGTGACCCGAGAGCACTTTCACGTTAAAAACCTCCATGCCTTTCTGTCTTCCCCCCATCCCGGACGAGCCGTAATCGATGGCGGCATGGATGAGCCAAGATCGGTTTTCGTCCGACGACCCGCGCGACTACTTGCGCCTCGTGGGCACACAGGCCGACGACGCGATCGATCTTGCGGAGGCCGCATTAGCGTTTGCCGCGATCGACAATCCGCAATGCCCGGTCGCGCGTTATCGCGAACACTTGCAAGCCATCGCCCGCGACGTGGCGGAGGAGGCCAAGCGGCTTTCCGCAGGGCCCGACACGCTCGGCGCGCGCACGATGATCCTCAACGAAGTCATTTTTGCGCGCCACGGCTACCGTGGCGACAGCCATAACTACGACGACCTGCAAAACGCCAATCTGATGCGCGTGATCGATCGCCGCCGCGGACTTCCGGTCTCGCTCGGCATCATCTACATCCACGCAGGACGGGCGCAAAATTGGGACGTCACGGGCATCAACTTTCCCGCCCATTTCATGGTTCGCCTGTCCCACTCGGGCCAGCGTGCGATCATCGATCCATTCAACGAAGGAACTGTGCGAGAGGTCTCCGAGCTTCGCGAGATGATCAAGACGAGTCACGGCGAGAACGCGGCCCTGCATCCGGAGCATTACGCCGCGGTCGGAAGCCGGGACGTACTGCTCAGGCTGCAGAACAACCTGAAGCTCAGGCTTTGCCAGTCGGATGACAATGCCCGCGCCGTCAAGGTTGTTGAAAATATGATGCTGATCGCGCCCGACGAAGTCGGCCTGTGGCACGATTTGGGGGCCTTGCGCGGCAAGACAGGCAATCTCCGCGCCGCCATATCCGCGCTCGAAACGTTCCTCGGGCGTGCCGGGCAAAATGCCCATCGCCATCAGGCCGCGGCCTTGCTCCAGGAATTGCGCACAAAGCTGAACTAGTGTGGCGGCCGTGAGTGAAATTCGGGTTCAAAGCCGCACTGGCGGCGCGCGCTGCGCTCGCTATAGTTCCGCCGTCCCGCCACCCGCTTGCCGGTTTTCAGGGGAGCTCGACGATGAGCCTTGCCGTCGCCATCCAGATGGACCCGATCGAGTCCATAAATATCGACGCTGACAGCACCTTCGTCATGGCGCTTGAGGCCCAGCGCCGCGCACATGCGCTATGGCACTACCTGCCCCAGCACATGATGCTGCGCGAAGGCCGGCTCTACGCCCGCGCGCGCCGGCTCGAGGTGCGCCGCAAAAAGGGCGATCACTATACGCTCGGCTCTTTCGAGACCCTCGATCTCGGCACGATGGATATCGTCCTGATGCGTCAGGACCCGCCCTTCGACATGGCCTATATCACGGCCACCCACATGCTCGAGCATATAAGCGCCAACGTCCTGGTCGTGAACGATCCGGTCCACGTGAGGAATGCGCCCGAGAAACTTTTCGTCACGCATTTCGAAGGCGTCATGCCGCCCACGTTGATCACGGGCGATAGGACCTCGATCGAGCAGTTCCGCGCAGAGCACGAGGATATCGTCATCAAGCCGCTCTTCGGCAATGGCGGGGCCGACGTGTTCCACATCGGCCCCGGCGACGAGAACTTCAATGCGCTTTGCGAGATGTTCACGCGGCTCTATCGCGAGCCCGTCATCGTGCAACGCTACATTCCCGAGGTGCGCAACGGAGACAAGCGGATCATCCTCATCGACGGAAAGCCCCTTGGGGCGGTCGCCCGCGTGCCCCAGCCGGGCGAAGCGCGGGCGAACCTCCATGCCGGCGCACGGGCGGTCAAGGCCGCGCTCAGCGACCGCGACAAGGAAATCTGCGGCGCCATCGGCCCGGTGCTGAGGGAGCGGGGTCTGCTTTTCGTCGGCATCGACGTGATCGGGAATTATCTGACGGAGATCAACGTGACCTCGCCGACCGGCATCCAGGAGATCGATCGCCTCGATGGCGTGGCGCTCGAGTCCGATCTGTGGGACGCGATCGAGGCCCGTTTCCGCACACGGCACGATCCGCGGCCGATGTGATCGAGGTGCGTTCTTCGGCCGGCGAGAGCGCTGATCTCAAACGCTCGGTTCAACCGGCGATCGGCGCTTTCTGCGTCTCTCGATACAGAATGTAGAGCCCGGCCGCCACCACGATCCCGGCACCGAGGAGCGTCCACCGGTCTGGCAGATCGCCCCAGAGGACATATCCGAAAAGGATTGCCCACAAGAGTGCCGTGTAGTCGAAGGGGGCGACGCGCGCGACCGGTCCGATGGCAAGGGCGCGCGTAAATGCGATCTGCGCCGTGCTGCCAGCAAGTCCCATGCCCCCAAGAAGCACCCA
>Ga0187766_10000840_pt1 | contig 17531 bp, 13 predicted proteins | sample 0216_QUI02_MP05__4_FD_132971 | JGI IMG/M metagenome (GOLD analysis project Ga0187766, IMG submission 132971) | Tropical peat soil microbial communities from peatlands in Department of Meta, Colombia - 0216_QUI02_MP05_20_MG | ecosystem: Environmental > Terrestrial > Soil > Wetlands > Peat ... | reverse complement strand
CTTCAGCCGGGTGGACTTGCCGGTGCCGTTGGGGCCGAGCACGCAGCGCACCTGCCCACGCATCGCCTCGACCGAGACGCCGCGCAGGATGTCGATACCCGGGCGGTATCCGGCGACCAGGCCGTGTGCGACGAGCCAGGAGCTAGAGTCCGGCATAGGCCCCGAGGACGTTCTGATCCGCCCGTACCGCGTCCGGCACCCCGTCGGCGATCTTGCTGCCGCGCGCCATGACCACGAGCCGGCGCGAGATGCGCAGGATCGACTCCATGTCGTGATCGACGACGACGAAGGTCCGGCCTCCCTGGTGCAGCTCCCGGATCCGGGTGATCAGCTCGTCGCGGAGACGCGGATGCACGCCGGCGAACGGCTCGTCCAGGAACAGCACCGCGGGTTCCAGCATCAGGCAGCGCCCCAGCTCGAGCAGCTTCTGCTGCCCGCCCGAAAGGTTCCTCGCCGGGAGCTGCTCGAGGTGGGCCAGGCTCAAGAACTCCAGGTACCCGCGGGCGCGTCGCGCCACCTCGTCCCAGCCGGAGTGCGGGCGCGTCAGGCCGGGCACGAGCATGTTCTCGAGCACGGTCATGCGGCCGAAGAGCTGGGTGAGCTGGAAGGTCCGGGCCACGCCCATCGCCGCGTAGACGTGCGGCGGCCGACCACGCATCCGCTCGCCCCGCACGAGCACCTCGCCGCCATCGGCCGGGAGGTGACCGGTCAGCACGTTGATGAGCGTCGTCTTGCCCGAGCCGTTCGGGCCGATGAGCCCGACCAGGTCGCCCTCGGCGACCACCAGATCCACCGCGTCGTTGGCCACGATGCCGCCGAACCGCTTGACCAGGCCAACGCCCCGCACGAGCTCCGCGCGCGCGCTCACGTGGCGGAGTCCTTCCGGGTCAGGTCCCGGGCGCTGGACCGCGATCCCACACGCGCCTCCCCGAGCCGCACGAAACGCAGCCAGAACGGCGTGACGAGCCCGTTGCGGGCGAACCGCATCGTCAGCAGGAGGATGACGCCAAAGAGCGGCAGCCGCCACTGGCCGTAGGAGCGGAGCAGCTCGAGCAGGTACTCCACCACGAAGGCCCCGCCCACCGCCGTCGGCAGCCGCTCCATGCCCCCGATCACGGTCATGACCACGAGCTTGGCCATCTCGTCGAGGTCGCCCACGCTCGGGGTCATGATGCCGATGTAGTGCGCGTAGAACCCCCCCGCGAGCCCGGCGAACCCGCTGGCAATCGCGAAGGCCAGGATGCGGAAGCGCGCCACCGCCACCCCCGACGCCGCGGCCGCCTGCTCGTCCTCGCGGATCGCGCGCAGGAAGAGCCCCCAGCGCGAGCCGACCAGGAACCCCATGAGCAGCAGCGAGCCGGCCAGCAGCGCGAAGGCCGCGTAGAAGTAGGGCAGCCGCGTGGCGCTCTGGAAGAGCGGCGCGGTGTGCAGCCCGGCCATGCCGGCGGTCACGTCGTCCTCGGTCGAGATCGCGATCCGGACGATCTCGGAGAACCCGAGCGTGAAGATCGCCAGGTAGGGCCCGCTCATGCGCAGGCACACCCAGCCGATGACCCCGCCGAGCGCGCAGCACATGACGACGCCCGCGCCTATGCCGAGCACCACCGGGATGCCGAGCCACTTCACCAGCAGGGCCGAGGTGTAGCCGCCGATCGACGCGAACGCGGTGTGGCTCAGCGAGAACAGGCCCACGTAGCCGGCCAGGAGCGACCAGCTGGCCGCGAGGATCCCGTAGTACATCGCGATGATCGCCACGTGCATCCAGTAGGCGTTGAGCTGGCCGGCGAGCGCCAGCGCGAGCCCGGCGGCCGCGATCAGGACGTAGACGTGGAGTCCCCGCACGTCGCCTACTCCATTCGCAGGTGGCGGCGGCCGAAGAGGCCCTGCGGCCGGAAGATCAGGAAAACCATCAGCACCAGGACCCCGAAGGCGTTCGTGTAGGCGAAGGCCCGCGTCGGATCCGGAAAGAACGCGGTGAAGAGGTTCTCCGACTCGCCGAGCAGGATCCCGGCGATGATGCTACCGCTGACCGATCCCATCCCGCCCAGGATCACGATCACGTAGGCGTGGATGTTCGGCAGGACCCCCATGTCGGGGGCCAGCGAAAAGATCGGGGCCACGAGGGCGCCGGCCGCGGCGGCCAGGGCCGCCCCGATCCCGAACGCGAACGAGTTGAAGCGGCGCGCGTTGATGCCCACGATGGCCGCGGAATCGCGGGACTGGCTGACCGCGTCCAGGGCCTGTCCCCAGATCGTCCGCTGCATGAAGTAGAGGAGCCCCAGGATCAGGACGAGCCCGACCCCGCCCGCGACCAGGCGGTCGTTGGTCACGACCAGGTTGCCCAGGCGCTGCACGCCGGGGATGAACGACGGCGGCTTGAGCGGAAAGGGGCCGAAGGCGATGACCGCGGTGTTGCGCAGGAAGTACGCGAGACCGAACGTGACGATGAGCCCGTACTCGTCCTTGCGCTCGGTGGCGTCGCTGTAGAGCGGCGTCAGGGTCAGGCGCTCGAGGACGATCGCTCCCACGAAGAGCGCGCCCATCGCCACGACCATGGCCAGCAGCGGCGGCAGGCCGAGGTACTCGATGACGTAGTAGGCGCAGTAGCCCCCGAGCATGTAGAGATCGCCGTGGGCGAAGTTGACGATCTTCAGGATCGAGAAGATGAGCGTGACGCCGACGGCGATCAGCGCGTAGATCACGCCGACGACCGCCCCGTTGGCGGCCTGGACGAAGAGGTAGTCCCAGCTCATCGGGCGCCGTGGGCCCGGCGCGGCGCGCGCCGGACCCTACGCGGCCGGGCGGTGACTCACTGGCCCGGCTTCAGGTACGTGTACTTGACGTCCGCGATGTTCCGCGGCCACACGATCGGGGCGTCCTCGGCTTCCTGCCCGACCTTGCTGTACTGCACCAGGGCGACCGGCGCGTTCATGAACTGGTGGTAGGCCCAGTCCGGATCCTTGCCGGTCGAGAAGGTGTACCGGCCGCGGCCGAGCGTGATGTCCGTCTTCTCGAGCGCGGCGACGATCGCCTTCCCGTCGGTCGACTTCGCGCGCTCGATCGCGTCGGCCAGCACCAGCATCGCGTCGTAGTTCTCGATCGCCTGCGGCGACGGCGGCTGGTTGTACTTCTTCCGGTAGGCCGCGACGAAGGCCTTCGTCTTGTCGTTCCACGCGTTCTTGGGCAGTCCGACGATCTCGGTGACCAGGTACTTGCCGGCCTCGCCGACGTTCTTCCAGAAGGTCGGATCGACCGCCGGCCCGCCCGAGTTGGCGATGCCCGTGCGCGGGCTCGGGGCGAAGCCGAGCGTGTGCGACTGGCTGATCATCGGATAGGCCCCGGCCTCGCTGTACGCGGTCATGAAGAAGTCGAACGGCGGCTGGTGGCTCTTGAACCGCTCGATCTGCGCGGTGAACTCGGTCGAGTTCGGATCGGCGCCGACGACCTCGTACTTGACGCCGTGCTTGTCCAGCACCGGCAGCAGGACGTCGCGGGCGCTCTGCCCGCCGTCCGTCTTCTCGAAGAGGACGGCCACGTTCTTGAACCCGGCCGCCGCGATCCAGTCGCCGTACTTGGTGGCGATCAGGGCCTGGTTGGGCGCGACCCGGAAGACCTCGGGGTATCCCTTGGCGGTGATGCTCAGCGCCCACACGTCCACCGCGATGATCGGGACGCCCGCCTTGTGCGCGACCTCCATCTCCGCGAGGAAAACCGAGCTGTGGAACTCCCCGGTGATGGCCACGACCTTCTCCTGGGAGATCAGCCGCTCCGCCGCCGCGGTGCCCTCCTCCGGCTTCCCCCGCGTGTCGGCGAAGACCACCTGGACCGGCCGGCCGAGCACGCCGCCCTTGGCGTTGAGCTGCTCGGCCGCCAGCTCGGCGGCCTGCTTCATCAACGCGCCCTCGGCGTAGCCGCCGGGAGGCGACAGCGGGCCGACCCAGCCGACCTTGAGCGGATCCGCCGCCTTCGCGGGAGTGCCCACCAACTGCGACGACGCGATGACGATCCCGCCGATCAGCACGGCCAGCTTTGCCGACACACGCCACGGTCTCGCGATCCGCATCGGGGCCTCCGTTCTCCTCGTGTCCCTGGAGCGTCTGCCCTCTCATCGGAGCTCCCACCCGAGAGGCGGCAACTATACCACGACGCCAGGACGCACGAGGACCTCGATGGCGAACACGTCGTGCGTGATGGTCGCATCTCACGTTGTTCCGTCCAGCCCTCACTTGGTACACTGTCCGTGTCTCGTCATGCCTTCCACACGGCAGCTCCCGCGGGGCGATCGGTGACCTTCCCTTCCTGGGCCGGCGGCCTGCTGTATCGGCTGGTACGGGTCGCGTGCCTGAAGCCGGTGCTGACGCTGGCGCTCGGTGTCGCCCTCGCGGTCGTTTCGGTCTGGTACGCCGTCGTCACGCTCACCTTTGCGACCTCCGTGGCGGACCTCCTGCCCCAGGGGCAGACGTACATGCAGCGGTTCAACGAGTACCAGCAGCTGTTCGGGGAGATCGACGACCTCATTATCGTGGTCGCGGCGCCGTCGTTGCCCGAGGCGAAGGTCTACGCGAGCCGCTTCGCGCGGGAGCTCCGTCTTCGCAACGTGCCCCTGCAGCGACTGACGTATCGCATCGATCCCGAGCACTTCGAGCGCCAGTCCCTTCTCTACCTGGACACGCAGAAGCTCCGCGAGATCCGGGCCCGAATCTTCGACCACCAGGACTTCCTGGAAGGCTTCGCCTCCCGTCCGACCCTCGACCAGTTCTTCGACGGCCTCGCCACCGAGGTCGCTGGGTCGTTCGTCGCCGGGTTCTTCGACCTCGGCCTCGAAGACCCCGCGGGCGCCAGCGGGAACGATCTCCGCCTCATCGAGGACCTCGTGGCTCAGGTGTCGGCGCGCGTCGATCGCTCGCAGCCGTACGTCTCGCCGTGGAGCGCCCTCTTCTCGACGGACACCGACGACGGCGCCGGCTATTTTCTCTCGGAGGACCGGAGTCTCCTGTTCATCCTTGCCGTGCCCAGCAGCGAGGAGGGGAGCTTCGCCGCCGACACTGCGACGATCGACGGCGTCCGCCAGACGATTCGTTCCCTGCACCCGGACTTCCCGCACGTCCAAGTGGGCGTCACGGGCAGGGCGGCGCTGGGCAACGACGAGATGGTCGCGGCCTTCCGCGACAGCGAGACGGCGACCGTCGTCGCTTCGGCCCTGATCCTCGGCCTGCTGCTCGTCGCCTTCCGCAGCATCGGCAAGTCGTTCCTGATGCTCGGGGTGTTGGGGGTAAGCCTGTGCTGGTCGATCGGCTTCAGCGCGCTGGCCATCGGACACCTCTCACTGTTCTCGGTGATGTTCATCTCGATCATCATCGGAATCGGGATCGACTACGGCATCTACTTTCTATTCCGTTACGAGGAAGAGCTGGCTCTGGGACGCACGCTGCGCCGGGCCCTCGAGATCTCGGCGACCCGTAGCGGACCCGGCGTGCTGCTCGCGGCCGTGATGGCTGCCGGCACGTTCTACGTGCTGGTCCTGACCGACTTTCGGGGTGTCCAGGAGCTGGGGATCATTGCGGGCACCGCCGTCCTCCTCTCGTGGCTCGCCATGATGACGCTCTTCCCGGCCGCGCTCGTGCTCGTAGATCGTCGGCAGGTTGGGCATGAGCGGCCCGGTCTCCCGGGAGAGGTCGCGGCCGAGCGGCTCCGGATGCCCGCGATCGAGCGCCTGGCCGCGGCGCCGCGCCTGGTGCTCGGCCTGGCGGCGGTCCTCACGCTCCTCGCCGCCTGGGGTCTGCGCGGTGTGGGGTTCGACTACAACCTCCTCGACCTGCAGGCCAAGGGCACCGAATCGGTCATATGGGAGAAACGGATCCTGGCGACATCCGGCCGCTCCGGCTTCGCGGCGCTCGCGACCGCCTCCTCGTTGGACGAGCTACGTAGCAAGGACGCGGCGTTCAGCAAGCTCGCCACCGTCTTCGAGGTCGACTCGCTGCTGCCGTTGATCCCCAGCGATCAGGAACAGAAGCGTAGGATCATCGGGGACTTCGCGCCGATCGTGGCGCCCGTCCGCATCGCGCGACCCGAGCCGATGGACGTGCCGCGCCTGGTCGCGAGCCTTCAGACACTGACGCATCGGCTCGGCATCGCGAAGAACGAGGCTCCCGTCGGCGACACCAAGCGGCGCCTGGCCGAGCTCGTGACCACGCTCGAGAGGCTGATCGAGAAGCTCCGCCAGGGCGATCCCGGCGCGGTCAAGACCTCCCTCACGACGCTGCAGGAGCAGCTCTACGGGGATTTCGTCCGGAGCATCCGGCGCCTGCAAGACAGTCTTGCCCCGACCGCCGTCGGCCTCGCCCAGGTGCCGGAGGAGCTCCGCAGCCGCTACTACAGCGATCGCGGTCTCTTCCTGCTCGAGATCCATCCGGCGGTGAACATCTGGACCCGCGAAGGAGCCGAGAAGTTCGTCACGGACCTGCGCGGCGTCGATCCGGCGGTGACTGGAACCCCCATCATCACGTTCGAGGCGATCCGCCTGATGGAGCTCGCCTACCGGCACGGCACCATCTACGCGGTCGCCCTGGTCGCCCTCCTCACTGCGCTGGCGCTGCGCCGGATGCGCGAGACCCTGCTGGCTCTGGTGCCGCTCGGGCTCGGGCTCGTGTGGACAGCCGGACTCATGTACTTCTTCAGCCTCGAGTTCACGCTGGGCAACGTCTTCGGGCTGCCCCTGATCGTGGGCGCCTCCTCCGAGTACGGCCTCAACATGGTGCTGCGGTCGGTGGAGGGGCGGAGCCACGGCGGGCCGCTCATCGCGCGGAGCACGGTCCTGGCGGTGCTGATCAACGGGCTGACGAATATCGTGGGTTTCGGGAGCTTGATGTTGGCCGCGCACCGCGGCATCTTCGGGCTGGGTCTCCTCCTCACGCTGGGAACGGCGGTGAGCCTGATCGCCTCACTCGCCGTGCTACCGGTCCTCCTGCACATGCACCAGCCGCGCGCGAGCCGAACCCGGCCGGCTGCGGTCGACACCGCGGCCTGACCCGGCGCCACTCACCCGGCTTGACAGGACACGGTGCCGGCCCGGCCCGGGCGTGTACCCTGCACCACACCCGCGACCGGCAAGCCGGCCACGTCGAGTGCGCGGGCGACGTCGACGAGCCGCTCGAAACGCGTCGTCGGACGAAGACGGTCGAGCAGCGCCGTGAACGGATCGAGACAGGCGCGCCCCTCCACCTCGGCGTGGACCGTCAGCACGTTCAGCCGATCCTCGCCCAGCGAGCGCCGGATCCGCTCGAACGCATCGTCATCGCCCATACCCAGACCCAGGAGCTCGTCGAGCGTCGGACCCGTCGTCGGGATCTCGGGCAGCCTGCCCTCGACGCGGTCGATGCGGGGGCGATAGACGCACGTGCCGCGCGTGCTCGAGTGGTAGGTGAACGGGCCCCGATCCAGGCACGAAAGGCTCGCCGCGGAGCACTGCCACCCGGGGGCGGCGAATCCCTCGGGATCCCGACCGGTCATCTCGCGGAATACTGAGAGGGCCCGATCGATCTCGGTCGCGACGCGGCTCTCCGGCATCGACCCGAGGCGGTCGTGCCAGTACACGTGATCGTACCCGTGCACGCCCAACTCGTGCCCTTCCGCCATCGCACGCCGCAGAACGTCCGGGAACGAGCGGGCGATCTGCGGACCGGGGAGGAGCGTGCCGTAGAGCGCCGTCCGGACGCCGTAGAGCCGTAGCGCACCGCCACGGAGCATCTTCCGCGCGAAGCCCTTCTGGGTGATGAAGCGTCGAACGGCGCGCCCCGAGTTGTCGGGGCCCATCGCGACGAAGATGCTGGCGGGCACGCGACGGTCACGCAGGACGTCGAGCAGCCGCGGCAGTCCGCTGGCCAGCCCGTGGTACGTGTCGACGTCGACCTTGAGGGCTAGTCGCACGACCCGTGCGAAGGGGCCTCCTCCATCTCCCTCCGAAAGGCCTCGATCGTCTCGCGCAGCCCCTCATCCAGCGACACCATCGCCTTGACGCCGAGTATCTCCTGCATGCGCTGAATGTCGGGGACGCGCCGCGGAATGTCCTCGTAGCTCCGACCATAGACCGCTTCCGGCGACACGTGCTGGATCTTCGACGTCGACCCCGAGAGGTGGATGATCCGCTCCGCGAGCATCCGGATCGACACCTCGACGTTGCAACCCACGTTGAACACGCCACCGACGGCTTCCGGACGGACGCCCGCGGCGACCGTCGCCGCGATCGCATCCGATTCGAAGGTGAAGCAGCGCGTCTGGCGACCGTCGCCGACCACGGTCAGCGGATCGCCCCGGAGGGCCTGGCTGACGAAGATCGTCACGACGCGGCCCACACCCATCCCGTCCAGGCGGGGTCCGTACACGTTGAAGTAGCGCAGGATCGTGACCGGTAGACCGAGCTTCGCGTAGGCCAGGCAGAAGTGCTCCCCGACCGCTTTGGAGGTCGAGTAGCACCAGCGATCGATCGAGGTCGGACCGAGCACGCGGTCGTCGTCTTCTCGCCACGGCACCTTCGCGTTGCGACCGTAGACCTCGGAGGTGGAGGCGAAGACAACTCGCCGTGCGAGCTTGCACGCCCACTTCAGCACGTTCTGGGTCCCGTTCACGTTGACGTTCAGTACGCGATAGGGGTCGACTACGTAGTGCTCTACACCGACGACGGCGGCCAGGTGGTAGACCAGATCCACGCGAGCGATCAGCTCCTCCATGATCACTTCGTTCATCACGCTATCCTGGGTGAAGTGGAGTTTCTCGTGGCCGAGGCGGTGCCGGATTTTCGTGGTCGGCCCCTCGTCGAGAAGGAACACCTCGTCGCCGCGGTCGAGCAACGCGTCCGCGAGATGAGAGCCGAGGAACCCCGCGCCGCCGGTGATGAGAACTTTCATGTACCCTCCCCCAGTTGATCGCCGCTCCGTACTCCTGTGGACGCCACCCAATCTACGGCGTCGGCCTCCCGTTGCCCTTCGACCTGCACTCGTTCCAGCCGCAGCGCGCCCTGGCCTGTCCCAGCGCGAACGCCATCGGCCGACACTTCCAGTCGACCGGGCGCCAGATCCAGCCGCTCACGCTCCGGTCGTCCCCACCACACGAACAGCCGGCGCCCCCCGTGCGACGTGAATGCGCCCGGATAGGGATGAGTGACGGCGCGGAGAAGATCATAGATCCGGGGGGCTGGCCATCTCCAATCGATCCGGCCGTCCTCCGGCTTCCGTCCTCCGAAATACGAGGCCCCGGCCGGATCCTGTGGGACCCGCGGTGCGCGTCCGTCGCGAAGGAGCGGATAGACCTCACGGAACAGGATCCGCGCCTCCTCGGTCGCGCGCCGGTGGAGCGTGAGCGCCGTGTCCAGCTCCCCGATGGGGAACCGACGTTGCGCCACCACGTCACCCCGGTCTGGCTTCTCGACCATGTAGTGCAACGACACCCCGGTCTCGGTCTCGCCTCGGACCAGGGCCCAATTGATCGGCGCCCGGCCGCGGTACTTCGGCAACGCCGAGGGGTGGAGGTTCAACGCTCCGAGGCGCGGGATCTCGAGAAGCTCGCGCGGGAGGAGTGTGCGGAACATGAATGAGAACACGAAATCCGGCGCGCAGGCCCGCAGTCGATCGGCCAGCTCGGCCGCGCGCACGTCCGGATCCACCAGCACCGGGATGTCGAAGCGGCGGGCGAGTTCGCGGACGGAGGCCCACCAGACGCTCTCGCCCGGCTGGTCCGCGTGGGTGACGACCAGCGCGACCTCGTCGCCGCTGGCCAGCAGCTCCTCCAGACAGATGACGCCAATGTTGTGATAGGCGAAGACGACGCTCCGGCAGGAGGTCACGATCGAGTCTCCGGCGGAGCGCGGCGCACCGACTCGATCACGTAGAGCGGCCGAGACCGGACCTCGATGTAGATGCGTGCCACGTACTCGCCGACAACCCCGATCGCCACGAAGACGGCTCCCAGCAGGGTGAAGAGGATTGTGAGGAGAGCAGAGACGGTGCGTAGGCCGGGATCCGTGGGGAGCACCCTGGTGACGATGGCGCCCGCGAGGGCCAGTCCGACGAACGCCGTCACGATCCCGAAGAGCGTCACGAGCTGGATCGGCAGCGTCGAGGACCCCGTGAGCCAGTCGAAGCCGAGCCGCATGAGCCGAAGGCCCGAATATCGCGAGCGGCCGAAACGCCTCTCGTCGTGGGCGACCGGCACTCCGGTGACACGACGAGCGAGCTGGGCGGCCAGCGCCGGGATGAACAGCGATCGTTCTCGACACTGGAGGATCCGCTGGACGACATCCCGTCGATACGCGCGGAGCATGCAGCCGTAGTCGGACTCGTCCTTCGAGAAGGTGCGAACCAACCGGCCGAGCATCTTCCGGGTGAGGGGATCCTTCCGGCCCTGCCGGATACCGCCCACGACCTCGTACCCCTCGCGGATCTGGTCGAGGAGCTTCGGGATCTCTTCGGGCGGGTTCTGAAGATCGGCGTCAAGGGTGACGACGGCGTCGCCGCGCGAGATCTGGAATCCCGCGAGCACGGCCGCGTGCTGGCCGGAGTTGTACGCGAGATCGACGACGGTCACGCGGCGATCGCTCTGCTGGATCATCTCGAGAAGTGCCCCGGAACGGTCACGGGATCCGTCGTTGACGAACACGATCTCCGAGGGCTGCGGCACAGTGTCGAGCACGGCACCGAGCCGACGGTGCAGCTCGACGAGGTTCTCCTCCTCGTCGAAGACGGGGACCACCACGCTGAGCCACGGCCCGCGGGCCGCGGCGTCAGCGACGACGGACCCCGGAGCTCCGGATGGCGCAATCGATAACATGATCCTGATGCACCTCATGCCTCCTTCACTCGTCGCTCCGCGCGGCCAGCCAGCGATCGTCCATTCGGAGGGCGATTCGTCACCAGCGAGTAGGTCGGGCGCTCGAGGAGAACATACGAATGGATCGGCCACGGGCGCCGGTCCGTCAGGAGGAAGACCCGAACCGACGATCGCCAGAGGTCGTCGAACTGGGCGGACCGTAGCATGAGCGGGGAGTCGGGCACCTGGCGGAAGCCGAACGCGAGATCGGTGCTGTTGCCGTCGAGGACGTACGTGGGGCGCCGGGTGTAGAAGGTGACGCTCATGGCGTCGTCGTATAGTCCGCCCACGACCACGCGCGCCCCGTTCTCCCATTCGCGAGAGATGATCTCGGCCGCCTCTCGCTGGGAGCGGCTCGACCCGAGCAGCGAGATCGCGTGGTCAACGAACAGCAGCGCCGGGATCAGGAACACCACCCACAGCGCCAGGCTGAGCTGTGCGCGGCCCAGGCGGGCCGCACCGTACGTCACCACGCCCCAGGTCACCAGCAGGATCGAGAAGGGACGAACGAGACGCAGCGTCTCCTCCACGACCAACGCGGCCTGGTCGGGATGCTCGCGGTAGTGACCGTCCAGGGTGGCGACGAGGTCGGTGAGCGCGCTGCCGTGCGTTTGAAAGACGACCACGATCATCGCCAGGCCGAGCAGGACCAGGAGCAGGGAGGGGATCGTGATCGCCGCGCTCCGCCGGGACCGCTCGGTGAGGGCGTGCCAGTGTCCCGCGACGACGACGGCAAGCGCCGGCATCGCGGGGAGCCCATACCGTTCGAGCCGTGAACGCGCCAGGCTGAAGAAGCCGATGACGATGGCGGCCCAGATGAGCGGCGGGGCGAGGGAGACCATCGCCGCCCGGCGACTCCAGAGGAGCGCGCCGGGAAGGAACAGCGCCCAGGGAAAGAACCAGAAGACGGTGCTCGCCCAGAAGCCCGCCAGGGAGAGCGGCACGTAGTCGATCGGCTCCCGCACGTTCAAGAACCGATAGACGTGCTCGTTGAGCACATAGAAGGGCACGAACGCCGGATCGCGAGCGGCCAAGGCGATGTGCCAGGGCAAGAACAAGCCGAGTAGGATCAGGAAGCCCCAGCCTGGCCGGAGACGCGTGGTGATCCCGGCGTCCCGGGTGACCAAGGCGTACGTCGCCACCGCCGCGAACGGGAACACGAGGCCCACCAGTCCCTTGTCGAGCGCGGCGCCCGCCGCGCCCACGTAGAACAGCGCCCATCCGCCCCGGTGCTGGGCGGCCAGCGCCAATCCCAGCAGCGACAGGGTGAGCCAGAACACGAGCATCCCATCCGGGAAGCTGTACCGGGCGTAGGTCAGCGGGCCAACCGCGGTCGCGTAGATGAGACCGGCATACATCGGAGCGGTCACGCCACCCAGGAGTATCCGCGCAAGTGCGGATACGAGGAGCGTGGTGCCGACGTGGGCCAGGGCCGACGGCAGCCGCGCCCCGAGCTCCCCGACCCCGACCGCTCGATACGAGAGCGCGATCGCCCAGTAGAGCAGCGGGGGCTTCTCGTAGTAGGGAAGCGTGTCGAGGCGCGGCTGAATCCAGTCGCCGCTGACGAGCATCTCGTAGCCCACGATCGCGTAGCGAGACTCCGCGTCCAGCAGAGGGCGCACTCCGAGTCCGTACAGCGTCAGTCCGGCCGCGATGACCAGACCCGGAACCACCGCGATCCGGGTGCCCGAGAGACCTTTCCAGGCGGTCATGGGCTCATATGCAGAAACGACTCTCCGCAACCAGGGGGAGCCGTTCGGAATCGGTCGTTTCTACTCGCCGAACAGCCGTGGGGAGAGGGAGATCGGGGGCGCCGGAGCGTCTGGCTAGTTGGCTCTTCACGAGCGCGCGGCCTGAGCAATGCTGGAGGGGCCAGAGCGAGTCAATCGGGGTTCGAGCGCACTGCGCGATAATCTCCCATGCCGCACGAGAGGTCAAGCTTTGGTAGGGGTATCGGGCGCTTACCGCGAGGAGGTGACACGGTGTCACTGTTCCCCTCGATCGCGGGATGGGACGCCCCGTGCCGGGCTTCCCGGCCGAGAGGCGGGCGGCACCTACGCCGCAGCGCCGAACCGCATCAATATCTCGATGACGCGCGGAGCGTCGGACGGCCGGAGGCCGCAGCCCGGGTGCGTGACGACGAGCCGGTCCCCGAGCGCTTCCCCGTGGATGGCGTGATCGTCGATGATGACGTAGCCACCGACGGTGTGCGCGGCGAGCCAGGCCGCGATCTCATCCCCGCGGCCCTCCCCGGGCGCGCCGGCCGGCGTCTTGTCGACCACGCACCCGGTGAAGCCTTCCTCCTCCAGCATCACCTGCAGCTCCGCCACCGTCCGGCCGTGCCGCCACGTGGACGAGACCACGACCTCCGCGCTGGTGTGCGTGACGATTTCGTTCAGCACCTCGACGCACGCGGGCTCGAGGTCTCCGTACCGGTCCCAGTGGCGGATCGGGGCCAGCACCCCGTCGATGTCGAGGAAGATCACCCGCCGCGGCACGTCGAGCGCCATGGCGGCACTCTATCGTACCGCCGGGGGGAGCCCCGGGGAATTCGGGATCCGGCGGCGCCGGGCGCCCTAGCCCTGGATCATGTAGCCGACGCCCCGAACGGTACGGATCAGGGAATCCCGGCCCGTGCCGTTGAGCTTCTTGCGAAGGCGGCTGACGTGGACCTCCAGGATGGTGAAGAGGCTGTCCTTGTCGTCCTCCCAGACGCGCTCGACGAGCTGGGTGCGGCTCACGACCTTGTCCCCGTACCGCATGAGGACCTCGAGGATCGCGTACTCCTTCCGCGTGAGCTGGATCAGCTGCTCGCCCCGCGTCACGCGGTGGCTGTAGGGATCGAGGGTCACGTCGCCCGCGCGGAGCACCGTGGGGCGGGTCGCCCGGGAGCGACGCAGCAAGGCGCTGATGCGCGCCAGCAGCTCGTCGAAGCTGAAGGGCTTCGTGAGGTAGTCGTCCGCCCCGGCGTTCAGCCCCGTGACGCGGTCCTCCACTGCGTCACGCGCCGACAGGATCAGGATGGGCGTCGTGACCCCGCCGGCGCGCAGCTCGCGGCAGACGGTGACGCCGCTGCGATCTGGCAGGATCCAGTCCAGAATGATGAGGTCGTGGGACAGCGTCCGCGCGAGCGCGTCGCCGAGCCGGCCGGTGTGGGCGATGTCCACGGTGAACTGCTCCTCCCGCAGCCCCTTGGCCAGCAGCTCCGCGGCCTTGCGGTCGTCCTCAATGATCAAGACGCGCATGGTCGCCCTCGCCCGCCCCGATCTGGTCCCGCGCCAGCCGGAGCAATGCCTCGATCATTCGCCACGTGGGATGCTTCTCCCGCGCCCCGCCCGCCCGCGCCCAGATCTCCTCGAGCGCGTGCTGGGCCCGCACCAGCCCTGCCGGCGGCGGGGGTGTCTTGGTCAGCTCCGGGTAGTCCTCGCGCAGCCGTCGCCGCAGCAGCTTGATCATGACGTGCGACGGCACGCCGCGCGCGCCGCGCCACGCGGCCAGCAGCGAGTACGGCGACGGTGACTGGTGTGCCTCCTCCTCGAGCCAGGCGGACGGGATCTCGCGTATGGCCTCCCGCCAGGGCGTCCCCCCTCGTCTCGACATGGTCCCCGCGCCTTACGTCGCCGGCTCGACGCCGAGCGCCGCGGGGTCCGGCCCGGCCCCGCCCGAGCCCCGCGGCAGCAGCAGGCTCAGGATCACCGGCAGCACCCAGGAGATGAGGATCGGCACCAGGAGCATGCCGCCCACGACCACCATGGCCAGGGGCCGCTGCACCTGGGATCCGATGGCGGTCGAGGTCGCCGCGGGCAGGAGCCCGATGCACGCCGACAGCGCGGTCATGAAGCGGGGCCGCATCCGCACCTCGGCCGCGCGGAGGATGGCGTCGTCGTGACCGCGCCCGGCGAAGCGCAGCTGACGGTAGTAGGTCAGCAGCAGGATCCCGTCCATCACCGACACACCGAAGAGCGAGATGAACCCGACCGCGGCCGAGATGCTGAAGTTCAGCCCCGTCACGTACAGCGCGAGGATCCCGCCGCTGGCCGCGAACGGGATCCCGGTCAGGGCCAGGAGGCTGTCGCGCAGCGAATTGAACATGCTGTAGAGCAGGATGAGGATCAGGAGCAGGCTCAGCGGCACGATCACGGCCAGCCGCCGCTGCGCCTCCTTGAGCTCGCCGAACTCCCCGGTCCACTCCGGGTGATAGCCGCTCGGCAGCGCCACCTGCTGGTCGACCCGCCGCTGCGCGTCCGCGACGGTGCCCCCGAGGTCCCGCCCGCGGACGCTGAACTTGATCGGCAGGTAACGGGCGTAGTTCTCGCGGTAGATGTAGGAGGCGCCCGACTCCAGCGTGATGTTGGAGACCTCGCGGAGCGGGACGTACACGGTCCCGCTCTGGCCTCCGCTCGTCTGGTTCTGCGTCGCCACCATGATGCTCTTGATCGCGTCGACGCTCTCGCGGTACTGCGGGAGCAGGCGGACCACCAGCGGGAACTGCCGCTCCCCCTCGAAGATCTGGGTGGCCGCCTGGCCGCCGATGGCGGCCTGGACGACCGCGTTGACGTCGCCCGGGGCCAGGCCGTACCGCGCGCTGCGCGACCGATCCACCTGCACCAGGAGGTTGGGCTGGCCCAGCTCGGTGAACACGCCGAGGTCCTCCACGCCGCGGACCGAGGCCATCTGCTGCCGGATCTGCTCGCCCTTGTCCTGGAGCACGTGCAGGTCGGGCCCGAAGAGCTTGACCGAGTTCTCGCCCTTGACGCCGGAGACCGCCTCCTCGACGTTGTCCTCGATGTTCTGGGAGAAGTTGAAGTCGACGCCGACGAACTCCTTCTCGAGGGCGCGCTGCATGCGATCGACCAGCTTCTCCTTCGTGAGGCCGCGGGGCCACTGGTCGAACGGCTTCAGCGGCGCGAAGAACTCCACGTTGTAGAAGCCGGTCGGATCGGTCCCGTCGTCGGGCCGACCGTGCTGGGAGATGACCGTGATGACCTCCGGGAAGCGGAGCAGGACCTCCCGCATCCGCGCCACGTAGGGCTCGCCCGCCTCCAGGGAGATCGTGGGCGGCAGCGTCGCGCGGATCCACAGGTTCCCCTCCTCCAGCTTGGGCAGGAACTCCGTCCCCAGACGCGGGACCACCAGGCCGGTCACGACCAGGAGCCCGATCGCCGCCGCGGCGGGAATCACCCGATGACGCATCGCCCAGTGGAGCAGCCACACGTAGCCGCCGCGCAGGTGGCGCACGATCCACGTCTCGTGCTCCCGCACGGTTTCCGGAAGCAGGAACGACGAGAGCACCGGGGAGACCGTGAAGGTGGCCACGAGCGCCCCGAACAGCGCGTAACCGTACGTCTTCGCCATCGGGGCGAAGATCTGGCCCTCGACGCCCTGCATCGTGAACAGCGGGATGAACGCGGCGATCGTGATCGCGGCCGAGAAGAAGATGGCCCGGTCGACCTCGATCGCGCTGAGCAGGATCGTGCGGCGCTTTCCCCGGAGCCAGCTCACCGTCCCCTCCGGTGCCGTCGAGAGCGACTCCCCACCCTCGCGCAGGTGCCGGAAGATGTTCTCGACCATGATCACGGTGGAGTCCACGATGATGCCGAAGTCGATCGCGCCCACCGAGAGCAGGTTGGCCGAGTCGCCCCGGATGACGAGCACCATCACGCTGAAGAACAGGGCGAACGGGATCGTCGCCGAGACCACGAGGGCGCTCCGGAGGTCTCCGAGGAACATCCACTGGATGGCGAAGACCAGGATGACGCCGAAGATCAGGTTGTGCAGGACCGTGTGGGTGGTGATGTTGATCAGCTCGCGGCGGTCGTAGTACGGCACGATCTTCACGCCCTTGGGCAGGAGGCTGCCCCGGTTGATCCGCTCCACCTCGGCCTCGATCCGGGCCAGCACTTCCAGCGTCTTCTCGCCCCGGCGCATCAGGACGATGCCCTGGACGATGTCGTTGTCGTGATCGCGGCCGGAGATGCCGAGGCGGGGCGTGAAGCCGACCTCGGCTCGGGCCACGTCCCGCAGGAGGATGGGCACGCCGCCCACCTGGGTGAGGACGACGTTGTAGATGTCGTCGACCGACTGGATCAGCCCGATCCCCCTGACGTTGGCGGCCTGCTGTCCGATGTCGAGGGTGCGCGCGCCGACGTTGAGGTTGCTGTTGGCGACGGCGGCGATCACCTGGGGCAGCGTCACGTTGTAGGCGGCCAGCTTGTTCAGGTCGACCTCGACGTGGTACTCCTTGCTGAGCCCGCCCCACCCGACGACGTCGTTGACCCCCGCGATGGTCTTGAACCGACGCTCCAGTACCCAGTCTTGGAGGGTCTTGAGATCCATGAGGCTGTAGCCGGGCGGCCCGACCAGCTGGTAGCGATAGATCTCGCCGACGGCGCTCTCCGGCGAGATCGCGGGCTGCGCGTTGTTCGGGAGGTTCACGGTCGTGAGGCGGTTCAGGGTCTGCTGCAGGTCGAAGTAGTAGTCGGTCCCGTAGGCGAACTGCACCTTGACGCTGGACAGGCCGTAGAGGGAGATCGAGCGTACGAACTGCAACCCGGGCATCCCGGCCACCGCCACCTCGATCGGGATCGTGATGTAGCGCTCGATCTCCTCCGCCGACTGCCCTGGGTTCTGCGTGATGATCTCCATCATCGGGGGCGAGGGGTCCGGGTAAG
>Ga0187766_10000839_pt1 | contig 17584 bp, 13 predicted proteins | sample 0216_QUI02_MP05__4_FD_132971 | JGI IMG/M metagenome (GOLD analysis project Ga0187766, IMG submission 132971) | Tropical peat soil microbial communities from peatlands in Department of Meta, Colombia - 0216_QUI02_MP05_20_MG | ecosystem: Environmental > Terrestrial > Soil > Wetlands > Peat ... | reverse complement strand
GATTCTGGCCGGGGCCAGTGGCTACCTGCTGAAACATGTGAGTCGAACCGAGCTGTTACGCGCAATCCGCCAGGTGGCAGCCGGACAATCTTTCATCGATACTCAAACAGCCAGGCAGGCAGTGGAGCAGCTGGCACAGGCACCGGGGAGCGAACTTACCGAGCGCGAACGAGAAGTGCTGACATTAGTGGCGCGCGGTTATACCAACAAACAAATTGCTAAAGAGTTGTACGTTACCGAAAAAACGGCACGCAATCATGTCAGTCACATTCTCGATAAACTTGGGCTATCTCGACGTAGCGAGGCGGCTGCATTCGCGGTTGAGCATAAACTCGTGCCTCCCCGAGAACAAGGGAAGGAAGAGTAACACTCATTGGATTAAGGAAAATAGATCGTTGAATCCAACATATATTGATTATGGCGCGGTGAATGTCTTCCGTGCTAAAAACTGCCCCCCACCTTTACCCCCGACATACTCGCCGTTGCTGACTATTACTTTTCCACGCAGGAGCACTGTATCGGGTACCCCTTGAATTTGCATACCTTCGTACGGTGTATAATCGACGCGCTGGTGCTGATTTGCCGCGCTGATAGTCAGCTTTCGTTCGGGATCAAAAATAACCAGATCAGCATCGCTGCCAGGTGTAATAGTGCCCTTGCGGGGGAAAAGTCCAAAGAGTTTGGCCGGCATAGTCGAAACGAGGTCAACAAAATGCTGTATAGTTAGTTTTCCCTTTCGCACACCATCATACATGAGCATCACTCGATGCTCTACGCCAGGCAAACCACCGGGAATCTTCGTAAAATCATGCAGCCCAAGTTCTTTTTGCCCATGATAATTAAAAGACGCATGATCCGTTGAAACCACCTGCAGTTCACGACGCTGCAAGCCGACCCAGAGGGCTTCTCTATCCGAATCACTGCGCATGGGTGGTGTACACACGAATTTCGCACCTTCAAATCCTGGGGCAATATAGCAACTGTCATCCAGGTAGAGATATTGCGGGCATGTCTCTCCCCAGACCGGTAGCCCTTTCATACGAGCAGCAGCTACAGCGTGCAGTGAGTGCGCACAACTGACATGCACGACATAAAGTGGAGCATCAGTTAAGGTCGCAAGCATGATAGCACGCTGGGCCGCCTCGCCTTCCAGAATTGCAGGTCGCGAATGCGCATGGTAGACTGGTGCAGTATGACCAGCTTCAACTGTTTCTCGTACAATAAAGTCGATGGCAATGCCATTCTCCGCATGCACCATAACCAAACCACCCAAACGAGCAGAACGACGCAGAACACGGTATATCGTCTCATCATCAACCATAAAGGTTCCTGGGTAGGCCATCAGCAGTTTGAACGTCGTCACACCTGCAGCTATCATCTCATCCATTGCCTCTTCAGGTGCCGAAGCGAGGTCGGTAATCGTCATATGAAAGCTATAATCAATGGCCGCATTTCCCGCAGCCTTTGCACGCCAGGATTGAAGGGCCTCTGCGAGGCTATGCCCTCTCTGCTGATTGGCAAAATCCAGAATACAGGTGGTTCCACCACAGGCAGCTGCTATAGTTCCTGTCTCAAAATTATCGCTGGCAACCGTCGTAGGCAATGGAAGTTCCATATGTGTGTGTACATCAATGGCGCCGGGAAAGACGAACTTTCCCTGAGCATCAAGTACCGAATCGCCGTTCAATATGTCAAAGGTGCCGGGCGCGCCAACAGCGACGATTTGCTCACCTTCAATCAGGATATCGCCTAGAAAATCATCGGTAGCCGTAATGATACGGCCGTTCGTAATAACTGAACGCATATACAAGCTCCTTCTACAAAATCAGGATTCACGACACCGGATACACCTTCAGATTACCATATACTACATCAGCTTGCTTTATACCGTCTGTCGTTGCAAAAAATGCAATCAATCCTGATGTATAGGTCGAGTCTGTAATTTGCGCTAGAAATGCGCCATTGGCGTACAGAGATAAGCTACTTCCTTGCGCTATGACCTGTAAGGTATTGCTTGTTGCATAGCCTTGCCGAAGAGCCGTTGAAAAGGTCCAATCTTGCAAAGGGGTGATCGTCGCGTTGATACGTTGAGAAAAAAGAGAAATTCTGTATTTACCTGTGGTAGTGATTTCAAACAAATACCCGCTATATTCACCGAATATATCTGTGCTCACGCGGAAAAAGAGACCACCTGTTATTCCACTCAGGATGCGCGTATTCACTGTCACTGCCATATTCTGATAGGTATGTGCAGATTCTTTACACCCATGCCAGTTGGTTTCCTCCTTCACATGGTAGCCATCTGCGCCGAATACACATTTACTAGTCTGATCCCAATTCGCCTCTACCGTATTTGCACTCGTCGCATTATTCAAGGCATCAAGATATACCGGTGTTCCAGAGGTAGCCGTCAGAATTACTCCCGCGGTAGCGCTGGCTTTTGCCTGGGCTGTGGCAGTCAATCCTGCTATCGCAATAGCTGTTTCCTGAGCCTGGGCTGTGGCAGTAGCTGCTTGCTCAGCCATAGCAGTCGCAGTCAGGTTTGGAGTTGTCGCTATTGTAGTCGAGTGAACGGCTGCACTTGTTCCAGTAGGGTTTTGAGTTGTAGTATTCGATACAATATGACCATTCTTACTATGTGGAGGCAATAGAAGTAAAGAAATCACTGACGCCCCAAGAATGACCAATGCTAACAAGGCTAACAAAACAGCAAACCAACGCTTTCTTGCAGGTTGTCTTTCCTTTTCCTGAGTGGAGGAAGAGGGTAATTGGCTCGAAGGTGGTTCCGACTGGACAGGCACACTTTTGATCACACCCTGAGGAGACTTAAACTGGTGGCTTGAAACGACATTCACAGGCGGAGATTGTTCGATGAAAGTATCGATTGTGACTACCTGGCTCTCTGAAGCCTGACTCGATTCAACGATTGGGGCGGATGAGGCGGTCATTTCATGGGGCTCAATCTGTGATTGCTGTTCGCTATTCTGCCTCTTCCCTTTCTTGCCGGTATAGACAGCATTGCAAAAAGCCTCAGCCAGCTCTGTCGCGCTAGCATAGCGTTGTTCCGGTCTCTTTTCTAATGCTCTATTGAGAACGCGTTCAACCTGCGAAGAAAGAGTGGGTATTATAGAACGCGGCGATGGCGGCCTGGCATTCATATGCATCGATACCACAACCAGTTGACTCTCAGCAGTAAACGGAAGACGGCCCGTCACCATTTCATAGAGCAGTACTCCCAACGAATACAGGTCGCTGCGCGCATCGGCTTTACGATGTTCTTCAAAGAGTTCAGGGGCGACATAGTCAACCGTCCCAAGCACATCACCAGTACTGGTGAGTTGGGTTGCGTCAGTGGAAATGCGAGCAATTCCGAAATCGGTGAGAAAGACATCTCCATTTGCATTGAGCAATATATTCGAAGCCTTTATATCGCGATGCACTATACCCTGGCTATGAATGTAATCGAGCGCTCCCGCAATACTTTGAAGAATTTGACATGTCTCTTGAAGAGAGAGAGGAGAACGCCTGATGCGCGCTCGCAGGGTACCGCCATCAAAAAAAGGCATGACAATGTAATAGCGTTCATCACCCTGTATCTGACAGTTACCGGAATCGATGATCGGTACAAGATGTTCGTGTCGTAACGATGCCATGACTCGTGCTTCAAGAATGAAGCGACGCAACATATTTTCGTCTTCTCGCTTGAAGACTTTCACCGCTACTTTCTGATTAGTTTGAAGATCCATCGCTTCGTACACATTAGCCATACCACCTTTACCCGCAACTCTCCTCAACTCATAATGGTCAAGGACTTTCCCCTCCAATAAAGCCATTTGCATTTCACTTCCTAGAGGTAACCGAAAATCTGGAAGGCCATAAACAGGATAACTGTGAAATGGACTGGATGCCAATTACGCCATACGATAGCTACCACAGATATCATGTCCCCTTTTGAATGAACTATGAACATGGCTACTTTGGTTGAAACCATACTTTTGAATAGGCCAAAATACCTGTATTGCGTCTCAAATTGTGCAATATGACATCTTTTGCGCTATACTTGTGCAACATAACTAACAGTTATCTCAAGTTACATTAGCACAACTCGAAAGAAGGATCATTGTCTCGTGTCAAATTCCGCTAAAGTTCTCGTTATAGATGATAGCGCTACCTTCTGCCTCATTACGGCCAGCGCGCTTGAAAAAGCTGGATATCAAGTTATTACTGCTTCTAATGGTAACGAGGGGCTGGCCAAAGCCCTTCAGGAGCGCCCACATTGCGTGATTATCGATGTGGTGTTACCGGGAATCAGCGGATTCGGCCTGTGCCGTCAACTACGTACCTTAGATCCACAACGAAACCTATCAATCGTTATGGTGAGCACAAAAAATACCAGCCTGGATCAATCATGGGGCCTGCGCCAGGGCGCGGACCGCTATTTGCCCAAGCCATTTTCTGATGAAGCTCTCGTACAAACAGTCGAGGAAGTGCTGAGAGAGCACGCACTACGATGATTGTTCTTTTGTAGCAGTACGAAAGCCTGGACCTTGATATGTAGCAATTCAAGGTCCAGGCTTTTTTCATTCAATCGTCTAGTGGTAAAAATTGCTTACATAGGGGGCAACTGAACCCCTATTTGCTGAAGTACTCCTGGAACGCCGCCTCCTGGCACATTATCTGATGTCAATGCAGCAATCTTATCGCCTTTGAAGGTAAATTCCAGGTGCTCTTCAGGAAGAGATACTTTCTTATGCGTTGCGGGAATGGTTGGCATTCCTGGCATAGGAAGAACCAGGTCACGGGTATGAGTCCCTGTGATCTGGACCGCTGCCACGGCTTTTTCACCTTGTTCTACTTCATCATGAGAATTAAAGGACCAATCCTCGAAAGCGTTCTCAAATGCGCTTTGAACGGCGATAAACTCTTGCTTGCCTATAGGCTGGGGTACTGGGCCGCTGAAAACGAAGTCATCAGACAGATAGGAGGCTGCTTTCTCAAAATCACGTGCTTCCAATGCTGCTGAAAAGGCTTTAATCGTTTCGATTTTAGTCAATTTTCTTTTCTCCTTTTGAAATGTTTGATTTGAGTTGTCTTTATTGAACTCATACGGAAATATGTGTGTTTTAGATCATTTCAAAAAGACAAGACGGACAATTGGTTTGTCCGTCTTGTCTTGTAAATAGGCAATAAGGTACTCCGCAGGCAACTCTCAGAGATGAATACACATGTTAATCTCCGGCGAACTTGCAGACCCACTCGAATTCCTCATTTGCGGTTGAGGATAACTTGCCTTCCTGCATGAAGTGTATCCCATAATCACAGATTGTCTCCAGTATATGGTCATCATTGCGGGTATCTACCCTATATGCTCCGCTGGCAATAGCTTTGTTCCCACACCAGACATTAACCAGGATTCCCTCATCCTGCTGTGCGCTTAAGATGATAGCGGGTGAACCTTTGTTAATGACGTATGGCTCTATGCCATTGCTTGATCTATCATGAATGAGATTCACCTGGGTATCTTCACTCATATGTATGAAAGTGAATGTAACGATAGCTCTTGCTTCGTCATCAACGACTATGTAATCAACGTATGCGTCAATTGGCCTGTCCATACTACACCTCACTTTATATATCACCAATCAGGTCTCTTGGAGAACTAACTGGCATTTTGTATGTATTCAGAGAGCAGGAATCCTCTAAAGACAGTATAGCCAATGTGCATCAAAGTTGATATAGACTGCTCTCACAAACTCATCACAGGAGGTAAAGACAATGCTTGAGATCAACGTCCTCCCATAGTGAGAGCCATAATGGCATTTTGCGCATGCATGCGATTTTCAGCCTGGTCATATACCACCGATTGCGGGCCATCGATTACCGCATCAGTCACTTCGATGCCGCGATCAGCAGGGAGACAATGCATATATATGGCATCCTCTTTCGTCAGCGACATGCGACGCTCATCGCAGATCCAATGCGAGTACTGCCCAATTGTATCTGCCAGCCTCGATGTATCTTGAACCGCAACCAGAGGACCCCAACTCTTGGGATAGACAACATCAGCCCCTACAAACGCCTCATCCATATCATGAACTACTTTAAAACTTCCACCAGTTTTACGCGCATTTTCTTTGGCATTATCGAGGATTTCAGGCATCAACTCGAACTCGGAGGGATGAGCCAACACAACGTCAGCGCCGAATTGCGTAAAAAGCTCAACTATCGATTGTGGAAGTGAAAGCGGTTTGGTATAGGATTTGGCGTATGCCCACGACATCACGATCTTTTTACCCCGTACGTCTCCCTTCTTTTCAATGACAGTCATAAGATCGGCCATGGCCTGACAGGGATGATAGATGTCACACTGCATATTTATTACGGGCACGCTCGCATGTTCGGCTACATCTCTTAAGTATTTATTTCCCTCACCCCAGTCGCAATGGCGAATGGCTATGCCATGGCCATATGCAGAGAGAATTTTTCCAATTTCTTTAGGTGTATCTCCATGAGAGATTTGCATTTTATCTGGCTCAAGAAAAATTCCATGCCCACCCAAACGCGTAATGCCTGCTTCAAACGAGTTACGCGTGCGTGTCGATGAGAAAAAGAAGAGCATGAACAGTGTCTTGTCCTCAAGTAAACGAGTGGGCAGGTCAAGACCCCATTTCATTTTGAGATCAAAGGCGAGATTGAGAACTGTCTCTAATTCTTCCTTGGTCCATTCTTGTGTGCTGATAAAGTCTCGACCACGCAAATTGGTTTTCATTCTATATTATCCCTTCTCATCTTCTATAATTATTCAGGCTACAGAAAAATTACCCCTTATAAATCCATGTACCTGTATCACCCTTAAGAGCTTTACCAATAGTTTCTGGCATAGTTATCAACGCCGCACTTCCACCACGTTCAAGATAATTTATGACAGCTTTGACTTTCGGTCCCATGCTACCTTTCGCAAAATGACCCTCTTCGTAATATTGTTTCGCCTCACTCAGGGTAATACGATGAAGGTCGACCTGGTTCGGCTTTTTGAAATTGAGCGCAGCTTTCTCTACAGCAGTAGAGATCAATAAGAGGTCTGCGTGTAATTCACTGGCAAGCAAACTGGAAGCCAGATCCTTATCGATAACAGCTTCTACTCCCCAAAGACCGCCGGTATGTTCACGCACTACAGGAATGCCACCACCGCCGACAGCTACTACAATAAAGCCACTTTTTATGAGTGTATCTATGGCATCACGCTCGACGATTTCTCTGGGAAGAGGTGAGGGCACTACACGACGCCAGCCACGGCCAGCATCTTCGACCATTACCCATCCCTCTTTACTCATTTTGGAACGCGCTTCTTCCTCCTGGTAAAAAGAGCCAATTGGTTTACTGGGATTCTGCATGGCTGGATCATCGCGGTCAACAACCGTCTGTGTAACCACGGTTACAGCATAACGCTGGATGTCCCGGCGCAAAAATTCATTGTACAAAGCTTGCTGGATCATATAACCGATTGCGCCCTGGGTATCAGCACCACACGCATCGAGAGGTACCGTATGCATGACTTTGCTTGCGAGTTCCGAGCGTAGCAAAATAAAGCCTACTTGCGGACCGTTTCCATGGGTGACAACCACGTTCCAACCCTCTTCGATCATCCCCGCGATATGCACAGCGGTTTCTCTGACAGCATTTAACTGGTCAGGCACGCTTTTATGCGCCTCATCCTTAATTAAGGAATTACCACCGATAGCAACGACAGCTAATTTACTCATCTGACCCCCTCTAAAACTAGCGGCAACATCGCATAGAAATCGGCACATTGCACGACTTCTCCAGCCGGTACCTGATCCAGAGCTGTGTGCGCCCAATGCTCTTCACCAGGGCCGAAACCGATAGCCGGTATGCCAGCCTTGCCCATCCAATATGTGGCATTGGTAGAAAAGACCCACTTACCCGTTTTTGCAGAACGACCATAGCAGCTTTCAAACGTGGCCTTGCCCGCCTGCACATACGGATGATCCTCAGCTAATGACCATGCTGGAAAGATCTTCTCAACAGGAAACACGAAGCCTGTGTAACTTGGCTCTGCATAGCCAGGCACAACGATTTCCGCAAGATTGGCATTTGGCAGGGCACGCAACTCACTCAACACCACTTCTTTGGTCTCTGCAGGATGCATACGTCGATCAAGGTAGATGGAACATTCGTCGGGAACAGCATTGAGCGAGACGCTATGTGTATTGACACTGGTTACCGTAATAGAACCAGCACCCAGGAAGGGGTCAGGGCGGGTCTTCAATTCTTGATGCAAATGCTCAATCCCCTGGATAAAAGGGATAGCCTTGTAGAGGGCGTTATCGCCTCGTTCAGGCGCGCTGGCATGGCAACTGACTCCTTTGAACGTGACGCTGACTTCAGTACGGCCACGATGTCCACGATAAATTTCCATGTTGGTAGATTCGCCAATGACTACATAATCAGGACGAATGCCTTCATGCTCTACCAGCGCATTTCCCGAAATTCCGTCACACCACTCTTCCATATTGCCAAAATAGTAGAGCGTCCAGTCTTTAGCAAGCCCTAACTTTTTCAGCGTGGCCATCGCATAAATCATGGGTGGAGTGGAACACTTTTCGTCTCCTGCACCAAGACCATAGATAATTCCGTCCTCATACTTGCCTGTAAAAGGATCCCACTCCCACAGTGAGGCATCCGCAATTCCTACCGTATCAATGTGGCTATCATAGAGCAATATACGAGGCCCGCTGCCTATTCTTCCAAGCATATTGCCCATTGAATCACGACGCACCTCGTCAAAACCTAGTTCCATCATACGCGCGCCTACGGCGTCGCCTACAGGACCAATCTGGCTATCATAGCTGGGAATTGCTACGATATCTCGCAGAAATTGGATCATAGTGTCATGATGTTTGGCCAATTCTTCTTTAACGTTTGCTTGCGCTTCATGAATGTTCATAACTACCCTTTCTTTTTGTTTACATACATCTAACCATTATGGCCTACTTCTTTTATGCCGCCTTCGGCAGCAGGAGTGGAGATGAGGCGGGGTGTCCCCGCTAAGGAGCCTTGCAGGCCCCTTAGAACCCCGCTGTATAGTTACATATAGTTTTTTTATTGAGAAAAATATTGTGCATTCACGTAATGCACCTTTTCCGTATTCAGCACCCCACGTAATAAGGCTTCCATGCGATAATAATTCACCATAGAAACGACGTGATCAGGAACATGGCCAAATGGTTCACGAGCAGGATCAACCCTGGCAAGGGCGGGATCAAGCGTTTCCCAATTGAGCAACTTTCCAGTCGAGTGCTGAATATTCAACACAACTACGCCGTCGTTATAAGAGACTCTATCCTCTTCTCGCTTCACCTCAAGCCGATACTCCTGTCCTTGGATTCGTCCTACAATCCGATCAACACCATTGACACATTCAACGTAGAAGCCATCGTGGGTGGGTCGGCCCGCATATGAGGATTGAGAGCCGAAGAAGCCAGGTTTCTCAATAAAGGGACCACCGTACTCGGGACAAAACGTATCGCAATTGCCGCATTCATTACAGAAATCGGCGAAATTTGCCAGTTGATGGGCCTGTTCGACATAGAACCAGCGGACTTCATCAGGCAAGAGTACGCCTTTCGTCAAGCGAAAGTCGCGATACTCAAAACGGACCGGTTCTACCTCTATGATGAAGTTGGCATCATTAGGGCAGACCGGAACGCATTTATCGCACGAGAGACAGTCAAAAATGAATAAATGGCTATTGATCTTGCGCGGCGCTTTACTATTTTGTGTCCAACTATAGCGTTGATCGTGAAGAGTTTCTACAGCAATAATGGCTGTATTACTCACTATAGCCTGTTCAAGATCACTTTCATGCTGTCCCCGTGCATTGAGAATATATTCCTGAATGGTGCTGGCACCTACTTTGCGCATCGCTGTTTCCAGGTCCTTGAAATATCCCTCCTGGCGAGCATATCCCTTAGGCCTGAGTAAGTCGGTACATATTGTGATGGGAGTCAAACCCATGGCGACGGCATTCGCAACATTACGACGATCGATACCTGCGGCAAATGAAACAGGATAACGCGTCCCAACAGCTTTTCTCCATTCAGCCAGCAGCGCTACAGCAATGACATGCAGCGGCTGACCAGAAAGATACATCACCTCGTCGGGTAAACGTCCCAGGGTATTATGCACTTCCAGCGTATTACTGAATTTGACCCCGATATTCAGATTGTGCTGTTTAGCCAATGGCTCTAACCGCTCTACAAGGTCAAGCGCTTCTTGCAGGCTTAACCCGCTATCATAGGCTTTCTGATTGACCTTCAGATGCGTATAGCCTAATTGATCGTAAAGAATATGCTCCAGTTTCGCTTTACCCAGTTGCACAGGATTGAGCTTAATAATGGTATGCAGGCCCATCTCTGCCAGAAGATAGCGGCAGATGCGTTCGATCTCGTCTTTTGGGCATCCATGGAATGTGGAGAGGGTCGCGGTTTTGACAAGGTCAGTGCTAAATGGATAGTCGCGATACCCGGTATATTCTTCAGGAATGTGCGAACGGAGTTGATCCACAAGATGGTCAGCATGTTTGATTTGCTGAATAAATCCTGTGACAGTTTCACTCTGGATGCCCTTCAAGTCGTATCCTACGCTGAGATCAAATATTGTTGCATAGAAATCCGCTGGCAGTGCGGAGGGATCGGGCACGCCCAGCGCATTTTCTTCACGCAAAATGTCGATGAGCATTGACGCCTTCACGTATTCCTGAAGCGTTTCGTGAAGTTTCAACTCCTGTGACCATTCAATGTTAAAGCCGATGTTGGTTGCATCAATGCAAGGCCGGTTGATTACAAGCTCGTCAAGAATTTGCACAGTCTTTAGCTCGATGATACGCGAACCGCCAAGCCAGGCCAGGACAATATTTTGCGCTAACTGATCATGTGGACCAGCAGCAGGTCCCAACGGTGTTCCTGCAGGAAGGCCATGAAACCTGGCACTCACATCTACTTGAGTAGGCCCACGATACATTTCCTTCAAGGGTAAATCGAAAATAGCTTGCTGGATTTTTGGTTCGTGAAACGCTCGTTTGAGCAAGGCGTTTAATGAAGCGGGCACAAGATCTGGCATACTACTCTTCTCCTGTCTACATCCTATTCCAAAGGGCCTGGGATAGTTCCCTTGCTCTCGCATGGATACGTGCCTCATCAAGAGTAAGCAACTGTCGATCCCGCATCAACCAGCGCCCATTCACCATAGTCGAGTTGACTTGATGTCCATCCATACCGAAGATCAAATGCCACGGGAAATTCCCGTTGGTAAGCGGGGTCGGTGGCAGGTAATCAAGCAGCACGATGTCCGCGGCAGCGCCGACGCTTATTTCGCCAACTGCCGGAAAACTGGGAGAGAACGGGCTAAAGACAGCATTCATTATATGAGCATTATGCTGAAATCCCAGATTTATCACCATGTCTCCTGGCATAACTCTAGGATCTTCAAGCGCCAGTTTATGCAGCAGATAAGCCACTTTCATCTCCTGCATCATGTTCATGCTGAACCCATCATTACCTAAACCAACATTGACACCAACGCGTACCATCTCCTCGACCGGCATGCGCCCCACCGCGTTGTTCATATTCGAGCGCGGATTATGCACACTATTCGTTCGAGTCTCTGCCAGGCGGCTCATTTCACCACTGTGCACATGTACACAATGAGCCGCTATGGTGTGAGGGCCAAGAATGCGACCTGCCTCTAGTCGATCCACAACACGCAACCCATAGCGGGTCGTGCTATCTCGCTCGTCAGATATATCTTCGGCAACATGAATATGAAAGCCAACACCCAGTTCAGCACCACCCACCGCGCAACGTTCGAGTGTAGCAACGCTCAATGTAAAAGAGGCATGCAGGCCATAACTGGCTGAAATCATACCTGCTTCCGCCTGGCTCTTGCGCTCAGCACGAAGAGAACGGATGAAGCGCTCATTTTCTCTAATACCATCAGCGACAACCACCAGCCCATCACGGTCGGAGACCTCGTATGCCAGGCAGGCACGAATGCCTGCCTGCTCGACAGCATCAGCGATTACATCCAGGCTACCCTCTACAGCATTTGGGCTGGCGTGGTGATCGACGACACTTGTGGTACCGCTACGGATAGCATCGACCATAAATATTTCAGCGCTTGCCCTGGTATCTTCCAGCGTTAAAAGCTTGTCGAGCCGCCACCATAAACGCTCAAGGATTTCGGGAAAATTGCGAGGCGGATCACCTGGAATAGCCATGCCACGCGCAAACGCGCCATAGAAATGCGTGTGGGCGCACAGAAAGCCTGGCATGATCAATCCATCATGTGCGTCGACATATTCAGCATCGGGATACATCTGACGCAGCGTCACATCCTTACCGATAGCCTGAATATGTCCTTCATGCACCAGGACAGCTCCATTCTCGATAAGTTCGTTCCGCGTACCAAGTGTGACAACCGTTCCGTTACCAATGAGGGTATCTGTCATTGATTCTACTCCTCTCCCTGCGTTATAAGGTTTCACGAGCTTTTCACAAATTTCTCAACCATGTGCATCCCTCCAACCCCCTTTTCGATAGGCACTACACTGCCAGCGCTGGCAACAACAGCATCGATGCTCTTTAAACCGCTACCTGTGACCAGGAGTACCGTTCGTTCATCGCGATCAATCCTGTCCTCTCCTAAGAGGCGTAACAATCCTGCATAAGCTGCAGCGCCTGATGGCTCAGCAAAAACGCCTGTTAGCCTGGCAAGCTCTTTCTCGGCACTGAGTATCTCTTCATCGGTCACAGTAATGCCTAATCCACCACTCTCACGAATTACTTTGACCGCCATTGCTCCATTGCGCGGCAGGCTTACTGATATACCATCTGCTACTGTTTGCGCTGGATATGGTCTTACGACTCCATCTCCTTCGAGAGCGCGTACAATAGCTGGCGATCCTTCCGCCTGCACAGCGATCATACGCGGAATGCGATCTATGATACCCAGACGGTAGAAATCCTCAAAGCCGCGATAGACGCCACTGATAATACAACCATCACCCGTCGGCACAAGTACACTATCGGGCACCTGCCATCTGAGTTGCTCTGCAATTTCTAAGCCAGCTGTTTTCTTTCCCTCAACAAGATAAGGATTATAACCGGTATTGCGGTTGTACCAGCCAAATACATCACAAGCTTCAATACACAAATCGAAAGCATCGTCGTATGTACCCTGGACAGCAAAAACAGTGGCACCACACATGAGAAGCTGAACAATCTTCGCCTTTGGCGCATTGTAGGGAACAAAAATATAACAAGTCAGTCCCACCGAAGCCGCCTGCACAGCCAGCGAGGAAGCAGCGTTTCCCGTCGAGGCACAAGCTAATGTCCTATCCCCTGCTCGCATCACCGCAATAATGCTAGCTCGATCCTTCAGCGAAGCACTGGGATTACGCGAATCATCTTTCAACCAGAGATTTGCCATTCCCAAGTGCGCTCGCAAACGACTAACCGGATAGAGCGGCGTACCACCAATGGCCAGCGCAGGAGCTAGCACTGGACTATACGAAACAGGAAGAAGCGCACGATAGCGCATGAACGTTGGATCGTGATCTTGCTCCAACGTTGCCTTACTGATACGTTGAGCAATGCGTTGATAATTGTAGTGAACTTCCAGAACACCTAATGGGCCGCATGAAGGGCAGGCATACTCGACCTGATCAGGGCCATAGGTTGTTCCACAGAGCACACATTGCAGGTACAAAATATGGTCAGCAGACATTGATTGACTCCTAGCGAATCACCTCGAGTTTCACATGCGCCAGTTTAGCCTTGTCTGCATCGCTAATAGGATGCTCTCGATCAGGTACCTCTAATTCTGTTAAGACCCCCAAGAGTTCGGTTGAGAAATAACGCAAACCATTATCTGAGAGTACGGTGACGATCACACCTATGTCGGGATAACGCCGAGCAACCTTGATGGCCGCCGCAACATTACAACCGGAAGAGATACCACAAAAGATACCCTCCTCACGTGCTAAGCGACGAGCCATCTGAATTGATTCATCGGACGAGACTGTTACGACTCCATCCAGATATTCGACATGCAATACTTCGGGGATAAAGCCATCTCCAATTCCCTCGATTTTGTGCGGACCCCAAGAGCCGCCCGAAAGGATATCGCATTCCTCAGGCTCAACCGCAAACACCTTGATATTGGGATTCTGTTCTTTCAAGTATTTGCCAGCACCAGTTACAGTGCCACCTGTTCCCTGCGATAAAACCAGCGCCCCAACTTTCCCTTCGGTTTGCTCCCAGATCTCCGGGCCAGTGGTACGATAATGTGCTTCAATATTGTCGACATTGACGAATTGTCCTACTTCCCAGTATTTGCCTGGGGCCGCCGCCTTGAGTTCTTTGACCTTCTCGATCACCAGGTCTACATCGCTCTCAGCACCAGGAGTCAGCACCAGTTCTGCTCCATAGACGCGGATAGTTTTTTTGCGTTCTTCACTCATGCCATCGGGCATGACGATAACAACGGGATACCCCTTTGCAGCCCCTACACACGAGGTAGCAATACCAGTGTTTCCAGTCGTACCTTCAATAATGGTCATCCCAGGACACAAATCACCCCTACGTTCAGCTTCTGACACGAGGAATGGTAAAATACGATCTTTGACGCTGCCGCTTGGATTAAAATACTCGACCTTGGCTACAATTGCAGGTTTTACATCACCTACAACGCGTCGCAGCCGCACCATGGGGGTCATACCAGCTGTATCCAGGATGTTTTCGGCAATATGCCCGCGACGATTCCAGTCAACCATACATTCATACCTCCAAAAAGATACTTACATTTTCACTAATGACCGGTCGATACTACCTAATGTGGGGCGGCCAGAGAGTGCCATCGCCAGTTCAAGTTCACTGCGCAAAATTTCTAGCACCTGATGGGCACCTTCAGCACCATTAGCGGCCAGTCCCCATAGCACCGGGCGGCCAACCAGCACTGCATGCGCGCCAAGTGCCAGTGCTTTAAGGATGTCGGTACCCCGGCGTATACCTCCATCAAGGTATACCTCGCATCGCCCTGCAACTGCCTGCACAATTTCAGGCAATGCTTCAATAGTCGCCAGGGCTGTATCGAGTTGGCGACCACCGTGGTTTGAAACGATAATGCCATTCATTCCATGCTCCAGAGCTAAAAGCGCATCTTCTGCGGTCAAAATACCTTTCAGTAGAATAGGTAAAGAGGTAATCGAGCGTAGCCAGGCTAGCGATTCCCAGGTAAGCGTTACCCACCCCTGGCCTTCCTTTTCGACACCTACAAAATTTGCCTCAACGAATGGAGGAGGTGGAATTTCAAAGTTATTACGCTTGTCCTTCTCTCGATTACCAAGTACAGGTAGATCTACCGTGAGCACAATGGCTTTGTATCCAGCTGCTTCCGCACGATGTACGAGTTCCTCTGCGTATTGCAGTGTGGGATATACATATAACTGAAACCACAACGGTCCACTTGCAGCCCGAGCAATTTCTTCAAGCGAACGAGTGGCTGTAGTACCGGCTATCATTAAGGTATTAGAGCGGCCAGCGGCTTGCGCTGTTGCACATTCGCCCTCCGCGTGCGCCAGGCAATGCATGGCCGTCGGAGCTACTAATACAGGCATACTAACATCTGTGCCTAGCACGTTGGTCCGCGTATCAATCACGCTGACATCAACGAGCACGCGAGGACGTAAGCGAATGCGTTCAAAGGCAGCACGATTTGCACGCAATGTCATCTCATCGTCGCTCCCGCCAGAGATGAAATCCCAGTGTGCAGGATCCATTTTAGTTCGGGCAAGAGCCTCATAATCAAAGAGATTAATCGGGTTCAACTTAAGCTCCATTTATGATTTTTCGGCATGAGCATGAATGGCGCTCAATACCCTCTCGGGCGTCAATGGAATCTGGTTGATGCGGAATCCAAGCGCATCAGCTACAGCATTTGCAACTGCTGGAGCCATGCCATCTATAGGAATTTCAGCAATTGCTTTGGCGCCAAAAGGCCCATAAGGATCGCTGGTCTCTACGATGTATGTTTCCATTTTTGGCATGTCTGGAGCGCTGTATATGCGGTAATCGCTCAGGTTGGTGGTTAGCAATGCTCCCCGTTCGTCGTAAACCATCTCTTCACATACGCCGTAGCCAAGCGCTTGCGTCGCTCCACCTTCGATTTGTCCTTCAGCGGTAATGGGGTTGATGACGCGTCCTGCATCTACGGCTGAGATTGCATTGATTACCTTCACAACGCCTGTCTCTGTGTCTACCTCGACTTCCACACCCTGTGCTGCAAAAGGAGGTGGCGATTCGTAGCTCATCCAGGATGCGGTAGCCATGATCTGCTGCTGGTTCTCGATATGTAATGAGTGCAACGCGACCTGAGAGACCGTAACAGATTGCCCATTTGGTGATCTGATAATACGATCTTTAATGGTAAGCAAGTCGGGATTCACATTCAACATATGGCTAGCAACTTCGAGTATCTGAGAGCGCACCTGTTCAGCTGCTTTCTTGGTTGCTCCACCACTGATGTATGTCGTAGAAGACGCATAGGCCCCCGTGTCAAAGGGTGTGAAATCGGTGTCGGAAGAGTGCATGATGATGTCTTCGACACGAACTCCTAGAACTTCGGCGGCTATTTGCGCGATCACTGTATCTGAACCTGTCCCTATATCCGTCGCTCCAACAAGTACATTGAACGAACCATCATCGTTGAGTTTGATGCTGGCACCGCCCATGTCCAGACCAGGGATGGCCGTACCATGCATAGCAAGCGCAACCCCAACACCACGTTTAAAACGTCCGGTGCCGCCTTTCCCGTGTTTCTCTTTCCAACCTACTCTCTCCTCAACAATGCGCAAACATTCAGGCAAGCCACAACTTTCTATCATTTGCGTGTAGCCCTCTTTCCCTTCACCCAGGGCTTTCGCTAAGGGATTTTCGTCGCCAACTTTAATCCAGTTTTTGCGTCTGAACTCCAAGGGATCCATACCTATGCGTTTGGCTATCTCGTCCATATGACTTTCGAGAGCAAAAAATCCCTGAGGAACGCCGTAACCACGAAAAGCGCCAGGAGGTGGCAGGTTTGTATAGACGACCTCGGCCTCAAAACGAATATTCTGGCATGGATAAATTGGCAGCGGCTTCGATCCAGTGTTGCTTTGAACAGTTAGAGCGTGAGTGCCATACGCCCCTGTGTTAGCGAGTACAGACATCGAATTGGCAACGATGGTGCCATCGCGATTCACGCCGGTTTTCATACGAAGAATTTGTGGATGGCGCGAACGACTGCTACGAAACTCTTCCGCACGGCTAAACTCCAATTTCACAGGTCTATCTGTGGCGATCGTGAGCAGAGAACAAATATCTTCGAGTAAAACCTCTTGTTTTACGCCGAAACCGCCACCAATACGTGGTTTGATTACGTGAATGCGACGAGGAGGTAACCCTATCACCGGTGCAATGATTCTGCGCACATGATATGGCACCTGTGTGCTCGTTCTCACCACGAG
>Ga0187766_10000838_pt1 | contig 17599 bp, 16 predicted proteins | sample 0216_QUI02_MP05__4_FD_132971 | JGI IMG/M metagenome (GOLD analysis project Ga0187766, IMG submission 132971) | Tropical peat soil microbial communities from peatlands in Department of Meta, Colombia - 0216_QUI02_MP05_20_MG | ecosystem: Environmental > Terrestrial > Soil > Wetlands > Peat ... | reverse complement strand
TCGGGCTGCTCCGGGAAGATCGTCTCTCCGTTCGGTCCCTGCAGCGGCAGCCCGGCGTTGGGGATGCAGTGAACCGGGAGCGGGGAGTACTCGCCCAGGAACCGGATCGCGTCGCGCATGTCCTCCGGCCCGGTCGAGCAGTTGAGGCCGATCACGTCGATCTCGAGCGCCTCGAGCGTCGCGAGCACGGCGCTGATGTCGGTCCCGAGCAGCATCTTGCCCCCCTGGGGCAGCAGCGACACGCTGCATTGAATCGGGACGCGCCGTCCGGTCTGCTTGAACGCCTCGCGCGCGCCGAACACCGCGGCCTTGACCTCGAGGATGTCCTGCGCGGTCTCGATCGTGATCAGATCGACGCCGCCGCGCACGAGCCCGCGCGCTTGCTCGGTGAACACCTCGACCAGCTCGCCGAACCGGATCTGCCCGAGCGTCGGGTCATCGCTGGCCGGCAGGAAGCCGGTGGGACCGATCGAGCCGGCCACGAACCGGCGCTCCCCGGCCGCCTTGCGCGCGATCTCGGCGGCCTTGGTGTTGATCTCCTCGGTGTGGTCCTCGAGCCCCCACTCGGACAGCTTCAGCCGCGAGCCCTGGAAGGTGTCGGTCTCCAGGACCTCGGCGCCCGCCTCGAGCATCGAGCCGTGGACTCCTTCGATCACGTCCGGGCGGTTGAGCACGAGCGCCTCGTGGCAGCGGCCGGGGAGGCGGTAGTCGTGCTCGAGGCTCAGGTCAAACTGCTCGAGCGTCGCCCCCATGCCGCCGTCGTACACGATGACCCGCTCGCGCGTGGCCCTCATAAAGTCGCGCATGAGCCTCATGCTACACAACCTTGACACGCTTGTGGCAAGGTTCCGGGGTGGGGCACGCACCGCCCGTGCATGCCGGGCGCGCTTCCGCGGGCGGTCGGCCTCGAGGGTTCCGCGAGGCATGCCCAGACGGTGCGGCGCCCACCCTTAGCGCGACGCAGGCTGAGATCGCACGCGAAGTGACGAGCTCGTACACCAGCACCGTCCGGAGCCTGCAGAGCTAGCGCGCGGTCCAGCCCTTGTCCATCGTCACCGGGGTGCCGGTGAACGCACGCCCCGCGGGCCCGGCCAGGAACGCCACGACCTCGGCCACCTCGGACGGCTCGATCAGTTCCTTGACCGCATGCGGAGCCAGGATCACCTGCTCCAGCACCTCGTTCTCGGGCAGCCCGTGGACCCGCGCCTGGTCGGCGATCTGCTTCTCGACCAGCGGTGTGCGCACATACGCGGGGCAGACCGCGGTCGCGGTGATGCCCTGATCCGCGCCCTCGAGCGCGAGCGTCTTCACGAGCCCGATCACCCCGTGCTTGGCCGACACGTACGCGGCCTTGTAAGGCGAGGCCACGAGTCCGTGCACGGACGCGATCACGACAAACCGGCCGGCGCCGGACTCGCGCAGCGCCGGCCACGCGTGCTTGGCGAGCAGGAACGGGCTCGTCAGCAGCAGCGCGACGATCGTGTTCCAGCGCTCGACGGGGAACTCCTCGATCGGCGCGACCTGCTGCACGCCCGCGTTCGGCACGACCACATCCAGCCGCCCGAACCGCTCGCGCGCGGTTGCGACGGCGAGCTCGTTGGCCTCGGTGGACGTGAGGTCGGCCTCGAACGGAACGCCCGGACCGTCAGGATCTGGGCTGAGATCGACCGCGAGCACGTCCATGCCGGCGTCGAGGAGTCTGGCCGCGACCGCACGCCCGATCCCGCTCGCGGCGCCGGTCACCAGCGCCGCTCGCCCACGCAGCTCGGTCGAGACGCTCATCTGGCCCGCTTCCGAGCGTTGGGAGCGGAGGCCAGGAACGCGTGGTAGACCTCCTTGAGCGCGGTGCGCTGCCGGGTCGTGAGGCGCGAATCGGCGGCGATCGCGTCGAGCACTGCGTTGTCCTCCGGCTCCCCGGGGAGCGGCACACCGGCCTGCTCGTACAGCGCGTCGGCGGACACCTTGAGCACGTCGGCGATCGCGCCGACGACCTGCTCGGACGGCGCCCGCAGGCCGCGTTCGATCTGCGACAGGTAGGGATTCGAGATCCCGGCGAGCTCGGCGAACCGGCGCATCGACAGCTCGGCGAGCTCGCGCTGTCGGCGAATGATCTCGCCGAGCGCCGCTGCGGAGTTGTTAGGCGTCGTGCTCAGCTCTCGGACCGTTCCGTCAGCCAGGCCGCCATGTCCGGCCAGATCTGCTTGCGCGCCGCCGAGCCTGCGATCAGCCCGATGTGCCCTCCGGGCCGGTCGAAGTGGGTCACGTCCTGGCTCGAGACGAGATCGAAGATCGGCATCGTCCCCGCGCGCGGCGCGATGTGGTCTCCGGCCGCGGTCACGACCAGCAGGTTCTGACGGATTCGGTGGAGATCCACCCGCTGGCCGCGGAGGTGCATGCGTCCGTCGACAAGTGCACCGTCGCGGTAGATGAGCTCGATCCACTGCGCCCATACGCGACCGGGGAACGGAGGATTGTTGCCGACCCACTTGGCCATCGACTGGTAGGTATCGCGCCGCGCGGTTCCGTCGAAGACGCTCTCCGCGAGTCGACGGTACGTGGTCCAGAAGTTCGTGACCGGCTTCAGCAGCCTGTTCGCGAAATCGATCCCGGTGCCGGGCAGCACCCGCCACCGCTGCGCGACCTGCTCGGCGTCGAAGTCCTCGCGCCCGATCCACGCTGCGTACGTCGAGTCCCGCCCATCGACCGGCATCGTCAGCAGCACGAGGTTGCGGACCGGAACGGCCTGCTCGAGCCCGCAGTACATCGCGCACAAGGTCGCGCCGATGCACCAGCCGAGCAGCGTCAGCTCTTCGGCGCCGCTGGCCCGCAGCGTCTCGCGCACACCCCAATGCAGTTCGTCGCAGACGTAGTTCTCGACGCCCATGTCGGCGTCCTCCTCGGCCGGCACGCCCCAATCGAGCAGGAACACGTCGAGCCCCTGCTCCAGCAGGTACTCGACCAGCGAACCGCCCGGCCGTAGGTCGTAGATGTCCGGCCGGTTGATCAACGCGAACACGAGCAGGAGCGGCACCGCATAGGTTCGGTTCGAGGACCGATACCGGTACAGCGTGGTGCCGCGATGGGTCCAGACCACGTCGCGCGGGGTCGCGCCGATCACGGCGTCGTCGGTGGTCAGGACGATGTTCGCCAGCTCGACCGCGTCAAACGGCAAGCGAGCGATCCGGTCGACCACGCTCATTGCACGCCGGCTCGCTGATGGAGCTCGTCGCGAAGCGCTTCGAGCTCCTGCAGCACGCGCTCGAGCTTGTCCTCGGTCCGGTGCAGTTGCCGCGACAGGCGGATGATGTCGGCGCGTCCCGCGAGGCGAAGGTTGCGCAGCACCGTGTCGGCGAGGTCGTACGCGATCCGCATGATCGCGGCGGTGTTCTCGGCGCTCTGTGCCAGCAGCCGTCCGACGCTCGGCTTTGCGACCAGCTCCTCGAGCGCGCGCCCGAAGTTCGACTCAGCCTGCTCGTACAGCGCGCGGATCTGCTGTTCGGCCGACGGTGCACCGTTCTCTCCCATCGGGCGTAGCTTACATGCACCCCGTTTGCGGGTTAGAAGATTCTCACCGGTGTGAGCGCGGGTGAAGGACTCGGTCCGGGGGACGGCGAAAACGTGATCGCACGCCCGGCCCGGGAGCGGCCGGCGCCTGAACACCAGCGCCTCAGATGCGGCCCGTGCAAGCCACAGCCCGAAGCGGTGTGCCACCCGTCCGGCCACGGACGCTCGGCGGCGGACCAAGCGCGCGCGCACGGTCCTCGTCGGCGCGCGTGCTCGTTCGCGCGTGCCGGCCCCGGCAGTGGGTCAAGAACCTGCTCGTCGTGCTCGCCCCGGCGGCGGCCGGAGCGCTCGCGCGGCCCGGCGTGGTGGCGGTCGTGATCGCAGCGCTGGTCGCTTTCTGCCTCCTGTCGAGCGCCGCGTATCTCGTCAACGACGTGCGCGACCGAGAGCAGGACCGGCGGCATCCGCGCAAGTCTCGACGGCCGATCGCGGCCGGAGAGCTCCCGCCGCGTCGCGCACTGCGGGTCGCAGCGATCCTGGCCGTCGTGGGGCTGGCGATCTCGCTCGCCGTGCGCCCGAGCCTGGCGGCAGCGGCCGCGTGCTACCTGGCGCTCACCACGAGCTATTCGCTGTGGTGGCGCCAGATCGCGGTCCTGGACATCGTCGCGGTCACGGGAGGCTTCCTGCTGCGAGCCGTCGCGGGCGGGGCCGCGGCCGACGTGCCGCTGTCGCGAGCGTTTCTGGTCGTCAGCACAGCGTGCGCGCTGTTCGTGGTCGCGGGCAAGCGCTATGCCGAGCTGGTCACTGCAGAGCGTGCGGGCACCCGCGCCCGCCCGACGTTGCGGCGCTACTCGGCCCGCTCACTCCGGCGGCTGATGGCTGCGGCCGGTGCGCTCGGCTGCATTGCGTACGCGCAGTGGTCGTTCGCGCGGCCTTATGGATGGCCGTGGCTCGCACTGTCGTTGCTCCCGTTCGCGCTCTGGCTCGCTCGCTACTCGATGCTGGTCGACGCCGGCAGCGGCGAGGCGCCCGAGGACCTTATCCTCCACGATCGAACGCTGCTGGCGCTTGGTGCCGTGTGGCTGGCCCTGTTCGCGGGCGGTATCTATGTCGCCGGGTAGCCACGCGCGGGCCGAGCGATCGCAGGGGCGACTCGACGCATACCCACTCACCGGCGCGGGTCGAGCGCTTGGCAGCGAGGCCCCGTCCCCGTTCGATTGGCGCACCACCGGCGGCCGTGCCCGAGCCGCCCGTGCACGCACTCGCCGGCCGCTGCTGCGCGCGCGGCTCAGGCGAATCGTCGTGCTCGCCACCCTGCTGCTGCTCGCCGACGCGTGCGCCTCGTTTTGGGGCGCGATGACGAGACCCTCGAACGTTGGCGTCGGTGTCCGCGCCGTCGAGTGGCTGCGCGACAACGGCGCCGCGGCGCTGGTGTCGGACGTCGAGGCGGTCTACTACTCGCTGACCGCGCCGTCGACCGGCGGCCCGGCGCTCAAGGCCCTGCCGAAGGTCGGCGTCGCGGGCGCCGGGACATCGACCTACGCGCCGCCGCCGATCCGTCCGCTGATCTACCCGCCGCTTCCGGGCGAGGGGGTGTGGCGTGGAACCGGTCCGCTCGTTCGCGGCGCACCTGCGGTCCTCGTCACGACGTTCCGGCCTGACCCCGATTACCCCCAGATGGTCGCGGGCGTTGCCTGGATCGACACCGCGCGCGCGTGGCTCCAGCTGTACCCCGGCCGGTACGAGCCGCCGAATTCGGTCGGCGCACCGGCCGAGGTCCCGCTGCAGCTCAGGTCCCGTCTGCTGGCGGCGTTCAACAGCGGCTTCAAGCTCGAGGACGCCAGCGGCGGCTTCGTGGCGTTCGGACACGTGTACGCGCCGCTGAAGGACGGGCAGGCCACGCTGATCCGCTATCGGGACGGGAGCGCGAACGTGCTCGCCTGGAGCGGTGGCCCCGACCCCGGCCCCGACGTCGAGTTCGCCCGCCAGAACCTGCCCCTGATCGTCGACGGCGGGCGGCTCAACCCGAATCTGGGGGACGGGCCGGAGTGGGGCGCAACGCTCGGCAACGCCGTCCGCGTCTGGCGCTCGGGCGTCGGCGTCGACGCTCGCGGGGACATCCTGTACGCGGCCGCCGACGACCAGACGGCCGCGAGCCTCGCGGCGGTTCTGCAGCGCGCCGGGGCGGTCCGGGCGATGGAGCTCGACATCAACTCCGATTGGGTCACGTTCAACTTCTACGGCGCGCTCGACGCGGGGTCACCGCAGAAGCTGCTCCCGGACATGAACCGCGACGCGACGCGGTATCTGACCCCGGACGACCGCGACTTCTTGGCGGTGTACGTACGCAACGAGTAAGTGCGACTGCGAGCTTGGCCCGCGCAGCGGGGCCGCGCGTCGCGCGCCCGAGTGCGGTCGTCGAGAACCCGAGTGCGGTTGTCGAGAACCCGGCTGCGGTCGTCGAGAGCCCGGCTGCGGTTGTCGAGAGCCCGGCTGCGGTCGTCGAGAACCCGGCTGCGCTCAGACCGGGGTCCCCTCGGCGCGCCCCGCGTAGGCGGCGGCCACATCAAGGCTCGAGAGCACCCCGATCGGATACCCGCTGGCCGCGTCCAGCACGACGAGGTGCGTGACTCCGTTCTCGGCCATCAGCTGCGCGGCCCGCACCATCGACGTGTCCGCCGAGACCGTGGGCGCCTTGGCCGCCACGCTTTCAAGCGCGGTCGGCTCCTCGCCGCGGGCCGCGGCCGCGACGATGTCGACGTCCGAGACGACCCCGGTCGGCCGGCCGCCGCTGCGATTCGCGATCGCGACCGCATGCACGCGATACTTGGCCATGATCGCGGCGACCTCGGCGAGCGGAGCGTCGCCGGCGCAACTCAAAATCCCCTGATGCATGCAATCGCGCACGCGGACGTTCTCGAGCGCGCGCCCTTTCGATCCGGTGTCGGCCATGGGCGGATAGCTTGGCGTCCGGCGAACGGCGTCGCATCCGCGCGCTGCACGCTGTCGGGCGACGGATAACTACGGATCGCTGGGCCCCGCCGGCCCGCAAGCCGCGCGTCTGTAGCTCGGCGACTGCTTGCTAGTCGTTTTAGATCTTTCTGAATCAGCTAGTAGGATCGAGTCAGGCGATGTCCAGCAAGACACAGCGCGCCGTGCCTGGTCCGAGTATCGATCACGAGCAGCTGTTGGCCTGGGTCGAGCGGGCGGCGATGTTCTTCATCGACGAATACGGTGTGCCCCCGATCACCGGGCGGATCATCGCCTGGCTGCTGGTCTGCGACCCGCCGGAGCAGTCCGGCGCGGAGCTCGCGGACGCGATCGGGGCCAGCCGTGCATCGATCACGACCAACATCCGGCTGCTGACCGGCGCGAGCGTCGTGCGCCGGCTGACCCGCCCGGGCGGCCGCACCACGTATTACGTGGTCGACGATCAGATGTGGGAGGCGATCGTCAGGCGCAGGGTCCAGCAGTCGGCGCTGTTTCGCGACATCGCCTGGGAAGGGGTCGAGCTGCTCGGAGCCGGTGAGCGGGCGCGTCGCGTGCGCGCGGCGCACGACGTGTACGCGTGGTTTGCGGACGTGCTCGCCGCCGCGCCACCAGTGACGCGGACTACAGCGGGCCGCCGATGACGAACGCGATCCGGACCGAGCAGCTGACCAAGCGCTACGGCGGCACGGTGGCGCTCGATGCGCTCGACCTGACGGTCGCCGCGGGCGAGGTGTACGGATACCTCGGTCCGAACGGAGCCGGGAAGACGACCACGATTCGGCTGCTGCTCGGGCTGCATCGCCCGACGAGCGGACGCGCGGAGTTGTTCGGCGTCGACGCCTGGCGGGAGCCCGTCGCGGCCCACACGCGGGTTGCATACGTCGCCGGAGAGCCGTTTCTGTGGCCGTCGTTGACGAGCGCCGAGACGTTCGAATTCCTCGCGCGGCTGCACGGTGGCACCGACGTCGCGTATCGAAACGAGCTCGTGGAGCGATTCCAGCTCGAGCCCGACAAGAAGATCCGTGCCCTGTCGAAGGGCAACCGGCAGAAGGTCCAGCTGATCGCGGCGCTCGCGACGCGCGCGGACCTGCTGCTGCTCGACGAGCCGACCAGCGGGCTCGACCCGCTGATGGAAGTCGCGTTCCGTAACTGCATCCACGAGGCGAAGGGTCGCGGCCAGACGGTGTTCCTCTCCTCGCACATCCTCAGCGAGGTGGAGGCGCTGTGCGATCGGGTCGGGATCCTGCGCAACGGCCGCCTGGTCGATCAGGGGACGCTGACCGAGCTGCGGCATCTGAGCGCGCAGACGGTCGAGGTGACGTTCGACGGCGAGGTCCCGCAGATCCCGCCGCTCCCCGGGGTGCAGGTCGTCGGCGCCGGGCCGAGCGCGTTGCGGTTCGAAGTCTCGGGTCCCGTTCGTCCGTTGATCGAGGCGCTCGCCGAGCGGCCGATCGCGACCCTGACGAGCCGCGAGCCTTCGCTCGAGGAGATCTTCCTGCACCACTACGACTCCTCCGATGGTCGCGTCGGCGGCTAGCGACACGCCCCGGCCGGCAGCGCGCCGGTCGCTCCCGGTCGTTGCGGCGGCGCGCCGTGCGGTCACCGATGGGCGGATTCGGACGCTCGCGTTCGCGTATCTGTTCGCGGCGGTCGCGTACATCAACCCGGTCGCGTACCGCCACACGTATCCGACGCTCGCTCAGCGGCTCGCGTTCGCGCACAGCTTCGGCGCCAACAAGGCCGTGGTCCTGTTCTACGGCAAGGCATACGACCTGCTCACGATCGGCGGCTACACCGCCTGGCGCAGCGGCGGGACGCTCGCGATCTTCGCCGCGATCTTCGGCTTGCTGGCAGCCGTCCGCGCCCTGCGGACCGAAGAGGACGCGGGCCGCGCCGAGCTCGTGCTCGCTGGGATCGTCTCACGGCGCGCGGCGTACGTCGCGTCGGTCTCCGCGATCGCAGCCCAGACGGTGGTGCTGTGGATCGCCGCGCTCGCGGGCCTGCTGATCGCCGGTCTGCCCGCCGGCGGTTCGGCGTATCTCGCGCTCGCGATCGTGTCGGTCGTGCCCGTGTTCGCGGGTGTCGGCGCGCTCGCGAGCCAGCTGGCGCCGACACGGCGAGTTGCGCTCGAGCTCGGCGGCGCGGTCGTCGCGGTCGCGTTCGTCCTGCGGGTGGTCGCGGACACGTCGAGCACCGTCAGCTGGCTGCGGTGGGCGACGCCGCTCGGCTGGGCGGAGGAGCTGCGCCCATTCACCGGCGCACAGCCGCTCGTGCTGCTGGCGCCGCTCGTGACGAGCGCCGCGCTGCTGATCGCGTCGGCCGCGATCGCCCGGGGCCGCGACATCGGCCGTGGCGTGCTCCCGGCGCGTGACACCGCCGCGCCCCGGCTGCGGCTGCTCTCCTCGCCGACCGCGCTGGCGCTGCGCGACGCGCGCGGGACGGTGCTCGTGTGGCTCGCCGGGGTGGGCGGGTTCGCGCTGATCGTCGGCGTGATCTCCAAGAGCATCTCATCGGCCGGGATCTCCAAGCAGCTCCAGCGCGAGCTCGCCAGGCTCGGCTCCGGCTCGATCATCACGCCGACCGGTTACATCTCGTTCGCGCTGATCTTCTTCGTGCTGGCGGTCAGCCTGTTCGTCTGCTCGCAGGTAGGCGCGGCGCGCCACGAGGAGGCCGAACAGCGGCTCGAGACGCTGCTTGCGCTGCCGGTCGCACGCCCCCGGTGGCTGGGTGGGCGGCTGGCGCTTGCCGCCGCCTCGGCCGCCGCGCTCGCGCTCGTGACGGGCCTGCTGATGTGGGCCGGAGCAGCCGCCGAGGGCGTCGACATCTCGCTCGCACGGATGCTGGAAGCCGGTGCGAACTGCCTGCCGGTGGCGTTGCTGTTCGTGGGAATCGCCGCGTTGGCGTACGCGGTCGTGCCGCGCGCCAGTGCCGGGGTCGCGTACGGGCTGGTCGCGGTCGCGTTTCTGTGGAATCTGTTCGGCGACCTGATCGGCGCGCCGAAGTGGCTGGTCAACGCGACCCCGTTCGCGCACGTCGGGCTGGTCCCGGTGCAGTCGTTCCGGGTCGCGGCCGCGACCGTGATGGTGGGGATCGGGACGGTGTGCGCGGCGGCGGCGATCGCGATCTTCGACCGGCGCGATCTGCTGGGCAGCTGATCACCCGTCGCGCCGCGACCGACGCGCCGCATCCCGGCGACCGCGCCGCGACCGCGCCGACGCGTCGGGGCGCCGGCGCCGGTCCGCGGCGCTGACGATCCTCGCGACCGCGGCCGGGTCGCTGACGGTCTGGAGCCCGCTGAGATCCCGGTCGTCGATCCGGTGATCGGCGAGCGCCCGGCTGCGCAGCCAGCCGACAAGTCCGTCCCATTCGCCATCGCCCACGAGGATCACCGGGAAGTGGCTGATCGTCCGCGTCTGGATCAACGTCAGCGCCTCGAACAGCTCGTCGAGCGTGCCGAAGCCACCGGGGCCGATCACGAACGCGCGCGCGTAGCGGACGAACATCACCTTGCGGGCAAAGAAGTGACGGAAGCGCAGCGAGATGTCAACGTAGGGGTTCATCTCCTGCTCGTGCGGAAGCTCGATGTTGCAGCCGATCGACAGCGCACCGACGTCTTGCGCGCCGCGGTTGGCGGCCTCCATCAGCCCTGCGCCGCCGCCGGTGATGACCGCGTAGCCGGCGCGGCCAAGTCCGGCGCCGACCTCGCGCAGGAGCTGATAGTGCGCGTGCTCCGGAGGCGTGCGTGCCGAGCCGAACACGGTCACGGCGGGACCGACACGGGCGAGTGCGTCAAACCCGCGAGCGAACTCGGTCGCAATTTCGCGAATCCGCTCCGCGTCTACGGCGCGGGCGGCGCCGGACTCGTCGCCGAGCCACAGCAGCAGCTCCTCGTCGAACGTCGGCTCGTGCGCGTCCACGAGCCGCAAGCCTACGACTGAGTAACCGCCGCGGGGCGCGGTGAGGCTAAGCTCCCGGCGATGACCACCGCCCCGAGGAGTTTTGAGGTCCTGATCGCGGGCGGCGGCGTGGCCGGACTGGAGGCCGCGCTCGCGCTGCGCGACCTGGCCGGAGATCGGGTCAGCGTCAGGCTGCTGGCCCCGAATGCGGAGTTCGTGTACCGGCCGATGACGGTCGTCGAGCCGTTTTCATTCGCGGTCGCGAGGCGCTATCCGTTGCCCGAGGTCGCGCGCGACGTCGGCGCGGAGCTGGTGCAGGACGCGCTCGCGCGCGTCGATCCGGCCGCGCAGGTCGTGCACGGCGAATCGGGCGCCGAGCTCAGCTACGACGCGCTGCTGCTCGGGCTCGGGTCGCGGATCCGACCCCGCTACGAGCACGCCGTGACGCTCGATGACGCCCGCCTGGACGAGCTGCTCCACGGCATGATCCAGGATGTGGAGGGCGGCTACGTGAAGCGGGTCGCGTTCGTCGTACCCCCGCGGATGGCGTGGCCGTTGCCGCTGTACGAGCTCGCGCTGATGACCTCCCGGCGCGCGTACGACATGAACGTCGAGGTCGCGATCACGATCGTGACGCCCGAGGACGCACCGCTGGCGGTGTTCGGTCAAGGCGCCAGCCAAGGAGTCGCGGAGCTGTTGGCCGACGACGGCATCCTCGTGATCACCTCGGCGTACAGCGAGATCCCGCGCTCGGGCGTGATCGAGATCAGCCCGAGCAATCGCACGCTCGAGGTCGACCGGATCGTCGCGCTCCCGGAGCTCGACGGTCCCGCGGTTCCGGGGCTGCCCGAGGCCGCCGACGGCTTCATCCCGATCGACGAGCACTGTCGCGTGCGGGGCATCGAAGGCGTGTACGCGGCGGGCGACGCGACCGACTTCGCGATCAAGCAGGGCGGGATCGCGGCCCAGCAAGCCGACACGGCAGCCGAGGCGATCGCCGCGCTCGCCGGCGCACCAGTGGATCCGCAACCTTTCCGCCCCACGATCCACGGGTTGCTCCTCACCGGCGGCGAGCCCCGGTACCTGAACGCGCACCTCACCGGCGGGCACGGGTTCAGCTCCGAGCTGACCTACGAGCCCACCTGGTCCCCGCCGACGAAGATCGCCGCCAAGTACCTCGCGCCGTACCTTGAGCAGCTCGACCGCGCCGGCGGGCGAGACTGACCGGCGGCTTCGGGCCGCGGTTTGGTTGCGTAGGCCGCGAACCGCTTCGCAGGGCGGGGGAACGTTACGGTCGGCGATCGGGTGTCGGGGGTTGTCACGTTTGCCCTCGTGGGGCGGGGGAACGTTACGGTCGGCGATCGGGTGTCGAGGATTGTCACGTCCGGCCCGGGGCCCTGGGCACGGGGCCCCGGGCCGCACCGGCGACCACAGCGCGACCCGCGCGGGCCCGCGAGGCAGAGCCCCCCTCCCGGCGCTCGCCCCCGCTTGGCCGTCCTGGCTAGAGCGTCCAGTAGTGGCCCACGTGCGCCGCGACCCTCGAGGTGACGAGCGGATCGGGCGTCGCGTCGATCCGGCCACCCCCCGAGAGGCACTTGTCACGGATGAACGAGACGTGCGCCGGCGTGTGGACGAGCTCGAGCGTCGATTCGCTCGCGGCCGGCGCGTCCCGCAGCTCGCAGCCGAGCCAGCCGGCGGCCTGCATCGCGGCCTCGATCGCCTCGATCCGCTCCGGCGTGTCGGGATGATCGGGCGACAGCGCGCGCGGATCGTGATGGAGTGAAGTGCAGTGACGGAAGAAGAGCACGAGGCAAAGGCCACAATATCCGCACGCGGCGACGGTCGAGACGCACTACCGTGCGCGGCGACGGGCGCCGTGTCGGCACCACTGAGCGGCGGTTCGCGTCAGCGGTCGGGCTTGCCGCTGACGTGCACGGCGCTCAGCGCCAGATCGGCACGCGAATCCCGTACCTCGCCCACATGCTGGTCGTGACCGGACTGGTGCTCGAGGACGGCGGCGACGAGGACGAGGCGATTGCGGCGATGCTCCACGACACCAGCTGGCGAACTTCTTCACCGCCCGCCGGCCGGGGCCGCTGAGCGAGGAGCTGCGGCGTGCGGTCGCGGAGTTCGAGCAGCTCGCCGCGCGCCGTCGCCACTCGGGGCGTAAATAAGCAGGCGACGATTCGGGGACAGTCGCGGCGATGCGGGGGTCTGGCCCACGTACTACGCTCATGGCCGTGCCCAAACTGCATGCGATCCCGCGGCGCGCGAAGGTCCTGATCGCCGGCGGCGGCGTCGCCGCGCTCGAGGCGCTGATCGCGTTGCGGGCACTGGTCGGCGGCACGGTCGAGATCGAGCTGCTCGCGCCCGACCTGGAGTTCAGCTACCGGCCGATCGCGGTCGCGGAGCCTTTCGGACTGGGCGAAGTGCGGCGCGTGCCGATTGCGCGGATCGCCGCCGATCACAGCGCGCACTACCGGCAGGCCGCCGTCGTCGGTGTCGCTCCCGCGGCGAGAACGGTCCGCACCGACGATCAGCTCGATCTCGCCTACGACTATCTGCTCGTCGCGACCGGCGCGCGGCCGCGCCCGGGTATCGACGGGGCGCTCAGCTTCGGCGGCGATCGTGAGCGGGCCGCGGTCGAGCGGCTACTCGCGAGCGCCGAGGAAGGCACCACCAAGCGGCTGGTATTCGCCGCGCCTGCGCACGTCGCCTGGGTGCTGCCCCTGTACGAGCTGGCGTTGTTCACGGCCGCGTGGGCCCGCCAGCGCGAGCTGGGCGATCTCGAACTCTCGATCGTCACCCCCGAGGCGCGCCCGCTGGAGGTGTTCGGGGCGGCCGCCAGCGATGCGGTTGCCGAGCTGCTCGCCGACGCCGGCGTCGAGGTCCACCCGGACCTGGCCGCGCAGCGCTTCGACGGGCAACGTCTGATCGCCCGTGACGGCACGATCCCGGCGGACGCGGTGATCGCGCTGCCGAGACTGGACGGTCCCCGCGTGGCCGGACTGCCGCACGACCGGGACGGGTTCATCCCGACCGACAGGCACGGGGCGGTGCGCGACGTGAGCCGCGTGTACGCGGCCGGCGACGGGACCACATTCCCGATCAAGCAGGGCGGGCTTGCCGCTCAACAGGCCGACGCTGCCGCGGACTCGATCGCGGCCGAGCTGGGCACGGTCACCGATCCGCGGCCGTTTCACCCCGTGATGCGCGGCCTGCTGCTGACCGGAGCGGAGCCGCGCTACCTGCGCGCCGCCGCGGAGCACTCGGAGGTTTCGTTCCGGCCGCTGTGGTGGCCGCCGGGCAAGATCGCGGGGCGCTACCTCGCTCCCTACATGTCACACCACGACGACCCGGCCCTGACCAGAGAGGTGTTGGTCGACCGGCCGGGGCCCGAGGCGGACGAGTCCTCCGAGGAGGCGATCGGCGAGGAACGCGAGGCGCTCGAGCTGCTGCTCGAGCTGGCCGACGCAAGCGCCCGCCGGGGGGAATTCGCGTTTGCGGTCAAGTGCCTCGACGCCGCCGAGGACGTGGGCGGCCCGCTCCCGCAAGCGCGACAGCAAGAACGCCGCCGGTGGGAGCAGCAGCTGGGGGTCTCGGCGCGCTAGGCAGCTTGCCGGGGTGCTGGGCAGCTTGCCGGGGCGCCAGGCAGCTTGCCGGGGCGCTGGGCAGCTTGGCGGCGCGCTAGGCAGTTTGGCGGCGCGCTGGGCAGCTTGGCGGCGCGCCAGGCAGCTTGCCGGGGCGCTGGGCAGCTTGGCGGCGCGCTGGGCAGCTTGGCGGCGCGCCAGGCAGCTTGCCGGGGCGCTGGGCAGCTTGGCGGCGCGCTGGGCAGCTTGCCGGCGCGCATCGCGTACCGGGCGCGCCGCGCCGGCGGGCGTGCTCATGGCGATCCGTTCGCAATCGGCCGGCTCTGAAGCATCCAGATCCAGTCGTCCGGGTCGAACGCCCACTCGATCTCCTGCGGACAGCGGTACTCGCGCTCGATCGCGATCCCGAGCTCCGCAACCCGCAACACCTCCTCGTCGGTCAGCGCCGCGTCCGCTCCGACGAATCGCTCGGTCACCGCGAGCTCGTTCTTGTCCACCAGGTAGCGATCCGGCTTTACGCCGACGGCGAGCGTGACCGACGCCGCGATCAGGAGGCGATCGCCCGCGCTCGACGCCGGGTCGGCGGTCATCATCACCCCGGCTCGGGTGGAGCCGATCTCCCGTTGCACGACGACGGCGACGTCCAGCTCGCGGTGGCAGCGCCTGACCGCCTCGATCACATGCTCCCGGCCTCGTGCGTTCAGGAACGCGGGCGACGCCTCGCGGTCCACGAGCGGCGACGGGCGCACCGCGACCGCCGCGTCGCGCTCGCCGCAGCACAGGCTCTCGTACGCGACCCCGATCGCCTCCTGGAGCCAGGCGCGCATCCCGCGGCGATCGTCGCCGAGGCGCAGCGCCGGCACGCCGACCACGAACCCGGGCGGAACGCGTAGGCCCGTGCGCGTCAACACGCCGAGCTCGACGCCGCGCACACCCGCATACGGCAAGTCGTCGGCCCCGATGTCTGAAAACGGCCGGGTCGGCACGCGCTGCGGCGGGCCCACGAGCTCCGGCCGGGGAAAAGAGCTCGGGCTGGGATTGGCGATCGTAGACATGGGGCGAGGGTAACCGGCGTCGGGGTTGGCGCAAACCGCGGTTAGCACCGCTCGGGATCCGTAGAAGCAGGCTCAGAGCTCGAGCGCGTCTTCCGTAGTAACCGCGGATTACCGGTTTCTCGGCCGTGGCGATACTTACCTTCAATGAGCCGCTCCGACGCCGCGAGCCCGACTCGGACCAGATGAGCAGCCCGCCTGCCGCCAGTCCCACATATCCCCGTGAGTGGGAGGCCGACATTGCGCTGCGGGACGGATCGACCGTGCACGTGCGGCCGATCCGGGCCGACGACGAGCCTGCGATCCGCGCATTCCTCGAGGCGCTGTCGCCGGAATCGATCGCGTTCCGGTTCTTCGGCACTCCGAACCTCGAATGGGTCCTTTCCTGGTCGATGAACGTCGACTACGCGGACCGCTTCGCGCTCGTCGTCGAGACCGGCACACCGAGCGCGATCATCGCCCACGCCGGGTACGTGCGGATCGACGCCCAGCGCGCCGAGGTCGCCTTCCTGGTCGCCGACGACTGGCAGGGGAAGGGGATCTCGACGATCATGCTCGCCCAGCTCGCCGGCGCCGCCGAGCAGAACGGGATCTCCAGCTTCTCCGCCGAGGTCCTGCCGGCCAACCACCGGATGATCGATGTGTTCCGCGAGAGCGGCTTCCCGATCGACATCCGCTCGACGCCGGACGCGATCGTGATCGAGTTGCCGACGTCGCTGTCGCCCGAGGCCGTCGAGCGGTTCGAGGAGCGCGGACGGATCGCGTCGATCGCCGCGGTGCGCAGCTTTCTGGAGCCCCGCTCGGTCGCGGTCGTGGGAGCCTCGCGGGAGCGCGGGACGATCGGCGCCGAGATCCTCCACAACCTGCTCAGCGGCGAATTCAACGGCGCCGTCTATGCCGTCAACGATCGCGCGGACGTGGTCCAGTCGCTGCCCGCGCAACGGTCGGTCAAGGACATCCCCGAACCGGTCGAGCTGGGCGTGATCGTCGTCCCGGCCGACGCCGTCGTTGACGCGGCGCGCGACTGCGCGGAGGCCGGGGTGCGCGCACTGCTCGTGATCTCGGCCGGATTCGCCGAGGCGGGTCGGGAAGGTGAGCGCCGGCAGCGCGAGCTGATGGAGGTCTGCCGCGACGCCGGCGTCAGGGTCGTGGGGCCGAACTGCCTTGGCGTACTGAACACAGCGCCCGACGTGAGGCTGAACGCGACCCTGGCGCCGCACGCGGCGACCCCCGGACGGGTCGGCTTCGTGTCGCAGAGCGGCGGCGTCGGGATCGCGCTGATCGAGGCGGCCGACACCGTCGGCATCGGGCTGTCGTCGTTCGTGTCGGTCGGCAACAAGGCCGATCTGTCCAGCAACGACTTCCTCCAGTACTGGGAGCAGGACCCCGGTACCGACGTCGCGCTCCTGTACCTCGAGTCGTTCGGGCATCCACGCAAGTTCGCCCGGGTCGCGCCGTGGTTTGCGCGCCGCAAGCCGTTGCTCGCGGTCAAGAGCGGGCGCTCGGTCGCCGGCGCTCGCGCGACCTCGTCGCGCACAGGCGCGCTGCTGTCCTCGTCCGACCTGACGGTCGACGCGCTGTTCGAACAGGCCGGAGTGATCCGCACCGACACCCTGCACGACCTGCTCGGGGTGGCGGCACTGCTGGCGATGCAGCCGGTGCCCGCCGGCGGCCGGATCGCGATCGTCACCAACGCCGGCGGTCCCGGGATCCTGTGCGCCGACGCGTGCCACGCCGCGGGCGGAGAGGTCCCGGAGCTGCCGGAAGCCGTGCAGGCGAGGCTCGCCGAGTTCCTGCCCTCGACGGCGTCGCTCGGCAACCCGATCGACATGATCGCGAGCGCCTCGGCCGAGGACTACGTGCGCACGATCGGGATCCTCGTCGACGCCCGCGTGTGCGACGCGATCCTGGCGATCTTCGTGCCGCCGCTCGTGACCGAGGCCGCTCACGTCGCGACCGCGCTCAGGGAGCTTGCGGAGAGCGAGCCGGGAGTGCCGATCGCGGCCGTGTTCATGACCAGCGCCGCCCCGCCGGCGGAGCTCAGCTCGCGCCGCGCTCAGGTGCCGGCGTACGAGTTCCCCGAGGACGCGGCGCGTGCCGTGGCGCTCGCGGCCAAGTACGGCCGGTGGCGGGCACTGCCGGAGCGGAGCGTGACGACGCCGACCGGCCTTCGGATCCACGAGGCCGCCGCGATCGTCAGCACGCAGCTCGCCCGCGGGGCGGATTGGCTGCCGCCGGCATCCGTCGCCGCCCTGCTCGACTGCTACGGCCTGCCGCTGATCCCGACGCGCAGAGTCGTCTCCGACGCCGCGGAAGCGGTGAGGTTCGCGGCCGAGCTCGGATCGCCGGTGGCGATCAAGCCGGCCGCCGCGGGCCTCGACCGCAAGACCGACACGGGTGCGGTCAGGCTCGGGGTCGAAGGCGAGGAGGCGGTGCGAGCGGCCGTCGCCGAGATCGAGGCGGCGCTGCATCGCGCCGGGCGCCGCGTCGACGGCCTGATCGTCCAGCCGATGACCCCGCCGGGGGTTGAGCTGATCGTCGGCGTCGTCAACGATCGCAGCTTCGG
>Ga0187766_10000836_pt1 | contig 17607 bp, 17 predicted proteins | sample 0216_QUI02_MP05__4_FD_132971 | JGI IMG/M metagenome (GOLD analysis project Ga0187766, IMG submission 132971) | Tropical peat soil microbial communities from peatlands in Department of Meta, Colombia - 0216_QUI02_MP05_20_MG | ecosystem: Environmental > Terrestrial > Soil > Wetlands > Peat ... | reverse complement strand
GGGGCCAGCAAGATGTACCAGACCGACCCTTGGGCGGAGACCACGCCTTCGATGGATAGGCTCCCAGCCAGCACAGCGGGGGTCACCATGGCTATCAATAGCGGAACTTCGTAGCTCGTGTACTGAACCACCAGTCTCCCTATTGCTATGGTCGAGTATCTCCCAGCAGACGCGTACCCGAGGAGGGTCGCCATCAGGGTCGAGAAGGTCAGTACGAAGAGCATGAAAAGCAGGTCAAGAGGATTGTAGAGGACAGACTGGTACCCAAGGACGGGGATGAAAGCTATCCCTATTGCGGGCGCGGCGAAGTACAGAGCCGGGCCCCACCTGAAAACGAATGTGTCCGATTCTGCAGGGATGATCTCCTCCTTGGAAGCCAGCTTGAAGAAGTCGGCAACGGGCTGAAGAAGGCCGAATGGCCCTGTGACAACCGGCCCACGCCTCCCCTGCATGCGGGCTGCCGTCTTACGTTCGAGCCACTCAAAGAAGAACGCCAGCCAGACGAAGAATGTCAGGCCGGGGAATACAAGGAGCTCGACGACCTGAAGTGGGTCCAATCTCACTTCCTCCTGTAGTACTCGATCCCATACCTGCGGAGCGCCTCCCCTCCCACGGTCCACTCCCTCGCCTTGTCAACGTCGACGACGGAGATTCTGTCCATGCAGCCGAAGCACGGGTCCATGCCCGTAAGTACCACTGGGACATCGGCGAGCGCGTGCCCCTTGAGCATCTCGGTTGCCGTGAGGATGTTGGCCAGGGTTGAGGTGCGAACTTTGACCCGCTCAGGAGTGCTGCCGCCTCCGGACCTCACGAAGTAGAATAGCTCTCCCCTCGGCGCCTCAACGTGGTAGGAAGCTTCTCCCGCCGGGACACTCCTCGGGAAGTTCACTCGGTACGGACCGGCAGGCAGTTTCTCCAGTATCTCCTTCACCATCCGGCAGGAGTCCGTAATCTCGTTTAGACGGAGTGTCAGCAGGGAGGCGATGTCGCCCTCCTTCGATGTTTGAACCTGTGGAGGGACATCGCCGTAGGCCGCGTAGGGGTCCTCCGCCCGCACGTCCCTGGCGATTCCAGTGCAGCGCAACAGAGGCCCGACGGGGCAGAGCTTCCTTGCGATCTCCTGGTTGATTCGGCCACGCCCTTTCGTCCTCACCACCAAGGTCTCCTCGCTCTGAACGAGGCCCTTGTAGTATTCGACCCTCTTCTCCACATACGCCATCTCCGTCCGAATGCGATCGGCGAGACCATCGGGGATGTCGTTCCTGACGCCCCCAAGGGTAGTGTAGGACTTGTTGACCCTGTTGCCGGATATGGCCTCCTCGAGGTCGAGAATGTGTTCGCGGTCCTTCCATATCCACATGAACAGGGTGTCGAATCCGGCCCAGTGCCCCAGAAGCCCGAGCCAGAGGAGGTGAGAGTGAATCCTTTCCAGTTCAGCGACGAGCTCCCTGAGGTACTTGCCGCGTTTTGGAATCTCGAACGGGGCAAGAGCTTCGACCCCCTCGGTGTAAGTGAGGCTGTGGTGGAAGCTGCAGATTCCGCAGATCCTTTCGAACATGTAGATGTTCTTGATCCAGGTCCTTTCCTGCGCCGCCCGCTCTATCCCCCTGTGCACGTACCCGATTCTGGGTTCGACATGGACTATCTTCTCCCCTTCTAGGTAGAGCTTGAAGTACTCGGGCTCCTTCAGTGACGGGTGGACAGGGCCGAATGGCATCATTCCTTCAGTCGAGTACTGCATCAGCCCGGCTCCCGCTTCTGTCCGCTTCGCGTCTGTGCTCTGATCACTCAAGCTCCATCATCTTCTTGATCTTGTGCGGGTCAGTTCCCTTCTGCAGAGGCGGCGGCGCATCCGGCGGGTAGACGTCCGGGAGAATCAGCCTCTTTCCCAAAAACGGGTTCCCTTCGAAAGCGACGCCGAGCACGTCCTGAATCTCCGCCTCGTAGATGGTGCCGGCGGCCAGGTCACCCGTTATGGAATGCAGCCGGGGCGCGGACTTGGGGACCTGGGTCCTCACCTGAATGAACCTCGTACCCTGCCAGAAGTGATAGAGGATAGCTATGTCCTGTCCCAGGTCCATGCCCGTTATGGTGCTCAGATGATACCATCCGGGGAGCGAAGAGACTCCCTTGCATGCTTCGACCACCTTATCCGCAGGCACAGAGAAGACCGTAGTCTTCGGGCCGATGGTCACGGTGCCACCAAGCCTGGACGCAAGTGGACCTAGTTCCTCACTTGACAACTGCCTCACCCTCAGGGACGGGATCGGGAATCCCCGTCACCAGCTTCAGGATTCCGTAGATTATCGCCTCGGGCCTCGGCGGACACCCGGGTATGTACAGATCCACGGGGATCGTCGAGTCTATTCCGCTTCCGGCGCTGTAGCAATCCTTCATCACACCCCCTCCGAGTGCGCAGGCGCCAATCGCTACTACATGCCTGGGTTCGGGCATCTGCTCGTAGACCGTCTTGAGCCGCTCGCGCATCATGGGATTCGTGACACCGGTTACGAGCATCACGTCAGCGTGCCTCGGGCTCGGAACCAGTACAACGCCTAGCCTTTCGGCGTCAAAGCGGGGGGTAAGGGCGTCGAGTATCTCGATGTCGCAACCGTTGCATGACGCCGCGTTAAGGTGGAAGACCCAGATGGACCTCTTCCTTGCCCATCTTGTCAGCGCGTTACTAAAAGGTCCCACCCCCAGTGGACATGAACCAGTAGATTGTGATCGTCCCTACGCACCCCCCTCCTACCAGGAAGAGGAGTGGGTACAAGGTACCGGAAGCCTCGAACGAACCTGCGAGCATCAGAGCGAATGCTTCGGCGACAAGAAAGAGCGCTGCGAAGACGAAGAGGCTCGACTGGTAGAGCCCCCTTGCAGGGACCGATTTCTCCCCTCCCGAGAAGGGCTCATACTTCACGCCCTGCCCTCTGGTGCGCTTCCCGAGCCTGCCCACTATTAGGAACGCAAGCAGGTCGACGATTATGATTATGAGTGGCCCCAATATGGAGTCTGTGAAGTCTGTCATTCTCGTTCCGCCACCCCTTCAGCGACGACACCGACAATCTCCCTCACCGATTCCTCCACGTCGCTGGTAAGACCGAAGCCCACTTCGAGCGACGCGGGCTGGACGCCTACAAGGAAAACGTCACCTAGGCGCGCCGTCAGCCCGGGGACGAGCCGCAGTGGAATGTTGTGCGTGCCGAAGAAGCCGTACTTTGTGTCCGCCATGGAGCGAAAAACGACCTCTCCTGGAATCCCAGACGCCTCTACCGCGTCGAAGACAATGATCCTCCCTCCCTTCGATGCCAGCTTTGTCAGCAGCCGCTCTGGCATCGGCGAGCCCGCGTAGAGCTTGATCCCCGGCGCCGGGGCGCTCCCAAGCTTCGAGCGCAACGAGGACATGATTTCCAGGCCAACAGCATCGTCAGTCCTGAGCTCGTTCCCAGCCCCCATCAGGTGGACCTCGCGGGGGTCCGCTATCGCTTCCCGGAGCATTCCACGCCAATTGGTCGCCGGACACGGCACGACACCGCCTAGATTCTCCCTAATTTCTCGCGGTGAAACGACCTCCGTCTCATGGGCACCCAACGCAGGTCATTAATTCGGCCAATTCCGAATGGAGATAAAAGGAATAGACGTTTCTTACCGCTGAGAATCGTGTGAGCTAGGAAGCCAGCTTGGTGAGGAATTCCTTGTGCTTATCGACAGCTCCCTTCACGACCGCGTCCCACCCTTTCCGGTTTAATTTCGCCTTGGCTACGAGCCCCCTGATCACGGCATGGAGGTAGTCCAGGTCGGCGGCAGCTATTCCGACCTTGTCCACGGCTGTCACGAACTCCTCGTTCTCGATGTCGATGGTCTGCCCGTTCTTGGTCAAGAACGCCAGTCCGGCCACCAGAGCGGTCCGCTTGTTCCCGGCGTGGAAGTACTGCCCTCGGGCGATGTCATAGACCAGCAGTGCTGCTTTCTCTGCAACTGCCTCGTCGAACTCTTGGTTGTCGGCCCTCTGCTCAACCTCCTTGACAAGACTCTGGAGCTTCCTGCCGTCGGCCGCAGCGTATTCGTGCTTCTCTTTGGTCAGAGCGACCACCGCCATGTTGACCTCCAGGAGGGTCTCGAAGTCCACGTGGTGGATGGTCTTCTTCGCCACGGGCGAACGCGGGAATGGCTGGGATTTAACCAATTGAAAATGCCCGGAAAAGCCCGAATCTGGCGTCCAACTGATGGTGGGTCGAGCAAGAGCTCAGCACGGAGATTGAACTCGGCAGGTGTCACCTCGATGGAGTACACCGGCTCATTTTGGTCCTTAGAAGCTTCCGTCTCTCAGGTCGCTCTCTGGGGTGCCTTTTGGGGTTAGGTTTATTCATAACCGCAGCCTAGCCCCTTATCTTGACAGGCGACACCTCTGTAGGAAAGGCCGTCCCGCCTGAGGACACAATACGAAAGGTGACCGGAACCGCTCTCTACACCTTCGACTGGGACCTCCCGGGCACACTGCACGCAAAGCTAGTCACGAGCACAGTCCCGCATGCTAAGATACTGAGCGTAAGCGTAGAACGGGCAAAGGAAGTGCCCGGCGTCCTGCTCGTCCTCACGGGCAGAGACATGCCTTTCAGGGTGGGGATGTACGCAGGGGACAGGGACCTGCTCGCGGTGGAGAAGGTGAGGTGGGCGGGGCACCCGGTTGCTCTGGTGGTCGCCGAAACGCTTGAGGCCGCAGAGAGGGCTTCGGAGCTGGTCGACGTGGAATACGAGGCGCTCCCGGCGGTTTTCGACCCGGTGGAGGCGCTGAGGCCTAACGCCCCGATACTGCACGAGAGGATGGAGGAATACAAGCACGCACCCGTCTTCTACCCCGTCCCTGGAACCAACATCGCCAACAGATTCAGACTGGTCCACGGCGACGTGGAGAAGGGGTTTGAGGAATCAGAGGAGTTCGTCGAGGAAGAGTTCAGGGTGTCGCACGTCAGCCACGCCTACATGGAGACACAGTGCGTGGTCGCCCAGGCGTTCAGGGATGGCACTTACGAAATCTGGACCAGCTGCCAGTCCCCGTTCGTGGTGAGGCAGATCATTGCCGAGTCGCTGAACGTGCCGTACAACAAGGTCACAGTCAGGGTTCCGTTCGTCGGAGGTGGGTTCGGCGGCAAGGCGGGGCTCGGTTGGGAGGGACTAATCGCCCTTGCTTCAAAGGCAGTGGGGTACAGGCCGGTCAAGCTCGTGCTCTCGAGGAAGGAGAACTTCGCGTCAGGGGCCTCAAGGGAAGGAGTGGTCGCGAACGTCAAGGCCGGGTTTACGAGGGACGGGAAGTGCCTAGCGTACAGGGTGAGGTTCGTCCTCGACGCAGGCGCCTACGCTGACTACACGGTTAACGTCTCCAGGGCGATGGGGTACTCTGCAGAGGGGGTCTATGAGGTCCCGAACGTTTACTGCGAGTCTCTTGCGGTGTACACGAACAAGATACCCACCACTGCCATGAGAGGCTTCGGCTATTCGGAAAGCAACTGGGTGCTTGAGCAGGTGTTCGAAAGGGCCGCGAAGAAGCTCGGCATCGATTCTGCGAAGATCAGGAGGGTGAACCTGCTCAGGCCGGGAGAATCCCACACAGCCACAGGAGAGAGGGTGAGGGAGGATGCTGGTGACCCCAGGAAGGTGCTGCAGACAGTCACGGAGACCATCGACTGGGATGGCAAGGTCGCGCCCGCGTCGGAGCCCTGGAAGGTTAGGGCAAGGGGTTTCGCGCTCTGTGTCAAGGGCCCGTCCCAACCCCCAAACGCCGCTTCCACTGCCATTGTGAAGTTCAACGAAGATACCACGATTGATCTTGTGGTCGGCACGGGGAACTTTGGCCAGGGAACTGCCACCGCGCTTTCGCAGATTGTCGCCGACCAGTTCGGTGTCCCCGTCGAGAGGGTCAGGGTCGATCCCATAAGGGACACTGGCAAGTCGGCATACACCTGGCAGACCGTAGGGAGCAGGGGGCTCTTCACCGACGGCGTGGCCACCATACGGGCGTGCGAGGACGCAACCAACCAAATCTTGGACCTGGCAGGGCAGGTCTTCCGGCTCCCCGTCTCAGAGCTCGAGCTGGCTGATGGGGCAGTGAGGGCAAAGGGGAGGCCCTGGGTAACACTGGCACTCAAGGATCTGGTCTTCGGGTACGTATATCCCAACGGGAACACGATCGGTGGCCCAGTGATCGGGAGAGGGCACTACACGTCAAGCCTGAACAGCTTCCTCGACCCTCAGACGGGGCAGGGGGTGCCTACCATATTCCATACCTTCGGCGGGACCGCCGTAGAAATCGAGGTAGATCTCGTGACGGGAGTCATCGAGGTCTGCAAGGCCGTCCAGGTGTTCGACGTCGGTAAGGCAATCAATCCGCTGCTGCTGAAGATGCAACTTGACGGCGGCTTCGTGATGGGCATGAGCATCGCCCTCTTCGAGAAGATAAAGTTCGACGAGCAGGGGTGGGTCACCAACCCGAACTTCACGAGCTACTACATCGCCAGAATGAAGGACACCCCCAGGGAGGTAGTGGCGAGGTTCGTCGAGACGCCACAGTTTGACGGACCACTCGGGGCGAGGGGAATAGGAGAGCTGAGCATGATCTCCGTTGCTTCGGCCATCTCGAACGCCATATTCAGGACCATCGGGGTCAAGCTGAACAATCTGCCGATGAGCCCAGAAGAGGTCTGGAGGGCAATTTCAGAGCAGAGGCCCGAGCTCCTCGCGAAGGCAATGGAGAGCTACGGAAAGATCGAGACTGAAGTGAGGGTCAGGCCATGAGCTTCGGATCCCCCTACACGACGCTTCCAGACTTCGAGTACCACAGGCCGGCCAACCTCGAGGAGCTGCTCGGCCTCATGAAACAATACGGCGACGACGCCAAGCTGATGGGAGGAGGTGTGGGACTCATCGCTTTCATGAAGGAACGGCTGATGTCTCCCACCCACGTGGTAGACGTGAAGGAGGTCAAGGAGTTCAAGCAGCTGACCCACGTGCAGGGGAAGGGGCTCAGCATAGGCGCAGCCGTGACGTTGTCGGAGCTCCTCGAGGACGTTGTGCTGAAGAAGGACTACGCGGTCCTGCACGAGGCGCTCGCCAGGGTGGCAGACCCCATGATCAGGAGGAGGGCGACATTGGTCGGGAACCTCTGCGAGGCGATTCCATGGGTGGACAGCCCGCCCGCACTAATTGCACTCGATGCCGCTGTCGACATTGCCGGACCTGAGGGACGGAGGAGCGTACCGGTCGGGAGTTTCATCAGGGGACCTGTCGACATCGACCTGGGGCCCTCGGAGATAGTCACGGCCCTGGAAATCCCCCACCACAAAGGAGCCGAGGGTGCCTTCGAGAAGTTCACGGGCGGGTCGGAGTTCTCCCTGGCGAGCGTGGCGGTCGTGGTGTCTAACGGCGGCAGGAGAAGGGACGCCAGGGTGGTATACGGTGCGGTCAACTCGACCCCAATCCGTTCTGCTGATGTGGAAGAGGCAATCAGGGACGGCATAACGCCGGGGAGCGCCAGGAAGGCGGCGGACATTGCTTCTCAGAAGGTGGAGTGCGTGGACGACGTGCTCGCGACCGCTGCGTACAGGAAACACCTGCTCAAGGTGATAACGACAAAGGTACTGAGGAGGATGATGGCCCGATGAGAGAGATCTCCGTGAAGGTTAACGGGAGAATCAGGAAGAGGAACATCAAGGATAACGAACTCCTTCTTGACTTCCTACGTGAAAAGCTTGAGGTCAGGAGCGTCAAGGCAGCCTGCTGGAGAGGCGAGTGCGGCCTCTGCACCGTGATGGTCGACGGGTCCCTTGTGAAGTCGTGCCTCGTGCTTGCGGTAGAAGCCGACGGCCGCGAAGTGAAGACGGTCGAGGGGATTACGGACGACGGCGAGCTGGCGCCGATTCAGAAGGCATTCGTGAACCATGGCGCAGCCCAGTGCGGCTTCTGCACGCCTGCCTGGGTGCTCGCGACACACGAGCTGCTCAAGGTCAACCCCCACCCGACGGACGCGGACCTGGTCGAGGCGACAAGCGGGCTGGTCTGCAGGTGCGGCACCTACAACCAAATCAGAGAGGCTGTAGCCGAAGTGTCCAGGGCCGGGACGCACGGGCAGACGAAGGCAAGTCTCGCTCGGGCCTAGCGGCCGATGGTCTCAGCATTTCGGGATAATGATTAAAACCGCGGTGACTGCTGCAAATCCATGGTAAAGCCAACCGTTCCGATTTCGTTCGACTCCTTCAACTTCTCGGTCGAGGAGATAGAGGGATACCTCGGGGGGATCCCTGACGACCCCGCATTTCAGAAGCCGTTCTCCCCGAAGACGTACGCCATGAAAAGCGGGGAGCAGCTCATCATCCGCCCCGCCGAAAAGAGCGAAGCCCCAGCCATCCTGAAGTCGCTGAAGCCTCTGATAGACAACAAGTACGACAAGGACTTCTACCACCTTGTGGGCGTGAGGACATACGCCGAGATCCTCGCCTGGCAGCAGAACAGGCTGAAGGACACCTATGTCATCGTGGCCACGAAGAGGGACGGCGAACTCGTCGGTGTCGTTGACCACAGGTTCTGGGACAAGAACGTCGCCATCAGCCTTCACACCCTGGTCCTCAAAAGGGCAGAGAGGGTGGGCGTCCTGCTATACGTGTCGAAGATGGAACACGCATTCGATGTCGTCGGTGTGAACGAGTGGTGGGCGACCTTCGAGAGCCCCTTCGGGTTCAGGCTGGGATTCAGGTTCAACCACGTCACCAAGGCGTGGCCTGAGATGCAACACGAGCTCGGAGGCGCACGCATCTTCTACATCAACAGGCAACAGTGGGAGCAGTACGTCAAGCCCTTCGCTAAGGAGCGAAACTGGCTCGGTACCCGACCAGTTCCGAAGGGCGTATTGTCGGCGACCAAGCCTCTGAAGCCAACCACGTCGATAGAAATCGAATTTTAGGAAAACCCGGCCGGCGCCTAAAGCAGCCTGTCCAGGGCGTCGGCCAGCTTCTTTTCCAGCTTGGGAGCCTGTGTCAGGTCCACCTGGACGCACTTCACTTTCTGGCTCTCCAAGGATTGCCTGAAAATGTCCAGGCCGAGGTTCAGCACGAGGAGCTCAGAAGAAAGAAGATTCCGGGCCCCAGCCTTCTTAGCCAAGGAGCTCACTCCATTTCTGCTTCAGGCGGGTCGACGCCTCGTCCCCTCCTACGACCATTGCCGCTTCGGCAGATAGGAGGGCGTTACTCGGGAATAGAATTGTCCCTGCCTCTGACAGCTTCTCGCTCTGGGCTTTCAGGGACTGCTGGTCTGTTTCGGTGCCGCAGACGTGGACCATCACCGCGGGGCCGTGGCCCTTCTTCCCGGACCCGTTAATCGCGTCTCTGATAGCGCCTGTGAGCGCCCCCCCAGGATCTGGCGACGACCCGTAGCCAAGCACGATATCGAGGAGGATGAGCGCGACTCCCGGATCCTTGGCCTCCTGGGCGATGCGGAGTTTCCTGAGAGTTGGGTCTATCATCGGGTGTGCCCTCCCGGCCGTGAAGGACTCGTCTCCAAGGTCGACGATTGAGTTCCCCCTGCTGATGTTCGGGTCAGCTAGTTCGAACTTGTCAGATAGGGGCGTGTTGCTGTAGGCCTCGCCGATCAGCTCCCTGAATATCAGCAGTGTCTCATGTGCCAGGGTTCCTCCGCTGAAGAGGCCGCGCACGAACTTCCTCCCCGGCCCCAAGCCGGCCCTTAGGTCCCTGGCGGCCTTCGACAGTTGCTCGAAGCTCGCCGAGATGCTGGAGTCGAACTCGCTCACTGGCCCCCTCCCTGACGCTCGCGCGGCCGCGTGCACGGCTGAATGGAGGGTCTTTGCGTAGGTCACCCTCACATCGGTGGTCTTCAGAGGGTCCAATCCAAGGAAGCAGGCAACGACGGGTTTGGTTGTCCTCTTCGCAACGTGCTGCATCACTTCGCGTATGACTCTGGCCTTCGGTGTTTTCGCGATTATCATGATCAATCGGGTCCGCTCGTCCCTCTCGAGCAGTCCCAGACAGTCCTTCATCATGAGGCCCCCGACCTGTTCGCTCACGTCTGTTCCCCCCACGCCCAGCGCGGCGGACACGCCGAGCCCGATCCTGTCGAGCATTATCGAGACCTCCTGGATCCCCGTGCCTGCCGATGCGACGATTCCCACGTCGCCACGCCTCACCGAGTTGGCGAACCCGAGCCCCACGCCGTTGATTATCGATGTGCCCGCGCCCGGGCCCATTACGAGAAGCCCCCTTGAGCTTGCGTACTTCTTCAGCTTAAGCTCCTGGTCGAGAGGGACGTGGTCACTAAACAAATGGACGTTCACTCCGTGCCTGAGGAGCTCCAGAGTGGGCTCGAATGCCTGCCTCCCGGGGAGGGAAACTATGGCAAGGTTGGCGCCATGCACAGCGTCCACTGCCGAGTTCACGCTGTGGAGGACTCGTATGCGGGTTCCACCCTCGGAGACCGGAGGCGCCATCACGAGCTGCTCCACTCTCCCCATCACGTCGGGGGCACCGAACCCCCCGCGGACCCGAACTGCGATTATAAGGTCGCCATCTCTCGCGCTCCTGCTCTCCGGGCCAAGTAGGCCGAGGTCCTTCAGGAGCCTCCGGTTGGTGTCCGTGCCCATCGAGACCACGGCATCGTCTACCCCCTCGAGCTTTTTCACGTCCTCACTTAGACGCATCAGCTGAATTGAATCACGGAAGAGATTGCGCTTGACGACGTTGACTACCGGCAACGGGTCCTGAGCGTTCCCCCTTTCGTGTTAAGCGTTTCCATCTCGTAAACCTTTAACAGGTCAGACGCAACGAAAAAACCGTTGACTGTCTCAAAGGAAACAGTCGAGGAAGCAAACAGGAAGGCGGTCGATAGGATGATGGACTCCGAACCGGTGTGGGTCGACCTCGCCCCTGCCTCGAAGAAGATGGGCATCAGGGGGAAGACCCTCCTGCACGCAGGACCCCCTCTGCGCTGGGAGGACGCAAGCGGCCCCATGAAGGGGGCGATAATTGGTGCGGCGATCTACGAAGGATGGGCCGAGACGGAGAAGCAGGCAGCTCGGCTCGCCGAGGAAGGCGAAATAGAGCTCGACTGCGACCATCACCACAACGCTGCCGGGCCGATGGCGGGGGTGATCTCTCCCAGCATGCCAGTGTACGAACTCGAGGACAAGAAGTTCGGTAACAGGACGTATTCCAACATGAACGAAGGGATAGGTAAGGTTCTGAGGTACGGAGCATACAGCAAGGAGGTCCTCGACAGGCTTCGCTGGATGTCCGGTACGGTTGCGCCCGTACTCCAGGCGACCGCAAAGGGCATGCTCAAGGCAGGCGGGGGGCTGGCGCTCAAGCCGATGATCGCGCAGGCGCTCACGATGGGGGACGACTGCCACAACAGATACGTTGCTACGACCTCTCTCTTCGCGAAGCAAATCGCCCCGTTCCTTGTTAGGACAGGGTTCGACCCCAAGACCCTGTCGGAGGTCAGCAGATTCATCGACGGGAACAACTTCACCATGCTAAACATGGGCATGGCTGCCGGCAAGGCCATGACCCTGGCAGGGCACGATGTGAAGTACAGCACGATTGTTACCGTGATGTCCCGCAACGGGACGGACGCGGGGATCTGGGTCAGCGGACTCGGGAACAGGTGGTTCGCTGCGAAGGCGCCAGTGCCGAAGGGCCTCTGGTTCCCAGGGTTCACCGAAGCGGACGCCAACCCCGACCTGGGGGACAGCTCGATAACAGAGACTGCAGGGTTCGGAGGCTTCGCAATGGCTGCCGCACCTGCGATTGTTTCGTGGGTCGGCGGAAGCGTCCAGGGGGCCCTTGACGTCACTGAGAAGATGTACGAGATTACGCAAGCTCAGCACAGGCACTTTCTGATTCCGTTCCTCGACTTCCGCGGAACGCCGGTTGGAATCGACTTGAGGAAGGTGCTCAAGACCGGGGTGACCCCAATGATCAACACGGGCATAGCCCACCGGAAGGCGGGTATCGGGCAGGTGGGAGCAGGGACCGTTAGCTTCCCGATGCAAGTCTTCAAAGACGCCTTCGAGGCCTACGTCGACGAGTACGACGCATGAATCAGAGGGCCGCGAGCGTAGGGGATCTGGCGGCCGACCTCCTCTCGAGTGGTAAGCCCGGAAGGGTGACACGAGTCTTTCAGACGTCGGCCTATGTGAGGTCTGGAGAGGACTTCCTCCTTCTCCTCTGGGGGAAACTGAGGTCTCCGATGACCATAAACGTCGAAGGGAGATCTGCAACGGACGGAATCCGTGCCGAGGAGAGGTGCGAGCTGAACAGAAATGGGGTCAGCCTCGAACAAGGGACGATTGTGGTGAATGGAGCGGCCGTCTTTCGAAGCGCCCTGCTCGACCGCATGGAGGTTACGCTCCCTCGACCGGAAGCGCTCAAGAGGGGCGTTGCTGCGCTCAAATCGCTCTACGACGTATCCCCTCCCGGCCCCACGCTTAACAAGGACGGAGCCCTGCGGGCCTTCGTCGAGAACACGCTCCTCCCCATCGCGCAAGGGGATAGCACGAGAGTACGCTCCCTCGAAAGTTATCTGCCGCTGGTCGGGCGCGGTGGAGGATTCACACCGGCCGGCGACGATTTCCTAGGGGGGCTCCTGGCGACATTCAACTTCCTCGCGAGGTGCCGGAAGTCGACGCAAATCCTCCTCCCGCGGGCACTGCTCCGAGGAAGGACCGTCCCGGAGAGCGCGCACGTGCTATTCTGCTCTGCCAGAGGGTATGTCGATGAAGGGATGGAGAAGCTGATTCTCAAGAGCTTGGACGGTGGCCCGAGCTTCTCGGACGAATTGATCGACGTCGCCCATCGAGGGCACACCTCTGGCATCGATATGTCACTCGGAGTCCTCCTCTGCGAGGCTGCTGTCGTTGACGCGGAAAACAAGGGGAGGGTCCTTGAACAATGCCTCGACATTCTCTGGCGTCCGTGAGGGAGAACGCTTTATACCGTCAGGCGCCGGCATGAGACGAGCCTGAGAGTTTTGGCAGAGGAGACAACCGTCCTCCAGACGAAAGGGCTCACGAAACGGTTTGGGAGCCTAGTGGCCGTAAACAACGTCGACTTCAGCCTGAGGAAGGGTGAGATTCACGCGTTACTAGGCGAGAATGGAGCAGGCAAATCGACCCTCTGCAACGTCGTGTACGGCTACTACAAGCCCGACGGAGGCGAGGTGATAGTGAAGGGGAAGGTGGCGAGGATCACCTCTCCCAAGGAAGGGATGCGCGCCGGAATAGGGATGGTCCACCAGGAACTAATGCTGATTCCCAACATGAACGTCCTCCAAAACCTGAGTCTCACCACAGACCTCAGGGTGAGCAGGCCCGTTCTTGAGCTGAGCGGGATAAAGAGCAAGCTCCTAACCATGGAGGAGACCTACGGGTTGGAGGTCGACCCTGAAACGCAGGTCGAGGACCTTTCGGTGGGAGAGAGACAGAGGGTAGAAATCCTGAAGTGTCTTTTCATAGGAGCTGACATCCTTCTCTTCGACGAGCCCACCAGTTTCCTCACCGATATCGAGACGGAGAAGCTGTTCGTTAGCCTGAAGCGGATGACTGCAGAGGGGCGCTCCATAGTATTCGTCACGCACCACATCGACGAAGTCATGCAAATCGCCGACAGGATCACCGTGATGAAGCTAGGGAAGGTGATCGCAACGAAGATGAGAAACGAGGTCACTCAGGATCAGTTGGCGATGCTGATCGTGGGGCGCGAGGTCGTTTACAACGTCAAGAAACTCCCGAGCGAAATCGGGAAGACAATCCTCAAGCTCGACGACGTGTCGGCGGACAACGACCTGGGGACCCCGGCGGTCAGAGACGCGTCGTTCGAGCTCAGAATGGGGGAGATCCTAGGGGTGGCAGGCGTCGCTGGGAACGGTCAAAGGGAGCTCGACGAGATCGTCACGGGAATGAGGAAACCGAAGTCGGGGAAGGTTTTCCTCGATGGGAAGGACATTAGCAAGGAGACCCCCGACCGCGTCCGGGCTGAGGGGGTCGCCCACATCTGCGAGGAGCACAAGACCGGCTTCATCTACGACTTCTCGCTGAAGGACAATTTAGTACTCGCGCCATTCCTCGCGGGGAAGTTCAAGAGCGGGATGTTCCTGGACCAGGGCAAGCTGAAGGAGAGGACGCGCCAGCTCCTCAAGGAGTATAACGTGATGGCCGCATCCGAAGAGGTGCCGTTGAGGACACTGAGCGGGGGCAACAAGCAGAAGTTCCTCCTGGCCCGCGAGCTGTTCTGGGGGCCCAGGGTGATCGTAGCCAACAACCCTACCAAGGGCCTAGACGTCGGCTCGGCTGAATACATCAGGAACCAATTGATGAAGCAAAAGTCGGAGGGGAAGGCGATCCTAATGATTTCCGCTGACCTCGATGAAATCCTTGACATGAGCGACAGGATTGCAGTGATGAATCAGGGAAGGATAGCCAAGATTGTCGACGCCAAGGGCGCAGACTTGCGCGAACTTGCGACCCTGATGACCACTTCGAGCGCTAAAAAGTAGCTCCCACTAACCCTTGCGGTACGGCTTCAGAAGGAACTTCGGCACTCTGGCTTTTCTCCCGAAGACAGGGATAAGCGCGAGGAGGAAGACGTAGGGGAGCATGTTGAACAGCGTTGTGACAGACGCCACGCCGAAGCCCGAAAGCGAAACGTACTCGTTCTGCAGTGCGTAGACCAGGTTGAAGGACAGTGCTGCGAACAGGGCTCGGTAGGGCTTCCAGTTAGCGAAGTAGATCATTGCGAGCACTATGAACCCCCTTCCCGCGATTACATCCGTCTGGAATCCGGGTACGAAGTTCCCTGCGAAGTAGAACCCCGAGACGCCGAACATCAAGGCGCCGAAAATCACAGCGAGGAACCTGACCTTGTTGACGTTGACCCCCATGTTGTCGGCTGCCTTGGGGTTCTCTCCTACGGCCCTTACCCTGAGCCCCAGCGAGGTCCGCGTAAGGAAGAACGCCGTCACCAGTACCAGGACCAGAGAAACATAGACCATGACGTCTTGCTTGAGGAAGATGGTCCCAACATAGGGGACTGTGTTCCAGTTTGTGAGGAGTGACGGCAGTGGGATGTAGTTGGGGGTTAGGCCTGAGGGGTAAACTGTGTTGAAAATAACAAAGGAGAGGCCAAGGCCAACCAGGTATATGGCCAAGCCTGAGGCTATCTGGTCCATGCGCAGTCGAATCGCTGTGAAGGCAAAGAAGCAGCCAAACACCCCCGCAACACAGATTGCCGCCAGCAACGCTACCCAAGGATTCCCAGTCGCGTAGTCGACGATGAACGTCGTCATGAGTGACAGCAGCATTATTCCTTCCAACCCCATGTTCGCTACACCTGCTTGCTCCGACACTATCTCACCCATGCCGGCGAACAGGTAGAAAGGAGAAAGCTGGAGAGTCGTTGAAAGAATACCAACAATGACGTCCGAAAGTGGAAAGCTCAAACCAAGAACCTCCTTTCGGTCAGGTAATTGCCGAGGAGGATACCAAGCATCATGATGCCCTCCATCGCAAATACGACGTACGTCGTCACGTTAGCCGATAGCGCCATGGACTCAGCACCGATGGTCATGTACGCGAAAAAGAACGAGGCGAGGCCTATCCCAAGCATGTGTTTCCTTCCCACGAGCGCGCAGATGATAGCGACCAAGCCATAATTGGTTGAGAAAGAGCCTATGTCGAGCTCGTATCGATAGCCCATAAGGTAGGTGGCGCCGGCGAGCCCGGCTAGCGCCCCTGCGGCCAGCATCGTAATCGCCATCACGCGCGGGATGCTTATTCCAGCGTACTTCGCGGTCTCGTGGCTCTCGCCGACGGTATCGGCCTTGACCCTGAATGGAGTCCGCTCGACCACGAGGTAGAGGATTATCCCCAGGACAATGGTGGCTGGCACGGCCCAGGTAATCGGAGTACCACCAACGATGTTCGGAATCTTGAACTGGGCAGGGAGTTCAATTGAGTGCGGGAACCCCAGTGCGGTCCCGGAGCTTTTGATCGGGCCGCTCAGCATGAAGAATGCGAAATTGATCGCGACCACGTTCAGGAGGATGGTGACCACAATCTCGTTGGCTCCGAACTTCACCCTCAGGATTGTTGGGACAGCAATCCAGAGGAGACCCCCCAGAGCCGCGCCTAATATCATCGCGATGTACAGGACTGGCCAGGGGAGGAAAGCGAGGAAGGTGTACACGACAAACACCATGACCATCCCGATCAGAAGCTGACCCTGGGCCCCTATGTTCCATAGGCCCGCTTTGAGGGCGAGGCCGACCCCTAGACCCATGGTGTAGAACAGAATGAAGCGGACGAAAATCTGCTGGACCCCTCCCGCGAGTGTTATCGGGTTTAGAAAAAGGGAGGACAGGGCCACTTCGAGGTTCCCGCCGGCGTAGACCACGACCATGAGCCCGGCAAGAATGCCGAGCCCAATGGCGAGGACGTTGTACGCCGTCGTCCGGAGCCATCGAAGGCCCTGCGTATTCGCACGCACCCTTTATGGTAGACTCGAAGCTGGTGGTAGGTAGCTGAACAGGGCTGCCATGTTGCCCGTTGGCATTCCGCCGCCAGACGGGACTGTCATGGTGGAGTCCTTGCAGGTGGCGTCGCTTGGGTTGACGAAGCAGTACGGAGCTCCGCCCGATGAACCAGCGAAGGAGATGGTGGTCAATCCTTCAACGATGTCGCTCTGCAACAGAAGGCCCGCTGCCTTGACGTTGGCTGGGAGGTTAGGACCTGGCTGCACCGCGATCAGGCCCGAGGCCATGTCGACCTTGGTATAGCCCCAGTGCCAGGTGTTGCTGACGAATTGCTCCATTGCCTTGAAGAATGGCGAGTAGTAGTCTAGGACTATCGAGCCCAGCAGGATCTTATTGTCCGCTGGGAGGATAGCAGTGAGGTTTGTGTAAACGTTGGACGCCCAGACTTGCGGTGTAGAGGGCTGAGCCAGAGCAGCGCCCAAGACACCTACGTCGACGCCGTCTCCTGAGGAGAAGACCACGTCGGCGCCGTTGGTGTAGTCATTGGTCGCTGTGGTCTGGGCCCCTGCGATGTCAGCCCAGGCGAAAGGCTCGAATGTGTTGGTGATGGTCGGGGTTGCAGGGCTTGTGTACGTGACACCTGCGATGAATCCTTCGTGCCCCTCCCAAATGGATGGAATATCGCCGCCACCGACTAGCCCGAACTTGTGTGACTGGCTGACCATGCCTGCCATGGCGCCGAGGACGAATCCTCCGCCGCTAAGGTCCAACCAGATTCTGTAGACGTTCGAGTAGTTGGCGACTGTGCAGTCAACGCAGACCGACATGATGCTCGGGTGCTGGCCAGCAAAGGTGTTAGCCTCTGCTTGATACTGACCGCCCTGGAATATCACGATGTTGTATCCCTGGGCTGCCCACTGCTGGGCGGGCACGTCTGCGTCAGTTCCGGAGGCCTTGTTCTCTGCTGTGCTCAGTGTGAACCCGAACTCGGCCTTTAGCTTCTGGATGGCGTCGTTCGCGTTGTAGTTCCACGAGTTGTCTGCCGGTGTGAGCGGCAAAACGATGCCCACCTTCAAGGCC